>Ga0182030_10002218_pt1 | contig 41101 bp, 33 predicted proteins | sample 812S3MmetaG_FD_121299 | JGI IMG/M metagenome (GOLD analysis project Ga0182030, IMG submission 121299) | Permafrost microbial communities from Stordalen Mire, Sweden - 812S3M metaG (Illumina Assembly) | ecosystem: Environmental > Terrestrial > Soil > Wetlands > Permafrost | place: Sweden...
ACCCCAGCGCCGCAGTCGCTCGCGATCCATCCAGAACTCGCAGCCGACGATGTCGCCGACCTTTTCATCGACGCCACCGAGCTTGAACTCACCGACCTTGAAGCACATCGGTGCGCTGCCGTCGCAGCAACCTCCGGAGAGGTGGAACATGATCGGGCCGTGGGTGCGCTTGAGTTCCTCGATCAACTCGCAAGCCGCCGGGGTGGCGCTGACGCGTTCGATGGGACTGACCGCGGTCTCGTTCATCTGCGATCTCCACTGTGCTGACGGTCGCCATCCTAGCATCGCGCTGGTCGCGCGCTGAGCCGGTTCCGATCCGCCTGGCAGTCTTTTTGCGTTGCGTACATACGAGGATAGCGAGATTACCCACAATGAAGTCGTTTATCTATTACGCATAGATACCTACGTCACATAATTTACGGAGAGACAGTTCAAAAGTTATATCTTGCAGTGCATACAATCTGCGATACAATTGCACCATGAGCTGGAGCGAAACGAATCACGAGGCGCGCGCGATGCTTGCGCGTGTCGCCAGAAAAACAGCGGCCTGAAGCCCTGCCCGGCGCCGACCCCCCCACCGGCGCCGGTTTTTTCCCCAGGCGGAGGCATGAAATGGACATTCGCAACAAGACCATCGTAGTGACCGGAGCCGGACGCGGAATTGGTCGCGCGACTGCGCTGCACCTGGCCGGTCGCGGCGCCGACCTCGCCCTGTTCGACCTGAATCCCGCGGATGTCGAGCAAACCGGCGCACTCTGCAAGGCCGAGAGGGTTCAGGCGCGCGGCTACCAGGTCAATGTCGCCGACGAAGAGAATGTCACCTCGGCAATGGCGCGCGTGTCGAGCGATTTCGGCCGCCTTGACGGTCTGGTGAACAACGCCGGCATCGTGCGCGATGCGCTGCTGGTCAAGGTCAAGGACGGTGCCGTCGTCGGGCGCATGTCGATCGAGCAGTGGAATGCGGTCATCGGCGTGAACCTCAGCGGCGTGTTCCTGTGCGCGCGTGAGGCCGCCGCGCACATGATTGAATTCGGCAATGGCGGGGTGATCGTAAATATCTCGAGCATCTCGCGCGCCGGCAACGCCGGACAGAGCAATTACAGCGCCGCCAAGGCCGGCGTCGAATCGATGGCGGTCGTATGGGCCAAGGAGCTGGCGCGCTACGGGATCCGTGCCGGGTCAGTCGCGCCGGGCTTCACGCACACCGAGATTCTCGCCTCGATGCGCCCGGAAGTGCTCGACAAGCTGACCGCGCCGGTGCCGCTCAAGCGGCTCGGCAAGCCCGAGGAGATCGCTGCCGCGGTGCTATTCATTTTCGAAAACGACTTCTTTACCGGCCGCTGCCTCGAAGTGGACGGGGGCCTGAGACTCTAGCCCGAGGGCGCCGCAGATCCGGCTGCTCGCCCAAAGCACACGGCGGACCGAGGCCGGCAGGAGCCCGTCAGTCGGGCTGTCCTGACCGGCGCCGAATGGATCGTACTCGGCTGGCTGCAGTCCGAGTCGCCTCATCACCAGTGTTTCGACCGCTTCCGCCTCGTATTCGAACAGCGTGCAATGCGGACCCGGGCGCGCGTGCCGATGTGCCAGCCAGTGGGTGACCTCATGGACGAGTGCTGGCAGCTCCTGTTCCGGTCGCAGGCCCACTCGCAGGCTGATGACGTCGCAGAACACCCGTCCATGCACGCACTCGGGCAGGCTGGTGCGCACCACGCGGGCGCCCGCGCGCTCGAGATAGGCCTCCAGAGCCTGGATGTGGTCGAGGATCGCGATCACGGCTGAACCTCTCAACCCCCACGCGCCGATGATGCGCCGGAACGATCCGGCCGTCGACGGGGGTGAGTCCGGCGCCGGCCTGGTGGCCTACCTGTCGGGTCCAACATCGCCATCAACGGCGGCCAGCACATGCAGTAGCGGTGCGCCCGGTACCGCCGGGCCGCCCTGTCGCTGAGAGCTTGTGTGACGCAATACGTTGCGCCACTAGATCGTTCGTAATACGATTAGTATTGATGACGAATTATTTGCCCGTATGATTGGGGGCGTATTGCAGTCGCAGTGCCCTTCCGCTCCACTCGTCCGCTTTCGCCAGCGGCCCGAGTGCGCAGTCTGGCGGCTCTCGGCGCTGGCACGGCCGCTGCTTCGGGTGCATTTCGCCGCCCTCAGCGCCGATGATCTGTACCTTCGCTTCGGCGATCACCGCAGCCCGGAGTTGCTAGAGCGGTACATCGCCGGCATCGACTTCTGGCAGTCGACCGTGCTCGGTGTGTTCAATGAGCGGCTCGAGCTGGTCGGCCTCGCGCACCTCTCGCCACAGGTCGATGGCTACGAGCTTGGATTGAGCGTGCTGGCGGGCTCGCGCGCTCTCGGCATCGGCGCGCTGCTGCTGCGACGAGCGCTCCAGTGCGCGCGCCTGAGCGGCGCACGCCGCGTGCACATGCACTGCGCGGCCGAGAATCGCGGCATCATTCGCCTGGGGCGGCGGGTCGGTGTGCAGTTCGAAGTCTGCGGCGGCGACGCCGACGGTGTGATCGAGCTCGCACCGCTGACGCCGTTGCATGTCTGCTCGGACCTGCTCGAGGCGCACGGCGCCATCCTGCTGCTGGGACTGCGGACGTGGTCGCAGCTGGTGCGAAGCGCGCTCGTGAAGGCAAACGCGGCCTGAAACGATCGGGGCGGGCGACGCAAGACTGCACCGCCCGCCCCGCATGCGCAGCGTGGGATCCTAGAAGAAACCCAGCGCCTTCGGGCTGTAGCTCACCAGCACGTTCTTGGTCTGCTGGTAGTGATCGAGCATCATCTTGTGCGTCTCACGGCCGATACCGGATTTCTTGTAGCCGCCGAAGGCCGAATGCGCCGGGTAGGCGTGATAGCAGTTGGTCCACACGCGTCCGGCCTTGATGCCGCGGCCGAAGCGATAGGCCATGTTCAGATCGCGCGTCCAGATGCCCGATCCGAGCCCGTACAGCGTGTCGTTGGCGATCTCGAGCGCCTGCTCGGGGGTATCGAAGGTCGTGACCGAGACCACCGGTCCGAAGATCTCCTCCTGGAACACCCGCATCTTGTTATGCCCTTCCAGCACCGTCGGCTTGATGTAGTAGCCGCCGGTCAGCTCGCCCGAGAGCTTGTTGGCCGTGCCGCCGGTCAGCACCTTCGCGCCTTCCTGCTTGCCGATGTCGATGTAGGACAGGATCTTCTCGTACTGATCGTTCGAGGCCTGCGCGCCGATCTGAGTGCTCATCTCATACGGATCGCTCTGCCGGATCGCCTCGACGCGCTTGATCGCCTTCTCCATGAAGCGCTCGTAGATCGAGCGCTGCACCAGCGCCCGCGACGGACAGGTGCACACCTCGCCCTGGTTAAGCGCGAACATCGCAAAGCCCTCGAGCGCCTTGTCGACGAAATCATCATTCTCGCGCATGACGTCGGCAAAGAAGATGTTGGGCGACTTGCCGCCCAGCTCGAGCGTCACCGGGATGATGTTCTCCGAAGCGTACTGCATGATCAGCCGGCCCGTGGTGGTCTCGCCGGTAAAGGCAATCTTGCTGATGCGCGGATTCGAAGCCAGCGGCTTGCCAGCTTCGAGCCCGAAGCCATTGACGACATTGAGCACACCCGGGGGCAGCAGGTCGCCGATCAGCTCCAGCAGCACCATTATCGACAGCGGGGTCTGCTCGGCCGGCTTGAGCACCACGCAGTTGCCGGCGGCCAGCGCCGGCGCCAGCTTCCACACCGCCATCAGGATCGGGAAATTCCACGGGATGATCTGCCCGACCACACCCAGCGGCTCGTGGTAGTGGTAGGCGACGGTGTCGTCGTCGAGCTCTGCCAGCGAGCCTTCCTGGGCGCGCACGCAGCTGGCGAAGTAGCGGAAGTGATCGACCGCCAGCGGCAGGTCGGCGAGATTAGTCTCGCGGATGGGCTTGCCATTGTCGTAGGTTTCCACCGCCGCGAGGAACGGCAGGTATTCCTGCATGCGATCGGCGATGCGGTTCAGGCACGCGGCGCGCTCGGCGACCGCGGTGCGTCCCCACTTGTCCGCCACGGCGTGGGCCGCATCTAGCGCCAGCTCGATATCCTCGGCCTGAGAGCGCGCGATCTTGCACACCACCTGGCCGGTGGTCGGCGAGATGTTGCCGAAATAGCCACCCTTGACCGGGGCGACCCACTTGCCGCCGATGAAATTATCATAGCGGTCGCGCAGCGGGATGGTGCGCGCCAGCGTTTTGAGGTGCGCCGCGAGCGAAGCGCTCAGCTTCATGGACCCCGCGGCATCCGGGCTGTCAGCCCGCAGCTGTGCTGAACTCGAGGGACTCATACGTAATCTCCTTTCGGTTGAATCGGTGGCTCTAATTCCTTATGCAGGAGCGGCTCACCCGGGAATCCGATCCCGCTCCTTGATCAACTGATCGACCACGGTCGGCTCGGAGAGTGTCGATGTGTCCCCGAGCTGGTCGAATTCGTGCGCGGCGATCTTGCGCAGAATGCGCCGCATGATCTTTCCCGAGCGCGTCTTCGGCAACGCCGGCGCCCACTGGATCGCATCCGGCGTGGCGATCGGACTGATTTCCTTGCGCACCCAGTTGCGCAGCTCCGCGCGCAACGGCTCGCTCGGCTCGGCGTCCGAGATCAGCGTCACGTAGACATAGATGCCCTGCCCCTTGATGTCGTGCGGGAATCCGACCACGGCCGCCTCGGCCACCTGCGGATGCGCCACCAGCGCGCTTTCGATTTCCGCCGTTCCGAGCCGGTGGCCGGCCACATTCAGCACGTCGTCCACGCGTCCGGTGATCCAGTAATAGCCGTCCTCATCGCGACGCGCGCCGTCGCCGGTGAAATAGGTGCCGGGAAAGGTCTTGAAATAGGTATCGATGAAGCGCTGGTCGTCCCCGTACACGGTGCGCATCTGTCCCGGCCAGCTGTCGAGCAGGACCAGATTGCCCTCGCAGGCGCCATCGAGGATCTTGCCGTCGTTATCGACGATCGCCGGGCGTACGCCGAAGAACGGCAGCGTTGCCGATCCGGGCTTCAGATCGACCGCGCCCGGCAGCGGACTGATCAGGATGCCGCCGGTCTCGGTCTGCCACCAGGTGTCGACTATCGGACAGCGATGTTCGCCGACCACGCGGTGAAACCATTCCCAGGCCTCCGGGTTGATCGGCTCGCCCACCGAGCCGAGCAGACGCAGGCTCTTGCGCGAAGTCTGCTTGACGGGCCCCTCGCCCTCGCGCATCAGCGAGCGGATCGCGGTGGGCGAGGAATACAGGATACTGACCTGATGCTTGTCGACCACCTGCCAGAAACGGCTGGTATCGGGATAGTTCGGGACGCCCTCGAACATCAGCGTGGTGGCGCCGTTCGCCAGCGGGCCATAGATGACGTAACTGTGTCCGGTGACCCAGCCGATATCCGCTGTGGCCCAGTAGATGTCCTCTTCGCGCAGATCGAAGATGCTCTGATGCGTGAAGGAGGCGTAGACCAGGTAGCCGCCGCTGGTGTGCAACACGCCCTTGGGCTGACCGGTCGATCCGGAGGTGTAGAGAATGAACAGCGGATCTTCGGCGTTCATGACTTCCGGGACGCAGGTCTTCGCCTGCCGTGCCACTAGTTCCTCATACGACTGATCGCGCGGCGCATACATCGGCACCTTGCTGCCCGTGCGGCGGACCACCAGCACGTGCTTGACGCACTCAGTGCCCTTGTTCGTCAGCGCTCCGTCCACGTTCACTTTCAGCGGCACGCGCTTGCCGCCGCGCACGCCCTCATCCGCGGTGATGACCACCGCGGAGCTGCAGTCGGCGATGCGGCCACCGAGCGCATCGGATGAGAAGCCGCCGAACACCACCGAGTGAATTGCACCAATGCGCGCGCAGGCGAGCACCGCCACGGCGATCTCGGGGATCATCGGCAGGTAGATCGTGACGCGATCGCCCTTGGTGACGCCGAGGGATTTCAACGCATTCGCGCACTGGCAGACGCGCTCATAGAGCTGGCGGTAGCTGATCGATTCGCTTTGCGCCGGGTCATCGCCTTCCCAGATGATCGCAGTCTTCTCGCTGCGTGTGGCCAGATGCCGGTCCAGGCAGTTGGCCGACACGTTCAGTGTGCCATTGCTGAACCAGCGGATGTGAAAATCATCCGGCTGATAGCTGGTGTCCTTGATGATCGTGGGTATTCGGATCCAGTCGATGCGCTGTGCGACATCGGCCCAGAAGCGATCCGGCGAGGCGATCGATTCGGCATACATGCGCTCGTTATCGCCGCGCTGTATCCGCGCCTCGGCGGCGAATTTTTCGGGAACGGTATAGATCTTCTGATTCATGTTGTGCTCAAGTTGAATTGACCATTTCTTGAGGCCAGCCCCACCCCGGATTGAGGAACTTACTAAACCCCTCGCGCACGGTCGGCATCGGCAAAACTACGAACCCCCCGATTTGCCGTAATAACGCATTGGCACACGGGATTTCTCCGCCCCCTCGTAGGTCAGCGCCTGACTGCCAGCCGGGTACCCGTTCTGCTGCAGCAGGTAGGCCATGATCAGGACGTCCTGGTCGTGGCTGAGGCTGCCCGGCGTGCCGGCCGGCATCAGCTTGGCGACGAAATTAAAAATATCGCTGACGTGGAAGTCGTAGCTTGGATCGGCAAATTCCGGCCCCTTCAGGGCCGGACCGGGATAGCCCCCGGATTGACCATCCAGCAGCGGACCATGGCACATGCCGCAATTCTGCTCATAGGCGATGAAACCCTGACTGGCCTGTTCGGCCGTGTACAGCGCCGGCGCGTGTCGTTTGTGTCCGCCCGCACTGCCTGCCGCTGCGGTCCTGACGGATGGCGTCGTCTCGGTAGACCAGGCGATTGCCTGGCGCGGGCGCGCCTCGGGCATCCGGATCGAACTGCTCGCCTCGTCGGTGGATTCGGGGAGCCGATATGGGGCGATCATCCGCTGCAGTTGACCCGTACCGCGCAGCGCCTCGAGCCCCTGGTCGAACAGATCGGCTGCGAGTTGGGACTGCGGCCCATAGAGAGCCACCAGATTCCAAAGCATGTGCGTGCCGGGGAGGATGCGCACGCTCAGCGCCCGCCGTCCCGCATGCCTGCTGAGATAGGACTCGATCGACGGCTGCCACGCCAGTCCGGCGGCCAGGTGGTGGGCCTCGAGGTCCGCCAACATCATCGAATCCTCCGGATACACGTGCATGACGATGTTTGGATGGCTGCTGTAGAGAAGCCCCGCATAGGTATCGAGCTGCGCGATACCTACCTCGCTGCCCTCCGGCAGCTCGCTGAGCGACTGCGGGCCAGCGCCGCTGCGACGCACCAGCACAAACCCGGTGCTCGCATAGGCCCGCGTGGCTCGGACTTGCGGCGGCAGCTTCGGTTCGCTGACATCGACCGGGAATCCCATGACGAGCTGGCAGTCCGATTGCGCCATGCGGGCGAATCCGCCGAGCGGAAAGCCGTCGCCGCCCCGGCCGACGCCGACAAAATCGACCACGCGGACGGCATAACCCTGGGTTCTGGCGGCGGCCCGGACCACGCGCCCATCGAGACCAGCGGTGTGGCTGGCCTGGTCGATGCAGACGTCCAGTACCGGGGCGGCCCCGGCGCGGTGTGAATACACCGCGCCGAGGACCCAGGCCGAGAGCGCAAGGGCGCGTGTGCTCTTATTGCACAGCAAAGACATACAGGTGACCGCCCTTAGGGATGGCCGCGACGGCCGGATCCTTGGCCATCTGCCCGCCCCAGATCGGGCCGGCGCCGCCCCATCCGGCCCACACCGCGACATATTGCTTGCCGTCGATGACGTAGGTGGTCGGCACGCCGATGATCCCTGAGCTCAGTTGCTCGCTGCTCCACAGCACTTTGCCGGACTTGGCATCGAACGCCATGAAATGACCGTCCGTGCTGCCGCTGAAGACCAAACCGCCCGCGGTGGCGAGGGTCGCACCCGACCAGGGCAGATGGGTCTCGTGCTGCCAGACCTGCTTGCCAGTGCTCAGATCCACACCCTGAATCGATCCCCAGTTGGGAGTCGTCGGATCGGCCTTGACCTCGAACGACTCGTCGAGGAACGCCAGTCCGGCCTTGTAGGCGACCGGCTCGGCGCCCTTGATGTCCATGCAGGCGTGCTGCGTCGGGATGTAGGCCATCTGCGTCTGCGGATCGATTGACATCGGCCACCAGTTTTTGCCGCCGAGGAAGCTCGGACAGGTGAATACCTGCTTGTCCACGGTCGGGCGCAGATCCGGATTGCTCTGCGAGATGCCGTCGCGCATGCCAGTGATCGAAGTCGCATGCACGAACGGCTCGGCGTAGATCAGCTTGCCGTTGGTGCGGTCAACCGCGTAGAACCAGCCGTTGCGGTCCGCATGCACGATCGCCTTGTAGCTCTTTCCCTGGTAGGTGAGATCGGTGATCACGACCTCATTGGAGCCGTCGTAATCCCAGGTGTCGTTCGGCGTCCACTGGTAGTACCACTTGATCTTGCCGGTGTTGGGATCGAGCGCCAGCACCGAATCGGTATAGAGGTTATTGCCAGGGCGCAGCGTCGCGAGCCACGGACCCGGATTGCCGACGCCCCACAGCAATGTATTGGTGGCGTGATCGTAGCTGCCCGTGATCCAGGGGTTGCCGCCACCGGTCTTGTAGGCGCCCTTGGGCCAGCTGTCTCCCCCCGGCTCGCCCGGAGCCGCGGTCGTAAACGTAGTCCACTCAACCTTGCCGGTCTCGGCATTCATCGCGACGATGCGTCCGCGCGCGCCGTATTCACCGCCACCATCGCCGATGATGACCTTGCCATTGACGACCAGCGGCGCGCTGGTGATGAAGTAGCCGACCCCCGGAGGTGCCAGCGCCGTGTCCCACTTGACCTTGCCGGTGGTCGCTTCGAGCGCAACGATGTGATTGCCGAGGGTGCCCATGTAGACCAGCTCACCGTAGAGCGCGACGCCGCGGTTGACCACATCGCAGCAGACGGTCTTGAGCGCTTTCGGATCGATCGGATAGTCGTATTTCCACAGCACTTTGCCGTTGGTCGCGTCCATGGCGATCAGGTGATCCATCGGTGTGGTCACGAACATGTAGCGGCCGTTCACGACCGGCGCCGCCTCGTGACCCTGATACAGCTTGCTCTCGTAGTCGAACACGACCTTGAGCTTGTCGACATTACCGGTGCCGATTTGATCGAACGGCGCATAGCCGGTGCTCTCGTAATTGCGCCGGTACATCAGCCAGCCATTGTCCTTCTGGGCATTGACCAGACGATCCGTCGTGACCGCCTCGTAAGTCGGTGTGTCGGCGTAGACCAGCGCCGGTGCGAGCGTGGCTGCGGCCAGCAGTGCAGTGAGTATGGTATTGCGTTGCCTAGTCATGATCCCTCTCCGTGCGCCGGTCGGGCCGGCAAAGTGTTATGACGCACTCAAAGCAAGCGCCGTACCAACCGGCGCGCGATCGCCGCAGGACGGTCATCTATCGGGTGTTTTGGCGCAGGGGCGCGACGGCTTCCGCAGTCGCATCGGACGGGTGCGAAGCCCTGCCACGGAGTAGTTGACCGCGGGCAACCGTGTCATTACTGTGACAGCTGTCACCCATGCACTGACATCGACGCGGTACAGCGATCGGTCGGCATTCGGGGATGGGGGTAGTTCGATGCCGCAACGGCAGGAGCCGCACGCCGATCGGGTCTTCCGCGTCGCTGCGCATGCGCCGGCGACCGCCACTATCGATCTGATTCCAGCCGTGGACAGCTCGTGGCGACGCTGCCTGGAGCAGTACAAGCTCGATCCGGCCCGGCACTACCAGCCGGTGGTGCTCGATGCGCGACGCCTGAAGGAACTGCACGACGAGCACGCCGAGCTGGTCCATATTGCACAGGCCGAAATGGACTCGCTGTACGAGCAGATTTCCGCCTCCGGCTACGCGCTGCTGCTGGCCGATACTTTCGGCGTCATTCTGTGCGAGCGGGTCGACCCATCCATCAAGACGCTGTTCGAGCGCGCGGGGCTGATCGTCGGCGCGGAATGGAGCGAGCAGCGCGAGGGCACCAACGGCATCGGTACCTGCGTGACCGAACGCCGGCCGATCACGATTCATCAGACCGATCACTTCCGTGCGCGCCACATTGGGCTGTCGTGCTCGGCCGCCCCAATTCACGATCCGTTCGGCAACGTCATCGCAGCGCTCGATGCCTCGAGCCTCAGCGCCTACGGCACGCGCGAGTCGCAGCAGCATACCGTCGCGCTGGTGCATGCCTCGGCGCGACTGATCGAGAAACATCTGTTCCTGCAGCGCTACCGCGCCGACACGGTGCTGCGGTTCCACTACCGGCCCGAATTCGTCGATCTGCTGCACGATGGCGCGATCGCAGTGGCCGCCAATGGCACCATCGTTGCCGCTGACAGAGCCGGACTGCGGCTGCTCGGGGCGCAGCACAGCGGCGAGCTGGTGGGTCGGGCGTTCGCCGACGTGTTCGATGCGCGCTGCGAGGAACTCAGCCGCGCCGTCCCCACGGGCCGACGCGCGGTCTGGGAGCTGCGCGAGCTGGTCCACGGCAACCGCTTCTACGCCAGCATTGCCGCCGTACCGGAGCAGGCCGAGCGCCGCCCTGCCGCGAGCGCGCCCCAGCCCCGCACCATCGTCCAGGTACGACCCGATACCTCGACGCTGCCGCTGACGCTGGAGGAACTGGCGGGTGAGGATCCGCAGATGATCCGCAACCTCTATCACGCCCGGCGCGTCGGGGACTGCGGGATCTCGGTGCTGCTCAGTGGTCCTACCGGCTCGGGCAAGGAGGCATTCGCGAAGGCGATGCACCTGGCGAGCCGACGCGCCGACAAAGCGTTCGTCGCGGTCAACTGCGCCTCTATTCCGGAGGCGCTGATCGAGAGCGAGCTGTTCGGCTACGCGGGCGGCGCCTTCACCGGCGCGCGCCGCGAGGGCATGCGCGGGTGCATCGTTCAGTCCTCGGGCGGTACGCTGTTTCTCGATGAGATCGGCGACATGCCGCTCTCGCTTCAGACTCGTCTGCTGCGCGTGCTGGAAGAGCAGGAAGTGCGCCCGCTCGGCACCGAGGCGGTGGTGCGCGTCGATCTGCGCGTAATCGCCGCCTCGCACCGTAACCTGCGCGAGATGCTCGCGCTCGGCACCTTCCGCGAGGATCTGTACTATCGCCTCAACGGCATCACGCTGGAAATGCGGCCGCTGGCGCGGCGCCGCGACAAGGACGCGCTGGTGCGCAAGTGCATCGCGCGCGAGTCGGCGGCGGGCGAGCCGGCCGCGATCGAGCTCGGAGCGCTCGAGCGCCTGGTGGCCTACGGCTGGCCGGGCAACATCCGTGAGCTGCGCAATGCGGTCCGTACGGCACTGGCGATCTGCGACAGGCGACTGATTCGCCTCGGCGACCTGCCGCGCGAGATACGCGAGTATCGGGTCGACGACACCGCGGCTGCTGGCGGCGGCGCCACGGCCAGCGAGCCGAAGGCCAGTGCGCCTGCGCGCGCTGCTGGGCCCGCTGGAGGCGCGCGCACCGCCCTCGAGCACGCCGAGCGTCAGGCGCTGCTCGAGACGATCGAGCGCAGCGGCTGGAACATGACGCGCGCCGCCGCGCTGCTGGGCCTAAGTCGCAATACGCTCTATCGCAAGCTCAAGCGTCACGGCATCGAGGCCGGCGCCTGGCGTCATCATCCACACTGAGGGCTGTCGTCCTCAGGGACCTTAGACGGTTGCTCCCGCCGCGCGCAGGACAAGTCGAAGCATTCGCGCGTAGCCATCGACATCGAAACCGTCGGGGACATGGTGCGCTTGACGGTGACACACGACGAGCTCACGCCGGAGATGCGGCTGAAAATTATCCAAGGCTGGCCGCGAGTTCTCTCCAGTCTCAAGTCGTTCCTGGAGACAGGACGCCCGCTCGATACCTGGGCATAAGTCACCTTCAGCGCAAGCCACTCACAGGAGCCCACGATGAATGCTGGAACCATTCTCAAGCAATTCTACGACGCTGTAATACAGCGCGACATGGTCAAGCTAGCGACCTTCACTGACTACCGATTCCGGTTCATCAACCGAGACACGGCCTTTGCGGACGCAACCACTGCGCAGCTCTGTCCCGTCAAGTCAGCTATTCGTACAATCGCAAGTAAATGGAGCATGCAATGAAAGCGCTGTGCCGAACCAATGCGATCCGCCTCGTGCCTTGGCTCTGCATTGGAGCCGTTCCTTTGACAGCCCATGCAGAAGCTGACGCCTGCAGGCTGTTGACTGCCGCGCAGGTGAGTGCAGCAATCGGGACTTCGGTGAGCGCGGGAACGCACGTGACGCCGACCTTCCTGGAAACCTGCACGTGGACACCTGCCGCCGGCTCGAATATCAGGGCGGTGACGGTGAACCTGCAAGGTGCGACCGTGTACGAGCTGCTGCATACCTTCGGAGCCACGGACAAATACGACCTGACCACGGGCCTGCCCCAATACCCGGAGGGTTTCGCCGAGCCGGAGAGCACACCGCGCTACCCGCAGCAGCACGCCGAGATCATGGCCGGACGGATGCCGCTCACCGCTACAGAAGCAGTGCTGCCCGATGGCCTTGAGGATGAGCGCGTCGGGCCTCTGACTGCCCGGGAGATTGGGTGGCTCAGCCATTGACGGAAAACCACCTGCGAAGCCCATTGCGTAGAACTCGTCTTACCCAATAATCAGCGACTGCTGCTGGTAATGAGATCCCGGGCTTGAGACAAGGGCACATATGCAACATCTCTTGTTTCCGAACGAGACCGCCGAATATCGTGCGGCGCGCAACCTACTGCTCGATGCGGAGATGGATCTGAGGCGGCAGCTCGAACGAGTCGCCGAACTTCGCCGCGCACTGCCGCCAGGCGGCGCGGTGCCAGGGGACTATGTTTTCGAACGGATCGGCGCGAGCGAGGCGCCCGAGAATGTCAGGCTGTCCGAGCTATTCGCCGGGCATTCCAGCATCCTGCTATATAGCTTCATGTACGGGCCGGAACGTGAGAAACCCTGTCCCGGATGCACCCACACTCTCGATGGTCTCGACGGCGCCGTGGGTCACGTGTCACAGCGGATGCCGGTCTATATCGTAGCCAAATCGCCGATCGCTCGGCTCGTCGCCTGGGCGCACAAGCGCGGCTGGAATCATCTTTCCATGCTCTCGACCGCCGGCAACAGCTACGACGCGGACTACTTCGGTGACACATCCAGTCTCTCAGCAGCAATGCGGCGGGAACGCGGCTACGAAGCTGGCAAGAATTGGGACGAGCCGATGTACAACGTGTTCCGTAGGGAGGGCAACGTGATCCGCCACTTTTGGGGTAGCGAGATCCTCTACGCGCCTGAGGAGCCGGGCCAGCACCACCGCGCCGGGGATCTGGTCGATCCAGTCTGGCGTTTGCTCGACATGAGCCCGGAAGGCCGCGGCGATTTCTTCCCGAAGCTCAGCTACAAATAGCATGGCACAGACAGCAAAGAACACGATATGCCTTTGGTACGATCGCGACGCCGAGGAGGCGGCGCGGTTCTACGCCAGGACGTTTCCCGATTCGTTCGTCGGGTCGGTGCACCGCGCACCAGGAGATTTTCCATCCGGAAAGAAAGGGGACGTATTGACCGTTGAGTTTACCGTGATGGGCGTGCCGTGCCTTAGGCTCAATGGCGGACCGGCGTTGAAACACGACGAAGCGTTCTCGTTTCGGGTCGCGACCGTCGACCAGGCGGAAACGGATCGTTACTGGAACGCCATCGTCGGCAACGGCGACCAGGAAAGCGCGTGCGGCTGGTGCAAGGACAAATGGGGATTGTCCTGGCAAATTACACCCATCGTGCTGACGGAAGCGATCACCGATCCCGATCCTGCTGCCGCCAAGCGCGCGTTCGAAGCGATGATGCGGATGAAGAAAATCGACGTCGCGGTCATCGAGGCGGCACGTCTCGGCTGAGACAGCCGCAGATCTCGCCACCAATCCCTAACTGCCCACGGGGTCACATCCGGCGTTGGTGAAAGCTGCCATCCTGCATCTCCCGATGCAGACGCCACCCGTTGCGCGGTATCGATTAACGAAGGCGGGTCCCACCTCCGAAGGGGAACGATATCGCCGCCTTTCTCAGCAACCAGCTCGATTTTATTTTCTTCTTTTACGGCCTCGCGTCGTCCCGGCTGGGTGATCTAGCGGATCCGCAGGTCCAGATTGCCGGCATCCAGGCCGGATTCGCGATAGAACTTACGACTCAGTTCAAGAGCGCTGAATCCGTCTTCGAACGCAGCCATTGTTCCGTTGACCGGCTTGTCGAGATAGATCAGTGCGCCGTCAACGACGAAGAAGATGATCGCCGGCTCCGGCGAATCGTCCGTGATGACGAGCGTGTGAGCTTCGCCAGCGGGCTCGAAGATGAAGGTGCCGGGCTTTGCGATCCAGTCATGCTCGAGATACCTCCAGTGACCGCGTAACGTAGAGCTAGTGCGCAGGCTTATAGATGAAATCAAACGACGCCTGCCAGCTGTTGCCGGCATCGTCCGAGGTAACGCCAATCTGCTCGACCTGCCCATCCGGAAGGGGGGTGTAGGTCATGCGCGTAATTTGCGCGGGATGTCCGAGTTGGGGCCAGGTGCCTGTGAGAATCATGGACTTGCCGTTCCAGCCGCCGCTGAACTGCGCGGAGCCTCCGCTTGAATCGGCCCAAAACTGCCGCCACTGTTTCATCTCCGGCGAGTATGCGTTCATGCTACCGCCCGGATTGTCGTTCAGTGGCATCCAGTTCTCACGTATGGCGCAGCCGTGGTAAAGCTTCTCTATACGGCTGGTTGCGACTTTCTGGTCCGGCCTGGATGTGGCATAAACATCCCATTCGCCGACCCAGAAATCGAATTGCCTGGTCTCCGGCGATGTGCAGGCCGGAGATGCTGGTGGAGGCGCAGCCGTGCTCAAAAAAGGCAAAACAAATAAAATAGACGCTATCGGCCCTGCGCACTTCTTAACGATTCCAGCGATCACTCCTGATTTGACTACAGACTCCGCCGAAGCACAACCGAGAGCAATTGCATGGAACTCTCTGCCTATTTGCGTCGCATAAACTTTCGGGGCAGCGTGCGGCCGGACCTGGCGACGCTCAGGGCCTTGCATCGGGCTCATCAACTCGCGATTCCGTTCGAAGATCTCGACGTGCAGCTGCGGCGTCCCGTCGACCTGGACCTGCAGGCAAGTTACGACAAGATCGTAAGCCGGCAACGTGGCGGCTGGTGCTACGAAATGAACGGTGTAATGGGATGGGCGCTAAAACACATAGGTTTCGACGTCATGCGCATGAGCGCCGGTGTCATGCGTGCGCAGGCAGGTGATGCCCAGCTCGGCAATCATCTGTGCCTGCTGGTTCTGCTCGATCAGTCTTACCTCGTTGACGTTGGATTTGGAGGGAGCCTGATAGAGCCCCTGGCGCTCAAGGCATCGGAACGTGAAGATCGCCCGTACCGAATCGAATTGAGCGAGCTGGACGATAGTCATTGGCGATTTTCAGAGATTGCGCACGGTGATAAGGACGCATTCAGCTTCGACTTCCGCGCTGCTCCCGCCGACGAAGCGCTGTTCGCGAAGAAATGCCGGTTGCTTCAAACCGACGCAGCGTCCCCATTCACCCAGAATCTAGTGGTCCAGCGCCGCACAGCCGATACGCACCTCTCATTGCGCGGCCGAGTGCTGGTGACTACTCATGCGACGCGAGTCGAGAAGCGGATACTCGGTTCCGCAGACGAACTGGTCGCGGCGCTCCGGGACAGCTTTGATCTCGACGTCCCCGAAGCAGCCACCCTCTGGCCTTCTGTCTGCGCGCGCCACGAGGCTCTGTTCACCTGATCGCAGCGCCGAGTTGACTGCCCAGGTCGTCGGAGACTTTATCGACTCGTCTGGTGAGCCTGCCTTTAGGGTCTATGACCAGAAGGGTTGGTACTTCCTTGACTGCGAAGGCGCGAAACGTGGCGCCGGTCTCATCGATCGACAGCGGGATCGCAATGCGTTGTTCATCGCGGTACTTGATCAGTTCATCGCTCGTGGCCCACAGTCCCGAGGCGACACCTATCCAGCGCGCGCTACTATTCTTCGCCAGTGTCTCGCTCTGCTCGCGCGCGCTGCGACACTGTGCGGCTCTCGCGGGCCGACTCTCGGCGAGGTAGGACTCGCACCAGGGCGACAGGAACATGACGACGGTCGATCGTGATCCTTCAGGGTCGCGCAGCGGCAGCGTCTCACCCGAAGTGGTGCGAATCGACAGATCGGGGACCATGGCGCCCGGTGCCAGCGCCGATGGAGCCGACCGTGCAGGCATCGAGGACATTGATGCGTGCACTGCGTGGGCGGGTTCGGCTCGCGCTGTCTTCAAGGCGGTCTCGAGCCTGTCATCGACGAAGTGGCCGATGTAGAGGATTTTGCCGTCCCGGCCGATGACCACATGCTGCGGCGTCACACGTAAATTCAGAGCGCCGCCGAGACTTCCATCGTCGAGCACGATGGGCATCCTGAGCCCAAGCTTCTGCCGATAGGTGCGAATGTCTTCGACGCTGTCATTGAAGCCGGCATTGATGGCAATCACTTCCAGATCGGAACCTGCCTGCTCGTAAGTGTGCTCGAAGTGCGGCATCTGCTCCCGACACGGGACGCACTAGGTTGCCCAGAACTTCAGATACACCGCCTTGTGGCCGTATAGACGGGCAAGATCAATAGTCTGCCCGTCAATCGTTTTCAACCTGACCGCTGGCGCCGGTGTGCCAATCAACGAAGCGCCAGCGGCTTCCGCTCGCTCCTGGCCTGTGGAGGCCCACAGCACTGATGGGGTCCCCAGCAACAACAGCCAGCCGGTCGCAATGAACCCCGATCCCCGCATGATGAAAAGCTCCTCTCGTTATCCCGCTAAGAAGCGACATGGATGTCGCGACCCACCAGTGAGTTGCAAAACTCTGTGGGGCACGAACGCCCGTGAAGCGCGATAATACGCTCATGTCGCTCCCGTTCGGCATGAGCACCGGAAAAGGGAAGGGGCCCATGAGAAAGCAAACTTTGCTTCGGATGCGGACCGCGGCGCTGATGTGCGCGGCAACAATTCTCCTCGCAAGCATGGCTGTCGCTGCCGCCGCGCCGGGGGATGCCGTGGTGGTGTCGCTGATTGCAGAGCAACTGGCGGACACGCCCGGAGAGGAACTCGACATGATCACGGTCGAATATCCGCCCGGTGGCAGTTCGCCGCCGCATCGCCACGACGCCTATGTGCTCGTGTATGTGCTCAAGGGCAGCCTCCAGATGCAGGTACGCGGACAGAAGCTCGTGACGCTCAAAGCTGGAGAATCGTTCCTGGAGCGGCCCGACGATATTCACGAAGTGTCGCGCAACGCCAGCCGGACCAGGCCGGCCAAGTTTCTGGTAGTCGCGCTGAAGGCCGCGGGCAAACCGCTCACGCGTGAAGCGGCGCCCGCGCCTCAATAGCAACTGCCATCGCAACGGCTATGATGCGAGCTGCTGGACTGATACCGGTACGGAACCCGACGTGATCGCGGCCGAAGAAATTCGTACGACCTACGGACTCATCGCGCCCCATGTGCGCCGCACGCCTGTCATCGAGGTCGATCCGGCGGACTTCGGGTTCGAGTCCGCCTATCTTGCGCTCAAACTCGAGTCGCTCCAGCACGCCGGCTCCTTTAAGGCTCGCGGGGCGTTCAATCACCTGCTCACGCGGCAGATTCCGCCCGCAGGCGTGGTCGCGGCCTCCGGCGGCAACCACGGCTGCGCCGTGGCCTTCGCCGCGATGAAGCGCGGCGTGCCTGCCAGGATCTTCGTGCCGAGTGTCGCTTCGCCTGCCAAGATGAAAAACATCCGCGCCTACGGTGCCGAACTCGTCATCGCAGGCGACCGTTACGCCGATGCGCTCAGTGCCAGCGAGGCCTGGGTGGCGCAGTCGGGCGCGATGCCGGTGCACGCATTCGACCAGGTCGAGACGCTGCTGGGGCAGGGCACCGTTGGACTCGAGCTCGAGCAGCAATCATCGGCAATCGACACGCTGCTGGTCTCGGTAGGCGGCGGTGGCCTCATCGCAGGCATCGCCGCCTGGTACCGCGGGCGCGTCCGCATCATCGGCGTGGAACCGGAGAAGGCCCCGACGCTGACGCGGGCCCTCGAAGCAGGCCATCCCGTCGATGCCGAAGCCGGCGGCATTGCCGCGGATTCGCTGGCACCGCGGCGGGTCGGCGAACTCGTATTTCCGATCGCGCAGCGTTACATCGGCGCCACCGTGCTGGTGACCGATGAAGCCATCCGCGATGCGCAGCAACGACTGTGGAGCACGCTGCGCTTTGTCGCCGAGCCCGGCGGCGCGGCCGCACTCGCGGCGCTGACATCGGGGCGCTACGTGCCGCAACCGAAAGAGCGCGTGGCCGTACTCATTTGCGGCGGCAACACGGTTGCCGTCGATTTTGATCGTTAGGATCACCGATCCATTACTGCAACGAGGGCGCCATGTCGATCGAACGCATTGAACCGGGTCCGCGCATGTCGCAGGCCGTCATACACAACAAGACCGTCTACCTGGCGGGCCAGGTGGCCACGGCCGCGCGTGGTCGCAGCGTCGCGGAGCAGACGCGCGACATTCTGGCGAGAATCGAGCAGCTGCTTGCCGAAGCGAACTCCGACAAGAGCCACATACTGAGCGCGACGATCTGGCTGGTGGACATGGCGACATTTGCCGACATGAACAGCGTCTGGGATCGATGGGTGGTCGATGGCGCAACGCCCGCACGGGCCACGGTGGTGAGCACGCAGCTTGCTGCGCCGGACTACAAGATCGAGATCGCCGTCATCGCGGCCCAGCGTTGACGCCGAGCGCGCCCAACCTTCCCAGCGCGCGCAGCACGTGCGCATCGTTCAGGCCCGCCATGAGCGCGGCGACATCGCCTATGCACGCTCCGAGCCGTGCGGGCACGATCGGGCAGGCCGCCGCCGCCTGCGGCAGCGCTTCGAGCGCTACGACGTCGCGCGCCGCGCCGAGAACCCGATCGCCCAGTGCGACGGCCAATGAGCCAAGCACGATCAGCTCCGGGTTGAGTGCGTCGATCAGCAGGGCCAACCCCTGACCCATGCGCCGGCCGGCCGCCGCGGCGACGGCCAGTGCCTCGGGTTCATCGCGCAGCATCGCTTCGACCAGTTCGCGGATCGGGGTGTGCGTGCGCCAGCGCTGCGGAAACATGCGTGCGGCCACCTGCACCAGGCCGGCGCCTGAAGCGAAACCCTCCCACGAGCCATGCTTGCCGAATCCTTCCGGGCCATCGCGCGACAGACGCCAATGCCCGATCTCGCCGGCGGTGTCGCTGGCACCGTGCAGCACGCGGCCATCGATGATGAATCCCGCGCCCAGCCCGGTGCCGAAGGTCAGGAAGATCAGGTGCCGGATACCGGGCCGCTCGCGACCCGCGCCGAAATGGAATTCCGCCAGCGCGCCTGCATTGCCGTCATGTTCGACGAACACGGGCAGGTCCGGAAATGCTTCGGCCAGGCGCAGCTTAAGAGGCACATGGTGCCAGCCGGGAAGGTGTGGCGGATCGAGCAGCACGCCCTCGCCGATGCGCAGCGGACCGCCGATCGAGACACTCAGTGCCACGCATTCGCGACCTGCTGCGGCGGCGTGGGTGCGCAGATTTTCCACGACGGCAAATAGCGCGGGAGCGGTCTGCGCGAACGGGCGGTCGGCCTCGGTGGGTATTTCGATACGCTGCAGGATCTGTCCGTCCGCAGTGCCCTCGACGCAGGCGGTCTTGGTGCCGCCGACGTCCACGCCGATCAGCGAGCGCGCGCGCATCGGAGTCGGGTGTGCGGATGACATCCGGCTTAAGGTAGCACCGCGGCGCGCATAATGGACCGATGAGTGCAGGCGCGCAGATGGGCGGCAGGGGCAGCAGGGATATCGACTTCATGCGTCTGGCGCTCGAGCAGGCGCGTGCCGCCGAGGCGGCGGGGGAGGTGCCGGTCGGCGCCGTGCTGGTCAGCGCGGATCGCATCATCGCCACCGGCGCCAATGCACCGATCGCCCGCTGCGATCCCACGGCGCATGCAGAAATAGAGGCGTTGCGCTCCGGCGCGCGCGCTCTGGGCAACTATCGACTCACGGGCCTTGAACTTTACGTCACGCTCGAGCCCTGCCTGATGTGCGCCAGCGCGCTGGTGCATGCACGTGTGGGACGTGTCGTTTTCGGGGCCTGGGATGCGCAGTTCGGCGCGGCCGGCAGCCTCATCGATGCGTTCCGGCTGCCGGGGCTGAATCATCGCGTTGACGCGTTCGGCGGCGTGCTGGCGCTGGAGTGCAACCAGCTGCTCGGCGATTTCTTTGCGCGCCAGCGCCAGTCGTCGCGCTAGTTGAAGCGGGGCTCGACTTCCAAGGCAGCCGCGATGGTGCGGGTTGAGGCGGGCAGCAGACGATTGCGCGCGGTCTTGTCCGCATCGATCCACTCGAGCACGGCCAGATACTGACGCACCTGCTCGACGAATTTTGCCGGCTCCCAGCCACGCGCGTAGCCGCGCTTGGCACGCAGGTACCATTTCTCCTCGGCCAGCAACGGCAGCTGCGTGCGCACATCGGCCCATGAGTCCGGATTCTTGCCGTGACTTTGGGCGAGCACGCGTGCGTCCTCGAGGTGACCGTAGCCGACGTTGTAGGCGGCCAGCGCGAGCCAGGTCCGGTCCGGCTCGGCGATGCGCTTGGGGATGGTGTCTATCACCTGCGCCAGGTAGCGCGCGCCGCCTATGATGTTTTGCCGCAGGTTCGCGCGATCGTCGACACCGACCGCCGTCGCCGCATCGCTGGTGAGCATCATGATGCCGCGTGCGCCGTCGGCGGAGGCCGCGCCGCCCTGCCATTTGGATTCCTGGTAGCCCACCGCCGCCAGCAATCGCCAATCGAGGCCGCTCGCCTGCGCTGCCTCCTCGAACAGGCCCTGCAACGCCGGCAGTCGATCGGCGATGTCGGACTGAAACTGGTGCGCCGACTCGTAATCGAAATCGCCCGACTCATTGCGCGCATCCGATTCGATGCGGGCGAGTTCGCCCGAGGTACGCGCGCCGGCAATGAACTGGTTGGCGGACTGCAGCAGCTGTTCGGCGCCCATCGGCACGACCCATTGGACCGGCCGCGGGTTAGGCAGAGAGAAGGCCACCATGAATTCGGGGTGCAGATGCTGTGCGAAGGCGAATTCGCTGGCATCCAGCACCGCATAGTCCGCACTGCCGCTGTTGATGAGCTCCAGCGGGTCGGCCTGATCGGCGGCCAGGGCGGTCCAGTGCAGCTCGGAGATGCCCTCGCTGCGCAGCGTCTCGAGCAGTGTCTGCTGCGGACTGTCCTTGAATACGACCAGGCGCTTGTTACTTAATCCGGTGATCGAATGCACCTGCGTGCGGCCGCGCGGCTGCACGACCAGTTCGGGGATTTCTTCGTAAGGCGTGGTGGTCAGGCCGATGTCGCGCCAGTCCTCGTCCGGGCTGATCTGTGCGGCCGCCAGGTCGGCGCGTCCACGCGACAACGCCGTGCGCATGGCCGCCGCATTAGGCACGCTTTTCATGACCAGGGGTACCCCCAGCTCGCGCGCGAAAGCCGCGGCCAGGCGGTACTCAAACCCCTGGGGGCCGTGCGCGCCCAGGTAGTAACTCGTGGGTGAGTTCAGCGTCACGACGCGCAGCTCGCCGCGCGCCCGGATCTGCTCGAGGCTCGAATTCGGATGCGAACAGCCGGCCAGCAGTGCCACTGCTGCCAGAACCGTGAACTGCCGCACAGGAAGCCGCCGCCCACGGCCCGGCGATACCCGGCTGCGGGTGTGCTGTTGGGCGGGTGATCGAATCTCAGGGTTCATGGCAGTGCTCACTCAGCTAGAATACCAGCTACCCCCGGAGAGGTACCGAAGCGGTCATAACGGCGCCGACTCGAAATCGGATGGTCGGGTTAAACCGGCACGTGGGTTCGAATCCCACCCTCTCCGCCAATGACCTCGCTGTCTGTCGGGAAAAAGTCACAGATTTTCTGGATTAAGCCGACGGCATGCAGGAGTTACGGCATGAAATGCCGCCCTCGATGTGCGCAACCAGGAGATGGGCGCCGCGCGTTTCAATTGCGGCACCGCGCTTATTGGACGATTCGGTCGCCAGCGCGCTCTGACACTCGCCTCACGGTAGCGCCGGCTACACCCGGCGCGGCGTTTTGCCGGACGCGCAATGCGCCTCGCGTCACGGTACCTGCCCGCGGACGGTGACTTATGTCCTATCCAACGCGGTCCCCCGGCTCTAGATTGAAATACCTCCAAACTGAGAGCCCGGGCGCTGCGGCAAGACCGCGCCGCGCGGGCGGCGTGATCTGGCTAGGATAGGCTCGTATGCCTCAAAGCGACGCGGCGCGCATGACCGGTAGGGTTGCGGAAGATCGCGACACGTCGCGCTGTTCCCGACTGCTGGTGGACACCGCGACGGCGAATGTCGTGAGCCTGAGCGCCGCGCCTTCGGTCCGGGATGCTTTGCCGGAGTTCTTTGCCTCGCTGGCGCGCGCGCTGCAGTTCGATCGCGCTTACATCCTGGAGACTTTGCCTGCGGGCGAGAATCGCCCCTCGCACGCCCTGCTGTTTGACTGGACAGCCACCGAGGGCGCGCTCCTGCCGCCCGCGAACGCGAGCAGCATGCCGCGAACGGACTTGCCGGAGATTGGGGAATGGATGCTGCCGCTGACGCGCGGCGAGCCGGTCATCACGCAGCGACAATCGGCCAGCGCGGCCGTCCGCGGCCACCTGGAAGAAATCCGTGTCGTGACATCCCTGATGGTTCCCATCCTGATAGAAGGGCGCCACTGGGGGCTCATCGGTTTCGAGGATCGCGAGCGCCCACGTGAGTGGGAAGCGGATGACGTCAAGCTGCTCTCGACGCTGGCGCAGATGGTCGGCTCGGCCATCACGCGCGAGCGGTTCCGTCAGCAGGCGCTGCAGCGCGAGCGGTTGCTGCAGGCCGTAACCCGCTGCGCGGCGCAGATCGGCACCGCATCCGACCTGCGCCCGGCCATCACCAGTTCACTGGCGATCCTTGCTCAGGCGCTCGAGGCCGATCGCATGCTGCTCATGGAAGTATTCGGCGAAACCGTGGATGCGCCGCTGCCGCGCATGCTGCTGCGGAATTTCTGGCACGGACCTGCGACGCCACTGCGGATCGCGCAGATTGCGCAGACCACCTCACTGGCGCCCGATCCGGATGTGGCCGCCTGGATGGCGCCGCTGAAACGCGGCGTCGCGGTAGATGGGCAGCTCTCCGCGGCACGCGGCGGGGTCAAGGATCTGTTCGTCAGACTGCAGGCGCAGTCGGTGCTGCTGGTTCCGATCATGGTGGGCACGCGCTACTGGGGGCATATCGGCCTCGATGTGTGCGCTCACGAACGCCTCTGGAGCGGTGCCGAGGTCGATGTGCTGCGGCTGCTTGCCGACCTGATCGGCACCGCGATCATGCGCGAGCGCTACCTGGCGGAGCTCGCACGCGCGGATCTGATCATTCAGAAGAGTCCGACGATTCTCTATCGGCTGCGCGGCGAACCGGCACTGCCCATGATCTACGTATCCAGGAATATCGACCGCACGGGATATGCCCAGGAGCAATTCATCGCCAACCCCTCGCTGTACCGCTCACTGATTCACCCGGACGACCGCGCGCGCCTCAATGCGGCCATGGAGCATCTGCTGCAGTGGAACGCGCCTGCCTCGAGCATGGAGTTGCGCCTCCTGACCAGCGACGGCACCGTGCGCTGGTTCGAGAACTGCTACACACCGGTTCGCGATGAAGCAAACCGGCTGCTGGAAATCGAAGGCATCCTGATCGATATCAGCGAGCGCAAGGCCGCCGAGGCGCGGATCGCGAAGCTCGCGCGCACCGACGTACTCACCGGTCTTGCCAACCGCATGACCTTCAGCGATCACCTGCGACAGGCCTTCGCGACCGCGCAGCGCGCCTCGCGGGCGTTCGCCGTGCTGTATCTGGATCTGGATCGCTTCAAGGAAGTCAACGACACACTGGGCCATCACGCAGGCGACCGCTTGCTGCAGGAAGTCGCGCGGCGTCTGCGCGACGTGACGCGCGAAATCGATCTGGTGGCGCGACTTGGCGGCGATGAATTCGCCATCATCCAGACGGGCGTCGACGACTCTGCTGCGGCTGGTACTCTGGCCGAGAAGCTCATCGAGGTGGTCTCGGCTCCCTATGCCATCGACGGCAACGATCTGCGCATCGGCGTCAGCATCGGCATATCGCTCTACGAGGGCAACGTCGGCAGTCCCGATGCGCTGCTGATGCAGGCGGACCAGGCGCTGTATCGCGCCAAGCATGCGGGCCGGGGGCAGTACCGCTTCCATTCCGACGAAATCGACCATGAAGTGCGGGCGCACATGATGTTGGCCGAGGATCTGCGCAATGCGCTGGCGCGCCACGAGCTGGAAATGCGCTACCAGCCGCAGGTCGAGCTGGCGACGGGCAAGATCGTCGGCATGGAAGGACTGTTGCGCTGGAATCATCCGACCCGCGGTCTGCTGCTGCCGGAGGATTTCCTGCCGATCGCGGAGAAGTACGGCCTCATGCCGCAACTGGGCCGCTGGGCCATGGATACCGCCTGCCGCCAGATGTCGCTATGGCGCGCGGCGGCCATGCAGGTGCCGGTGGTCGCGATCAACGTGGCGTTGGCGCAGATCAAGATGGGACGCGAGTTCGTGCGCGACGTCATGGATAGCATCACGCGCTGGGGCCTGAATCCCAGCGACGTGGAGATCGATGTGACCGAGTTCGTGCTGGCGCGCTCGACGCTGGCCCAGAGCAATGTGCTCGATCAGTTGCGCCGCGTAGGCGTCGGCATCGCGATCGACAACTTCGGTTCGCAGTACTCCTCACTTGACTACCTGCGCACCTATCGAGTCAGCCGCCTGAAAATCGCGCGCGGGATGATCGCCGCAGCCGATGCCGAGCCCGGCGGGGTGGCGATGGTGCGCGCGATCCTGAGCCTTGCCGGGGAACTGGGTATCAACGTGGTCGCCGAGGGCGTGGAAACCGACACGCAGCGCAAACTGCTGGTGCAGGCGAGTGCGCAGGCGCAGGGCCAGGGGTTCCTCTACAGCCGCGCAGTGCCGGCCGATGAAACGATGCCGATGTTACGCACCGGCATCGTCACGCCCGAAGAGGAACGCAAACAAGCCACCGCGGAGGCGCCCCAGGAACTCAGCGAGGCCGGCAAGCGCGCCGCGGCCAGCTGATCGGCGAGCGCGGCCGGGCTGCCTTCAGGGCTGCCTTCAAGGCGGTCTTGGCGGCATAATGTTCGGATGTGGATCGTCAGGCTGGCGCTTCGGCGCCCCTACACCTTTATCGTCCTGGCGATGCTGATCGTGCTGTTTGGTGTGTTCGGCATTCTGCGCACGCCGACCGATATCTTTCCGAACATCAACATTCCGGTCATCAGCGCCATCTGGTCCTACACCGGGCTGCCGCCCGAAGACCTGGCCAATCGCATCGTCGCCAATGCCGAGCGCTACGCGCAGACCACGGTCAACGATGTTGAGCATTCCGAATCACAGTCGCTGTCGGGCATGGCGGTGGTCAAGTACTTCTTCCAGCCCAACGTCAACGAGGAGCTGGCGTATGCCCAGATTACCGGCGTGTCGCAGACGCTGCTGCGTCAGGCGCCTCCGGGCACGACCCCCCCCTTCATCCTGGCCTATAACGCCTCGACGGTGCCGATCCTGCAGCTGGCGCTTTCCAGTGCCACGCTGTCGGAGTCACAGATCTTCGACATGGCCAATACGATCGTGCGCCCGGGGCTGGCGACCGTCGCCGGAGCCTCGCTGCCATACCCGTACGGCGGCAAGCAGCGCCAGATCACGGTCGACATCGATCCGGAGGCGTTGCGCGCCAAGGGGCTCGGCGCCGCCGACGTCAGCAACGCCATCGGCGCGCAAAACCTCATTATTCCGGCCGGCACGGAAAAAATCGGCGATATCGAATACAACGTCAAACTCAACTCCAGCCCGCTGAAGGCCTCGGATCTCAACGATATTCCAATCCGCGACGTCAACGGCACGGTCGTGTTCGTGCGCGACGTCGCCAATGTGCATGATGGCAGCAGTCCGCAGACCAACCTCGTGCGGCTCGATGGCCGGCATGCCGTGCTGATGTCGGTGCTCAAGATCGGCAGCGCCTCGACGCTGCAGATCGTCGAGAGCGTCAAGCGGCTGCTGCCCGGGATCCGCGCGCAGGTACCGGAGGCCCTGAAGATCGATGCGACTTCGGACCAGTCGATCTTTGTGCGCGCAGCGGTCAGTGGCGTCGTTCGCGAAGGCGTGATTGCCGCGGCGCTGACCGGGCTGATGATCCTGTTGTTCCTGGGCTCGTGGCGCAGCACGCTGATCATCACCATCTCGATTCCGCTTTCGGTGCTGGCCTCGATCATCTGCCTGTCGGCGATCGGCGAGACCATCAACCTGATGACCCTGGGCGGCCTGGCGCTCGCGGTCGGCATCCTGGTGGACGATGCGACCGTGGCCATCGAGAACATCAATTGGCACCTCGAGCAGGGCAAGGACGTCGAGCCGGCCATCCTCGACGGAGCGCAGCAGATCGCCGTGCCGGCCCTGGTCTCGACCTTGTGCATCTGCGTGGTATTCGTGCCGATGTTCCTCCTGACCGGCGTATCGAAGTTCCTGTTCGTGCCGCTGGCCGAAGCGGTGGTGTTCGCCATGCTGGCTTCCTATCTGCTGTCGCGAACGCTGGTACCGACGCTGGCCATGTACTGGCTGCAGCGGCACTCCGAACAACGAGACGAGCCGCATGGGCCGTTCGAACGCCTACAGCGCGGCTTCGAGCGCCGCTTTGCGATCCTGCGGGACAACTATCGCGACATGCTGGCCACCGGACTGCATCACGGCTTGGGGTTCATCGTCGCCTTCATGGTCATCGGCTCGACGGCATTTCTGTTGCTGCCGTGGCTGGGACGCGATTTCTTCCCCTCGGTCGATGCGGGACAGGTGCGCCTGCACCTGCGCGCTCGCAGCGGTACCCGCATCGAGCAGACGGCAATCCTCGTGGACCAGGTCGAGGATCGGATCCGCAAGATCGTTCCCGCCAGCGAGCTCGATACGCTGGTCGACAACATCGGCGTCCCCTACAGCGGCATCAATCTCTCTTACAGCACCTCGGCGCCGATCGGGCCCGGCGATGCCGACATCAATATCTCGCTGCACGCAGAGCATCACCATCCGACCGAAGGTTACGTGCGCGCGCTGCGTGCGCGCCTGCACGATGAGTTTCCATCCACCACCTTTTCCTTCCTGCCATCGGACATCGTCAGCCAGATCCTGAACTTCGGCCTGCCTTCCCCGTTCGACGTGCAGGTGGTCGGGTTCAATGTTGCCGGTAACCGCGATTTCGCCAATGCGTTGCTGGCAAAGCTGCGCAAGATTCCCGGCGCGGTGGACCTGCGAATTCAGCAGGCATTTGACTATCCGGAGGTGCACGTCGGGGTCGATCGTGTGAATGCCGCGCAGCTGGGCTTCACCCAACAGGATGTGGCCACCAACCTGCTGATCTCGCTGTCGGGCAGCCAGCAGACCGCGCCTTCGTTCTGGGTAGATCCGAAGACCGGCATCGAATACAGCGTGGCGACGCAGGCACCGCAATACCGGCTGACATCCTTGCAGGATCTGGCGTTGACTCCGGTGACCAAGGGCACCGGTGGCCCGCAGCAGCTTTTGGCCAACCTGGCAACCATCGACCGGGGTGTCGGCCAGGGCGTGGTCAGCCACTACAATGCGACGCCGGTGATCGACATCTACGGCTCGGTCGACGGCACCGATCTGGGCACGGTGGGTGATGCCGTGCACGCACAGCTCGATGCCGTGCGTCACGAACTGCCGCGCGGGAGCGATCTGAAGGTCCGCGGACAGACCGAGACCATGCGAACCTCCTTCAGCGGCCTGGCTTTCGGTATGATCGGTGCGGTCCTGCTCATCTATCTGCTGATCGTCGTCAACTTTCAGAGCTGGCTCGATCCGCTCATCATCATCAGCGCGCTGCCCGCGGCGTTGGCCGGCATGGTCTGGATGCTATTCGTGACGCATACGACGATCAGTGTGCCGGCCCTGATCGGGGCCATCATGTGCATGGGCGTTGCCACGGCCAATAGCATCCTGGTCGTCAGCTTCGCCCGCGAGCGCCTGGATCAGGGGCTCAGCGCCGCCGCGGCCGCACTTGAGGCAGGATTCGTGCGTTTCCGGCCCGTGCTGATGACGGCCCTGGCGATGATCATCGGCATGCTGCCGATGTCGCTCGGACTCGGAGAGGGCGGGGAACAGAACGCCCCGCTCGGCCGTGCCGTCATCGGCGGCCTGCTGTTCGCCACCTTCGCGACGCTGCTGTTCGTGCCGGTGGTCTTCTCCGTGATCCACGCGCGATTCACGCAGGGCGCGCGCGGACATACGCCAGCGGCAATTCCCGCATGAGCGTTCCCCCGGAACACGCGGATCAGACGCGTCGCCTCAAGCGCCTGGCGCTGTATGCGCTCATCGTTGCCGTCATCGTGGCGGCCTGGGGCATCTTCACGCGTCTGCGGGCGCGCAGCGCACTGGAACACACCGCGGCGGCGGCCGCGGAGCAGACCGTGAACGTGGTTACGGTACATCGCAGCGAGGGCGGCAACGAGCTGGTGCTGCCGGGTGATGTACAGCCGCACACGGACGCGCCGATCTATGCGCGCACCAGCGGCTATCTCAAGCGCTGGTACGCGGACATCGGCAAGCCGGTAAAGGCCGGCGAGCTGCTCGCGGAAATCGAGACACCGGAGGTCGATGCGCAGTACCGGCAGGCCAAGGCGGATCTGGCGACCGCGGAAGCCAACAACCATCTCGCCCAGACCACTGCCGCGCGCTACCAGGAGCTGCGCAAGACCGGCCTGGTCGCGGCCCAGGATGTGGATAACGCACAGGGCGATGCAGATGCCAAGACCGCCCAGCTCGAATCCGCGCACCAGAATCTGCAGCGCCTGGCACAGCTCGAAGCCTTCAATCGAATCACGGCACCCTTCGACGGCGTCGTGACCGCGCGCCGCGTCGATGTGGGATCGCTGATCAACCAGGGGAACACCAGTGGCCAGGAGTTGTTCCACATGACCGCTACCAACAAGCTGCGCGTCTATGTGCAGGTGCCGCAGGCGTATGTCACCCTGATCGAGCCGGGAGCGACCGCGGAACTGATTTTTCCGGAGCGTCCCGATCGGCGCTTCCCGGCCACGGTCGTCAGCACGGCGCGTTCGATCGATGCGACCACGCGCACGCTGCTGACCGAGCTTACGGCCGACAATGCCAAGGGCGAACTGCTCTCAGGCTCCTTTGCGCAGGTGCACCTGGCGATGCCGGCAGGCATGTCCAGCCTCCGGCTGCCTTCCAACACGCTGCTGTTTCGTGCCGACGGGCTGCACGTCGCCACCGTCGATGCCAATAACCAGGTGCATCTCAATACGGTAACCGTCGGACGGGATTTCGGCAGCGAGATCGAGATTCTCAGCGGGGTCTCGGAAGACGAGCGCGTCATCATCAACCCGGCCGATTCGCTGCTCGCCGGCGCCACGGTGCGCGTGGCCAGCGCCGCCAGGTAGGAGAGGATCGTGAATCAGCCGCCGGCCTTGAACTCGGCGGCGAAAACGCGCGCGAAGGCTTCGCTGAACAGCAGCGGCAAATCGCCCGCACCGCTCTCCGTGATGCTCATAAAGCGCTCGCGCAGTGCGGCCATCGCCGCTTCGCCCGTTGCGGCCTGCGCCGCGACAGGCGCCAGCGTTTTGGGATCGAGGCGCGCCAGGAATTCGACCAGCGCGGCGCGCATCGCACGCGCCGCAGCCTGATCGTGCCGGCGCGTGCCCGCAAGTGTCTCGCGCAGCCACTGTACGGCATCGAGCTTGTGGGAATCGTGCCCCTGCAGCAGGCGCAGCAGAAGATCCTCGACCGGCAATCCGGTCAGTCCGATGCGCTGGGGATCCTCGCGGCCCACTTCGATCTGCTGCTGATTGCGCATGTCACGCTGAGCGAGCGCCAGCCCCTTGAGTCCCACGAGCGCCTCTCGCAGCATGAGGCCAGCCAGGTGCAGCAGGCGTGCCTGCGCTTCGGGCGCAAAGGCGGTGGCATCGATGCCAGCGCCCCGGCAGAAGGCTTCGACGCCGGTGGCGTTGTCGACCGCGCGCTCGGTGCGCGTGGCGGCTGGGCTTTGAGCGCGCGCCGGCGTGCGCAGGCGTTCGCTGTGGTCAAATGCCAGCAGCGCAGGATCCTCGACGATCGGCTTGAGACTGCCGCTCGGGCTGGTATCGGGCCGCAACAGGTCGCCCATGCTGAAATCGGCGCCTATCTCGGAGCGCGAGCCTGTGGCCGAGGAGGCGCCGGTTGCCGGGTTGACCGGAAACACCGCGCTCGCCTCGGAGGATTCGGTTGCCTCGCTATCGACGGCCACGGCAATCTGGTAGGAGCCCAGCCGCAGCAGGTCACCGTCTTGCAGTACGTAGCTGGAACGCCGGCCCAGCGCTTCGGCGCGATCGTTGATGAATACCCCATTGGAACTGGTATCGATGAGATGATAGGCGCCGTCACGAAATTTCACGCGCGCGTGATGGGCCGAGAGATAGCGATTCGGGTCGGGCAGCACCCAGTCGTTGTCATGCGCGCGGCCGATGGTCCCGCCGCCCACCCCGATGACGATGCTTTCGCGCGATCCGAGGGACGCATGTTGCTCGCTGAGGACTGTGAGCTTCAGGGCCATCTTGGGAACCCACGCTTGGTCTAGCCGGACATATAATACTGCGGCGGAGGCACCCACCGACCATGGCATCTAATCACATCTACAAGGTTATCTTCGTGAACCAGGGTAAGGTTTACGAGGTCTACGCCCGCAAGATCAGCCACGGCTCGCTGTTCGGTTTCGTCGAGATCGAGGAGCTCGTGTTCGGCGAACGCTCCTCGGTGGTGGTCGATCCATCCGAAGAGCGCCTGAAGGCCGAATTCGCGGGCGTTTCACGCAGTTACCTGCCGCTGCAGTCGATTGTGCGGATCGACGAGGTGCGCAAGCAGGGGGTTGCCAAGATCCTGCCGCTCGAAGGCGCCAATGTGGCGCAGTTTCCGATGCCGCTGCTGCCGCCCTCGGCTGGCGATCCGGGGTCAAAGAAAACTTGATGCTGACGCTTCCTGGGTCCCAGGCGCTGTCCCATTTTCGAATCGAACGACTGCTTGCGCGCCTGAAGGCCTGCGAGCCGGGCGTGTTGCGCGTCAATGCGCAGTTCCTGCATTTCGTACAGTGCCAGCGCGAGCTCGATGCGCAGGAGCTCGCACGCCTGGGACAGCTGCTCGATGACGGCGGTACGGTGGCGACGCTGCCGGCCGCGAAGGATCCGGCTGTCGAGTGGCAACAGCTCGTGGTGCCGCGCCCGGGCACGATCTCGCCATGGTCGAGCAAGGCCACGGAAATCGCGCGCGTCTGCGGCCTTGAGGCCGTGTTGCGCATCGAGCGCGGCATCCTCTATCGGATCGCGCATCGGACGCCAGGGCCGGCTATGCACGAGCGGCGTGGCCGGCTGGCAGCGCTGCTGCATGACCGCATGACCGAAGCGGTGTTTGAGGATCCATCGGATGCATCGCGCCTGTTCGTGATCGAGACCGCCCGGCCATTGCGCACCATATCGCTGCGGGCAGGCCCTGGCGCACTCAACGATGCCAATCGGGACCTCGGACTGGCGCTAAGCGCAGATGAGATCGATTACCTGTTCGAGGTATTCGCAAGGCTCGGGCGCGACCCGAGTGACGTTGAACTCATGATGTTCGCGCAGGCCAATTCCGAACACTGCCGTCACAAGATATTCAATGCCAAATTCATCATCGACGGCGTGGAGCGCAGGAAATCGCTGTTCGAGATGATCCGCAACACGCATGCGCATGCGCCGACGGGCGTGCTGTCCGCGTATCGGGACAATGCGGCCGTCATGGTCGGCAGCCAGGGTACGCGCTGGTTTCCCGACCCCGACAGCGGCATCTATCGCGGCCACGATGAGTGGATCGACATTCTCATGAAGGTCGAGACGCATAACCATCCGACGGCAATTTCGCCGTTCCCGGGCGCTGCCACCGGTTCCGGCGGCGAGATCAGGGATGAAGCGGCCACAGGCCGCGGGGCCAAGCCAAAGGCCGGGCTCACCGGGTTCGCGGTCTCGCATCTGCGCATTCCCGGCTTCGAGCAGCCCTGGGAGCGCGGTATCGGCAAGCCCGCGCGCATCGCCTCGGCGCTTGAGATCATGCTCGAAGGACCGATCGGGGCGGCCGCCTTCAACAACGAATTCGGGCGGCCGGGTATCTGCGGTTTCTTTCGGACGCTGGAACTCTCATTGCCCGGCGATGCCGCGGATAGCGTCCGCGGTTATCACAAACCCATCATGCTGGCCGGCGGGCTCGGTAATGTGCGGCGGAGCCATGTCGAGAAGAGCGAGGTGTCGGTCGGCGCGCCGCTGGTGGTGCTCGGCGGACCGGCCATGCTCATCGGACTGGGTGGTGGCGCGGCATCATCGGTGGGCAGCGGCAGTTCGAGCGCCGAACTTGATTTCGCCTCGGTGCAACGTGCCAATGCCGAGATGCAGCGGCGCGCGCAGGAAGTCATCGATCGCTGCTGGGCGCTGGGTGAGCTCAATCCCATCGAGCTCATTCACGACGTGGGCGCCGGAGGGCTGTCCAATGCGGTTCCCGAGGCGGTCGCCCACAGCCACCGCGGTGCGCGCGTCGAGCTGCGCGCGGTGCCCACTGCCGAGCCTGGCATGTCGCCGCTCGAGCTGTGGTGCAACGAGGCGCAGGAGCGTTTCGTACTGACGCTCACGCCGAGCGGTCTGGCGCGCTTTTGCGCGATCGCGCAGCGCGAACGCTGTCCATTTGCGGTGATCGGGCAGATCACCGACGACGGCGAGCTGATCGTCCACGATTCGAAATTCGGCGACGAGCCGGTGCACATGCCGATCGATGCGCTGCTCGGCAAGACGCCGCAGATGCGGCGCGAGGTGCGCAGCCGCCACCGCGCCTGGGGCGCCATCGATTGTGGCGGGGTCGATGTGCGCGAGGCGCTCTATCGCGTGCTGCGCCTGCCGGCCGTGGCCGACAAGACTTTTCTGATCACCATCGGCGATCGCAGCGTCGGCGGACAGATCAGTCGCGATCAACTGGTCGGCCCCTGGCAGGTTGCGGTGGGCGATGCGGCCGTCACACTGGCTGACTATCACCATCTGCGTGGCGAGGCGATGGCGGTGGGGGAGCGGACGCCGGCGGCGCTGCTGGACGCGGCGGCGGCGGCAAGGCTGGCCGTTACGGAAGCCATTACCAATATCCTGGCGGCCGATATCGCCACATTGAGCGATGTACGGCTCTCGGCCAACTGGATGGCAGCCTGCGGCGTCGAGGGCGAGGATGCCGCGCTCTACGAGGCCGTACGCGCCGTGGGTGAGGAATTCTGTCCGCAGCTTGGACTTGCAATCCCCGTGGGCAAGGACTCGCTGTCGATGCGCACGGTGTGGCGGGAGCCGGGTGTGGAGAAATCCGTCGCCGCGCCGGTATCGCTGATTGTCTCCGCGTTCGCGCCGGTGCAGAACGTGCGGCGCACCTGGGTACCGGTGATGCAACTGGATCGGGGCGACAGCTCGCTGCTGCTGATCGATCTGGCGCGGGGACGCAACCGCCTGGGCATGAGCGCGCTGGCACAGGTGTACGGCGCGGTCGGAGGGCCGCCGGCCGACATGGATGACCCAGCGCTGCTGCGCGCCTTCGCCGCCGTGCTCACGGAATTGCGCGCCGAGGATCTCGTTCTGGCCTATCACGACCGCTCCGATGGCGGGCTGATCGTCACGCTCATCGAAATGGCCTTCGCCGGCCACTGCGGACTCGATGTCCATCTTGCGGGCACCCCCGATTCGGCGGTGGCGCAATTGTTCGCCGAGGAGCCTGGTGCGGTGCTGCAGGTGCGGCAGGCGGACTGCGCGGCGGTGCTCGCGCGCTTTGCGGCGCACGGCCTGGCCGACTGCGCCCGCATCATCGGTGCGCCTCTGACGGCGCGGCGCGTGCTCATCCGCGTCGGCGACACGCTCCTCGATGAGTCCTGGCAGGATCTGCGGCGAGCCTGGTCGGAGACCTCCTGGCAGATGCGCCGCCTGCGCGACGATCCGGACTGCGCCGAGGAGGAATTCGCGGCCATTCTCGATGAAGGGGATCCGGGACTCTCGCAGCGATTGAGTTTCGATCCGGGCGAGGATGTCGCGGCAGCGATGATCGCGCGCGGCGCGCGTCCACGCGTTGCGGTGCTGCGCGAACAGGGCGTCAACAGCCATTACGAAATGGCCGCAGTGCTCGATCGCGCGGGCTTCGAAGCCCACGATGTCCATATGTCGGATCTGCTCGGTGGTGCCCGCAACCTCTCGGGCTTCCGCGGCCTTGTCGCCTGTGGGGGCTTCTCCTACGGCGATGTGCTCGGAGCAGGCCGCGGCTGGGCGCGTTCGATCCTGTTTCACGAGCGCACGCGACTGGACTTCGAGCGCTTCTTCGAGCGGTCCGACACCTTCTCGCTCGGGGTCTGCAACGGCTGCCAGATGTTCGCGGTGCTCAAGGAGCTGATCCCCGGAGCGCAACACTGGCCGCGCTTCCAGCGCAACCGTTCCGAGCAGTTCGAGGGACGCGCAAGCCTGGTGGAGATACTGGACTCGCCCTCGCTGTTGCTGGCCGGCATGCGCGGTTCGCGCCTGCCCGTGGCGGTGGCGCACGGCGAGGGCCGGGCGCAGTTCGACAGCGAGGCCGATCTGCAGCATTGCCTTTCGAACCGACTGGTTTCGTTCCGCTATATCGACAATCGGGGCGAGCCGGCCATGCGCTATCCGGCCAATCCCAACGGCGCCGCGCACGCCATCGCCGCGCTCACCACACCGGACGGCCGCGTGACGGTGACCATGCCGCATCCCGAACGTGTATTTCGTACGGCGCAGAACTCCTGGCACCCGCACGAGGCGGGCGAGGACAGCGGCTGGATGCGGCTGTTCCGCAACGCGCGCGTGTGGATCGGCTAGGGGCTCGAGCGCGTGGCCGGCGTGTCCTCGCCATGGGCGCGACGCACGACCAGCGCCTGCTGCAGGCGTGCCTTGCGCACATAGCACTGGTAGAGCAGATCCTTGATCACTTCCAGCAATAGCGCGGCCTGGTCTTCATCGATGGTCGGCAGGCTCGGCGCCACGTCGGCATCGGTGCCGAACAGCACGCGTTTTATCGGCGTGAACAGTGCCGCGTCCATCTCGGCCATGTCGCGCACGGTGTTGAGTTCGTCGAACACGCGCAGTTTTCCCGATTCGCCCAGATCCGCGAATACCGCCTGCATCGTGCGGCGGCACATCGATGCGAAAGCATTGAAAATGCCGGCGGAGTAACACTGCAGCGTCTCGGTGAACAGCGGTTCGATCTCCGACGGCAGATCGGAATAGTTGAACTTCTCGGTCGGGCGTTCGACCTCGACCAGTTGCGATGACAAGTCGATGCGCTCGGGGCTGTAGCCGCGCGCGTGCGTACGCATGAAGATCGGGCAGTAGCAGGCGTCGCAGCGGTAAATGATCCCGATCTGCCTGGGCCGGCTGGCCGACAGTTCGTCGAATCGCGGCACCGCCATCGGCGTGATATGCGCGAACACCGAGCAATGCGGACAGGTCAGCGCAAGACTTGCCGCCTGTTCATCGTGCAGCCGGTCGTTGGTATCGATGTAGATCGACATGGCTCTTATTTAGTGGGGCTGGCCCGTCCGAGTGTAGCCGAATGCCACCGCAGTGGCATCGACTCGCACGGCCTCCCGCATCGCAGAGCATCGATTTACATAATCGACTTCCCGGATTGCTGCGCGGCGCTTCAGCGCGTGAGCTTGCGGTATTTGAGCCGATGCGGCTGCGCAGCGTCATCGCCGCGGCGCCGACGCAGGTCTTCGACGTAGTCCTGGTAGTTGCCCTCGAACCAGACCACTTCGGAGTTGCCCTCGAAGGCAAGGATGTGCGAGGCGATGCGATCCAGAAACCAGCGATCGTGCGAGATCACGACCGCGCAGCCCGGAAAATTCAGCAGCGCATCCTCGAGCGCGCGCAGCGTCTCGATGTCCAGGTCGTTGGTGGGCTCATCGAGCAGCAGCACGTTGCCGCCGGCGCGAAGCACCTTGGCCAGGTGCACGCGATTGCGTTCGCCTCCGGACAGATCGCCGATGAACTGCTGCTGCTGACTGCCCTTGAAGTTGAAACGGCCGACGTAGCCGCGGGACGGGGTCTCGTAACCCTCGACGCGGATGATGTCCTGACCGCCCGAAATTTCCTCCCACACGGTCTTCTTGTCATCGAGGCTCTGACGCGATTGATCGACGTAGGCCAGTTTGACGGTCGGACCGATGCGAATCGTCCCCGCATCGGGTTTCTCCGGGCCCGTCAGCATGCGGAACAGGGTGGTCTTGCCGGCGCCGTTGGGTCCGATGATGCCGACGATGCCGCCCGGGGGCAGCTTGAAGTTGACGTTGTCCATGAGCAGCCGCTCGCCGTAGCCCTTGGACAGGCCGGTGACCTCGATGACGAGTTCGCCCAGGCGCGGACCGGGAGGAATGTAGATTTCATTGGTTTCGTTGCGCTCCTGGAACTCCTTCGAGGCGAGTTCTTCGTAGCGCGCCAGTCGCGCCTTGCTCTTGGCATGCCGGGCTTTGGGGTTGGTTCGCACCCATTCGAGCTCGCGCGCCAGCGTCTTGTGCAACGCTTGCTGCTCCCGCTCCTCGAGTGCGAGGCGCTTTTCCTTCTGCTCGAGCCAGGAGGAGTAGTTGCCCTGCCACGGAATGCCATGACCGCGATCGAGCTCGAGGATCCACTTGGCCACATTGTCGAGAAAGTAGCGGTCGTGCGTCACCGCAACCACGGTGCTCGGATATTCCTCGAGGTAGCGTTCGAGCCAGGCCACGGATTCGGCATCCAGATGGTTGGTCGGCTCATCCAGCAGCAGCATGTCCGGCTGCGACAGCAGCAGTCGGCACAGCGCAACGCGGCGCTTTTCGCCGCCCGAGAGTTGCGCAATCTTCGATTCCCACGCCGGCAGCCGCAGCGCATCGGCTGCGATCTCCAGCTTGCGCTCCAGTTCCCAGCCGCCCGCGGCGTCGATGGCATCCTGCAGCCTGGACTGTTCCTCGAGCAGCTTGTTCATCTGCTCATCATCCATGGGCTCGCCAAAGGCCTCGCTGATGCGATTGAACCGCTCCAGCTGCGCATAGGCCCCGCCGATGCCTTCCATGACGACGGTACGAACGTCGTGCTCTGGATTGAGTTCGGGTTCCTGCGGCAGAAAGCCGACGCGGATGCCCGGTTGCGGCCGCGCTTCGCCGTCGATGTTGCTGTCCACGCCAGCCATGATTCGCAGCAACGAGGATTTTCCCGAGCCATTCAATCCCAGTACGCCGATCTTGGCGCCCGGAAAAAATGACAGGCTGATGTCGCGCAGGATGGTGCGTTTTGGGGGCACCACTTTGGACACGCGGCTCATGGTGTAGATGTATTGCGCCATGCGCAGCGGGTCCTCAGCAGCAACGGGGGGCGCGCATTATCAATGAATGCGCAGCTACCGTGCTACTGCCGTGTGCTATCTTTGGGTCCGGTCCGGTTGCCCCAAACTCAAGCTCAAAGTGCAGCGTTGAACGCCAAAGACTCTGAGGTTGCAGTAGTGCTCGGCGAGCGGCTGGCCCGCTACGGCTTTGGCGACGGCCATCCTTTCGGTACCGATCGCCACGCGGCATTCCTGCGCGAATTCCAGCAGCGCGGGCTCGACTCGCGGGTGCGGGTGCTCGAACCGCGCGATGCGCAACTGGCCGAGCTGCAGCTGTTCCACACCCCCGAATACATCCGCTTTGTCATGGAGCGTTCACAGGCCGGCACCGGCACGCTGGACGGCGGCGACACGCCCGCCTTTCGCGGCGTGTTCGAGGCGGCCGCCTGCGTCGTCGGCGCCAGCCTGACCGCCGCCGAGTGGATACTCGATGGCGCTCGCCGCCGGGCCTTCGTGCCCATCGGCGGCTTGCACCATGCCTCGCGCGGCCGCGCGGCCGGTTTCTGCGTGTTCAACGATTGCGGCGTGGTGATCGAGACCCTGCTGCGCGGGCGCGGCATGGCGCGCGTGGCGTACGTGGACATCGATGCGCATCACGGCGATGGCGTCTTCTACGGATTCGAGGACGATCCGGGCGTCATCTTTGCGGATCTTCACGAGAGCGGCCGCAGCCTCTATCCGGGCACCGGCGATGAGAGCGAGATCGGCAAGGGCGATGCGGCCGGCACCAAGCTCAACGTGCCGTTGCCGGCGGGCGCCGGTGATGCGGAGTTCGCGGTCGTCTGGCCGCAGATGCTGGCGCACGTGGCGCGTTTCGAGCCAGAGTTCTTCATCCTGCAATGCGGCGCCGACAGCATCGCGGGCGATCCGATCACGCACCTGCAGCTCACGACCGCCTGCCACGCCCGTGCCGCGGCCGACCTGTGCGCGCTGGCCGACCGCCTGGGGCACGGCCGGGTACTTGGGCTCGGCGGCGGCGGCTACGATCGCGGCAATCTCGCCCGCGCCTGGAGCGATGTGGTGGAGGCGCTGCTGCAGGCCTGACACTGCGGATCGGGTACAATTGCGCCCCTTCCAGCCACCGTTCCGCCAGGAGAGGCAGCCCCCGCATGTTTTCGAGCCGAATGCGCATCAAGGATTTCGACCCGGAGTTGCAACGGGCGCTCGATGGCGAGCGCGCGCGTCAGGAAGCCCACATCGAGCTGATCGCCTCCGAGAACTACACCAGCCCGCGGGTGCTCGAGGCGCAGGGTTCGGTACTGACCAACAAGTACGCGGAAGGGTATCCGGGTAAGCGCTACTACGGCGGCTGCGAGTTCGTCGACATCGCCGAACAGCTGGCCATCGATCGGGCCAAGCAGCTGTTCGCGGCCGACTTCGCCAATGTGCAGCCGCATTCGGGCTCGCAGGCGAATGCGGCGGTGTATCTGGCGCTGCTCTCACCCGGGGATTCGATTCTCGGCATGAGCCTGGACCATGGTGGACACCTCACGCATGGCGCCAAGGTCAATTTTTCCGGCAAGCTGTTCCAGGCCCACCAGTATGGCGTGCATCCGGATACCGGCCTGGTCAACTACGAGCAGATCGAGTCGCTGGCGCGCGAGTATCGCCCGAAGATGATCGTGGCCGGATTCTCGGCCTATTCACGGGTGCTCGACTGGGCGCGGTTCCGCGCCATTGCCGATAGTGTCGGGGCGCTGCTGTTCGTCGATATGGCACACGTGGCCGGCCTGGTCGCCACCGGTCACTATCCGAGTCCGCTGCCCTTTGCCGACGTCGTCACCACGACCACGCACAAGACGCTGCGCGGTCCGCGCGGCGGCCTGATCCTCGCGCGCGCCAACGACGCCATCACCAAAAAGCTCAATTCAATGGTGTTCCCCGGTACGCAGGGCGGACCGCTGATGCACGTCATCGCCGCCAAGGCCGTGGCGCTGCTGGAGGCGCTGCAGCCCGAGTTCAAGCAATACCAGGGGCAGGTGCTCGCCAACTCGCGCGCGATGGCGGCAGCGCTGGTAAAGCGCGGCTTCAACATCGTGTCCGGCGGCACCGACAATCACCTGTTTCTGCTCAGCCTGGTCGGCCGGGAAATCACGGGCAAGGATGCCGATGCGGCGCTCGGACGTGCCCACATTACGGTCAACAAAAATGCCGTGCCGAACGATCCGCGTCCGCCCATGATCGCGAGCGGTCTGCGACTGGGTACGCCGGCTTCGACCACGCGCGGCTTTCGCGAGGCCGAGATCACGCAGGTGGCCGACTGGATTGCCGATGTGCTCGATGCGGGCGGTTCGGAAGAGGTGGTGACGCGCGTACGCGAGGAAGTAGCCGTGCTGTGCCGGCGATTCCCGGTTTACGGCGACTGAACGGGTACGGGGCAGTCGGTGCATTGTCCCTTCTGCGAACACATCGAGACCAAAGTGACCGACTCGCGGCTGACGGCCGATGGCCGCCAGATCCGCCGTCGGCGCGAGTGCCTGAGCTGCGGCGAGCGCTTCACGACGTTTGAGACCGCCGAGCTGCTCATGCCGCGAGTCGTCAAGAGCGATGGCAGCCGCGAGCCGTTCGATGAGCACAAGCTCTCGAGCGGCATGACCAAGGCGCTGGAGAAGCGGCCGGTCAGCTCGGAGGCCATCGAGGAGGCCGTCGGGCGCGTCTGCCACAAGCTGCGTGTGCTGGGCGAACGAGAGGTGCCGGCACGCGTGATCGGCGAGCTCGTCATGGAGGAGCTGCGGCACCTCGACGAGGTCGCCTATGTGCGGTTCGCATCGGTGTACCGCAGCTTCCAGGACGTGGAGGCCTTCCGCGAGGAGATCGAGCGATTGCGCCACCATCGCCGGCGCCGCGACAGCAAGGTCGAGCAGGATCAGCTGCCGTTGCTGCCCGGGCTGGAGGGCGCCGCGCGCAAGCCGAAATGAGGAGATTTTCGTGGGCGTGATTCGCGGGCTGCTCGATCGGATCGTACTGCTGTGCGCGGTGGTGGCCGCGGGCTGCGTCCCGAGCTTCATCGCGCAGTATCGCCAGCACGCCAGCGGTCGCCTCGAGCAGGTACTCGCCGACCTGGCGCCGTTCCAGCTGATCGCCGACCGCGAGCATGGCGGCAGTCTCACCGCGCTGATCCAGCATCATCTGCAGAGCAGCGATGCCACCTTCCACGGCGAGGGCGCGGCGCTGCAGAACATGGTCGATGCCGCGGATCACCTGCACGCGACGCTGCAGGGGCTCGATACCGACCTCTATCATCAGAGCCTGTATCTGCTGCTGCATGGCGATCCTAAGCTCGCGCGCGCCACCTGGGCTTTGTTCGAGCCCGGGTTTTCCCTGACGCTGCAGGGAGTCTTGTTCGCGTTGTGCCTGGGAGTGCTGCTGTGGCTGCTGTTCCTGGGCGTGTGGCATGCGGTGGCCTGGCTGCTGCATCGCGGACGGC
>Ga0182030_10002219_pt1 | contig 41090 bp, 37 predicted proteins | sample 812S3MmetaG_FD_121299 | JGI IMG/M metagenome (GOLD analysis project Ga0182030, IMG submission 121299) | Permafrost microbial communities from Stordalen Mire, Sweden - 812S3M metaG (Illumina Assembly) | ecosystem: Environmental > Terrestrial > Soil > Wetlands > Permafrost | place: Sweden...
AACCCCAACCCCCCAAAACCCCAACCCCCCAAAACCCCGCCGAAACCCGAATTAGGGGTCAGTCCTAGAAAATTGGTATTTCCGCTTTAACTCTTCGCGGGCGAGAGGTGAAATAACGGGCGCTGTGGCCAGACCTCAGGATTTCCCAGACCATCCATGGATTTTGGCCCTGATTGCATCGCGCACTTCCCTGATTTGCGCCAACTTTTGTTCTGGAGCGCCCGAAAAACCGGATGGGTCGGGAAAACCCCAATGCAGCCTTGTCCCGCCGCCGGGAAAAATCGGGCAGCGCTCGGCGTTCGTCTCGTCGCAAACGGTGACGACATAATCAAACCTCGCGCCCGAAGCCATCAAGTCCGTTACCGACTTGGTTCGATTGCCGGAAATGTCGACACCCGTTTCGCGCATGGCTTCGATCACCAGGGGATTCAACTTGCCCGGCTCAATCCCCGCGCTTTGCGCCGCGAATTCGTCTCCGCCAATCTGGTTCAAAAACGCTTCGGCCATCTGGCTTCGCGCGCTATTGTGAATGCAAACAAAAAGAACCTTCTTTTTCATAATGCCGCTTGTGGTTTTCGATTATACCAGCCCCGCGACTGGTTGCAGATATTGCAGACAGAGAGCATGACGGGCACTTCCACCAGGACGCCGACCACCGTGGCGAGAGCGGCAGGGGAATCGGCCCCAAATAATGTAATGGCAACGGCTACGGCCAGCTCAAAGAAATTGCTCGCCCCGATCAGCGAGCCGGGCGCGGCGACATTGTGTTCGACGCGCATCCTCCGCATGAGCAAATACGTCAGGCCGGAATTGAAATAAACCTGAATCACAATGGGAACGGCGATGAGCAGCACCGCGGCCCAGCGGCTGGTAAGGTTTTTTGACTGAAAGGCAAAAATCAGCACGAGCGTCAGCAGCAGTGCTCCAATCATGACGGGATGAAATTTCGCCAGGAATTTTTGTTCGAACCATTCCCTGCCCTGCGACTTGAGCAGGGCCATGCGTGTCAGCCAGCCCGCGGTCAGCGGAACGACGATGAACACGACGACCGACGTAATAAGCACTTTTGCGGGGACAACGACGTTGGCCACTCCGCACAAAAACATGACGATTGGAGCAAACGCGACCAGCATGATCAGATCATTGACCGCCACCTGCACGAGCGTATAAGCCGCGTCGCCGTCGGTGAGATAGCTCCACACGAAGACCATCGCGGTGCAAGGGGCGGCGGCGAGGATGATAAGGCCCGCCGTGTAACCTTTTGCCGTTTCCGGGTCGATCCAGCCGGCAAAGACATGCTGCATGAATACCCAGGCCAGAAACGCCATGCTGAACGGCTTCACCAGCCAGTTGATAAACAATGTCACAATCAAACCCCGCGGTTTCCGGGCAATGCCGCCGATGGCGCTGAAATCCACCTTAAGCATCATCGGATAAATCATCAGCCACAGCAGCACGCCAATGGGGATGTTGATCTGCGATCCCCGTCCAAATTCCATGCCGCGCAACGCCGCCGTGGCCGCGGGAAATACTTTGCCGCCAATGATCCCGGCGACCATGCAAAGAAAAACCCACAGCGTTAGATAACGCTCAAAGAATTCAAGTCGTTTAGGCTCGGAGACTTTCATGGAGGTGCTTGACACTGTCACCTATGGCCTTTCCTCAGCCTTTTTTGGTAGGGACGCCTCGCCGAGGCGTCCGGGGAGGCCGCGCAGCAGTGCAGCCCTCCCACGTGGTGGACGGTAGCGGTGTTGCGGCCTTTTCGCGGTTCCGAACCCGATGCAGCACGAACCTGCAGTGCGAAGCGCCAGCCGTTGCGAAAGCTCCTTTTTGTCCCGCTTTAATATTGGATCAGTCTCGAGCGATTTTGCGAAAAACCGAAACAGCGAACGCACGAGCGGCTTGACCGCCGGCGCGATGGCGTAATACATCCATTTACCCTCCCGCCGCGCTGAAACCAAACCGGCTTCACGTATGACCTGTAAATGGGTTGACAGCGTGGATTGCGTGACGCCGAGGGCATCGCACAACTCGCAAACGCACAGTTCCCCCGCCCGAAGGGCCATGATGATTCGCACGCGCGAGGGATCGGCGAATGCCTTTGCCGCCAAAGTCAGCTCTTTCATTCCAACAATATATCGGAATTTACCGATATGAGTCAAGCTTCGCTTAAAGCAGGCGGGGGACCGCGCAAACGCCTCGAAGTTGGGTTGCTTGACTAACGCAGGACTGCCATTAAAGTCCCTGAAATGAATAAGAACCGATTCTATTTGTGTCAGTTCCCGGCATTATTCCTTGTCGCCAGCCTGTGGCTGGCCCCCTCTCCGGCGGCCCGGGCGCAAACCCTCTACAACGCCTACCTTGGCACGCCGCCGCAGAGCCAGGGATGGTCCTTTATTCCCGAGGGAACCTACTACGAGACGGTCACGGACAACTCCGTTTTGCTCGACACCACCACCACCGGGGTCACCGAGGCCGGCTGGGGTGAGATCACTGCCTCAGACTTGAATCACACCAACGGTTTCAGCCTTTTGTTTGGCGCCATGCTCAATTCCGAAACGCACACCTCAACCAATCGGGCGGGCTTTTCCCTCATTGTTCTGCGGGACGATACGAACGGAATTGAACTGGCCTTTTGGACCAACGAAATATTTGCCCAGTCAGACTCGCCTCTTTTTACCCAGGCCGAGAGCGCGAGTTTCACGACGACAGGTTCATTTGTCAATTATACCCTGACCATGCTCGCCACCAATTATATTCTGCTGGCCAACGGCGCGCCCATTCTCGCCGGGCCGGTGCGAAATTACACCGCCTTTTCCGGCTTTCCCGACCCCTACAGCACGCCGGATTTCATCTTCTTCGGCGACGACACCACCTCTGGCGCCGCCTCGGTTCAGGTGCGGGGGATGACGTTGCTGCTGCCGCCCAGTTTGACGATGCCGGCTCCGGGAATTGTGGCGTGGACGGGCGTAAGCAACCAGACCTATACCGTCCAAGCCAGCACGAATTTAAAAACATGGAACACGGTCGGGGTAGCCGCCTCCTCCAGCAGTTCGTTCTCATTTACCAACGGCTCCTCCGCCTCCAATCAGTTCTTTCGAGTCGCGTTGCCCTAAGCTCCATGTATTAGGCGCACCATGAATATCTCCGATGCACAAAGAGAGAATCGCTTCCGATTTCACGGCGGCTTTTACGGACAGCTCGTGTCAGGGGTGCTGTGCCTTTTGTCAGGATGTTTGGCCGTCACAGTTGGAGCCAAAAGCGCGATCTTCGCCCTTGTGTTCGGTGGTTTCATGATCTTTCCGGCGAAGCGATCTCCCCCCTGAGCCTGATCGGCAAGCAGTTTAACAGATATCACGCACTCCACGGTTCTCCAATTTGTTCTTAAACAATTAATTATAAAGCAGTTAGGACAATAGAGCAGATTGAAGATCGGAAATATTCACATTTTTTTTCTACGGTTAATTTCGGGACAAATAATAAATTGGTTGAAGCATAAGGGTCTGCTATCCTTGCCGTGTTGTTACTATGATGGAGAGCCATACCAAAACCCTTCCGATCGGATATGAACCCGCTGGCCGCCATGTCACCGATTTGGAAGCAGCGGAAGCCGTGGCCCGGGCGTGTCCGCCTGAAGCATATCAGCATAAACGGATCTTGCTCATCGTGCCGGATGGAACACGCACTGCGCCCATCGGCCTGATTTTCAAAGCGCTCTTCAAGCAAATCGGTGCGGTCACAGAGCAACTGGACGTGATGATCGCGCTGGGGACGCATCAACCGATGAGCGAAGCCGCGATTTGCAAGCGATTGGAAATCTCACTGGAGGAACGTCGCAGCCAGTATGGCAAGGTTGTTTTCCATAATCACGCCTGGGATCAACCCAAGGCATTGCAGCAGATCGGCGTGATCAGCGCGGAGGAAATCCGGCAGTTGACAGGCGGATTATTCGCCATGGATGTGCCGGTCGAGATCAACCGGTTGGTCTTGCAGTACGACGAGTTGATTATTATAGGTCCGGTCTTTCCGCATGAAGTGGTGGGGTGCTCGGGCGGAAACAAGTACCTGTTTCCAGGAGTGGGCGGGCCGGGTATATTGAATTTCTTTCATTGGCTGGGCGCAGTGGTGACCAATCCCATGATCATCGGCAATAAACGGACCCCGGTTCGCCAGGTGGTGGATTGGGCGGGCGCAATGGTTAAAGTTCCCAAGCTTTGCTTTTGCCTGGTGAGTGATGGAGGCGGACTGGCCGGGCTTTACGCCGGAACTCCCGAAGCCGCCTGGGACGCCGCGAGTGATTTGAGCCGAAGGCTTCACATCACCCGCAAAGATCATGCGTTCCACACGATTCTCTCCTGCGCCCCAACGATGTATGAAGACGTTTGGACGGGAGGCAAGTGCATGTATAAATTGGAACCCGTGCTGGCCGACGGCGGCGAACTGATTATTTATGCCCCGCACATTCGGGAAGTCAGCGTGACGCACGGCCGCATTCTTTTGGAAGTGGGCTATCATTGCCGGGATTATTTCCGCAAGCAATGGGATCGGTTCCAACACTATCCGTGGGGTGTGCTGGCGCACAGCACGCATGTCTACGGCTTGGGCGCCTTTGAAAATGGCGTCGAGACTCCGCGTGCCCGGGTCGTTTTGGCCACTTCCATTCCCGAAGATGTTTGCCGGAAAATCAATCTTGGCTACCGCAACCCAAAATCCATTCGCGCGGAAGATTTTGCCGGTCGCGAGCCCGAAGGAGTATTGCTGGTGCCCAAAGCCGGCGAAATGCTTTTTCAACTCAAGGACCCTCCCGCCTGGGCGGGAGGCGTGGCGCGGTGATGAAAAAACGCGCGGTCCTTCCCTTTGTCTTCATCAATGTGGCGATGACGGCCGACGGCAAAATTGCGCCGGCCAACCGGCATTTTCAAGCATTTGGCGGCCCGCGCGACCAGGAACATTTACTGGAACTGCGCGCCACGGCGGACGCCGTCATGTCCGGCGCGCGAACGATCGATTTGGCTCCTGTGAAACTCGATCCCGGTTCTATCCGGTATCGGCGCCTGCGATTACGTCGCGGTTTGTCCGAGTACAATCTGCGCGTTATTGTCAGTGGCAGCGGGAGCATTGACCCGCAAGCCGAGATTTTTAAACACCGTTTTTCGCCGATTATTATTTTGACCACGGCGCGGGTCGGCGCATCCAAACTGGCCGTGCTCCGTTCGCTGGCGGACGAAGTAAAAGTTTTCGGAGACAAGGAGTTGGATTTTTTGGCGGCCCTCGTCTGGTTGCGGCGAAAGTGGAAAGTCAGGCGTTTGCTTTGCGAAGGCGGTGGGGAATTGAATGGCGCGCTCTTTCAATCCGGTCTGGTCAACGAGGTGCATCTCACATTATGCCCGCTCGTTCTCGGCGGCCGGCATGCCCCGACGCTCGCCGACGGCTCGGGGGTGCCAAAATTGGAGGATGCCCCCCGTTTTCGGCTGGCCTCGATGAAGCGAAACGGCTGCGGGCTTTTTTTGGTTTATCGGCGAAATAAAAGACTTGTTCCCGCTTAAATCAATTGTTTGCGCTATTAAAATTGGCGATAGTTGTGTGGATGACGGAGAGTATTTTTCAGCGCCTTTGTTCGAAGTGGGGTGCGGTATTGTTTTTTGTCTTTCTCGTGGCCGGGCGGGAAGCTTCGGCCACTCCTCCAGCCGGTTATTATCTCATTTGGTCAGATGAATTTAATGGGTCCTCACTGGATTTAAGCAAATGGTGGGTCTGGCTGGGACCGGATCACCAGGCCACGGATGTCCCGCAGGCAGTGGCAGTGAGCGACGGCTTTTTGACCATCACTTGTTTCAACACCAATACCGCCTATTACAGTGGAACCATCTCCAGCCAAGGGCTTTTCTGTTACGGCTATTACGAAGCAAGCATCGAGTGGAACGGCCAGCCGGGAATGTGGTCGGCCTTTTGGATGAACTCTCCCAATACCGGGTTGTATGACAACAACCCGTCCGATTCGGGCGCTGAGGTGGATATTTGCGAGCATCGCTATACGGATACCGGCGATGAAGATTACATCAACAATGGAGTGCAGCAGGCCGTCCATTGGAACAACGAAGCAGTCGATGAACAAACGGCGATCATCGGCCCCATCGGCACCAATCTTGGCATGGGGTTTCATACTTACGGGTTGTTGTGGAATAGTACCAACTATTTGTTTTATATCGATGACTCCCAAACCTGGGGCACGAACGCCGGACTTTCCGCCCGCACCGGTGAAGTGACGCTCAGCTCCGAATTGGAGACGGGGTGGTATGCCGGAAATATTCCCACCAACGGTTACGGTAATCAGGCGACTAGCACGACGACAATGGTGGTGGACTACGTGCGCATTTACGCCCCAACAACCACGGTCTTTTGGACGGGGGCGAACTCAGCCAATTGGAGCGACGGCAATAGCTGGCTGTCCAACATGGTGCCGAATTCGGCGAACAATGTGGTGTTCACCCATTTCACTACAGGCAACCAAAATACGACGCTCGACCAGAACATGGCAGTTAACAGCATGGCGTTTCAGGACGGGGGGCCGTATTCAATCAGCGGTAACACGTTGACAATTGGGACCAACGGCATTGACACGGTTTCCTCGTCCCAAAACACCACGCTGAATTCCGCCATCATCCTGGGCGGCAATCAGAATTGGAAGATTGCCCAAGGCCTTGTTTTGGCCGTCAACGGGCCGGTTAGCGGGGCGGGAACTTTAACGCTGACATGGCTTGGCACAGTAGCAATGGCCGGCACAAATACGTGCAGTGGGGTCACTACCATCAGCAATGGGACGCTCCAAGTCACCGGCAGTATGACCAATTCAATCGTAGTCGCGGGAGGAACTTTAAGTGGAATGGGAGTCCTGGTAGGGCCGGTTTCGGTTTTGCCCGGCGGCACAATTTCCCCAGGGCCTGGCATTGCGCGGCTCAGCGTCAGCAACACGCTGGCATTGCAACCGGAAAGTTCAACAGCAATGGACGTTAACGCCGCAACCGGCGCATCGGATGAAATTGTTGGTCTGACGAAAATAGCTTATGGCGGCACGTTGGTGCTCAACAATCAGGCCGGGTCATTTGCGACGGGTAACGCATTCAAGTTGTTCGATGCGGCAAACTACGCCGGCGTGTTCGCCTCCATCAGTCCTAACGTGCCAGGACCCGGGCTGGACTGGAATACCAACACGCTGGCGCTGGACGGTACACTGCGAGTAATTGACGTCGTCGTTTCAGCAACGACCAACGTGGTGGAAAGCCGGTTTGGCAACAGCACCAGCGGGACCAACAATCCGGTCTTTTCGTTCAGCGGATTTTCGAGCACTGTCTCAGCAACCAAGAGCAGCGCCTCCGGATGTACTTCGCCCGGCAGCAGCCGTTTCACTTCAACAGCGAACGCCTCCACATCTTTTTCAATCGTCCCGACTCTGGTGGCAGGTACGACCTACTCCGTTGCAGTGAGCTGGGGATACAATACAGGCAACAACCAGGAAACAAGCTCCCTCGTGGTAAAGCCCGCGGCGACAGGTGTATCGAGCAACACATTTCCCCCGACAACTACCGCCTTTTCCAGCGGCAGCGGCGACGTCACCAACAACGCCTGGGAGAATATCGGCAATATCACTGCAAGCGTTAACAACCCGGTGATCACTTTCACATATGTCAGCGGGCTGGGTTCGGGTCGTTGGTATGCGGACGCCGTCCGGTTCATTTCACAACCGCCCGTTCCTGGTGCCATCACCGTAAACCAGGCGGGAAGTCATTTTGTGTTAAATTGGCAGGGTAATTTCATCCTGCAAAGCGCGACCAATGTTTCCGGTCCTTATGCCGATCTACTGGGTCCCATTCTGGTCGGTCCTTACACGAATAGCATCAATTCGACCTGCCAATTCTTCCGCCTGCGGCAGTAAACCCTCAAAAGGGAGCCGGGGCAAATTCATCCTGTCCGCCACGGCATGTTTTTCCTCTTTTGGGCCTTGGATCTCATAAAACCCCTGTTAAATCAAGGGTTTTGGCACTGGCACAGTCGATGCTCAAAGCTGTCGCGATGATCGCTGCTCAGAGAATTTATCGAGGGGATTGCCCGGCCCTGCAATCACCCTTTGTCCATCGCCAGTGGTGCGACGGACGGCGCCGCTCAACTTGCGGGCGCAAAAAGCCGTAAATTATCCATGTTAGAAAGTCTCAAAAAATTAATCGAAGCTCTTCGGGACGAGTTGCAAAACTACGGCGAAATGCTTGTGCTGCTGGATCGACAGCAGGAGTATCTCATGACCCGGGCCGCCAACGAAGTTTCCCAGTCCATCAGTCTGGTTCAGACCCAGGGCTCCGCCATCCAGGCAGCACGCCAGCATCGGGAGGATTGCCGGCGGCAGGTCGCGGCCGAGGCGGGCCAGTCGGACCAAACTTCTTTCGCGGAATTGATTCCCCTTTTGCCCGCCGACTACCAACCCCTGCTCAAGGCGTTGGTGGACGAGAACAATGAACTCTTGTTCCGGGTGCGCCGCCGGGCGCGTCAGAATCACTTGATGCTCAAACGCTCGGTCGAATTGATGCAGCAAGTATTGAATTCCCTCAGTCCCTCCAACCAGCCGGGCCTCGGCGACGGCCCGGATCACCCGTCCATCCCCTTGCAGCCGGCGCCGCAAGTGCATGAGGAGGTCCACTGATTTTTCTCCTTTATGATTGATATAATTGACACCCACTTGCAAAAGCGAGCCCGGCAGCGCCGCCTGCACCAGGCCGCGCTGGCCTCGCCCGAATGGGACAGCACCGGGGCGGAAGCCGCCATTCTGGCCGAGGTGCGCGATCCTTTGCTGGACGCTCAAATCCAGGCGGAAGCCAGTGTCGTCGGCGCGCTGGCGGCGCAGCGGGCCAATTTGCAAAACGCCGGCGCCTGCCTGGAGGAATTGATCCGGTTCAGCGCCGCGCCCAATGGCCTCGATGGGCTGACGGCCGACTTGTCCAATTTATTCAGCCCCTTCGAGATTCTCTGCGACGATCCATCCAACCTGCCTTTGCGGCGCAGCGTGGTGCAAAGCGCGCGCGACATCGCCGCGCAAATGAACCGCGCCGCCTGCCGGCTCAGCGCCTTGAAAAACGATTTGAACGATACGATCCAAAAAGATGTGGTCCAGGCCAATCGCGATCTGAGTGATGTGGCCAGTTTGAACCAGCAAATCGTTGACGCCCAGGTCTGGGCGGGGCGTGTCGCCATTTTGGCCGATCAGCGAGGCCAATATCTGGAAAGGCTGTCCGGCTGTGTTAATATTGTTGCCACGGTCCAGACGGGCGGCAACGTCAACGTCAACATCGGTGGGGTGACTATGGTATCGGGTCCTGAGACACCCGACTGCCTGGCCACTTATCCGGACGCAAATAACAATCTGCAAATTCAGGCGCACAACGCCGGCGCACGGCTGAAGCTGGCCGGCGGCAGCATCGCCGGAAAAATTTCGGCCCGCGACGGTGTTTTAGCCGGCTTGCAAAACGGCCTGGATAAACTCGCCTCGCAATTGATCGCGCGCTTCAACTCCATTTACAGCGCCGGCCCCGCCAACGACTTTTTTATCGGAAACAGCGCGGCGGATATTTGTATCAACAAGATTGTTGTCGATGATCCATCGTGTTTGCGGGCGGGATTGAACCGCAGCCGGAAAGCCGCGCCCGCCTTGGAAAGTTTCGGCCAAAGTTATGCCCAAACGGTTTCCGATCTGGGCAGCACTCTGTCGCGAGTGAGCGAAGATTTGATCAGCAGCCAGACCGTCACGCAAATGCTGACCAACGCCCGCGCCTCGGACAACGCCGTATCCATCGAGGACGAATTGACCGATTTGCAACGGTATCGCAAGGCTTGCGCGGTTTTTTCCATCATGCGCACCGCTCTGTATAAGATGCCGGCCATGCAATGAACCCGACGGCTCAGAATTCCCAATGGAACCTCATGCTCAGAATTGAAACCGGCCCGCGCGCCGCGTTGTAGGCCGGATCGATCACATACTGATAATCCGCCGTGGCATAGATGTTTTTCCATATCTGCGCCTTGTAATACGTTTCGAGGGCCTTTTCCAAACCGTAACTGAGCGCTCCGTCCCCGGCCAGAATGCCAAGACCGCCCGCGGCGAAGTAATCCTGCTGGACGCGTGAAATGCCGTTTACGATTCCTGCCACCCCCACCGTGTCGGTGGGGCGTTTCCAGAAGGCGCCCTTGATGCTTAATCCGGCCGAACCGGACTTGGACACGTCGTCATAAGCCCAGCCTTCGGCCTGGCCGTTATTCCAGCCCAACCGCGTGAAAGCGCCGATGCCCTTGATCAATTCATACTCGGCGTTGAGGCAGAAGCCGTATTTGAGCCGATACGCGCGAGTATCAATAATATTTGCGGGCCGCTCCGGATTGTCCAACGCCTCGGCGTAACTGCCCATGTCCGCCCGGTTGAGAAACGCCTCCACCCGGACTGCCCCCGGGTGATCGTGGAAATTAAAGCGCCGTTCCAATTCCGTCACCATCCCCCAGGCCCGCAGGTAGGCAGGGTCCTCGGCCATGCCGTTGGATACGCGCGGCATTTGGAAGAAGCCATAGCGGGCCGTCCAGTTGGCCTGGTTTAACTCCGCGGCGAACCCGGTGATGTAGCCCATGCTGTTGGCCGGATAGTCCCACGCCTCGTTGCCCACCAAAGCCCAGTTCATAAACTGCGAGGTCACATCCCCCGCGTAGGAGTTCTGATCAAAAATATCCAGGACACTGATCTGTCCAACCGTCAAAGTAATGCGCGAGACGTCCTGCTGCCGGGCGAGGTGGAGAGCGTCATCGGCCACGGGTTCCTGATCGCCACCCAAGCCAAAGGTTTGCCTGATAAAAACCCGGGCTGGGGTGACGTTGCCGGCTTGGGCACCGACTTTGTAGGCCTCGGCATTGGGAAAGGCTTCGATTCCCAAGGTGTGATTGAAGCCGAACCCCTGCCAGAACAATCCATCCACGTGAAATTCAGCGCCCTGCCATAACCGCGCGCCAAGAAACAGGTCATAATCAACCGTTTCCGCGGAGGCCGACTGGTTGTTCAAACTTTGCGCTCCGGAATATTGCGCCGGGAAAGAGGGGTGCCACTGGCCAATGTAGGTCGCCTCCATGTGCAAATTCCAAAGCTGTTGCTTCGCGGCGGGCGAGTTTGTCATCGTTGCCCCTTCCGCATTGTTGGTGCTGGCGGCAGTGAGCGGCGGCCTGCTGTTCGTCCGGCTGGCCTCCTGGCCCGAACATCTTCCGGCCAAAAACACGGTCGCCGCCGCAAGCACCGGCCAGGGCCAAAAATAAGCCCGGCTTTTCATATAAATAAGGCACAGCATATTTTGTTTTATACGCCAAACTTTGTTTTATGCAACTTAAAAGCGGGGTTGCTCAGAGTTACTCGTGGCCTGGCCCGCCGCCGGGGTGTAGGGGGGTGGCCCCCGCCGCCGAACTTGCGGCAGCGTTCTCCTGCCGTTGCGAACCGGCAAAGACGCGCACGAATTTAATGCCGATTAGCGTGAGCAGAATCAACAGGTAAATACGCAACGCCCACAGTGCAAACTTGACCGTTTTGGTTGTTTTAATGCGTGGCATAATTCAATTCGCTTTCGGCTCAAACCTCGTGCCCTTCATGATGTCCCGGTTGCGGACGATGCCCAGCAGCCGGTCATGCGCGTCCACCACCGGCAGCATGTGAAACTGGTACTTTACGAACAGCGCCACCAAATCCTCCCGCAGGCAATCGTGGTCCGCGGTGACGACGGGTGAAATCATCAGATCACGCAGCACGGCGCTTTCCGGCGCGACCACCAGATCGCGCAAGTCCACCACGCCCTGCAAATTTTTTCCCTCGCCCGCCACGATGTAGAGATAGGCTATATTCCGGTTGTCCCCAGCGAAATTGCGCAATGAATGCAAAACGTCCGCCGCCTTTGCTTCTGGCGCAACGGTAAAAAATCTCTCGCTCATCAACGTCGCCGCCGGCACATCGGAGTTGGACATGATGGCAATGACGCGCCCGGCCCGGGCCGGCGCCAGCAGCGTCATCAATTCAGTCGCTTTGGCATGAGGCAAATTGGAAAAGAAATCGGCGATCTGCATCACGGACATGATGGCCAGCACCTGGCGCGCTTTTTCGTCCGACAAAAAGGCGATGAGCTGCCGTTTGGCGCGGGGTTCGGCGTCGCCGAGAACTTCGGCGGCTTTGTCCGGGTCCAGCGCGGAAAACATCGCCTGCTGCTCGTCGCCGGAAAGAACTTCGAGCGCGTCGGCCAAATCCTCGCTGGGCAATTCCAGCGCCTGCTCGCGGGCGACTGAGAGCGTAACGATGTCTTTGGTATGATCTTCCACCGAGAGCGGTTGGACGTAGCGCCAGGCGATGAACTGGTCCTTGCCTGTGGCGAAGCGTTCCAAACCCCATTTACGGAGGAAGCCGTTGAAGGAAATGTCCACATGAACCAGAATCATCCGGCCTTTGGAGAAAAGCACTTGAACATCGTTGACGACTTCAGTGCGTCGTCCGTCCGTATCCAAAATCGTCTGGCCCATCAGGTGTTCGTTGACCAGAATCCAACCTTTCTGGTCAACGAACGGTGGATAGGGCTGGCCGGTTTCTGAAGGCGTGATGAAAATGGCTTCGTCTTCAATCCGCGCCACCTTTTCCCACGGAATCAATTCAGTGGGGTGCCCCTTGCCGTGTTCGATGTAAATCCCGACCGCTTCGGGATACGGTTCGGAAAGGCGGAAAACCAAGTCGGTCAGACGCCCGTTTTTCCGGTTGTTTGTCTCCAGGCAAATGCGGCGATTGAGCAGCTTGGAGAAATACAGGAGTTGAAAAGATTCATATCCGGCCGGCTTGGCCGTGGCGTGGTTTGGGGAAGTGTTCATGGCAGGTTTTCCTAATTGGCCGTTCCGAACCATTCCGGGAACAATACGGAAACGCCGTAGGCGGTCGAGATGATAATGACGAAGGCCGCGATGCTCCAGTTGGCGATGTTTTGCCAGCGAGTATTGACGTATTCGCCCATGAGCGGTTTATCATTGAGCAGCAATATCAAAAACATCAGGGCCGCCGGCAGCAGCGTGACGGCCACGACTTGCACAAAGATGGTGATGATATTCTGCACGGCAATGCTGGCCACGAGCGAGACGACCCCGGCTGACATCAGCATCACCACATAGGCAACGTAGAACCACGGCGCTTGCCGCACACCGCGGTTTAGGGAATGCGCCCAGCCGAAAACTTCCCCGAGCGCCCAGCTTGTCGCCAGGGAAATGCACAACGCCCCGAGCAACCCGGCGTCGAACAGGCCGATCGCGAAAAGCAATTTGGCCCACTGGCCCCAGTGCGAACCGCCGGGCATGACCGCCGTCATGGCTTCGGCGGTTTTGGCGGCCGAATCCATGTCCTGCCAACTGTGAAACGAGGGATCAACCTTGGACCATGCGCCGGTGGTGATATGATTCCCCGCGGCGTCCGCCGCAAGGGTGGCAAGGTTGGGATTCGACGGGTTGTAGTAGAAAACGCCGGCGGTGGCCACGATGATGAACGCCGCCACCACACACGTCATGAGCGAACCGAAAAAGGTGTCGAACTTTCCGTATTTGATTTGTTTGACGTCCATGCCCTTGTCCACCACGGCGGATTGCTGAAAGAAAATCTGCCACGGGGTGATGGTCGTGCCGATGTTCGCCATGATCAGCGTGAGCAAAGCCACGCCCGACATGCCGAGTTTGACGTTCGGATGGTAAAAACCCCGGCCCACGGCGCTCCAGCCTTCCTTCACGTTCCCGGTGTGCATGGCCCAGATTGCGGCCGGAATATAGACCAAGTTGAAAAGACAGAAAAAGAGAGTGATTTTTTCGAACGTCCAATAACGCCCGGTGACCACGATCGCCGTAAGCAAGAAAGTCACGCTGAAGAACGTGACCCACGGCGGGATGTTGAACAGGCTCATCGCCTGCGTCATGCCGATGTATTCGGTGACCAGTGTCAACCAGTTGATGACCGCCAAATCGAAAATTGAAAACCAACCCCAAAATTTTCCAAAACCATCAAAGATCGCCTCCGCATGGCCGCGCTTGGTGACTGCGCCAAGGCGCACCGTCATCTCTTGCACGTAATAGGCCATCGGCACCAAAATGATCATGGCCCAAAGCAAATTAAACCCCGTCTTCGCTCCAGTCTGGGCGTAGGTGGAGATGCCCCCGGCGTCGTTGTCGGCAACCATGGTGATAATGCCGGGCCCAAGCGCGGCGAGGAAAATCAACGTCCGGCGATTCAAGCGGCGGATCTGATGGAGACATTTACTGAGCCAATACATATTGCCGTCCCATCTCATACTGGATGAAAGGCTTTCTGTGTTACTGAATATTCCTGAAGAATTGTTAAGGATTCGAAAAGGGTAATTTGGCATTTTACATTTCGGAAAGGACTGATAATTTTCGGCCATGCGTCGCTTTGCCGCCAGTTTCGCCCTGCTCGGTTTTCTGCTGTCCGCCAGCGTAACGTCGGCGGCGCAAGGCAAGATCTGCAAGGTCCTTCCCCAGTTTCTGGATCAAAAGGGCCGCCAATCTCTTTCTCCCAGCCTCTACGAGCGGGACGCCTACCAGGCTTACCTGCACAAACATCTTCACGAACGGTCCGCTTTGCAGATGGTGGTGGAGTGGAAAGCCAGCGGAGTCGATTGGCAGAAACTCAAATTGCGCGCCGAACTGCGCGGGCTCGTGACCAACAGCCTTCAAAATTTCACCTTGGAAACACCCGTCAAGAAGAGCGGCCTTTTTGGCAACTGGGCGAAGCTTAAAATTTCCGGGGACGATTTTAAAAAGTTCGGGGAGTTGGTGGCCTGGCGTGTGACGCTTTGGGAAGGCGACCGGCAACTGGCTGCCCAGGAATCCTTCCTCTGGTCCGGCGTCTCCTCGCGGGCGCATTAAGAGGGACCAGGAGGACGGAAACCTTCCTCGCTGTTTTCGGGGGAGCAAAGTGGATTGTTCATCACACCGCTATCTCGTTGGGATTGGCCAACCCCACCGTTAAAAATCCATATTTTTGTCCCGAATGAGCTTGCCAATTCGTCCTATCTTTGCAAGAAAATCAAAACTCAAAAAAGAATGGACGCTATGAGCAAAATACGAGTTCTGGTCGGCACAAAGAAAGGCGCGTTTATCCTGACCTCGGATGGCAAACGCCGAAAATGGAAGGTCAATGGCCCGCATTTTGCCGGATGGGAGATTTATCATCTCAAAGGCTCGCCCAAAGATCCGGATCGAATCTATGCGTCGCAGTCCAGCGGCTGGTTCGGGCAAATCATCCAGCGTTCCGATGACGGCGGCAAAACCTGGAATACGCCCGGCAGCAGCCCCGAGGATTTGAAAAACGAGGACGGATTTCATAAGGGCGAAAGCAACAAGTTTGTTTACGCCGGCCAGCCCGGCACTCACAAGTGGTACGACGGCACACCCCATCCCTGGGAGTTCAAGCGGGTCTGGCATCTCGAACCCTCCCTGTCGGACCCGGATACGGCTTATGCCGGCGTCGAGGACGCGGCCATTTTTAAGACCATCGATGGCGGCAAAACATGGCATGACCTCCCCGGACTGCGCGGGGTCAAGAGCGATCTTTGGCAGCCCGGCGCGGGCGGCATGGCCGTTCACACCATTATTCTTGACTCTAAAAACCCCGACCGGATTTTTGCGGCCATTTCAGCCGCGGGCGTTTTTCGAACCGATGACGGCGGCAAGAAGTGGAAGCCGGTCAATCGCGGGCTGGTGTCGCCCTACCAATTACCCGACCCCCTGGCGGAAGTGGGGCATTGTGTCCACCGCATCGCCATGCACCCGTCGCGGCCGGACGTCCTTTTCATGCAGAAGCATTGGGACGTGATGCGGACGGACAACGCCGGCGAACAATGGCAGGAAATCAGCGGCAATCTGCCCTCGGACTTTGGTTTCCCGATTGAGGTCCACGCCCACGAGCCGGAAACCGTTTTCGTCGTGCCCATCAAGAGCGATTCCGAACATTTTCCACCGGACGGGAAATTGCGGGTCTATCGCAGCAAGTCGGCGGGCAATGAATGGGAGCCGCTCACCAAAGGTCTCCCGCAACGGGATTGTTACGTCAACGTGTTGCGGGATGCCATGAGCGCCGATGCGCTCGACCCGTGCGGCCTGTATTTTGGCACCACGGGTGGGCAGGTCTATGCTTCGGCCGACGCCGGCGATTCATGGAGCCCCATTGTGCGCGACCTGCCGGCGGTGCTGTCAGTCGAGGCGCAGGCTTTGCTATGATTCGCGTGCTGCTTCCATTTCATTTGCGAACGCTGGCGCGGGTGGACGGTGAGGTGCGGCTGGAGCGGACGGGGCCGGTGACGTTGCGACAGGTGCTCGACGAACTGGAAGAGCGTTACCCAATGTTGCGCGGGACCATACGCGACCATATCACGCTCAAGCGCCGTCCGTTTCTGAGGTTTTTTGCCTGCAAAGAGGATTTATCAGACCAATCGCCGGAGACACCCTTGCCTGATGCAATCGCCAACGGAGAGGAGCCGCTCCTGATCATCGGCGCGATTGCGGGAGGGTAAAGCGTTTTAAATAAACCTGCGGCTCCCAAACTGCCCGAATTTTTTGCGGGAGTTTCTACCGGAAATTTCAACGAAAAACCAACTGATGCGCGGGATAATTATCTTCCCGCCGCGCCTCCCCATTCCGAGGTTTTCAAATCCCGGTCAATTCTGTTGACGCTCGGCGGCGGCTTGGGCGGCCTGGCGACGTGCTTTTTCCATCTCGGTTTTGAGCAGCGCGATTTTGGCGCGGATCAATTCGCGGTTTTCTTCCTTGGCAGTGAGAAGGGCTTTGAGCAGTTCGTCAATGCGCCGCTCGTACTCCTGGTTGCGCTGCTTGATCTGGATCTCTATTTTTGACAGACGTTCGTCCACCGCCATCATTTTGCGGGCAGCGGCTTCTTGCGTGGCCAGCAATTGCGTCCTGTCGGAAAGCAGGCGTTGCACCACTTTCTCCTTGAACCATTGCGTGAGGTTGGCAATGACCCCGGCGCGCACTGCTTCTGGTACCCGGGCCGGAATTCGCTTGGCGTCCGGAGGCGAAGGCCAGATTTGCGATTGCGTCTGCGGCGATTGGTCCGTGACGATTTGCACATAGGGCGATGATTGGACAGGAGGCAAAACCGCGAGTGGGCCGACAGGAGTAGTTGAAACCGGACGCCCGGCGAGTTTTCGAGCGATGAGAAAGATTCCCAGACAACCGGTTAGAAATGATGTCAACCAGAACAAGTTTTTGTAGGGACTTGCCGGTGCAGCCGCATTTGCCAGAGCTGTCGGCGCGGACAGTCGATTGGTTTGCGCGGGCGGCGCGGAGAGACTTATTTCGCAAGTCGCCGCGGCATGTTCAGCAAAGGCCATCCGAGTTATTTGGGGAGGGCTGAGAAGGGACGCGTGCCGCAGCATGACAGCGGGTTGCCGAACATTTCCGGCAAACAAGCTGACGGCCGCATTTTCAAAGCCCATTTGTTTCAGATCCAGGCGCAAATCTTCCGGGTTGGTTTCGCCATCGGCGGCAACGACGAATGCCTCGAGTCGATTGTCTTTCCAGTCTTGCAGCGATGTTATTTGCCGGTGCAGTTGCCGGGACGATTCTGCGCGATCCTGTTGCGATAGGGCGCTGAGTTGAACGGAAAAGAGGCCGATGTTTTTATCGTTCCACCGAACGGCGGCGAAGGCAAACCCTCCCGTCGGGGCCGAAGGCACCCCGTTGCTTATCCACGGTTCCGACCATGAAATGTAAGCCTTGGGTTTGGTGAGAATTGCAACTTGGCCGTTGAGGAGTTTGGCATGCGGGTTACGGAACGAGGAACAAGTCGCCACCTGAAAATTGTCGGGAGCGAGAGCCTGCGCAAGTTGGCGGCAAGTCCCCCAGTCAGCGGCATGTTGCACGAGGATAATTTCCGGATGCAGTTTTTTCAAGGACTCGGCCGCCTCCTGCACGAGACGCTGTTGAAATTCGTTTGACCAACCGTTCATGCCGACTGCCAGCCGGGGTTCAAGATCCAACACCGTCACGCGAAGAGGCGCGGCCAGGATGGAAATGGCCGGCAGCAACAGCGCGAGAATAATGAATCGGAGACGCATGAGTTTAATCCGCAGTAATTGCGATCAGGAAGGGCGCCACTGTGCCCATTCCCGAAACAAAATCGAGGCTTTCAATTTCCACGCCCGGAGCAACATTGACCCAGGTGGTCGTAAAAAGGCGGATGCTCTGATGCGCGGCGGCGCTGACGGTGTTGGTGCCGGTCCAGGCCACGACGGGGGCAGCGCCCAGTTTTTCACCGGGGAAGGTATGCCAGTTGTTGACGTCGCGGCCGTAAATGATCGGGATCTCCAACTGCATCTGGTTGGTTCCGAAATGGAGAATGTAACTGCCGATCTGTTCTCCTCCGTTGGCAGCCAGGCCAAATGCCGCCGCATGCAAGAAATGGAGGCGCGCGCATTTTTGACGAATTTTTATTCCGTTAACGCGGGTGGGAAAGCGTCTGACCGAAGGCGATTTGCTGCCCAACTGAATGATGCCGCGCACATCATAATCCACACCGGCAAATTTTTGCAGGCCGGTGGGAAGGGAGGCGAGGTCGTTCTTTGCGCTGTCATGCCAGGACTCGGTCAAGGAGGCATTGTAATAGGCGGAAAGATTGATGAGAGCCGGTTTGGCCAGAGGGCTGCGCGGCGGGTAGTTGAGTTTGGCTGTATTAGGCGCTTTCTCGTCCTTGCCATTCATTGGGCCGGGAAAAATCGACGACGCCCTTAGTTCACTGACGTTGACCTGATTGGTTAAAAGGTCCTGCCACATTGCGGGGCTTTCATAAATCCGCCCGTCAAAGGCGACGTTTAGAACTTTCCCATGATGATTGCAGCGGAGAATCGGCACCACGGAACCCACGATGGCCATTTGCTGGCGTTTCAAATCGCGCCGGGTCTTACCCGCGCCACCCGGGGCCTCCTGCTTTGTCAAAGGGGCTGAGCAAAATTCGTAGAGGTAGGAGCACGGCATTTTCGGATCAGCCAGAAGGCCGGATACGCTCTGGCCGGTTCTTTTGCAAGCCGGGCAGATGAATACATTGGGATCATTGATGTACTGCGGAACAAGGTCAGAAAGCCAGTGAGGGATGTCCTTGTGGTCAACTCGGTAAACCTGAATCGCTTCGTAAATGAGCTTTAGATTGCGGATGCAGCCGTCCTTGTCCGCGTCGGCGAGTTTTGAGTCTTCCACCGTGGCATTCGTCTGGGCGGAGGCGGCAGAGGGCCCCAGGCAAAGCAGCGCCATCCCCAACACCCTCAGCAAGCGAGCGGCGCGGTTTCTCATACGGCAGGATTTGGAAATAGTCCCCTGGCCATGTTTATTTGAGATTAGCGCAAGGAGAACTGCGCGTTCAATAACGAATGGGCCGGGGTCGCAAAGAAATAATTTGAGCGACCCATCAGCGGGCTGGGGAAAGAGTTACACTCCCTGTTTCAGTTGTGCCGATAAACAGACCCGCGCCAAAATCCTGGTTTTGCAAAACAACGCCGTTAATGGAGAGCGACGCGCCGGTTTCCGGATTCAGCACGCTGCCTTTGAACATGCCAGTGGAAGGTTTGAACTCCAGTTTCCAGGCGGTCTGATCATTGGTGCTCTGACTGGTGATGGGCGCGGCGGGATTGAGAACGATCTGATTGGTGATGTTTTGCGGAAGATCGCCGTTAGTCAACAAGAGGCGGCCGTCAATAAAATCGAGAATCGGCAGGCCGCTGGCATAATTATAAGCGGAGCCCGTGACCTCCGCGCTCTGGGTAATACCGTTGGGATAAAGTTTTGCCGTCGCCTGGGGTAGCTTGAACCAGGCCGTTTGACCGCTGATGCCGCTGTTGGTGAAGGCCAGCCAGCCCAGCATCGAACCTTTCCCGCCATAGAGTGAGATGTAAAGAGGCCACTGCCCCTGACGGGAGAGAACGGTTGTGCCGGTCGCCGTGGTCGCGTCGCCCAGCATTCCGCCAAAGGTGACATTGCCTGCGGCAGTCACTGTAACCGAGCCGAAGCCGTTGCCGCACGGCTGAGCGGAAGCACTGCTGTTGCCGGGAATAAGCAAAGTATATTGACCAGCTTGGGGAGCGTGATTTGTTTTTGAATAGGCGGCGGGAAGAGCCGACAGGGCCGCTGTCCAGGTGCCGTCACCAATGGCCCCGGTCAACAGGCCGTTGGTCAACCCCAACTGGAGCTGCACGTCCAGGGGATTCAAACCCGGGCGCGCGATGCTTTTGGCCGCCGCGCCGGTGGCCGAGAGTGCTTTCGAAAAGGAATAGTTCCGACCCGCCAGCGCGAGTTTCGCGCTAAACGCACCGGTGCTGGTCACGGTGGCAACCAGGGAACCCGAACTTTCTTCGGCCACGTTAGTGGAAACCCAGAACAGCCCGCGGTACGTTCCAACGACAGGAGTAAAGGGATTGGCGACGAAATACGCCTGCAAAAGCAGATTGGATTCCACGGTAAAGGTATATTTCGGCACGGTCCCGACGACTACGCCATTGCTGGCCCAGTTGGCGAAAACCGATCCTTTGGCGGGAGAGGCGGTCAGGGTGTAAGTCTTGCCTGGTCGGAAGGAGTTTATATTGTGACTGGGCAGAAGGACGCCGCTCCCGCTGGTGAGCAGGGTGAAGTTAGTGACGACAAGAATTGGCGTCGATGTCGGCGCAGTGCCACTGGCGCCGGCTCCGGATTCGGCGCTGAAGGTTACGGTGACAGCGAGGTTGGAAGTAACATTCTGCAAATTGTAGGTGGCGCCTCCCGTTTGCGCTGCCGCGCCATTGACCAGCCACTGAGCCACTTGATAGTTACTGGCCGGCGTCGCGGTGAAAGTAATACTGTTGCCCGCGGGCAGGGTTTGCGACCCATTAGGTGTGACCGTCCCATTCGTTCCCGCGCTTGAAGTGATCATGTAACTCCCGGAATTAGCGGAAAAATTGGCCATCAGATTGCGATTGCCTGTCAAAGTAAAACTGTAGTCCGGTGAAGTGGTCTGCACGTTTCCGTTTTCGGTCCAACTGCTAAAGGTATAACCGGCGTTGGGGGTTGCCGTCAGCGTCAGCACGGTGGCCGCAGAATAAGTGCCCGTGCCCGTGACACTTCCCGCGTTGGCTGGATTACCCTGCGCGGCCACGGTAAAAGTACCGGCAGTGGCGATGAAGTTGGCGACCAGATTGAGGTTGGATGTCACGGTAAATCCATAGTCAGGAGAGGTGCTCTGCACGATTCCGTCTTGAGTCCAACTGCCGAAGGTGTAGCCGGGATTGGCGCCGGCTGTCACCAGCAGAGAAGTGCCTGAAAGATAGCTCCCGCCGTCGGTCACAGATCCGGCGTTGTCAGGACTGCCCTGGGTGGTCACGGTATAAAAGACAGGATTTGCGGTGAAATTGGCAACCAGATCGAGGTCGCCTGTCAAAATAAAGCTGAAGTTGGGCGCAGTGCTCAGGATGATCCCGTCTTCCGTCCAATTGTTGAAAGTGTAGCCGGCGTTGGCGGTCGCCGTCACCGTCTGGGCCGTATTTGGGGTATAATCGCCGGCGCCAGTGACAGAGCCGGCGTCGGTCGGGCTGCTTTGCGTGGCCACGGTGTACGCGGACGGATTTACCGTAAAATTTGCAACCAGAGTGTGGTTGGTTATCAAAGTAAAACTGTAGCTGGAAAATGGGCTCAGCACGATCCCATTTTCCGTCCAGTTGGCGAAAGTATAACCAGCGTTGGCCACCGCCATCACTGTGACGGAACTGCCTGCGGCATAGGGCCCGCCGCCACTGACAGTTCCGGCGCCGGAGGGATTGACGAGAAGCGTATTAGTCAGCGTTTGGGAGGAATTCGGAATGTTGTATTCGATCCGATTCGAGGGGAGGCTTTCGACCTGAGCCGAATTATAAGCCACCACCTCGAAGTACCCCTGTTGCACATTGGTTACCGTGCAAGCGGTTTGATTTCCCACATTTAAGATGGGATAGAAAGTGATTCCGTCGCTGGAGTAATAAACTATGTAGCCGCTCGCGTCGGGACTGCTGCTCCAGGCGAGTGTGACATTTTGGGCGGGCAGGGTTCGCAGGCCTAAAGCCAGGATCAGACAGACGAGTACGGCAAATATCCCCCGGTATTTGGCAGGCCGTCCTGAACCGATCCGCAAAACTGTATGATTTTTCGTTGCACCCATTGGATTGCAGCGCGGGCGATATAAACGCACGCCACGAAAATAGTCAAATAGATCCGGCGGACTTTTTTGGGGCGGAAACTGCTGCGGGCGAGCGGTGGCGTGTCAAGGGTGGGTGGGCGGGCCGGATGATGGTAGTTGGGCCAAGTCGACGCAAACGATTTGCTGATCGTTTCGGACATACATGCGGTGTTGGGCAAAGGCGGGATGGGACCAGACGACTTGGCGGCCGGCATCGCGATTGACCGGGTCGATGACGTGGGCGCGGCTAATCTCCTCGTAGCCCTTTGGTGTCAGGCGCGCAATAATTAAATCACCCAGCTCATTAAACAGGAAAAAACGGTCCTGATTTTTGATAATGAAGGCATTGCCCCAGCGCTTTTCCTGACCGTCGGCGGTGGTCGCGCGGAGCGTTTCCCAAACTCGCTCACCGGTCGCGGCCTTCAGGCAACGCAATTGGCCGTAGCTGCAAACCCCGTAGATATACCCGTCCTCGAGGAATGGAGTGCTGAGGGTGCAATGCAAGGCATCGGTGTTCTTTTCACTGATGAGATGGCTTTGCCAAACCGTGCCTGCGTCTGGTTTGGAGCCGTCCAACCGGAGCATCCAGGAGCCGTTGTAAAAGCAGGTGAGGAAAAGCAGGTCATTCATCTTGCGAGGCGTCGCAATCGTCATGCCGGCTCGGACAGGTTGGGTTGAGTTCAGGGACCAATAAACTTTGCCAGTCTCCGGATCGAGGGAATTGACCGATTCCGGATGCCAGACAATGAGTTGCCGGACGCCGCCGGCTTGAAAGATTACCGGAGAACAGTACCCCGGCTGTTTGGCGCTCAAAGCCCGCCAGAGTTCCCGTCCGGTGTTTTTATCCAACGCCACGACTGTCGAATTGGAACCCCCAGCCAGGCAAATGATTTTGTTGCCATCGAGCAACGGATTTGCGGCGAAGCCCCACATTGGCGTCTTGATTTTGTAATCATCCTTGAAATCCCGCGACCAAACGACGTCACCCGTGGCAGCGTCGAGGCAGAACACTTTCCCTTCGGCGCCAAGGGAGAAAACTTTTCCATCGCTGACAACGGGAGTGGTGCGGGGACCCGCCGGGTAACTTACGGTATAAGGACAATTGTATTCGTGCCGCCACAGGATTTTTCCGTCGTCCGCATTCAAGCAAAGGATCCGCTCCAGCCCGGGAATATTCCCGCGGTCAAACGCGTTGGTTGCAATCCCGGCGGCCTTTGTAAATTGGTGATCGAGGACGTAGACGCGTCCCTTGGCCACAGCAGGCCCGGAATAACCCGAGCCAATGGCAGTTCGCCACACCACCGGCGGACCGCCCGGCGGAAACGAACTGACGATCCCTGTCTCGCGCCAAATGCTGTCTCTTTGCGGCCCCAGCCATTGCGGCCAATCGTCAGCGTGGAGGCTGGCCGCGCCGCACATTGCGAGTGCCACCAGCCCTGTAAATGCGGTTCGATTCATATTCTTAGTACGGCGCCTGCGTTTGGCGCGGACGCGATGGCGAATTTACCCCGTTCCCTGCGCCGGGTAAAGAACCTCGGCGCTACGTTCTCTGCCAGGGCGGAAGTTTTCCCAAATGATAAATCAAGAAGCCATTCAGGTAATACTGGATCTCGGCCTCTTGCAGCGCGCTGAGGCGCAAGCGAAACAGAGCCGGCCACTCCTCTTCGGTGAATTTTTCAAGGAGTTGGCGCGCGCCGGCGCTTAAGGAGGTTTGGGTCAGGTCCGGTTTCATGCCCAATTCATCAAGCAATTTCATCTCAAAGGCAAAGCGGGTCGCGGCCCGGGGCGGATGGCGCGGCAATTCGTTCAACAAGTCTTTGAACTGCAGGAACAATACGGGCAGCGGGGTTTCCGTTTCAGTAGTTTGCTCGATGAGCGCGGCACAATAGGAGGCTTGTTGCAGATATGCCAGTTCAGGGCGGAGCGCGGCGTGGCTTTCCAACAGCCGGACTTCCCGCAATGTGTGCAATTCCGAGCGGCGGCTTCGCGCAAAACTCAGCTCAGCCAGATGAAAAAGATCAATCTGCCCGCGAAAAGGCGACTTGGGGCGGCGCGCGCCTTTGGCGACCGTGGCCAGGCGTCCCAAGTCGCTTGTCAACCATTGCACGATCAGGCTGGTATCCGTCAACGGGCGGGTGCGCAGGACGATGCCGGTCGTGCGCTCCAGGTTCATTTCAAGGAAGGCGGAGGGGGCGGAAGGCCGCCTCTTTCCCTGGGCAGGGCGGAGATGGAGTGTCCGGCATAATCAGGAGAAATGGCGCCGAGGCTGATGATAAATTTAATGCCGTCCGCCACCGAAATATCCAGTTTGACAATCTCGCTTTCCGGGACCAGGAGCAGGAAACCGGAGGTCGGATTGGGCGTGGTGGGGATGAAGACACTGATTAATTTTTCCGCGCCCAGACTTTTTTGTTCGCCGGTGACAAAAGCCAGCGAGCGGGAATGAGCATGGGGAAACGGCACCAGTACGACTTGTTTGAACGAGGATTTATTGCTGTGGAAAGATTCATTGACCTGCTTGATCGCGCTGTAAATTTTGTTCAACAACGGGATTCGCATCAAGGCACGATCCAGGCCCTCCATGGTTTTGCGCCCGAGATAATTGCGCCCATAGCGGCCGACCAGGCAGATCAACAAAACCGTCAACGATAGCGCGATCCAGCTCCAATACCAGTAAAGCGGGCCGTAGTCTCCATTGGGCAGGGTCGGATGTGTCCAGGAAGGGGGCAGGAACAGGAGCAGTTTGTCGGTTTTGTCCAGGATGAACTCGAAGAGCCAAATGAGAAGACCCACGGAAAGTATCGCGGGAAGGACAAGGGCGAGGCCGGCGAAGAAATTGGCCCGCCAGCGCACAAAAAAATTATCCGGCTCTTCAGACATTTTTACCGCAATCCAGCTTGTTGAGATCAAAGCGCCGCGACAATTGCTTTACGAGCTTGTTTTCTTCCCGCTTCATAAGCCGCCGCGAGGCGCTGTCCAGATCATTGTAGCCTTTCAAGTGCAAAATTCCATGCGCGAGATAGCGGACGATTTCGGATTGCCAGGTTTCGCCAAAGCGGCCCGCTTGAGCCAGGGCGTCGTCCACTGAAATAAAAATTTCGCCATGCAAGTTTCCATCGTCCGCCTCCTCGTGGTGATCGAAGGTGATAACATCCGTGGAACCGGAATGGCGCAGGAAAGTCTCGTTGAGTTCTGTCATTTCGAAGGCGCCAATCAAGTGAACGCCCAGCTCATATTTTGGGTCGGCCAGCAATTTTTCAAGGAGATGAACGCCGATGCGGCGAAAAAAAGGAACGCCCACGACCCGGCTCTTTTGCCGGTTAAATACACGCAGCAATTTCATTTCTGGCGCCCGCGATGATCTTCGTAAGCCGCGATGATGCGCTGCACCAGCGGATGGCGGACGACATCTCGCCGCGTCAACTCAACCAACCCGATGCCCTCAACGCCTTTCAACGCGTGTTGCGCCTCGACCAGCCCGGAGCGTTTGTGGCCGGGCAGATCAATTTGCGTGGTGTCGCCGGTGATGACCGCCTTGGAACTGATGCCGAGGCGGGTCAGGAACATGAACATTTGCTCGGTGGTGGAATTCTGAGCTTCGTCAAGGATGATGAAGGCATTGTTCAAGGTGCGACCGCGCATGTAGGCCAGGGGAGCGATTTCAATGACCCCGCGTTCCATGTGCTTCGCAATCTCCTCGCCCGGCAGCATGTCCTGCAAGGCGTCATGGAGAGGTCGGAGGTACGGCGTGATTTTTTCGTACAGATCCCCGGGCAAAAAACCGAGCGCCTCGCCGGCTTCGACCGCGGGCCGGGTGAGAATCAGACGGGAAACTTTCTCCTCCTTCAAGGCCGAAAGCGCCAGTGCCATGGCCAGAAAAGTTTTGCCAGTCCCAGCCGGTCCGATGCCAAAAGTCACATCATGGGCGCGAATGGCATCGACATATTTTTTTTGGCCGACGGTTTTTGGGGCGACAGGCGCTTTGCGGGTGGAGGTGATGATTCTATCGGCATAAAGGGTGCGCAAAGCGGAGACGCCTTCGTTTTTGACCACGTTGAGGGCGTGGGCGAATTCGCGATTTCGCACCGTGCCGCCATTTTGCAATGAGCCTTCCAGCAATTGAAACATCTGCTTGGCGCGCTCGATGGCCTCGGCGGAACCGTCCAATTTGATCCAGTTTTCGCGGGCGACGGCCTTAACGGACAGTTCATCAGCCAGCGCTTCCAAATTGCGCGGTTCGTTGTTGAACAGTTGCTGGGCCAGACGGGCGTTCTCGAAGTGAAGTGTTTCTGTGGGCATGGGGAAGGGCTCAGGCAGCGAGGGCAGCGCGCAATTGTTGCGCCACTTCGGCCAGCGCCTGCGGCAGGACAGTGGTGCCAGCCAGCACCGGCATGAAATTAGTGTCGCCATACCAGCGCGGCACGATATGGATGTGGACATGGTTGGTAATGCCCGCTCCGGCCGCCGTGCCCAGATTAACGCCAATGTTAAATCCATCCGGCTTCATCACCTGTGTCAGGGCGTTCTGGCAGCGACGGGTTAATTTCATCAGGTCGCAAAGTTCCTCGTCGGTAAGACCGTTCAAGTCAGGCGACGCCTTGTAGGGGACGACAAGCAAATGTCCACCGTTGTAGGGATAACAATTGAGCACGGCGAAACAAGTGCGCTCGCGCACGATGACGTAGTTGGCCACATCGTCGCTGGATTCGGCGATCCGCTGAAAAAGTTGTGAGGTGCCGGGGGCCGGCTTGGGGGCCCGGATGTAATCGATTCGCCACGGCGCGTGCAATGGTTCCATTCAGGCAACGCTAGCGGCTGCGGGAGACATTGTCAAAACCAGAGCAGGACGCCCTACAATTTCCATTGCTTATTATAATTGTTCCGCCACGGAATTTGGGTATGGTTGAACCGTTCGAAATCGAATTGGGAAAATATGAAAAAAGTTGCCATAGGTTGCGGCGTGCTGCTGGTTCTGGGCTTGATTGTCCTGGTGATCATCGCCATCGCGGGTGGAAGTTACAATCGCCTTGTAGGGCTGTCGAAGGCAGTGGACGGTGCCTGGGCTCAGGTGCAAACCGATTATCAGCGCCGGGCGGATCTTATTCCCAATCTGGTGGCCACGGTGTCCGGCGCGGCCGATTTTGAAAAATCCACCCTGACGCAGATTACCGAAGCGCGCGCTTCGGTGGGCAAGGTCAATATCAACACAAAAGCCGCTCCCGACGACGCGGCCAAGCTGGCCGAATACGATCAGGCGCAGTCCCAACTTTCCTCCGCGCTGTCGCGTTTGCTGGTGGTGGTGGAACGTTATCCCGATCTCAAAGCCACGGCCAACTTCGTCAGCCTGCAGGCGCAGTTGGAGGGAACGGAAAACCGCATCGCCGTTTCGAGGCGGGACTTTAATAATGCCGTGCAGGCTTATGACACGGCGATCAAGTCGTTCCCCGCCGTCTTGTATTCCGGGGCGCTGGGATTTCACGACAAACCTTACTTCGCGGCCACCGCCGGGTCGGAAACGCCGCCGAAGGTGCAGTTTGATTTCAATAACTCCAAGCCCGCACCGGCGCCGGCCAAACCTTGAACGCCGTGCGACGTTGCAGTTTCATTTTAATCTGGCTTTGGTGTCTCTCTTGCATTGCCGCCGAGGTCATTCCACCCAAGCCTGCGCATTACTTTAATGATTATGCAAACGTGGTGGCTACAACCACGGCGAACCAGATCAACGCGCAATTAGAGGATTTTGAACGCTCTACCGGGAACCAGGTGGTGGTGGCGGTTTTTCCAAAAATGCAGTCCGATTCCTCAATCGACGATTATACCGTTCGTGTCGCGCGATCTTGGGAGGTGGGGCAAAAGGCAACGAACAACGGTGTCGTTCTCTTCGTTTTTGTTCAAGACCACAAGATGTTTATACAAGTGGGCTATGGCCTTGAAGGGGCTTTGCCTGACGCCATTTGCAAACAAATTACTGAGTACGAAATAAAGCCCCATTTCAAGGCAGGAGATTACGCCGGCGGATTGACCGCAGGGGTCAACGCCATCATCGCCGCAACCCGCCATGAATACAAAGGGACCGGAGCTACAGTTTACGAGCGAGGCCACCACGGGTCGGGAGTCGATCCTTCCGTGGTGATCATCTTCCTTGTGATCGCTTTCATCGTGTTGCCATTTTTTCTTTCAAGCCGATCCAGAGGACACGGTTGGATAATGAGCAGCGGCGGGTGGGGTGGGGTTTCAGGGGGTAGCAGTTGGGGCGGTTTTTCGGGAGGCGGAGGTGGTGGTGGCGGAGGTGGATTCTCAGGGGGCGGAGGGAGTTTTGGCGGCGGAGGCGCCGGTTCAAGCTGGTAATATGAAGGCAACTGATTTTTTAAACCGGCTGGAACACGACGCCATTGTCAAAGAATTGGCTGAGGTGGAATCCAAAATGCGCGGCGAAATCCGCGTCTTCATCAGCCGCAAGGAACCGCAGGATGCCGTCGTGGCCGCCCAAAAGATTTTCCATCATTTGGGCATGGAGAAATCGCCGGAACGAAATTCCGTTTTGCTATTCGTCGCTCCGAGAGTGAGGAAGTTCGCAATCATCGGCGACAAGGAGGTTCACGCCCGTTGTGGCGATGGATTCTGGAAGGAAGTCGCCTACGAGATGTCGCTTTATTTCGGCAGGGGCGAATTTACGGAGGGAATTCTGCACGGCGCGCGGCGCGCGGGAAAACTCTTGGCGGAACATTTTCCGCGTCATCCCGGCGACAAAAAACCACACGCCGAAGATATCGGGCACGATTGATTCAGAGCAGGGCCAAAGCGGCGCGCACTCCCGTAACCAGCGCCGTCACCCGGATCGGCAAAGGGAAATCGGAAGGGGCTTCCAGCGTATAACCCCGCCGCGTCTTGTCGGTCATCAGGAGGTGAAGAGATTCAGGCCATTGCGGGCGTTCGGCGGGATTGATGCGAGGGCGAATGACGCCGTTTTCCGCCGGCCAATTATCAATCAACGGGGCGCGTTCGATCGGACAGACTTCGGCCACGGCTTCGACAATCGGAGCGGCGAGCGAAGGGCGTTGATCAGGATTCAATTCATAGACATAAAATCCCGCCGACTCCCAGTCTTCGTGCAAGCACACTGTCAAATCGAATGGCGGCTGTTTTTCCAGCCAATCCATGTGCGCGCGGACTTCAGCGCTCCGGCTGTTTCGGTAGTCGCGGTTCAGGTCGATGCCCTGAAAATTTTCGCGCCGATTGAGGAGAAAACCGGTCGGGTTCAAACACGGGCAAAGCCAGAGGGCGGCATCGCCCGGCCAGCGATCTTCCTCGAGCAATTGCAACATGGCCAGCGGTCCGGCGGGTTCATCGCCATGGATGCCTGCGGACAGATACACATGGATCCGCGCGGGATCGGTCAGACGCTGATACGCTTGAAAACTGATGGGCTGCGGAGCGTTTTCGGCAGGCAAAGGAATGATCTCGCGCGCCCAATTTTTTCCCGCAGCCGCCTGTTCGATTTGGCGGAGGACTTGCGGGATGTCGATGGCCTCGCCGCGGTAGCCGCCAATGTTTTTTGCGAGGCGCTGCACTGCTATTGATCGGAAAAACCGTGCTTGTCCCAACTGGGATCGAGGCCGAGATCTTTAATCATTTGCAAATCCTTTTCGATCGGCTCATTGAGAGTGGTTAAATAATTTCCCACCATTAACGCGCTGGCTCCGGCGTGGAAAACCATGCTTTGCAGGTCGCGCAGATTGAGGGTGCGGCCGCCGGCTACCATGATTTCCTGGCGGGGCAGTATGAAACGGAAACAGGAAATGGTCTTCAAAATTTCCAGGGGCGCGAGCGGCGGCACATTTTCGAAAGGCGTGCCTTTGACGGGATTGAGGACGTTGATGGGCACGACATTGGCGCCAACTTCCTTCAAGGAGAAAGCCAGGTCGCAACGATCTTCGCGTGTTTCGCCCATGCCGATGATGCCGCCGGAACAAATTTTCACCCCGGCCTTTTTCATATAGGAAATGGTGGCAAGGCGATCTTCGTAAGTGTGGGTGGAACATTGGCTGGGGAAGAATCGTTTCGAAGTTTCCAGGTTGTGGCCGTAACACTCCACGCCCGCTTCCTTCAAGCGGTCGGCCACCCGTTGATTGGGAATAATGCCCAAAGAAACATCCGGCCGCGTTTTGCCGCTTTTGGCCAATTCGCGGACGCGGTCGCAAACTTCGTCCAACATCGGCCCTTCCTTAAGTCCGCGCCAGGCGGCGACGATGCCCAGGGCAGTCACGCCGTTTCGGGCGGCGTCCTCAGCAGCTTCCTGGACGGGCTCCGGATCAACGAACCCATACTTGGGCGAGCCGGTCTGGTGAAAGGCGGACTGGGCGCAAAAGCTGCAATTCTCCGAGCAGGCCCCGGCTTTGGCGTTGAGGATGGAGCAAAGGTGAATTTTGTTGCCTTTGAAATGCTCGCGGATGCGATTGGCCCCGGCCATGAGATCAAAAATGTCCGCCGAGTTTTCCACCTCAAACAGCCACAACGCGTCTTCGCGGGAGATTTCGCCACCGTTAATAACATTCCAGGCAAGGTCTGAAATCCGAGTATGACAACTGGCGTCAACCAATTCATCTATCATGGTTGACACATTAATCTTTCGGCTGGGGAAGTGCAAGGCGGAAAGCGTATCTTTACCGGACGACCTCTGTGCCGACGCCTTCCTTCGTGAAAATTTCCAGGAGGGTGGCGTGGGAGACACGGCCATCGACGAAGGACACCTTCTCGACGCCCGCTTTGACGGCGGCCGCGGCGCCATCCACTTTCGGAATCATGCCTTTGTCAATAATACCTTCTGCCTTCAGCCTGTCCACTTCGCCGATGCGCAAATGGGAGATGACGGTGGCCGGGTTCTTCGGGTCGCGCAGCAGGCCGGGAACGTCGCTCATAAAGACCAGCCGGCGCGCCTGCAGGGCGATGGCGGCCTGGGCAGCGGCGGTGTCGGCATTGCAGTTGTAAATCTTGCGGTCCCCGCCACGCGCGGTCGGACTCAGGACCGGAATGACGCCGCGGCGCAGGCAATCCAGCAGGGGCGCCGTATTGACATGCGTGACTTCGCCGATAAAGCCCGCGTCCAATTGTTGTCCCTGCGGTCCGGCGAAGGAGAATTTATGACAGTTGAAAATGTCCGCGCCGGAAAAGCCCCGGGCCTGGGCGCCGAATTTGGCCAGAGCCTTGACAATGTCGGGATTGATTTCCCGGCTCAGGACTTGTTCGACAACCTGGACGGTGCGTTCATCGGTGACGCGGCGGCCCTGAATGAAACTGGCTTTCAAGCCGGCCTTTTCCATGGCGCGGGTGATGGCTTTGCCGCCGCCATGCACCACGACAGGATTGATGCCCGCCGCCGCCAGAAAAACAATGTCGAGCGCCACGCCGTCTCGTCCGGAGGGATCGGGCGAATCCATGAAACTGCCGCCATACTTGATGACAAAAGTCGCGCCGCGAAACCGTTGCAGGTAGGGCAGCGCTTCGAGCAATACAGCCGCTTTGGAGATTAAGGCGTCCATCGATTGAGATTAAGGTTAACCGCCCAGGGAAGACGGATCGTTCACATCGCCTTTGTTGAAATCGACGTAAGCCTCGGTCAAGTCGGCGGCATAAATCCAGGCGCGGGCGTTGCCTTGGTGCAAATGGATATGGAGATCAAACTCCGGCGCGGCGGTGATGCGGCACAGTGCCTTGAACGGGATGTCGGTGGGCCGGCCCCATTTTAGAGAATACAGAATGTCCTGGCTGCCGGGCAGGCTGTAGCCAATGTCCGTTTTCGCTTCAACCAACGCAGCGGACGAGTAACCCAGGGCGCACAGTATCCGGCCCCAATTGGGATCGCCCCCGCACCAACTGGTTTTAACCAGCGCGCTGTTGGCCACCGCGCGGGCCGCGGCGTCGGCATCCGACGGCGTTTTCGCGCCGTGCAGGCGAACGGTGACGAAGCGGGAGACACCCTCGCCGTCAAGCACAATTTTTTTGGCCAGTTGCAGGGTCGCGTAATCGAGGGCCGACTGGAAAACGGCGAATTGTCTCGAACGCGACGTCAGGGCGCCATTGCCGGCCCGCCCGTTGGCCAGGAGGAGGACGGTGTCGTTGGTGCTCATGTCGCCGTCCACGGTGATGCGATTAAAACTTTTTGCGACAGACTCATTCAACGCGGCCTGCAACGTTTTTGGATCGAGGGCGGCGTCGGTGGTCAGGAAGCAGAGCATGGTGGCGTGGAGCGACCTCAAGGCCGGCCGCTGGCCGGTGGGACTCATGCCCGGCTGAATCATGCCCGCGCCTTTGCAGATGCCGCCCAGGCGCGCAATTTTGTCGCCGAGTTGGAATTCGACGGCGATTTCCTTGGACCGCGTGTCGCTCGTCATAATCGCCTCGGCAGCGTGATGAGCGTTGTCGGGAGAGGCTTGGAGCAGGCCGGCGGCCTGGAGAATTCCCTTCTTGACGTTGGCCATGGGCAGGGCGACGCCGATGCGGCCCGTGGAAGCGACCAAAACATCACCGGCGGCAATTTTATGCGCAGAGGAAGACAGGGCGGCGGCGGTGTATTCGGCCATGGCTTCGGCATCGCGAAGGCCCTGCCGGCCGGTGCAGGCGTTGGCGTTGCCGGAATTGACCACCACGGCGCGCGCGCGCCCGCGCTTGACCTGCGCCGCGCACCACTTGACCGGCGCGGCGCAAACCTGGTTGGTGGTAAACGCACCGGCCACCGCGGCGGGCGCATCGGAAACGATCAGGGCCAGATCGCGTTTTTGGCCTTTGTCCGAGCCTTTGCCGGTGCCGAGTCTTTTGATGTCGCAAAAGACCCCGGCAGCCTGAAAGCCCTGCGGGGCGGTCACGGAACCTTCAACCGATTTAAAGGAGATATTTTTCACCAGTGGCCCATGACAAAAATAAAAAAAGCCTCAAGAGTCAACATCCTTCGACAACGGTTTGAGTCCGAGGAGCTGCTGCGGACTGTCAAATAGAATTGCTTTGGCAATCTGCAAGGCCTGCGCCGTTGAATACTGTCCCTGGTCGATGCGCTGGGCCAGGACCCGGGCCAACTGCTTGCGAATCAGCAGGGCCTTGCCAAAAGTCCATTCCACGCAATAGGCGTCGGAGAAGAAGGCGACCTGCTTGTTGACCGGCAGCATATCGAGCCGCTCCGACATGATCTGGCGCATGACGTCCGGGAAGAAATTATGCCACCAATAGCCGGCCAGGCTGAAATTGGGCAACTCGCGGGCCAATGTGCAGAGCGATTGGTTGGCGTGCCGGCTGGCCAGAAAACATTGAAAGCGCAAACGCGGATGGCGTCCGATCATCTCGCCCAATTGGCGGATGGTTTCCTGTTTCAGGCGGCTGCCAGTTTCAAACGGCAGCGGCTCCGCGCCGAAACTAAATTGAAAAACAATTCGGTCGGCGCGTTTTTCAAGTTGGGTGAGGAATGCTTCATTGATGTAGCTGGCGTAAATATCCCGCTCGGCCGGGCCGGCTTGAGCGCGCCGGGCCAGGGCCGCTTCCATTGCCGCGTCGCTGACCACGCGATAATCGATGTCGGTGGAAAGGTGGGTGGCGGTGCAGAAAATCTGATCGTAAGGAATGGCGTTGGTGTAATGGGTGACGGCGGCGTGAACGTCGGCCAGCGAGCGAATCGTGCGTTCGGCCGGCGGCCTGCCTCCCGCGCCGATGGGCGAGGGACTTTCCGGGGCGCGGCCCCAGCAGCGTTCCACTTCGTAAAGAGCGGTGTCGAATTCGCCCCACTGGCAGCGGGTGAAGAATCCCCATTCCAGGGCGTATTGCAGGCGCGCGTCGTCCAGGCCCTGGCCGCGCCGTGCGATTTCCGTGCCGGTGCGGCGGATATTAAGCTTGTCGAGAATGGAATGATGCCAGGCGCGGTCCTGGGTGCGCTCGCGGATCAAGCCATCGAGCTTGCGCCAATTTGCGGCCGTGATCGGTTCGCGCCAGCCGTACAATTCCTCGAGAATCAAGCGAACCGCCCAAAAGCAACTGGTATTTTGAATGAGAGGCAGGAAAGGCAAGCCTTCTTCAATCCGTTGCCGGGCCTCAGCGGCGGAGGGTTCGCCGGGATATTGGGTCAACCGCGCCCCGCTGGGACAGCCGGCGGCGTAAAGATCGCTGATCACCATGTGATAAAGGAGAACATCATGCAAACCGCGCGCGCCAAGCTGGCCGCCGACCAGATGGGTATGAATATCGAGCATCGGCACTTCGCCCAAGGCTTCCTCAATGACTTTGATTGACGAATTCATATGCGGCGCATCATCCCCTTTTGGCCGGGTTATGCCAAGAATTTCCCGTCAGAGCCCTCTGATCGCCGGCGGAAAACAAATTCCGGGCACCCCTCTCTCTCTCCCCTTTGAGCAATTCACAAAAACAACTATAATTTAGTAATTATTTTAAAATATTTTTGTAACCTCGGCATGGGCCGCGGAAGTGGCTGGCGGTTAAAGATTTAGTAAAGATGCATTGACGACACGAGGCTGAAAAGAAACAATCCAATTCCAAGCTCCCTATTAACTGAACGTGAAACGCTACCGGGTCATCCTGGACACCAATGTGATTTTGGCCGCCATGCGCTCGCAGACCGGTGCGTCGCACAAATTGCTGCTCACCCTGGGTCACGCTCGCTGGCAAAGCGTCGTTTCGCCCGCCCTGATGTACGAGTATGAGGACGTAGCCCGGAGACCGGGCAACGTGCCGGGATTGACGTCTCAGGACATCACCGACATCTTAAACCAGATTTATCGTCAGTCGCATCGGCAATTGATCTGGTTTTCATGGCGGCCGATGTCGTCCGATCCGGGCGACGACGTGATTTTGGAAGCCGCGATTGCCGGAGGGTGTGATTTTGTGGTATCTTTCAATGAACGGCATCTTCGTGCGGCGAGGGAATTTGGCATTGAAATTCTCACGCCTGCGGATTTGCTTAAACTGATAGGCGAAAGCAAATGAAAGCAATTGAACTGAACATGCCGGATGAGGTTTATGAAAAGCTGGAACACCTGGCGTCACACGACAATCAATCGGTCAATGTATTCGCCTTGCGGAAGCTGGAAGAGTTTGCCCGCGCCTTTGAGGATCTCAGGCAACTAGAGCGACGCGCGCAAGATGGCAGCCCTGAGAAATTTCGAGCGGCAATGGCCAAGGTTCAGAATGTCCCTCCCGTCCCGGGCGATGAACTTTAAAGGCGATAGATTTCTTCTTAGATGGAGGTCGCCTAATTTCCATTTCTCACGCCCGCGAATGCGTGGAATTCATCAAGGCTAAGGGGCACGGAGATTAGGGTTAAGATTAAGAGCGGCAGCAGAGCGGAGAATGCTCCTCAGCCCAAAACTCCGCCGCTCCACTGTTTCAAGCCGAATAGGCGCTGGTGTTCCAGGATGGTGTAGCGGTCGGTCATGCCACTGATGTAATCGCATATTGCCCGGGGCCAGCCGGCTTTGCGGGCGCGTTTGCGCGAGGACGCGCCTATTTCCAGCGGATGCAGCATAAAATAACGGAAGAGCTCGGCCAACATCTCGCCAGCCCGCCGGTTCGGTTCCATGACGGCCGGATTGAAGTACAGATTCTTGTAAAGGTAAGCCCGCAATTCCGCATTGAGGCCGCGCCGCTTTCGACTGTGCTGCACCAGGGGACGCGGATGCTGCCGGACGTCATCGGCGGTCTTGACGCCCGAAGCTAGAATCGCCGCCTCACTGGTTTCGACCACGTCGCGCACTTGCAGGTCGATGATGCAGCGGATGATGAAATAACGCCGAATTTCAGAAGGCAATTCGCCATGCTCTTTACGCACCATGCGGGAAGCATCGGCAAAAAGGCGCACCTCTCTCATCAGCTTTTTCTCGGTCAAAAGGCCGGCATCCAATCCGTCATCCAAATCGTGGCTGCCATAAATCAAGGCATCGGCCAGGTTGGCAATCTGCGCTTCCAGCGAAGGGGACTTCGCTTCAAACCCGGCGCGCTTGCCCGGCAGGTCGTAGGCCGTTTCATGCTTGAGCAATCCTTCGCGCACTTCCCAAGTGAGATTCAATCCGCGAAAGCCCGGATATTTTTCCTCCAATTCCTCGACGATGCGGAGGCTTTGCCGGTTATGCTCGAAGCCGCCGTGCTCGCGCATTAATCGGTTCAAGACCGCTTCTCCCCTGTGCCCGAAGGGCGAATGTCCGAGGTCGTGGGCCAGCGCGATCGTCTCGGCCAAATCCTCGTTCAAGCCCAGCGCCCGGGCCAGGTTGCGGGCCATGGCCGCCACTTCAATCGTATGGGTCAGGCGCGTGCGCAAATGGTCGCCGGTGCCGTTGAGGAAAACTTGGGTTTTGTATTCAAGCCGCCGGAAGGCGCGCGAATGGATGACGCGGTCGCGGTCCCGCTGATATGGGGTGCGCCACAAAGCCGGCGTTTCGCGGTAAATTCGCCCGCGTGATTCCGCGCTGAACTGGGCGTAACTCTTGAGAGTTTGCCGCTCCCGGTTTTCAAGTTCCTCTCTGGAAACAGGCATGGGGCCACTCAGTTTGACAGCAGCTCATGCACCGAGATGCCGCGCAGCTCAAACAACCGCCGGATGGCGTCTTCAATTAAATTGTTCGGACAGGAAGCCCCGGCGGTGATGCCCACGGTGATTTTGCCCTCAGTCAGCCAATTTCTAGTCTCGATTTCCTTTTGCTCGTGCAGGCTGTAATGGCGGATTAATTTATCGGACACCATCATGGCCGCGTTTTTGATGAAAAAAGTGGGCAGCTTGGCCTCGCCCATTTCCGCAAGATGGGAAGTGTTGGAGGAATTATAGCCGCCGATGACCAACAACAGGTCCATCGGTTCGCGCAGCAATTTTTCCAGAGCGTCCTGCCGGTCCTGCGTCGCCCCGCAAATCGTGTCAAAAAACCGGAAATGTTTGTCGGCTTGACTGTCGCCATAACGCTCGATCATGGCGGCCTTGATGCGGCGTTGCACTTCTTCCGTCTCGCCCCGCAGCATGGTGGTTTGATTGGCGACCCCCACTGCTTTCAAATGAATGTCCGGGTCAAAACCGGGCGAATACGCGCCTCTGAATTGCTCCAGGAATTTTTGCTTGTCGCCGCCGTGCCGGATGTAATTGCAGACGTCGTCCGTCTCGGCTAAATTATAAACGACAAGATAATGCCCCGGGCCGTGGGCCGTGGCCTGCGAGGTGGTCGCCTTGGTTTCCTCGTGTTTGGCTTTGCCGTGAATGATGCTGGTGACGCTTTCCTTGGAGTATTGGCGCACCCGCTTCCACACGCTCATCACGTCGCCGCACGTCGTGTCCACCAGTTCGCATCCTTTGGCCACCAGTTTCTTTTTCGTATCCACTTCCGTGCCGAAGGCGGGAATGATGACCACATCGCCCGCGTTGAGGCGGTTCAATTCCTCCTCGCCCGGCTTGGGCGAAATGATTTGAATGCCCATGTTGCTGATTTGGTCGTTGACCTCCGGGTTGTGGATGATTTCGCCCAGCAGATAAATCGGTTTGGGAACGGGAAAAACTTTGCGCGCGGCGTAGGCGAGATCAATGGCGCGTTCGACCCCGTAGCAGAAGCCGAATTTCTTGGCCAATTTAATGGTGAGCAAACCGTTGGCCGAAAGGACATGGCCCTTGTCCAGGATGCGATTGACCAAATCGCTGCGATAATGCGACAGCACCTGGGCCTGCACCGCTTCCATCACATCCGGACGTCGGAGGTTGATCTTTTGCGGCTTCGCCCCGCCGTTGCTACTGCCATTGCCATGAGGTTCCGGGTTTGACATACCTCCAGAATCTTACCACGCCGTTCCCAGCCGTCTAGCTCAAAGCCCGAAGTTGGAGGGAGCATTCCACGGATGCATGATGGCCTTTGCTCCGCATTTGGTAGGGACGCCTCGCCGAGGCGTCCAGGAAGGCCGCGCGGGCCGCGCAGCCCTACCCCGTGGCGGACGTTGGCCGGTTCGGTTTGACATCCCTCCAGAACTTTACCACGCCGTCTAACTCGAAGCCCAAAGTTGGAGGGAACATTCCACGGATGCATGATGGCCTTTGCTCACCTTTTTGGTAGGGACGCCTCGCCGAGGCGTCCGGGGAGGCCGCGCGGGCCGCGCAGCCCTACCACGTGGCGGACGTTGGCAGTGGCAAGATGCGGATTTCCACCTGCGAGGGCAGTTATTGCTTGCTCCGGGCTCGGGCCCTGGACTTTCATGGCCGTGATGCGAAAAATATTTTTCCTTGTATTGACACTGTTGTGCGGTAGCGGAGTGACGGCAGGGGCACAGACAAATCTCGTGGCGAATCCCGGTTTTGAATCGGCTCCCGTGAATAGCGGATTGCCCGGAGGCGGATGGTGGCTCTCCCAAAGTGTGGGCGACACCAGCGCGAAGGTGGACCGCACCTCACCTCACGCGGGACTGTCTTCGGTGCGCATGGCCTCGGCCGCCGCGGAAAAATGCGTTTTGGCTTCCCGCAAATTTGAGGTCGCGCCCGGGGACGGATTGCGGTTCGAGGCCTGGGTGCGGGGCGCGAAACTGCCGGCCAACCGCAATACCGCTTATGCCGGCGTGGTGTTTCGACAGGCGGATGGCAAGGTGCTGGAACGACATTACTTCAATTCAGGCGCGCTCGGCGGGGAATGGTCGCTGATCTCCGGCGCGGCGCAAGCGCCCGCGGAAGCTTTTTCCGCTGAAGTGCATCTGGGCTATACCAACGGGCCGGGGACGCTTTGGTACGATGACGTTTCGGTCGTTATTACCAACCCGATTTCTTTTTTCCTGGTCGAAGGCGCCAAGCCGTGGCCGGGTAAGCAGGAGATTACGCTACGGGTGGCTAATCGACAAACGACCGAGTTCCGCGGCCGTATTTCAACAACGGTTGGAGAGGCGGCGGGTTCCCTGCCGGTAATTCTCAAAGCGAAATCGAGCGGCGATTTCAAGGTGCCGATTACACTGGAGGGCGCCGGCCAGCATCCTTACAAGATCAGTTTGCTCGATGGGCGCGGAAACACCGTGAGCGCGATTCAGGGCAAGTTCAAGACGGCGGCGGCGTTGGTGCTTTTTCCGCCCTGTCCATGCTATCACCTGGCAGGCGCCGACAATGGCGAGACGATCATTGCCGCGCGTGTCAATATTGAGCCGGCGCTTCGGGCCGGGCTGAAATTAAGCGTCACAATTCTGGACGCCAAAGGACAAGAGCAGCAAACGCTGGCAACCGCTGTTTCGGGCGGTGATACCAAGGAGCTGCGCGCAACAGTGCCGGTGTCGGCGGCGGGCGTTTTTGGCATCACTGCGCGGATTATTGACAGCGCGGGCCGCGCCATCGCCACGGCCCGGAGCGATGTCCATGTGATCGCGCCGGAAGAAGCGCAGGTGCGGTTGGGGCCGGACGGTTTCCTGCGCGTCGCGGGCAAATCGGAATTTCCCATCGGGCTTTACAATTCGTCCCGCGACGAAGAGTTGGCCGGGGCCGGGTTCAATGCCACGCATAATTACAATATCAGCAGCGGCGATGCCGCGGAGACAATCAATCCCACCGATCCGCAGTTGAAGGAATTATTGGACAACTCTTTCAGCAATGGATTGCGGATGATGGTCGAATTGCCGCGCAAGGCGGTTGAAAAGGGCCAATGGACGCAAGTGCGCCGCCGCATTGAAACCTTTTCCCATCATCCCGGCCTGTTGTGCTGGGGTTCAGAAGAGCGGGTGGCGCGGGGACTGGCCTCGCCCGCCAACATCGCTGCGCTTTACGCGCTGGTGCGACAGCTTGACCCTGATCATCCGCTGGTCCTGGGCGATACCCGCGACGTGATCGAAAAATTACAGGTGGATCGGCGCGACTTTTTCCCCGACGCTTCGATGGATGTGGGGATTTGGTGGTGGTATCCGATTCCGATCAAAGCCTCCGCCAATGACGCGCTGGAAGGAAGCGAGGGGACGGATAACTTGCTGGTTCCACCAGGCTGGCTCACGACAACCCATTCGAAAAAGCCATTGTGGATTGCCATTCAAGCCTACCAAAAACCCTCCCGCGACGCCCGTTTTCCGACGCCGGCGGAATATCGTTGTCAGGCGTATTTGAGCATTATCAACGGAGTCAAGGGCCTTTACTTTTATTGCGGCTCGGGCCAGAGAGATTACGCAGGCAAGCCTTCGGGAATACTGAACAAACCGGACGCAGGGCATTGGGACTATGTCAAACAACTGGCCGGGGAACTGCGCGATTTCAGCCCCGTCATCATGGCCCCGCCCGCAACGATAAAACTACAGTTGACGCCCACCAATGCGCCGCTGGAATTTGCCACGCGCGAGCTGGCCGGCAAAGTCTATTTGATCGCCGCGAACAAATCCGGCGTTCCGCAAAAGGCGCGCTGGCAGGGCGAATTTTTGCGGGGGAAGAAGGCCACGACACTTTTCGAGGAACATGCGGCCAAAGTGGAAGGAGATTCCCTGGCCGACGATTTTCCTGGCTACGCTGTGCATGTCTATCGGTTCGAATAAGACGTGTCGGGAGGCGGCGGCAATTTCTGTGGTAGCTTCCGTCGGGCGCAAGTTAACACCGCCCCCTTCAGCCACCTGGTAGGGCCGCGCGGCCCGCGCGGCCTCCCCGAACGCCGGCGAGGCGTCCCCGCCAAAAAAACTAAGCAAAGGTGTAGCAGTGTCACGATGCAACCGTTCCGTCGGGCGCATCTGGACACTGCTACGTTTGGAGTCCCGCGTTTACGCGGCTCTTACATTCGAGAAGGCCCGGACCGCCTGAAGGCGGGACTCCAAACAAAAGTTCCTTCCTTATCACGGTAGCAGT
>Ga0182030_10002220_pt1 | contig 41074 bp, 41 predicted proteins | sample 812S3MmetaG_FD_121299 | JGI IMG/M metagenome (GOLD analysis project Ga0182030, IMG submission 121299) | Permafrost microbial communities from Stordalen Mire, Sweden - 812S3M metaG (Illumina Assembly) | ecosystem: Environmental > Terrestrial > Soil > Wetlands > Permafrost | place: Sweden...
CAGCGGGAGGCCAATCTTGCTGCGCGTGGACTACGACGGCGGACACGGCTTCATGGCATCCTCACGCGCGCAAAGCGACGCGCTCCTCGCCGATCAATACAGTTTCTTACTCTGGCAACTTGGTGATCGGGGCTTCCAAGCGATCCCGCAGCGTTTGCCGCGGCACTAGAGTCCTCGCATAGGTAGGTCGACGGAACCGGAAAGTCATAACAGCCGGTATGCAGCGTTCAACATTCCTCGGCACCGCCGCCGCAGCCGGCACCGTGGCCGTGGGCTTCCCTAACATCGCGCGGGCGCAGGCGCAGACGGTCCGCATCGGCACGCTCAACATTCTCAGCGACGCGCCGTTTATCGTCACCCAGGCCAAGAACTTCTGGAAGGACGAGGGCCTCACCGTCGAGTCCACCGTGTTTCAGAGTGCCGGCGACATGATTGTGCCGATGACCCAGGACGCGCTTGATACGGGCGGCGGAACGATCGCTGCCGGCCTCTACAACGGAGTTTCGCGCGGGTTGACCGTACGCGCCGTTGCGAGCAAAGGCACCGACGCGCCCCTCTACGGAGCCGACAAATTGCTGGTGCGGACGGATCTCGTCAAGAGCGGCAAGTTCAAAACCATTAAAGACCTCAAGGGAATGACGGTGGCCGGGAACGAGCCCGGTGCCGGTTCGAGCGCGGCGCTTTGGGTATTGCTGCAGAAATATGGGATGGACTGGCCCGATATCAGCCGCCAGAATCTCGCCTTCCCGAACCACGTCGCGGCGCTCGAAAACGGTAAGGTCGACGCTGCTTACACCGCCGAGCCGTTCGCGACCATCGCCGAGAAGAGCGGGGCGGCGACGGTCATCCTGCGCGACGATCAGTGGTACCCCAACCAGCAGCTGTCGGTGGTGCTCTTTTCCGGCGATTTCATGAAGAAACGCGCCGACCTCGCGCATCGATTCATGCGCGGTTATTTGCGCGGCGCGCGCTTCTATTACAACGCCCTCAAGGACGGCAAATTCAACGGGCCCAACGGAGCGGAAGTCGTCGGGATCCTCAACGACGTCATCAAACCAACGGACAAGAACCTCTATAAGGAGGTGACGGCCATCTATCTCAGTCCGGATGCCAAACTCGAACTCGCGAGCGTGACCCGCGACCTCGCCTATTTCCGCAAACAGAGCATCATCACGAGCCCAACGATCAGCGTTGCCGACGTGATCGATGAGTCGTTCCTCAATCAAGCAATCAAGGAAGTCGGGCCGATGCCCCGCTCGAAGGCATAAAGGATCAGTTCATTGACCGAATCCCGTCGCGAATTCATGACCACCTGGCACACGTCGACTCGGCCGCCGATTGAGACGTGGTCGATGCGTGAAAAGGCCGGATTGATGGAGACCGGGCAGAGCACCTATCGCGTGCCGCCGTTCCGCCCCTTCGATCTGCTGGCCACGCCGAATCAGGCGCTGGTATTATTGCAGAATCAGGATCATCGCATCGGCGTCGAGAGCGTCTGTGGCGCGCGGGAAACGTTCCGGCGCCACGTCGACTTCGACACGGTGTACTTCCAATTCGCCGGCACGACGACGATCGAAACCGAGTACGGCGAATACGTCACGGCACCCGGCGACGTGATTTTTATCCCCGAGGGCATCGCGCATCGCGCGACCGGCACCGCCGATAGTCTGCGCTGGTTCGCGTTCGTTTCCACGCCGTTCGTTCATTTCATGAGCGAAGCCAACGAAACGAGCCAGACCGAATTCACGGTCACTCGTCGCGGTGGGCCGAACTGGACGATTCCCGCCGGGGCCGAACGGCCGCAAAAAAGCGGCCGCGTGACGGAGCGGATGATCCGTTGGGACGACGGACCGAACAGCCTCACGACGGTGGAGCGGGACTATGCTTCGGTGGCCGGCGCGTCGAGTACGCAAATAAAAGAAAAGGTCAGCGGTATCATCAAGCTGCGCGCCTTCGATACGTTCAAGGACGTCGCGGGAACGAGCGGTGAGCCGCCGCCAATCTTCCGCGCACCCTATCTCGAGATGAAAACGTACAATATCATCGGCGAGCAATTCGCATTTCACCGCGCGTTACGCAGCGAAGAGGTCCGCATTCAATTTCGCGGCGCGGCGCTCGATATGTCGGAACTCGAAAACGTGCACTGCGAGCCGGGACTTACGACCGTTATCCCGCGCGGAATCGCGCACTCGGTCGTTACCGATCCGCCCGACTCCGATCAGTTCCTCCGGCTGAATTTCTATAGCAACTTGCCGTGGGAATATCCGAACGATCTGACCCGCCACCTCTTCGACAGCACGTTCGACGTGGCCACGAACGTCATTCGCGAACCGGACTGGAAGCTCGCAACCGCCTAGGCGATACCGGCCTGTTGTTTGAGCCAGGCGAGCACCGTGGGAAACGTGTTCGGGCCGTAGCCCATGTGGCCGCCGGGGAAAAAGCGCGCGGCTTTGGGCGCGCCGTGTTCGAGCAGCAGCACCATATCATCGAACGGCACCTGTTCGTCATGGCGCCCGTTCAGCACGAGCATCGGTGCATGCGGTCCATCGAGGATGCCCTGTTTGAGCAGCGAGAAGCCATCGACTTCGGTGATGTACTCTTCATACGTTTTCTTGCCGACGGTGCGGGCGCGAGCCGGGCCGAGATCCATCAAGTAGCTGCTGGCGGATAAGGAGCTAAGGCTCCATTCGCGACTGAAGAACTTGTCGACGCCGCCGCCCCAGTTCACGACGCCGGCGAAGCGGTCGTGATAGCAGTGCGCGATCTTCGTCGACCAGTAGCCGCCGTACGACATGCCGACAAACAGCACGCGATCGGCATCTAAGCCGGGTTGCGTGCGAATCCAGTCGAGCATGGGAAGATACATGCGCTCGCCGTCGAGCGAGCCGGGGAGCGGGGCTTCGCCGACGCCCGGACCATCGATGTTGATCTGCACGAAGCCCGCCGCGATACAAAGATCGTTGTAGTCGTTGCGCTCTTCTTTCCACGTATCGACACCGCCGCATCGGATTAGGACTGGCTGCTTCGCTTCGCTCCTTTTGCGGCGCACGTAAAACGTCACGGTTTTGCCTTCGCCTTCGTGTCGGCCGGTAAACGGCACCTCGATCACTTCGAGCGGCGGTGAGAAGTAGCGCCCGGCGGCGCGAAACATTTCGATCGACTTCCGGTAAGCTGTGTCTTTCGCCGGGTGGATGGGCGACGGAAAGCGCGCCACGTGATAGAAACCGTACGCGAGCAAATAGTTCTCGCGCGCGCCGTCCGTATCGCCGGCCGCTTCGCGCGCTTTCGCCTTTTCGGCAAAGGCGGCGGCGGGAGTGCTCCAGACTGCGGCCCAGTGTTCGGGCTCCGCGCTTTGCAGTTGGTCGATCGCCGCCTGCGCGAGGGGTGCGTCAATTACGTGAAACGGCGCTTTGTGCGCGGCGATCCGATCGCGCAAATTCTGTCGCAGTTTCTCTACATCGGTCGACACGGTTCCAGTCGCGCTCATCCCTACTCCTCGTCTCTTGGTTACTGGTCGGGATTCGCCAAAAGCATCGTATTCCTGCGCAGGCGAATGCGAGTCATCGCGCAATTGTTTTTCCAAACAGCAGGAGGTAACGATGACCTATGATCGCGTGCGCGCGCGACTCGCGGCCGGCGTCGTCGTGCTGATGCTTGCCCTGGCAATGTGGACGGTCGTTCCCCCGCCGACGATCTTCACGATGCTGCTCGCTATCGGCGTCTCCGAACTCAGTTTGCCACTGCTGTGCACTTTCGCGGCCATCGGAATTGGGCTGGCATGGTTCACGCGCGGTCGCTTGCGTATCTTCGTGATCGCCGGTAGCCTGCTTAGCGCGGCGGCGTTGGCGTGGCCACCGCTCGCGGCGTTGCAAACGTGGCCACGCAGCGATGTACTACTCGAGGCGAACGGGTTTGCGGCGCTACGCCCACACACGCCGGTTGCCGTCGAGGTTATGCACGATATCCCGGTCGCGCTGCGCGACGGTAGCGCGCTAGCGCTCGATCTCTATCGTCCGCATATCGCGGGCACGTTGCCGCTTATCGTGACGATCTACGGCGGCGCGTGGGCCGTGGGCTCCCGCGCCGAAGATGCGCCGCTTGCGCAATGGTATGCGGCGCGCGGCTTCGCGGTTGCCGTGATCGATTACCGGCACGCGCCCGCATACCGGTTTCCGACCCAGATCGACGATGTCGACGACGCTCTTGCGGCGATCGCCCGGAATGCGCCTTCGTGGCATGTCGATAGCGACCGGGTCGCCTTGTTCGGCCGCAGCGCCGGTGCACAACTGGCGTTACTCGCGGGCGAGCGCGCGCAGCCGCTGCACGTGCGGGCCCTCGTCGCCTACTACGCGCCGACCGATCTGATCGCCGGTTGGGAGCAACTGCCGCGGCCGGATCCCGCCGGCGTGCGCGCGATTCTTGATGCCTATCTCGGCGGACCGCCCGATGCGGCGCACGTGATGATCTATCGCGCGGCAGGACCGCTGATGCAAGCTCACGTGGGTATGCCACCGGTCCTCGGCATCATCGGCGACCGCGACGAGTTGGTTTTACCTGAATTCCAGCGGAACTTTGCGGCACGTCTGACGGCGCTGCATGTCCGCAACGTCGCGATCGAACTTCCGTGGTCGAGCCACGCTTTCGATGCTGCTAACGGCCTCGGCGCGGGCATCGCGCACGACGCGACGTTGCGTTTTCTGGACGCGCTACTTTAACCAGCGATCGAACCAGCCGACGATGCGCCGGAAGACGTCGATCTGGTCGGCCGGCTTGTAGAAGAGATGCCCTTCGCCCGGATAGACGACGAGCTGCGTGGGCACGTGCAGATCTTTGAGCGCGTGCCAATATTCGTAGGACTGGGTGATCGGAACTTCGTCGTCTTGCGTACCGCCGACCATCAGCGTCGGCGTGTGAACGTTTTTGATGAACGTGATAGGCGAGCTCTTTGCGTAGACCGCCGGGTCGTCGTAGACGGACTTGCCGAAGAAGGGGATCATCCACGTGTCGATCCCGTTCGTACCATAATAACTCAGCCAATCTGAAAGGCCGGCGCCGGAAACGGCCGCTTTGAAACGGTTCGTCTGCGTAAGCGCCCACATCGTCATGTAGCCGCCATAGCTCCAACCGAAAATTCCGATGCGCTTCGGATTGACGGGCATGACGTCGCTCGCCGCGTCCAGCCCCGTCAGGATGTCGCGCAAATCGCCGCCGCCGAAATCCTTGACGTTCGCGCGCGTGAACGCTTCGCCGCCGCCGTAGCTGCCGCGCGGGTTCGGTTCGAAGACGGCGTAACCGCGCGCCGTGAGCACGCCATCGAACGCTTCGAGTCCGCCGGGGTACATCGGAGCCGATGCGTAGCTTGGGCCGCCGTGGACGAGCGTGATGAGCGGCACGGGCTTTCCGGGTTTATAGCCCAATGGTTCGAGGAGAAACCCCTGAACGGTGAAGCCGTCGTTCGTCCAGGTTACGCTGTGCGCCGCACCCGTCAGCCGCGGAACGCGCGCGTTGAGTGACGTGACGGCTTTCCAGTCGCCGATCGGACCGAGGGCGATCTCCGGCGGCGTGGTGATCGACTGCCGGATCACGGCCGATACGCTGCCATCGCGCGAGACCGAGATCCCGGTGTCGCCTGCGACGAGTTGCGCGTAATTGTTGGCGAAGATGCTTTGCATTCCGCACCAGCGGTCGCGGTGCGAGTCCGCATCGACGTCGAACGTCGTTACGCACGTTTGTCCGAGCCGGTTGTCGGTTGCGAGGATCGTGTTGCGCGAACTGCGCCAATCGATCGTGGTTACGGAGGCGTCGAAATCAGGCGTCGCGTTGACCGCGGCGCCGCCGGTGGCCGGCACGATGCAGATGTCACCGCCGGTCACCGCTTCGTCGCTCATGATGCCGCAAATGTACGCAATGCGCGAACCATCGCCGGAAAAGCGTGGTGAGGCCATCTGCGTCTCGGGCCGATGAATGCGCCGCGCCGTTCCGGTTGCGAGATCGATCGTGTACAGCGCCGCGACCCACCAATTTGCGTCGCCGTCGCCGTACGCCGCGGAGGCGGCAAAGCGCGTGCCGTCGGGCGACCAATCATATTCGTAGATGTTCAGGCTGCCGGGGCCGAGCAACCTAATCGCTCCGCCCGCCGCCGGCACGACGGCTAAGCGCTGTTCATGGTATCCGCCGCCGACGACGCCGGCATCGGGCGTGCCCGGCTGGAGCGGACTCGGAGCCTTCGGCGCGCCGGGAGAATACAGGAACGCGATGCGCGCGCCGTCGGGCGACCAGTGCGGCGTCGAGAGTGGACCCTGCGCATGCGTGATGAGCCGCGCGCCGCCGCCGTCAGCATCGGCCAGCGCGATATTGCCCTGACCCTTCGCATCGGAGCGTACGAACGCAATGTGCCGGCTATCCGGCGACCACGCGACCGACGATCCCGAGCACCGGGCGCAGATCGTGACGCGCACCGTACGCGCCGGAACGGCGACGCTGCCCACATGAACGGCGCCATCGGTATACGCAAAGTGCAAGCCGTCGGGTGAGACGGCGACGTCGTCGAACGTATGCACGGAACTGAGCGCACGCTGGATGCGATCGAACGGCATCGGTGCCGGAGCGGCCCACGCCGGTGACGCCGCACATGCGAGGGCAACGAAGGCGAAGAGCGCGCGCAAGAAGATCATGCCGATGCTAACCTCTGAGGTACGTGTCGAACCACGTTAGCGTGCGTTGCCATGCGAGCATGGCTATGGCCTCGTCGTACCTGGGCGTCGTGTCGTTATGAAAGCCATGATTTGCGCCGGCATACACGTAGCCGTCGTGCCGGACGTGCGCGGCCGCCAATTCGGCATCGTACCCGGGGCACGTCGACGCAAGGCGCGTGTCGAGACCGGCCTGTGGGAAATCGGAGGCTTTTTTCCGGTCCATAGCTATCTCCTAATCGTTGTGGGCGTTCGTTTTCCACGGCGCGATCAGTTGTTCCGCGCGCTGCAGTGCCCCGGTGAGGATCACGCCCAGGGCCATCAAGATGATGACCGGGACCAGCATCTCGTCGGTTCGGAAATTATTGCCGTACTTGACGACCAAGCCTCCGAGCCCGCTGATCGCGGTAAAGAACTCGGCCGTTACCATGCCGATGATTGCGCGCCCGATGCCGAGCCGCAAGCCTGCCATCACGTACGGCAGTGATGCCGGCAAAATGATCTTGCTGAATATCTGGCGCTCGTTGGCGACAAACGCGACGCCGACGTCGATGAGCGATTGGCTGACGTTCTTCACGCCGATCGACGTGTTGATGAGCACCGGGAAGAGAGTAAACAAGAACACGATGAAGAGCTTGGCTTGGAAACCCAAACCAAACCACAAGATGACGAGCGGAATCAGCGCGACCAGCGGCGTTGCGTAGAGCGCATTGATCAGCCAGTCGGTCGCCGCTTCAACCTCGCGATAGCGGCCGACGAGAAGACCCGCGCCGACACCAACGAGCGCGCCCCCGACGTACCCGAGCGCGAGCGTGCGCAGGCTCTCGAGCAGCGCCGCCTGCAAGACGCCATCTTGCGTGAGCGTAATTGCGCCGGCGAAGATCTTGCTGGGATACGACATGAACAGCGGGTTGATTTGACGCCCGAAGATTTCCCAGCAACCAAATGCGACGATGATCGAGCACACCCGGATGATGATCAACCGGCGTTTGCGCCGCGCGAGCGTATCGCCCGCGTCGAGCGGTTCGAACGCGAGATCGGGTGCAGTCATCGCGACACCTCTTGTGATTCCGGGCGGATCTGCTGCCAAATATGATCGCGCAATTGGAGAAACGCCGGGTTACCGCGCATTTCCGTTAGCGTCGCGCGGGGCCGGTCGAACGGAACGTCGATAACCGCCTTGATGTGGCCGGGACGCGTGCCCATCACGATCACCCGATCGCTCAAGTACACCGCTTCATCGAGGTCGTGGGTTACGAAGAGAATCGTCTTTTTGGTTTGGACGTGAATCCGTAGCAGCTCGTACTGCAAGAGTTCGCGCGTTTGCGCGTCGAGCGCGCTGAACGGTTCGTCCATCAAGAGGATCTCGGGATCGATCGCTAGCGCGCGCGCAACGCCCACGCGCTGCTGCATGCCGCCGGAGAGTTGGTGCGGGTATTGGTGGGCAAATTCGGTCAACCCGATGAGTTGCAGCAACTCTTGAGCGCGCGTCCGACGCTCGTCCGGTCCGATACCCTTGAGCTCCAGGCCGAACTCGATATTGCTCTGGGCGGTGCGCCACGGTAAAAGGTTCGCTTGCTGGAACACGATGCCGCGGTCGTGCCCGGGGCCGCGAATCGCCGTTTCACCGACCAAAATCTCGCCGGCGTCGGCTTTGATCAGACCTTGGATGATCCGCAGCATCGTGGTCTTGCCGCTGCCGCTTTCACCGATCAGCGAGACGATCTCCGTCTCAAAGACATCAAAGCTCACCGCGCGGAGTACCGGCAGAACCCGGAACGAATCGCCGGCACCGGCCACGCGAAACGACTTGGAGATATTCCGGACCGCGAGCTTTGAGGTACTCATGCGGTTAGGCTAGCGACCGCGTTAGCGGATCGAAGAGTTCGTCGACGGTAAATTTACGCGGGATCAGTTTCTGTGCGAACGCGTAATCGATCACCACTTCGAGCGAGCCACGGAGTGCCTCGACGCCGAACGGTAGCGGATCGATGCCCGCGTTGAATACGTGCGCGAAGAAGGGCTCTTTGGGAACGGGCGCCTTACCCGTGCGTAAATCGGCCAGATAGGCGTCTTTGCCGCGCTTGAGCAGGCCGAACAGTTCCGCCGGCAGCCACGGGTACTTTTCAGCGGCGGCGCGCGTAATCGTGATCATGTGATTGATGGGAAATGCTTTCGTGCGCTCAAACCACGCAGTACCCGCGGCGTCGGCATCCTTGAGTACCGGTCGGAACTCCGCCCGTTTGGGTGCGTCGCGACCGGCAATCCAGGCATCGATCTCACCGTCGAGCAACATCGCTTCGAGTTTGCGGCCGTTCGGCGCGCGCACGACGTTCGACGGCTCGACGTAATCATCCAAGTGCCCCGCCTCTACGGTGACGTTGGTGATACCATCGAGGTCGAGACCGTATTCCGCGTGGTAGATCCCACGCGCCCATACGCCCGTCGTTTGCGTGTACGAACGGACGCCGATCCTCTTGCCGTCGAGATCGGCCGGTGCGTTAACCTTGCTATCCGACCGGCAGATAATCGCCCCGTGGTGGATGCGGCTCATCATGACGGTCGGCAGAAGTAGAATCGGCTTGTTCAGCGCGAGCGCTTGAATGAACGTCACGATCGACATCTCGGAGATGTCGAACTCCTGGTGTTCGGCCATCTTGCCGAAGGCGCTGCTGATGGGCAGAATGTCCGAAAACGCGAACTCGAAGCGCGAGGACGCGATCGTCCCATCCTTAATCGCGCTCGTATGTCCGTAGGTGTCCAGCAGCGTCTTGAAGACGACCGGCTCGCTCGCCGCCATCAGAGCTTTGCGAAGCTCGGGTAGAGCGTAAGCGCCGTTCCGTTAAAGATTTGGTTCTGGTCGGCTTCCGGAAGATAGGCCAACTCGCGCAGCGCCAGGTCGCGCAACTCGATGAGCGTGCCGTCCGACGATGGGAAATTCGAGCCCCACGCAACGTGATCGATGCCGAACGTGGCGAACGTTTTGTCGAGAAACGAGCGCGCCGTGGCTTTGCCCGCGCGCAGGTCGTGAAAGTTCCGCTCGGTCAGCTTCAAGTAGAGATTGCGATGTTCGGCCAGCGCAAAAAAACTCGCCAAGCCGGCGTACGGCGGACCTTCCTCGACCGGCGGATGCGCGAAGTGATCGAGAATGACGTTAACGTCGGAAAAGCGCTCGAGGAGTTTCCTGAGCATCGGAAGTGCGGCGTGGCGTGATTGCACGCAGACCGGAATACCGAGCTCGCGCGCCTTTTCCCAGGCGGGGAACGTCTTGGGGTCCGCGAGCCACGCGCCCGAGCCTTCATCCATGGTGCTGCCGGCGGCGAAAATGCGGAAGCCGATCATACCGCGTTCCTTGACCCAATACTCGAGACGCTCGGGTGCGTCCGGCGCGGTGACGTCGACGGCCCCGACAAAGCGGAACCGATCGGGATGCGCGTCGGCGACGTCGGCGACATAACTGTTATCGTAACCGTACGCGGTCGACGCATGTACGAGAGCTGCGCGGCGGATGCCGGCATTCTTCATGAACGCTGCGAGCTCGTCGCCGTCAACCGGCCGTCCGGTGGCCCAGCCGGACATCTTTCCGCCAACCGGGGCGAAGGGATAGCGCGCGTGGTCCTTCGAGATCGCGTGCGGGTGGATGTCTATGATTTCCAACGTGTGTTTCCTTACGTGCGTTATGAGATGGAGACGAAGAGTTCGTCGAGGGTTGGGCGTTTGCTAACCAGCTTTTGCGTTACAGCGTAGTCGATGAGCGTTTCGATCGTGCGACGATTTGCATCGAGCCCGAACGGCAGGGGATCGGCTCCAACGATGGCCTGCATGCCGACCCAGCGCTCATCTTCGGCAGACTGCGGACCATTGCGCGCCAGGTCCGCGAGATATATTTCCTTGGCTTGCGAGAACGCGTCGAAGAGTATGCGCGGTATCGCGGGGTTTTCTGCCAAGACGTCATCCCGTACGCAGAGAACGCCATGGATGGGATAGATTCCCGTGCGCGCGTACCAAGACGCATCTAAGCGCTCGGCGTCGGGAAAGAGGGGCCGGAACTCGCGCGTGGTGGTGGCGTTCGTGCGGCCGAGTCCGGCCCGCCCGGAAAATGCGGCGTCGATGTCTCCCTGCGCAAACAGATCTACCAGACTCGCACCGCTCGAAGCGAGCACGTTGGCCGGTGGCCGGTATTCGGTTACGTGCTCTTCGTCGTCGGTGACCCACGTGATCGATGCCGAATCCACGCCATACTCGGTCTCCAAGAGTCCGCGCACCCAGACGCCGGTCGTCACGGAGTAGGCACGGACGCCGACGCGCTTGCCGGCCAAATCGCGGGGAGTATCGATGCCGGTATCGGTGCCGACTTGCACGTCGCCGAAGTGAAACATGTGGTTGATCGGAATCGGCAGCGCGCTAAAGCCCTTATGGAATTCCTTGGCGATGAGATACGTCGTGATGGCCACTTCACAGATGTCGTATTCGAGGTTGCGCACCATTTTGCGAAAGCCCGCGTTCATCGGGGAGACCTCAACGAAATCGAGTGTAAGACCCGCGGGCTTGACGCGGCCGTCCTTGAGTATCCGGGTGTGGCCGTACGGCCCCAGGGCGGTTCTTAGCGGGCGCACGTTACCTCCGGGCGTGTCCTCCTTGAAACGAACGTATTCGAGGAGAAGCTGTGAAAAGGCATAAGTGTCGATGAATATGGCGTCAATCCTCTCGGCTAAGTTCCCTCCGCGTTCGCGCTTCCTAGCTGGATTGACGGCAACCGGCGCGTTTGCGGCGGGCGTGCATCCGGCCAACGCCGCGGGTGCGGTGAATATCATCAACACCGGTGCGAACGATTCGTTCGCGCTGCAGTCGGTGATAACGAATCGGCACTACTTCGATTCCGTTGCCCTGACGGCGAATACCCAAAACGTCTCTGACGGCGTCAAACTCATGGCCGCGATCGTTACCGGAGCTTCGGACATCGCGATCTTGACGGGTTTCAGCCAGGTGTTCACAGCGATTGAAAACGGCGCCGCGATAAAACTTGTCGGCAGCGCAATGTTGCCGTTGAGTTTCGAAATGTATACCGCTAACCCGGCTATCCGCACGATCAAGGATCTGGAAGGCAAGACGGTCGGAACCGGTGCAGTCGGCGCACTCGTCTATATGGCGGCGGCGGCGATGCTCAAGCGTTACAACGTCGATATCAACAAAGTCAACTTCGTGAACATCGGAAGCAGCTCGGACGTATTCAAAGCCGTGGCGGCGAAGAAGGTGGACGCAGGCCCCTCGCAACACGAGTTTTTCAAGCTCGCCTCGCAGTACGGCGTGCGCATCGTCGGCGACTTCGCTAAAGACCTCCCGCAATTTACCAACCAAGGTGCCTTTGCGAGCGATAAAGCTATCGCAGAGAAGCGCGACGTTCTGGTTCGCACCTTGGCGGCATACGGCAAAGCGTACAAATACGTCAATTCGCCGGCGTCGAAGCAAGACTACATTCAGGCGTACCGCGACGGCGTCGGCAAAGATTCGGACGAATTGGCGATCGATCAGTGGGACTGGATCCAGCAATATAAGGCCTACAACACCGCAATCGCGTTATCGCCGGACCGGATCAATTACATGCAGCAACTCAACGTGCAGCTCGGCATGCAAAAGGCCGTCCTGCCGCTCGAGAAGGTTGCCGATATGTCGATCGCGCGCGACGCGGCGCGCTTAGCCGCCCGGGGATAGGAGAGATCAGATGACCACGACGACCTCGCCGGACAAAAGTGTCGCACTCGAAGCGCTTCTCGCAGCGGCCAAGAAGCAAAATGCGGTCCCGTTATGGCCCGTCCTGGGCACGCTTTCAACGCCCGAACCGAAACCGAAAGCCGTACCGCACGTCTGGCCGTTCGCAGTGATGCGGCCATTCTGCGAGGCGGCAGCACAGCTGGTGGGGACCGAATACGCGGAACGGCGTGTGTTCAGCCTCATCAATCCCGCGCTGGGCGATCCGTACACGACCGACACGCTCTACGCGGGACTCCAAACGATTCTGCCGGGTGAGGTCGCACGGGCGCACCGGCACACGATCTTTGCCCTCCGCTTCATTATCGAGGGCGACCGCGCATACACCGCCGTCGAAGGCGAGAAGGTCATGATGCAACGCGGCGATCTGGTATTGACGCCGCAAGACGAGTGGCACGATCATGGCAACGAAGGCGACAAGATCATGATTTGGATGGACGGCCTCGATCATCCGATCTGGCGCGCCGTTCCGCTGGTGTTTACCGAGCACTACGGCAACAAGCAATTTCCGTCTGAAAAGACGACGAAGCCGTCCGTGCGCAAATACCCGTGGGACGAAATGCAAGCGCAACTCGACGCCGTGCCCGGATCGACCGCGGAAGTGCCGTACGTGCACCGCGGAACGGGTGGCGAAATTGCGGCCACGATCGGTGCGGCGGCGATCCGCGTCGATGCGGGTACCCAAACCCCGCCGCTGCGCGAAACCAGCAGTTCGATCGTCCACGTGTACGAAGGCTCGGGAACGGTGACGATCCAGGGCGAGACGTTGCAGTTCACTCAAGGCGACATCATCGCCGTGCCGGCCTGGAAACAGGTCTCGTTTCGCAGCGATCCGGGCCGCACGATGTATCTCTTCCGGATGCACGATCGACCCTTCGTGCGCTCGCTGAATGCCTATCGTGCCGACGACGGCGCCGGGAACGCGCTCGTTTGAAGCGGATCGGCCTGATCATCCCGTCGTCGAATCGGATGGTCGAACAAGAGATGGTCCGAGTACTCCCGGACGGCGCGACCGCGCACGTCGCGCGTTTGCGAATGACGGGTTCGCACGCGCGTCCGCTCGAGGCGTTGCTACCCGACGTCAGCGCCGCGGCGGCGACACTCGCCGATGCGCAATGCGACGCCATTGCGTTTCATTGCACGGCCAACTCGACGGCCGACGGAGAAGAAGGCGAGGCGCAACTGCTAGCCGCCCTTCGTGTCGCAACGAAGGCGCCCGTTACGACGACCGCAACGGCGATACGCCAAGCACTCGAGGCGCTCAAGGCACGCCGCATCGTGCTGATAACGCCCTACACCCCAGCAGTCACGGCACATGAAGCAGAGTTCTTTGAAGACGTCGGCTGCGAGGTAGTGGCGATGAACGCGGCCGATCTCGGCGGAAGCGACGACTATTGCGCGGCTTTGCCGAGCATGTGGGAAGCCACACTTTTGGGCGCACGGCGTGACGACGTGGACGCCTACGTCCTGAGCTGCGCCAACGTCGCCTGCTTTGAGATCATCGACCGAGTCGAAGCCGCTCTAGGAAAGCCGTTGGTGACGAGCAATCAATCGGTCTTGTGGGCGACGCTGCGTGCCGCAGCCGCTCCGCGCCCGAGCGCTCTCGGCCGCCTGATGCACCTACCCTAGGAGATCTCAATGCTGAACCGACGCGCCGTTCTTGCCGCGGCACTTTTGCCTGCGCTGGCAACCCTCCGGGGGCAGGCCGCCGATGCGCAACCGGCCGCACTCACAACGATTCGCGTTGCAACGACGCCCGACGATGCGTCGATGGCGGTTGTTTTCGGCCAACATCTCGGGCACTTCCGGCAAGCCGGGCTCGACGTCGTGATATCGATACAAACGAGCGGTGCGGCGATTGCTGCCGGCATTGCGGGCGGCTCCTACGATATCGGCAAGTCGAGCTTGACCTCGGTCTTGGGAGCGCACCTCCGTAATTTGCCGTTTACGTTCGTTGCTCCCGGCGGCGTTTCGGATCCGAAGGTGCCCTACGGGCACTTGATCGTCGCGAACGACGGCGGGATAACGTCAGCGAAAGATCTGAACGGAAAGACGATTGCGGTTGCGGCGCTTGGCAGCCTCGATCCGGTCACGATCTCTGCGTGGATGGACGCCAATGGCGGCGACGCAAAAACGATCAAGTTTACCGAGTTACCGCAAACCGAATCCGGCGTCGCGGTGGAAACACACCGCATCGCTGCCGCGCTGATCATTCACCCGCAGGTCGACGCGGTGCTGGCGGGCGGAAAGGTTCACATACTAGGCGAGGCCTACGCGGCGCTCGCCCCGTTGTACCTGATATCCGGCTGGTTTGCGATGAGCGATTGGGTTAAGGCAAACACCGTCGCGGTACAAAAGTTCGTGCGCATCCTCGAAGAGACGGCCAAATACGCGAATGCGCACCACGCGGAGACGGCGCCCGTGCTGGCTGACTTCTCGAAGATTCCGCTGCCGGTCATCCAGAAGATGACGCGTGCCGTGCTCGGCACCACGCTGAACGCATCGTTGATTCAGCCCGTTATCGACGCATCGGTCAAATACGGCGTGCTCAAGCAGTCGTTTGCGGCGAGCGAAGTGATCGCGAGCCTATGAGTCCCGCAACGGCAGCGCGTTAGTCGAGGGTAAAGAGCTTTCCAAAGCCGGGCACTCGTTCGCGGATTCCGCCGGCTCTCAGCGCGTGCCACATCATCGACTGATTACTGGTGATGACCGGCTTGCCAAGATCGCGCTCGAGCGTCTCGATCATCGGTGCGGCGCGGATCGTCGCGCAACTGAAGAAGTAGGCGTCGACATCGTCGCGCCGGTGCTCCATCCCCAGGCGATACCATGTCTGGGGATCGACGTTGGAAAATTCGGCACCGCCATGAAGATTCAAGCCGAACTCGTGCACGACTTCGATCCCGTGGTGTGCGAAGAAGGCGACCTCGTCATCGTTCGTTTGCTGTCCGTACGGTGAGATGAGCACGATGCGCTTCGCATCGAAGCGCTGCAATGCGGCCAGGACCCCCTCCGACGTGACGACCGCGGGCTTTCCGGTCGCGTCGTGAATGCGCCGCTTGAGGTTGCCCGGCATTTCCGGGTTGAGCGTCGTGACGCCGGTGCAGTGGAACGCGATTACGTGCACGTCGGCATCCGCCAAGAGTTCGGCCGCCTCTTCGACGTTTTCGATCATTTTCAATTCGGCTTCGTGGCCGCCACCCGTGAGCTTGAGCCGCGTCGTATAGAGCCCGACGCCTTCCGGCAGCATCGAGGGCATCTCCGGTTCGGAAACCTGATTACTCGAGGGTAACAGCATCCCGATCCGCAAGCGCCAGCCGAAACGTATCGGGCCCGTGACCACAGAAGACGTCATCATCACGCGCTGCTTCCTGGGAAAGGCGGGCGAGCCTGCGGAAGCCTTTCGCCATGCGCATCATTTCTTACGTGGCCGCCGGCATTCCGAGTTTAGGCGTCCTCACGAGCGACGACTCGTTCGTTGCCGTCCACGAGTTGGACGCTTCGCTGCCACGCACGCTCGACGGGCTGCTGCAAGCACCGGATGGGCTCGATCGTTTACGGTCCGCAACAAAGGGAGCCAAGGGGAACCACCGTCTGTCGGACGTCAGCCTCACGTTGCCGCTACAGCAACCGCACGGATTCTGGGCGCTGGCACTCAACTTCAAAACGCACATTCAAGAGACCGGACTTACGACGTCGCTCGAACATCCGCAGATCTTCTTGCGGGTTCCGGCCTCGTTCGTGCCGCCGGGTGCGCCGATGCTGGCGCCGCCACCGGACGTTGCGCGCGCCTTCGACTACGAAGGCGAACTGGGTGTGGTCATCGGTCGCGGCGGCCGGCATATCCCGATCGAACGCGCGCTCGACCACGTCGCCGGTTACTGCGTCGTGAACGAAGGCTCGGTGCGCGAGTTCCAACGCCACAACCGCCAATTCGGATTGGGGAAAAACTTCGAACAATCGGGTTCATACGGACCGTGGCTGATGACGGCCGATGAGTTTGGTAATCCGGCAACACATTCGCTCGTCACGCGGCTAAACGGCGTGGAGCGCCAACGGGCACCACTCGATGACATGTTGTTTTCGGTCGAAGCCGTGATTCAATATCTCTCGGTGGGCTATACGCTGCGGCCGGGCGACGTGATCGCTATGGGAACGAGCGGCGCGCTACCGCCGGCGGCCGATGACGTCGTCGGCAACGATCTCTCGCTTCAGGTCGGAGATGGACCGGGGAAGAAGATTCCCGGCCGCGTCCACATGCGCGCCGGCGACATCGTCGAGGTCGAGATTACCGGGCTCGGCGTGCTGCACAACCCGATCGCGGCCGATCTGCCGGCAACCTACCGGCCCGCCTGACGTCACAGCCGGATTTTTTTTCGTCCGTTTGTCGAATCCGGCTACGGCCGTTCGACCACGGGTCACACCGCCGTCAGAAAAGGGAGCCTCCGTGCGCTATATGTTGATGATCTGCAACCCGCCCCTCGAGAAAGAGTTGACGCCCGAGGAGTGGCAGGCCGCGATGGCGCCCTATGTGCCGTATATGGAGTTCATCCGCGCGAGCGGTAAGTTTGTCGACGGTGACCCGCTGCACGGCGTCAGCACGGCAACGACCGTGCGCGTGCGCGACGGAAAGCGGCTGATCACGGATGGCCCGTTTGCCGAGACGAAAGAGTGGCTCGCCGGTTACGTGATCGTCGAGTGCGACACCCTTGATGAAGCAATCGACCTTGCGGCACCGTGCCCGGCGACGGCGGACGGCTGCGTGGAGATCCGGCCGATCATTGACATCAGCTGAGATCGAAGAACACGTTGCCCGCTGCTTTCGTGAAGATGCGGGGCGGGCGGTGGCGACGCTTGCGCGCCTCATCGGCGATCTCGAGCTGGCGGAAGACGCGATTTCGGACGCCTATCTCGTGGCGCTGGAGCGTTGGCCGCGCGACGGCTTTCCCGAGAATGCGTCGGCGTGGATTATCACGACGGCGCGCAGGCGCGCGATCGACCGGTTGCGCCGCGAGCGTGTGGGGCGAGAGAAGACCAAACGACTCGGCGCGCTCGAAGCGATTCCGGGGGGCGAACCCATGGAGAGCGACGCCGTGAGTGTGGCCGACGACCGCCTCGGTTTGATCTTTGCTTGCACGCATCCCGCGCTGGCAATCGAGTCGCGGATCGCGCTGACGCTACTGGCACTCGGTGGCTTGACGACGCGCGAAATCGCGGACGCATTTTTGGTGCCGGTCGAAACGATGGCACAACGCCTCGTTCGCGTGAAACGCAAGATTCGAGCCACCGCTATTCCATTCGATGTACCCCCGCCGGCGCGGCTTCCGGAACGCCTCGACGATGTCTGCACCGTCGTGTACTTGATCTTCAACGAAGGTTACGCCGCGACGTCGGGCGAGCGATTCGTGCGGGAAGATTTGTGTGACGATGCGATTCGGCTCGCCCGAGTACTCGTCGACCTGATGCCGCAAGAACCCGAAGCGATGGGCCTCCTCGCGCTTTTGCTGTACGCAAACTCACGCCGGGCGACGCGTACGGATGGGGACGGTACGCTGGTAAAGCTCGCCGATCAGGACCGCACGCGTTGGGATCGGGGCGCTATCGACGAAGCCAACCAGCTGCTTACCCGCGCCGCGCGCCACCGCGTGCTCGCATCCTATCAACTCGAGGCGGCGATCGCTGCGGTGCACGCAAACGCTCCGTCGGCGGAAGCGACCGACTGGGACGCAATCGTCACCCTCTACGATCTCTTGCTCGATATCGCGCCCTCTCCGGTTGCTGCACTCAATCGAGCCGTAGCGATCGGGTATGCTCGAAACCCCGCCGCCGCGCTCGCCGAACTTGACGCGCTCGCCACCGGCGAACTTGACGCCTATCACCTCTATCACGTTGCGCGCGCCGATGCGCTACAGCGCCTTGGCCGAATGGGCGAGGCTCGAACTGCATACGCGCTCGCCCTCGGCCACGCCGTACACGGCGGCGAGCGCCGTTTTCTCGAGAACAAATTGCGCGAGTTTGGTTAACGCGTTTTTTGAGCGTTTCGAGGACCTCGGCCGGCGTTGCGGTTCTCCGGGCTTCGGAAAGCACGTTCGAGGCATGAGAGGTATCGCGCGTCACCAGGAATTCGGGCGCGCTATAAGAGCATATTGCTAGGACGCGAAACTCAGTAACTATGCGCTCGCTTGCAACAGAAAGAAGTGCTCATGCCTAGGCAGTCCCCTCACGTATGCCATTTCATTGCCGCGAGTGCGTTGCTTCTTGCGATGTCGGCGCCGGCGCTAGCCGATCCCAATAGCGCCCTCATGAATGCGGTCATCGCGACGAGTCAGGCACGCTCGTATCACATTACGATGAGCGGCCCAACCATGGCTGCCCAAGGCGACGTCGTGAATCCCGGCAAGATGCACATGATCATGAAGGAAGGCGAGACGATCGTTATCAGCCCCGACATGTACATGAAAATGGGCGGCAAATGGAAGAAGTTTGCGGGCGCCGGCGCTACGATGGACCAAAGCGATGCGGTCAAACAGATGCAACTTCATCGCGCCGACTATACCTCGCAGGATCTCGGAATGCGCACGATCGGCGGAACGTCCGGCCACGCATACCTGGTCACCAATTTGAAGAAAAATACCAAGGAAACCGTGTACGTCGACGGTAGCGGCCGCATCGGGAGTTTCCAATTCGGCGACACGACGATGACGTTCTCGCGGTACGGGGAAGCGGTCTCCATCGTAGCGCCGATGTAACCTACTGCCTGAACCCGATCACGCTCAACTCTCTTCATCGTGTTCCCAATGTGGATTTCGGGCGATCAGCGAAGATCGTGATATGAACGATGAAATGATTGCGGCTCGAACCGAGTTGGCGCCGCACGGTATTTTGCGGGCCGCCATTAATTTCGGGAACACGGTCCTTGCGCATCGCGCTGCCAATCTCCCAGAATCGGGCGGTGCCTCAGTCGCCATCGCGCGTGAACTCGCTCGGCGGTTGAATGTGCCGCTCGAACTCGTGCCCTTCGACGGCGCCGGAGCGGTCGTAGCCGTGGCAAAAGACGACGTGTTTGACGTCGCGTTCATGGCGATCGATCCGCTGCGGGCGGCCGACCTCGGTTTTACCGCGCCGTATGTTCTTATCGAGGGTGGCTACCTCGTCCGCGACGCCTCCCCGCTCAAAAGTGCCGATGAAGTCGACCGCCCCGGAATACGCGTGACGGTCGGCAAAGCCAGCGCCTATGATCTTTACCTCAGCCGCACCTTAGCCCACGCCAAGATCACGCGTGAGCCGACCAGCGTGGAAGCCATCGAGCTCTTCATGCGCGATGGTTTCGATGTCGCGGCCGGCGTCAAGGCATCCTTATCAGACTACGCGGCAACGCACGCCGGTGTACGCCTTTTGGACGGGCGGTTCATGGTGATCGAGCAGGCGATGGTGACCGTTCACGGCCAAAATGCTGTGCGCACGATCAGTGCGTTGATCGAAGAGCTCAAGAGCTCCGGGTTCATCGCGAACGAGCTGGCCAAGAGCGGTCAGACTGACGCCATCGTCGCTCCGCCGGCGTGAGCGCATGCGAAAGAGGTTAACCATGGTTGGGAAGTTTCACGCGTTTGCCGGCGCCCGCCGCGCGCTTTCCGCGCTCGCCGGGTTGATCTTGGCCGCGTCCATCATTTCGCCGGTCTCCGCCGATCCGATACCGCCCGGATGGGAGGCGTCGCACATGCAACTCGTCGGCTTCTCCGGGCTCGGCGGTCATTCAGCGGCGTTTAAGCTTGCGATCACGCACGCCAAAAACGGTCACTGGTATTTGTTCATGGGGCATTCGTTCGAAGCCGGCTGGAGCATCGTCGACGTCACCGACCCGAAGAACCCGCGCTACGTCCGGTTCATTCCCGGTCCCACCGGCAACGTGACGAGTCAGGTCACCCTGCACGGGAACCTGTTGCTCACCGGCCTCGACGTGCTCCGCGGCTCGGACCTGCTGGCCCGGCCGGTAGAGAATTCCGTTCTTCTGTGGGATATCAGCGACCCGGAAAACCCCAAGCAAGTCTCGGCGTGGAAAGGCGGTGCGGGAGGTTCGCACCGTAACAGCTATCCGGGCGGCAAGTACGCGTATCTCTCAACGACGGTGCCGGGCTATAAGGGCCGCATCCTCGTCATTCTGGATGTGAGCGATCCGGCGCACCCCGTCGAAGCCGGCCGCTGGTGGCAGCCCGGGCAAAAGGAGGGCGAACCGGCGGGCAAGATGTCGGCCGGCATGCACGGGCCTGCGAACGTGAGTCCGGACGGTAAGATGATCTCGGTTGGCTACAATCCCGACATTGTCAATCTCGACATCAGCGACATCGCGCATCCCAAGCTCATCGGCTCGTTGACCATGACACCACCGTTTGCCGACAACGGGTCGCAGTCGGAACACACCGTGCTGCCCTTCTGGGATCGCAAGCTGCTCTATGTCAGTTCCGAAGCCAACGCGAGCGGGTGTGATATCGAACCGTTGAATTACGCCGGCTTCGTTGACAACAGCAATCCGGCGAAGCCGCGCTTAATCTCGATCTTGCCGCCACCCCATCCTCCGGCCGGTAAACCGTACAAAGATTTCTGCGACAAAGGCGGACGTTTCGGGCCGCATAACGTCAATCAGGAGATCCACAACCCGGATGTCATGCCGAACGGCAACACGCTCTACATCGCGTACTTTGATGCCGGCGTGCAAAAGTACGATATCACCGACGCGCACTTGCCCACGAACACGGGCTATTTTATCCCGCCCGAACGGCCGGATTTACCGAAGCATCCGACGGGCGGACCGCACGAATCGCCGATCAACTGGTGCGAAGATCTGGTCATCGATACGCGCGGCTATATCTATGTCAGCGACGACAAGTGGGGCATCTGGATCCTGCGCGATCCGGACAATAAATAATGCCTGCGGCGGACACAACTTGAGCGCAGCGGTTCCGAAGACGATGAAGGCCGCCGTATTGGATGCCGCAGGGCCGCCGAGTGCGCTGCACGTGCGGCAGGTCGACGTCCCGCCGGTCGCACCCGGCGAGGTGCTGATCGCGCTCGATTATGCGAGCATCGGCATTTGGGACGCCCAACAGCGCACCGGGGCCTGGGGTGAGGTGACGCCCGGAACGATTCCCGGGATCGACGGCAGCGGAACGATCGCCGTCGTCGGCGCAAACGTCGCGGGGCTGCAGATCGGCGACCGGGTTTACGCGTACAGCTTCGGCAACCCGCACGGTTTCTATGCCGAATACGTGAGCGTGCCGGGCGATCGCGCCTGGCACGTACCGCCCGGACTCGACCAAAAGGTCGCCGGTGCAATCCCGTGTGTCGCGCTGACCGCCCAGTCGGGACTCGAGGCGCTCAAGCTCGAACGCGGCAAAACGCTGCTCGTGTTCGGCGCAAGCGGCGGCGTCGGCTCGCTCGCCGTCTGGCTCGCCGCGCAGGCGGGACTGACCGTCATCGGGACGGCGCGCGCGGACGCGCACGCCTACGTCCGCGGCCTCGGTGCGGCGCGGGTCGTCGACCCGCGTTCGCAAGACGTCGCGAGCGTCTTGGCCGACGCGGCGCCGGGCGGCATCGACGGTGTTTTGGTCACGGCAGCCGGCGACGCGCTCGCAGCCGTCGGGCCCAAGCTCGCCGCCGCGGCGCCGATAGTCTATCCGAACGGAGTCGAGCCGGCGCCCCAGCTGGCCGGCCATCCGAGCATCGCCTTCGACGGCGAGACGGGGCGCGCCGCGTTCGATCGCCTGAACCGCGCGATCGGGACGCACACGATCCCGCTGCGGATCGAAACGTTCGCGCTCGACGACGTCGTGGCGGCTCACGAGCGGCTCGATGCCGGGCACGTCGTCGGCAAGATCGTGTTTGCGGTGCACGCCTGAGCAACGCTTGTCGGGTGCAAGACCTGTAATAGTATCCTGATTCTAGGACACGATGAGATCGGTGGCGCGCAGATGTTTGGAGAGAACGCCGTACCGGACCGCAGCATCGAGCAACGCCTGGATGTCGGTGGGATCCATGTGATCGGCGAACGTTGCGCGCACCATCTGACGCTGCGCGAACTGCCGGCTCGTGAACCAGGCTCCCAAGAGAAATCGCGGCGCGATGTAGATATAGGGGTTGGCAAGCGAACGGATCGAGCCTTTTTGCATGGCGCTCGCGAGATAGGCATCGAGGCTAAGTGCCAGCACGGTGTTGAGTACGTTGAGACCGACGGTCTGGCCGATGAGGTCTTGAGCGCTGTGTATCGGTCCGTTCGCCGCCACGCACAACAACGTCGATGGCGACTTCGTCGTCGCAATTGGACCGGCGGCGACGATGGCGAACGGCAGACCACGCAAATAGCCGTTCGCGAGAAGCAGGGGCGTCGTTATGGCGAGGTCGGGCGAACCGCCGATGACGGCCTCGGCCGCTTCGGCGCCGCTGGAGAAGGTTTGCACTTGCACGTTCAAGCCGGCCTTCTCGAAGAAGCCCATATCGGCGGCGTAGGGCGGCCTCGGGGTGCGAATATGCTCGGGCCGCACGCAAGCATACGCTCGGGATTGCGGGCCAGGGAGACGCAGCGACGCTGCAAGGATTCCGGCTGGCTGCGTGAACCGAGCGGGCGCCCTGGCGCGTTTGCAGTCCGTTGCGGCAGCGGAAGAATGAGGCTCCATGAAACGTTCGCGCGTCATCTCGTCCCTCTCGGCGCTGGCAGTCCTCGCCGCGACGCCACTGCGGGCACAGACGAAGCCCAAACTGCGCATCGCCTTTCCGACGCTCGACCTAACCGCTGAAGTTCTCTACGCGAACGACCTGGGATTCTTCGAGCGGGCCGGGCTCGATATCGAAATGCTGCCGCTTGCAAACGGAGCGGCCATCGTCGCCGGGGTTGCCTCCGGAACGATCGACATCGGCTGCGGTAACGCGCTCACCATCGAAACGGCGTACAAGAAAGGCGTCCCGCTAACGGTCATTGCGCCGGCTGGGGCCAATCTGAATACCGCGCTTTCCAACCTGCTTCTCGTGGCGAAGAACTCGCCGATCCGGTCGGCGGCCGACCTCAACGGCAAGACGATCGGCGTCACGCCGCTACGCGGCGTGGGAGAGATCGCGGCGTCGGCGTGGATCGACAAGAACGGTGGTGACTCGAGTACGGTGCACTACATCGAAGTGCCGTTTTCGCAATCGGCCGCGATGGTGAATTCCGGTCGCATCGACGCCGCATTTTGCAGCGAACCGTTCACCACGCCCGCCCGGGCGACGACGCGCGTCCTGGCAAATCCGTTTAGCGTCTTCGGTGAGGACGCCCTCATCACCGCGTTCTTCGCGCTCAAACCGTGGGCCCAAGCGCACCCCGATCTGGTTGCGCGTTTTGCCGCGGTCATTCACGAAACGGCCGAATGGGCAAACAATCGCAAGAACCTCGATCAATCCGCGGAGATTCTGGCAAAGTATTCCAAAACGGATCCGGCGGCCGTAAAAGGTACCGTCCGTTCCCACTTCGCTACGACGCTCACGTCTGCGCAATTTCAAACGACAATCGATTTCTCGGCGCGTTACAAGCTCTTCGACGCGCCGTTTCCCGCCGATGAACTCATCTTTCACTAAAGCTGTTCGAGGAATCGTAAATTGCAAGCTCTTGATAAAACGGCCCACGAGTGGCTGCAACTGCCCGATGGCGAGGTCGGCGATGCGATCGTCGCGGCACTAGCGGCCGCGGGCGTCGAGTATCTCTTTTTCACCTCCGGATCGGAACTTGCGTTCTATCAGGAAGCCATCGCGAAGGCGGAAGCGCTCGGCAGGCCGACACCGCGACTCGTAACCATGATTCACGAACACGCGAGCCTCAACGCGGCGCTGGGGTACGCTGCGGTCAGCGGTAAGCCCGTTGCGACCGCCGCTCACGCCGATGCGGGCACGTTCAATTACGGTGGCGCCTTGCATACGGCGGCGCACGCCAATCTCCCGATCTTTATCACCGGCGGCGGCGGACCGACCGCCTACACCGGAACGGTGCGCGGTGCGCGCGACCGCGGAGGTCACCTGTGGTTTCAGCAGCCCTACGATCAAAACGGCATCGTACGCGACTACGTGAAGTGGGAGAAGCGGCTCGAATACGCCGATAATCCCGGCCTCATCGTTAGCCGCGGACTGCAGGTCGCGCTGACCGAGCCGCGCGGCCCGGTATACTTCACGCCGCCGCGCGAACTCACGCTCGCGCCGTTGCGCGACACGTCGTTTCCCACGGCCCAGCAGCTCGGCATCCCGGAAACGCCCGCGCCGGCAATCGAGGCCGCACGCGACATTGCCCGCAAGCTGATCGGCGCGGAAAACCCCTTCGTGGTCACCTCGACGGCTGGCCGCAACCCGGCGACGGTTCCGGCGCTCGTCAAGCTTTGCGAACTCCTGGCGATGCCGGTCGCGAACTCCGGCTTCAAGGCGTATCATTGTTTTCCGAAACGTCATCCGCTCTATCTCGGCGACTACCCGCTCAAAGAGGCGGATGTTGTCGTAGCGATCGATGCAAACGTACCATGGACGCCGGGGCCGAAGGCACCGCCGGCGAGCGCGTACGTTGCGGTGGTTGACATCGATCCGGTGCGCCTGAGGATACCGACGTACGAATTTACGGCCGACGTCCGGGTCACGTCCGACGCGTTGCGGGCCATCGAACTCTTGACGCAACTTGTGGAAGAAGAACTCACCCCGGCGGTTCGGGCAAAGGTCGAAGCGCGGCGCGAACGCTGGCAAACGTTTACGAGCCGGCGGCGCGCCGAATGGAACGCGTACGCCGAATCCAAGGCGAACGACGATCCGATCGATCCGGCGTACGTAACGTACGAACTCGCGAAGGTAATCGACGATAACTGCATCGTTTTCGATGAGACCTTGCAAACACCGATGATCGACCGCTACGTGCCGTGCAACGTGCCCGGATCGTACTTCCACAACCCCGCGTCCAGTGGCGGCTGGTCGATCGGCGCCGCGTTCGGTGCGAAGCTGGCGGCGCCTGATAAAGATATCATCGCGTGCACGGGCGATGGGTTCTATCAGTACAGCACTGCCACCGCGGCGCTCTGGGCGGCGGTCCATTTCGCAGCACCGTTCATGGCCGTGGTCTACCAGAACCGCAGCTATTCGACCGGAACGGTGAACGTCGGCGAGATTTATCCCGGCGGCTACGCGTTCAAAGCGGGATACGAAGGTGGACACTTCGATCCGCCGGTCGATTTTGCCAAAGAAGCCGAAGCGGCTGGAGCGCACGGCGAGAACGTGCGAACGCCGGCCGAAGTCGGTCCGGCGATGCGGCGTGCGAAGGCGGCGGTCCGAGCCGGAAAGCCCGCCATCGTTTCAGTCTGGCTACAGAGGCTCGGGGGATCAGAGCTCAGTTCTTGACGGGAACAAATCGCGAGGTATAAATCGTCTTCGGGTCGGGCACGCTGTCCATAATGCCGAGGGCCTGCAACGACTTCGCGACCGCCTCGACCGCGGCCGGATCCCACGCGCCGTTACTCGACATTGCCGGCATGTCGTTATCATAGAGCTGGCCGACGATCGCCTCACTTTCGCCCAGCACCGGCGCGATCGAGCGGACCGTCTCCGCCTTGTGCGTGCGCATGTAGGCGACGGTCATGAACCACCCCTTGAGGAAGCGCTGCACGATGTCGGGATGGTTGTTGACCATGGTGTCGGTTGCAAAGATCACGTGCGTCTCGAATTTCTGCACGAAGTTCCCGAATGTCTGGAGGACCTTGCCCTTGCCCTGTGCTTGGAGTTCGTAGCCGACGCCGATGTCTTGCACGCTCCCGGCGATCTGGCCGGCTTCGAGCGCGGCAACGCGGGCTGCGGTCGAACCCATCGCCACCGACTCGATCCCCTCGCTTCCCCAGCCTTGGCGGCGCGCAAGTTCGTGGACGAGCCAGTCGGTCAACGAGCCGGACGTCGTCACGCCGAGTTTCTTTCCTTTCAGGTCCGCGACGCTCTTGATCGGGCCGTTTTCGGCGATCACGATCGCCATATCGGTCGGCGGCCCGTACATCGACGCAACGGCGATCGCCGGCACGCCTTTGGAGCGGTAGCCCATCGCGGGGCCACCGCCAAGTCCGAAATCGATCTGACCGGCGGTTATCGCGTCCTGCAACTGCGCGTCGCCCTTGAACGACGAGATATCGAGCTTGAGGTTAACCTTGTCCCAGATATGCGCGTCGTTGCCGACTTCGAACGTCGCGAACGGGAACGCGGTGACGATGGCGCGCCCGACGCGAATTGTGTCCGGCGTCGCGGTCTGCGCGTTCCGCGTGCTACCGGCAAGCATTACGGTGATTCCGAGAATCGCGGACAAACCGCGCACGATCGACCGAGTCACGGACCCTCCAATCCCATCGAAAGAATGTATCTGGGATTCAGCCAATGACTGAACGATTCTCCTGTATTAATAGCCTGATTCTAGGACACGAAATGTATTAAGGTCGGTCTTGCGCGAAGAAAAATCCGTCCGGCTGCATAATCGAGATCGACCGTGAAGAATTGCAGCAGATCGCTTCCAATCAGACCATCGTCGTCCTGCGGGTATGCGCCTCGCGAAGTTACCGTGTCCGCAACGAGGCCGGCGATCGAGAAGTGACCGAGGCCAACGTAACGCATGCGAAACGGGCGTGATTGGAAGTCGCCGCCGATGCCCAGGGACGTACGTGCGGCGGGGTCGCTCGACAATACGATATCGTCGAGCGGGAAACGCAGTACGTCGCCATGCCGCCGCGAGAAATAGTCGAAGAGGAGAAGGGCACTCGGGCTACCCGTATCGACGATCAGGCGTTGGCTGATCGCACCGCCGAGATTCGCGTTGACCATCGGGACTTGGGAGCCAAGCCGAAGCGGGAGCGCCGATACGTCCGTTCCGCTCGGCGGCTCGTACGAACGCGGATCCATCGCGAGTACGCGTTGGTGTTCGTAGTCAATGCGCACGGCGAGTTCAGCCAGAAAGTCGAAACCCAATAGCCCGGCAGGATCTGTAGGTTTGCGGCCCATTCCGAGAGGCACCACGGATGCGACGACGTCGTGCATCTGGAGCCCACCTACGTCGATGGCGGAGATAACGGTGTCGTGAGCTTCAAAACGGTTGCTCGCAACTTCGCGCCGCGCGTTCACGAGCGTGAGCCCGAGTTCTTTCGCAACGCCTGGATCGATCGTTAGCGCACTCGCCCCGCTGTCGAGCAAGAAGTAGAACGTGCGACCGGCGATCGAGACGGGGACCGAGATCTGACCGCCCTCGAAATGGGCATGTAAATCGACGGCCGCCCCGCCGGCCGGAAAAGACACGATTTGACGCGCAGAAGGTTTGGAGACATCGGCCGCGCTCGTGTTCCCGGCAACAAACCGCGTTCGCGTATAGGTCATGGTTTGGTTGAACGGATGATCCTCCACGCGCCACGACGCCGGCAACAGCTGGGTTCCGTAGCGTGCGTAGGTCGTATTGGTTGTGGTCGTCGTTCCCGCTGCGCTGATGTCTTCGTGGCGTAAAACGAGGTAGTTACCGGGATCGACGTAGTCGCGCATTCCATAACCGCTACCGTCGAGTTCGGTTAGGACGTACGCATCGAGCGGCGATGACACGCGCTTCACCGTCGTCACCGTTTTTACGGGTGCGGCGGACCCCGGGTCGGGAAGATCGGGCACCGTGATCCCGTTGGCATTCTGATGCCAATCAGCACCCCGTTGGATCCCGTAACTTGTGTGGATCGGACCTCGCGTTACGGTAATAAGCTCGTCTTCGCCGCGCCGGTAATGCGTTGAGACCGCCGGGCCGTCGTTGCCCGTCCCGACGATCGTTTCGCGATAATTGCTATTCGGTGGGCCCGCGGCGGCGTCCATTCGGGCCCGAAGCGTCTGTGCATCCGGTGCCGTGGCCTCCGGTGCCGCCGCGACTCCGGAAACCATTGCGAGATAGCAAAAAGCCAGCGGTGCTAAAGCACAACGTCGCATACCCTCACTTGAGCGGGCGACGGTCGCCGCGCCTTCGGCCAAAGGCGGTCGCCGGCGCGATGTTCGTTAGCGTTTCGGCCTAAGCAGCCGATCGGCGCCCGCGTTCGTTCGATCCGTGTCATAATATCATGAAATCCACATTATGTGATATTACGAGAAGAGGCCCACGAGGCGACGAGGCTCGCGGGCGGGCGCTTACATATGGGCGGAAAAGCGGCCGCTCACCCAGCTCATCGTTCCGGTGATCGCTCGGCCATGGTTCTGAAGCGTTCCGACATAGTTGCCGACGCCGGGGCGCGAAATGATGAGTTGGCGACCTTGTTGCGTGACGTTCATGTGCCGCGCATAAACACGCTGGCCGGTTTGGCGATTGACCCATGAACCCGACATCGTGCGGTGGCCGCGATCGAACGTCCAGATTCCATCCCAGGTCTGTCCGCCCGACGATTCGACGGTAACCCAGTTCGGGGCAGCCATCATCGGCGGTCCATTGCCGGGCCGCGGCGGCGGTCCGGGCGGGGCAAAGCCAGCCGGACCACCGTAAGGTTGGGCATACGCGGCGGTCGCAAGGGCGACGACGGCAACGATAATAGCCGCGACTGCGGCAAAACGACTGCGTAGTATATTCATCTCAGGACGCTTTGGGAGCGTTCGAGCAGGCTCCCGCCTTTTACAGCCTCGTTTTTGGCACGAAGCCCGGCATCCCTGAGGCGGACAGAAAGCGCTCCGTATCTTCCGCGTCAAGCGTTCGTGGTGCCGCGCGGATCACGACGCCGCCGCATGCGTGTATCGCCGCATCGGCGGCATCGGGTGTGCGTTCATCGATCAGGGCCACCAAGGCCGCTTGCCCGACGCCTAACTCTTGTTCGGCGTCACTAACGGCGACGCTATCCTCCTCGCGACTCGTGCCGCGCAGGACGCGTGACAGGGCGGCTCCCAGCAACGCGAACCACGCACGTGGTGGTTCGCCGGCAAACCGTCCGTCCACGTGATACCCTTGTTCGTCACGATGGACGATGAAGACGCGTTCCATCGCCACGCCATGTAGTTCGGTGAGTGCCTGCTTTGCAGCGTTCGCTTCGCGATCTCCGCTGAAGAGTGCCGTGATATACACGCTAGCCATTCAGGTGCCTCCGAGGCCCTTTGCATTGCGAACCGCGGTGCCGGCGGGCGAGAGCAGAAAGCGTATAAAGGCTCGCGCGACGTCGGGCTGGGTCGATTTGCTCGACACGGCAACTGCGAAGTTGGATTTACTCTTGGGATCGGCCGGGAAAATCGGCACGCCGTCGAGTGCGGGCTGGAGTGCGATTTCACTTGATTGGGCAACGGCGAACTCGGTTTGACCGGAGGCGGCGGGCAGCGCGCCCTCGCCGACTTTGGTAAGCGTGGCCTTCGCCATTACGGCGTCGCTAATTCCGAGGCGCCCGATCACGCCGGCAAAATAGACCGATGATGCGCCACCACCGGCCGGGTCACTGAACGAAATGCTCTTCGCCCCAAGCATGACGGCTTCGAGCGCCTCCGGCGTCGAGATATCCGGCCTTGGCGCTCCGCGCTTGAAAGCGAGGGATGCGACCGCGGTGCCCACCGGCGTTTCTGAATCACCGGTCAGCGCACCATTTTTTACAAAGCCATCAACGGCAGCAGACCCGGCGAAGACGACATCTACGCCGTCGCCCGCAGTAACGCGCCGTGCCATTTCAGGCGCCGCGTCATATTCGATCGTGACCTTGTGCCCGGATGCCTTTTCGAACATCGGGCCGAGTTGATCGAGCGCACCCTTCACGGCAACGGTCGTCACAACGGTAAGCGGTGCAGTCGACTGCGCCATGAGGGGCGCTGCGACCGAACCGAGCAGTGCGCCGGTAAACACTAACGCCGATACTCGGTTTGCTCGCGCTATGCAGAGACCCACGGAGACCTCGCTTTTTTAGCTGTTTGTGAAGAGTGGCGGCCGCTTTTCGCGGAACGCAGTCATGCCCTCGTGATTGTCGGCCGTCCCGATGAGGATCGACTGTCCGAGGCGTTCGAGAATGCGACCGGTTTCGGTGTCGACGTTTTGACACGTATTGATGATGTGCTTCGCCATTCCCATTGCGAGCGGCGCACGCTGCAGTAAAATTTTGCAGAACGCAAAGACTTCGTCCATGAACGTCTCGTCCGGCGCAACGCGCGTTGCGAGCCCGATGTCGTAGGCGCGCTGAGCGGGGATCGGTAGCGCGGCTAATACCATCTCCTTCAACCGTCCGATGCCGATCATCTGGATCAGGCGCGAGCAGGCGCCCGATGCGGGCAACACTCCAAGCTGGTTTTCAGGCAGTAAAAATGACGCCGATGCGGCGACGATGCGGAAGTCGCACGCGATCGCGATCTCGGTTCCGCCGCCCGCGGCGATGCCGTTGATCGCCGCCACGACCGGCTTCTCGATTGCTTCGAGATCGTCCAACATTTCGTGGTTGGCGCGAACGTAAGCGCGATATTGCTGCGTGGGCAGGTTATTTTCGTAGTCGAGGCCGTTGATGTCGCGGCCCGAACAGAACGCGCGTCCCGCACCGGTGATCACGATGACCCGAATGCGGTCGTCGAAATTCGCTTCCCAGATCGCGGCTCGCATTTCGCGGATCATGCGCTCGTCGAACGCGTTGAGCTTTTCCGGCCGGTCGAGCGTTATGACGGCGATCCCGTCGTCGCGCACCTCGAGTCGCGTGACGCGGCGCTCCTCCAGCGGCAAGAGAAAGCCGAGCGGCAGTCCGTCAGCGTTGAGTTCAACTGAGCCGCCCGGGGCGGGATGGGATTGCGACATGTCCGTTGCGTTCCTTCAGGATTTCGGTGGGGTGACGATGATATAGCGACCGTCGTCGTGGCGGCCAAGGCGATGCTCGTCGTAGAGCGGCGCCAAGGCGCGCACGACTTCACGACCATCACGCGTGCCGGTCGCCTCCATGAGTTCGAGAAACGTGCACGGGCCGTCGGTTAGCGCTTCGAGCACCGTGCGTTTTCCAGCGCTCCCGAACGCCGGCGCCGTCGGTACCGTGTATTCCATCGTATCTTTTTTTCCAAACGGTTTGGTCAAATCAAAACCGGCTTTGGCGCCGACACGCTTTCCGTCGAGCGACGGATCGAGCGGCACGGCGCGAAAACCGGATTCAACGACGAGATCGCGATCGGCCTGAAAGCGGGTTGAAAGTGCCCAATCGATTTGCTGATCGTCGAACACATCGATGTCTTCGTCGACCACGAAGACGTGTTTTACGTCGGCGGCCGATGCGAAGACCGCGGCAATTGCATTCCGCGCTTCACCCGGATAGCGTTGGCGGAGCGACACGCGCACGTTATACATACCGCCCGACGATGCGGTGCAGTACACGGCGCCGGGTTCGCGCACGGCCAGGCGTAAGATCGCGCCGATCGTCGATTCGGTCTTTACCGACCCGAGTTGCGAGGTGTCGGTGCAGCCCAGCCAGTGGCCGCCGATCGTTGCGGTTTGAAAAAGCGGGTTGCGACGCGATGTGATCGCGGTGAGGTGGAACACCGGATTGCGCTTCATCGCACCGTAGTAACCGATGTACTCGCCATAGGGACCCTCGGGTTCCACCAGACCGCGCTCGTCGAGGTAGCCTTCGAGCACGACTTCCGCATCGGCCGGAACATAAACGTCGATCGTTTTGCATTTGACGACCGGCACCGGGCTGCCGCGCATCGCTCCCAGTACGTCGAGTTCGTCGCACGGCTCGGTGGTTGCCATGGCCGCGAGGAAATCCAACGGGTGCGAACCCACGGCGTATGCGACCTCGAGCATTTCACCGCGGGCGGTGGCAGCCGCGTACATCGCGCGCAGATCGCTCGGCGCGTTGAGATCGATGCCGGCGGTCGTGGGCGTACGCAGCATGATCCGCCGGCAGCCGACGTTCGTCCAGCCGGTCGCCTTATCGCGCGCAAAATCGAGCGACGCGGAAATATACGGCGCTCCGTCCAGCGTGTGCTGTAAGTGAACCGGCAGCGACGTGAGGTCGGCTTCGGCTCCGAGCCTCACGATTTCGTGGACCGGTGCGTCTTCCGAGCGCACTTCGATCGGCGCATGGCGGGTCGTCAGGCGCGTGCGCATGGCCTCGCCGATCTGTTGTTCGGTGGAGTCGAGCGCGAGCGCCAAGCGCGTGCGCGAACCCATGACGTTGCCCACCAGTTCCGCGCCACCGGCGTTGCGGAACCAGACCGCCTTCGTATTCCCGTCGAGTCGCGCGGCGACGTCGATCAGATCGATCGGTTCCGCGTGCACTTCGCACTCGCCCAGGGCCACCAGCCGTTCGACGAACGCGCGCAAACCGAAGCGTTTCGTATCCGTCGCGGAACCGGACTTCGCAAGGGTCGTCATCGCGCCGCATATCCGGCGCGCAAGAGATTTTTCGCAACCTTCCCGGGTCCGGTCATCGGCAGCGATTCGGTGCGAAAGTCGATCGCTTTCGGTACTTTGTAGCCGCCGATGCGTTCGCGACAGAACGCCAGCAACTCGTCCTCGCCGGCCGCGCATCCGGTGCGTAACACGATAGCAGCTCGCACTTCTTCTCCCCACCGTTCGCTCGGAATTCCGAAAACCGCGACCTCCGCAACCGACGGATGAGCGGCTAGTACGTTTTCGACCTCGGTTGGATACACGTTTTCCCCTCCGGTGATGATCATGTCTTTCTTCCGGCCGACGATGAACAAATGGCCGTCCGCGTCACGCTGCCCGAGGTCGCCGGTGCAATACCAGCCGTCCGGCATAGCCGCCAGCGTTGCTTCCGGCTGGCGCCAATAACCGGCCATCACATGCGGGCCGGTGATGTGGATCTCGCCGATGCCATCGCCTTCGATGAGGGCACCGTCATCATTCGCAAGACGCAAGCCGACGCTCGGGGCCGCCTGCCCAACCGACCGCAGCCGCCGGCGTTCGGCTTCACTGCCGTCGCGCCGATAGTCGCCGCTCAGTTGGTGCGTAACGATCCCCGACCCCTCGGTGATGCCGTATGCCTGTAGCAAATCGACCCCGAGCGCGGCGGTCGCGCGCGTGTGGACGGCTTCCGTCATTGGCGATCCACCGTAGCTGACGCACACGAGTGAACCCACGCGTGGATCGCCGGGTGCGATATGGTCCGTAGCCATCGCAATCAGCGTCGGCGGCATGCTCGTTTTCGTCACGCCGAGGCCGGCGATCGTATCGGCAAACGTATCCGGGCGGAAATGCGCGATCGCGTGAACGCCGCCGACCATCGACATACTCCAAATCGCAAACGCGTCGACCAAATGGAACATCGGGGCGGTATGCAGCCACACGTCCTCGCGGTTGAGGCCGAGCACGACGATGCCGTCATACGCGCCGGCGACGAGATTGCCATGCGTCAGGCACACACCCTTCGGCACACCGCTCGTGCCGCTGGTGTAGAAGATCTGCGCGATGTCGGTGGCCGGCCGATCGATCGCCGTGAGCGGAGCCGGATGCGCCACAAGCCGTTCGTAGGCGTTCGTCGCATCGAGCGGATCCGCGTCCGGCCACACGATCGACGCTGCGCCCGGAGGAACGAGCGCGGAGAACGTGTCGCCCGCAAACGTCAACACTGGTTCTGTCTCGGCGTGGATGCGTGCGATCTCGGGCGCAGCAAGCCGCGTGTTCAGCGGCACCAGGATCGCGCCGAGCGCCGCGCATGCATAATGCACTTCGAGCGAACGCAGGCTGTTGCGATCCAGCAGCAAGACGCGGTCGCCCGGACTGACGCGGCCGCGCAACGCTGCCACGAGGCCACCGACGCGTCGGCCAAGTTGCTCGTACGTCAGCGCCGCCGGACCGTCGGATACGGCATGCCGGCCCGCATAGAGTTCGGCTGCGCGATAGAGCACGCGCGAGAGATGGAACAGGCTAGGGCGTCCCCGGCGCGCCGCCGAGTTTGCTCACCGCGATCCAGTTGTTCTTGGTCGCATCCCAATGCATGACGACGACGTCTTTCGCCGTAAGACCGCGGTGGCTGCCGTCGCGGAAGTCGTAGACGCCGGCAATACCCGCGAAGTCGTGGATATTGTCGATGTAGTCGCGGATCTGCGTCGCGGTCGCATCGGTGCCAAGCGAGCGGAGTGCGGTGATCATGAGCACGGCCGGATCCCAAATGAGACCGGTCTGGAAATCGGGTTGAACGCCCTGGCCTTTGGTCACGTCGAAGAACGCTTGGATGGCGACCTTTTGTTGAGCCGAGCCCGTCAAGCCGGCGAGAAACGGTGCGCCCGGAAACAAGAGTTCTTTCGGCAAAAAGCCCGTCCACTGCTTCATCGCCGGAAAGGTCATGTTCGCGTTCGAGAGCGCGACGGGAATGTCGAGTCCGGCGTCGTTGACGGCGTGAAGCACGGTTCCGGTAGGTGTGCCGATCGTCCAAGCTATCAACGCTTGCGGATCGGCGGCTTTGATTTTTGAAATCTGCGCAGCCACTGAGATGTCGGCGTTGTTCATGTACTCGTGCGCCACGAGTTTGATGTCTTTGTTCTCCGGTAGCGCCAGAACTTCGGCGAGATTTTTATCGGCGTCTTGTCCCGTGGCGTCGGTCGGTAACAACACCGCGATCCGCGTCAAGCCTTTGCCGTGAAAGTATCGCATGAACGCCTTGACAAGATCGGTCGTGCTCACGCTCGAGGAAAATGAATACGAGTCTTTGGCCGGGTGAATACCGGGCGAAGCGCAGTACTGCACCATTTTGCCTTGGACCAACGGCATCACCGCCAAGCACGGTGCCGTCAAACCCGGTCCGATGAGAATCGACGCGTTCTTTGTCAGAATCTGATCGACGAGTTGGACGGCGACTTGCGGATTCGTTTGATCGTCGTAGAGCGTGATATGAATCGGCCGGCCCTTGATGCCGCCGTTCTTATTCACGCTTATCTCGAGGCGTTGCAGCGTGTCTTGCTGCGCCTTACCGAGGAAGGCACCGAAACCGGTCAGCGATGCGATCGAGTAGATCTCAAATGGCGTCGTATCGGCCGCGCGGGCGGGCATCGATGCACCTGCGACTGCAAGCAGTGCGACCGCGGCGAGCACCGAGCGGCTGCCAAAACGAAAAGAACCCAGCATCCGTACCTCCAGGGGCATCATAAGATCAGCGACGTCATCATATCGTCAACGAAGGGGATGGCAGCCCCTTGACAGACGATCCGGGGTTCGCGTATTTTACTGTTAGGTTAAATACGGCGAAAGGAAGCGGATCTTGGCTATCGATCAGTTGAGTGCAACGTTTGGGGCACTGGCCGACCCGACGCGGCGTGCCATCCTGGGCCGCCTGGTGTTGGGCGAGACCTCGGTGACGGAGCTCGCGGCACCGTTCAAGATCAGCTTGCCGGCCGTGACCAAACACCTCAAGGTGCTGCAGAACGCCGGCTTGATCACGCGCGGGCGGCACGCCCAGTGGCGTCCTTGCCGCATCGAAGCGCAGCCGCTCCAGGCGGCCGCGGCCTGGATGGAACCCTACCGCACAATTTGGGAAGCCAAGCTCGACCGGCTCGATGATTATCTGCGCGGCCTGCAAAGCGGCGACGATCGTGGCGGCCCCTCGACGGAGCTCGGGGTGACAGATAAATGAGCGATCTTCTTCTTACTCGGACGTTTGATGCTCCACGCGAACTTGTGTTTGCGGCGTTTACGGATGCCCGGCATCTCGCGGCTTGGTGGGGTCCGGAGGGGTTCACAACGCCGGACGCTGCGGCCGACGTTCGGCCCGGCGGCGCGTTGCGACTCGACATGCATGGCCCGGACGGCACCGTCTATCGCGGCGGTGGAACCTATCGCGAGATCACTCCGCCCGAGCGTCTCGTTTTTGAAACGACGATCCTCGATGAGAGCGACGTCGAACTCGCGCAAATCCTCAACACCGTCACCCTCATCGAACGCAACGGCAAGACGGAACTCACCTTGACGTGCCGCGTACTTCACGCTGCGCCGGTCGTCGCACCGCACCTTGCCGACATGAAGCAGGGCTGGATGTCGAGCCTCGAATGTCTCGCGGCGTATCTCGAAGGCCGGGGGCATCGCTCGTGAAGATCGCCGTTACCATTTCGCGGATTTTGCTCGGGATCATCTTCGTCGTCTTCGGTGCGAACCTCGTGGTGAGTTTCATCCCCACGCCTCCGCTCACCGGGTTCGTTGCCGATTTCACGAACGTCATCATGCAGTCGCACTACGCGATGTTTCTCGGCGCAGTCCAGGTGTTCGCCGGCGTGCTGCTCCTCGTGAATCGCTACGTGCCGCTGGCGATCGTGATCCTGGCGCCGGTGCTGGCGAACATTCTCGTTTTCCATCTCACGATGCAGCCGATCGGACTCCCTCCGGGAATCCTCGCAACCATTCTGTGGTTTGTCGTCGCGTGGCCGATCCGGTCGCGTTTCGCGCCGCTTTTCACGGCGCAATGACGACTATTTAGATCGACATCACGATGCCGGCTGCGGTGGTCGGCGGGATAAAGTTGAAATGCGCGGCCGCGTCGAGTAGCAACTGATAATCGGCCAGATTGAACCGCGTCCCGAAACGCTGGGTCGCGCGGAGCGTTTCTGTTTTGAGATCGCGCCGGAGGACCGCTGCCGCCGGTTCCGGATTCGCCATCGCCCACGTGCCGCCGGCAATCACCGCATCGCGGAAGCGGCGGGCCGTATCGAGGTTATTGGTAAGCCAATCGCGAGTCGCAAACCACGTCGTTTCGACGAAAAGCTTGCCCACCGCATCTTCTCCATCACCGAGCATCCGCGTTTTGGAGCGCGCCGCGGTGAATTCCGGGTCTTCGAGATTGGCCGCATCAATGCGGCCGGCTTGCAAGGCAGCCAGCATTTCCGGTGGCCGCATCTCGACGAACTTCACCGCACTCACGTCGCCGCCCAACTTCGCGACGAGCACCGAAACGACGAGTTGATCGAGCCCCTTGGCGGTTGAGACAGCAACGATCTTTCCACCGAGATCTTTGGCGCTGGCGAGTTTTGAATCGGCCGATACGAGCAAGCCGCTCGCCGGGAAACGCGAATCGTGAATGCCGCCCGGCGCAAACGTCGCGAACGGCAAGCCGCGGCCAACGGCCTGCGCGAGTCCGAGTACGCTGGTGATCCCGATCTGCATCGAACCACCGGCAACCGCCGCGGTCGTCGCCGCGCCGTTGGACGAAGTTACGATCTCGACGTCGAGACCGTGCGCTTTAAAGAAACCGTTGGCCCGCGCGTAATACGCTTGCGCTTGTGGTTCGATGAGACCCGCGCCGACCGTGAGAGGCGGCGCCTGCGCGACGGCGCGATGCGGCAACGCGGCGGCGCAAAGTGCGGCGCTCGAGGCGAGCCAGGTTGAACGGCTGATCCGATCCTGCATCGTATGTGGGAACTACGGCGCGACCGATCTAACCTGCCGGTATGGGAGAATTTGAACGTTGGGAGTCGCGTTATGCGCCCGAAAGCTACCTCTTCGGGACCGCTGCGAACGCGTTTTTGGTACGGCAAAAGCCGATCTTGCCTAAAGTAGGTCGCGCCTTGTCGGTCGCTGATGGTGAAGGCCGCAACGGCGTTTGGCTGGCCGAGCAAGGTCTCGACGTAGTGTCGATGGATTTTTCCACGACGGCCCAGGCCAAGGCGCGCGCGCTCGCGGCATCGCGCGGCGTGACGATCACGACGCAAGCAGTCGACCTGTCCAACTGGACGTGGCCCGTCGATGCGTTCGATGTCATCGTGGTCATCTTCGCGCAACCGCTCGATGCCACGACGCTCTTCGCCGGCATCGGTCGCGCACTCAAGCCGGGCGGGTTACTGCTGATCGAGGGCTATCCACCCAAACAACTGGACTACGGCACGGGTGGCCCATCCGACATCGAACGCCTCTACACGCGCGAACAACTCGAGGCGGGCTTTGCCGGCTTCACCGACGTTCGCATCGATGAATACGACGCGGAGATCTACGAAGGCGACGGGCACGGCGGTATCTCCGCGCTCATCGACCTCGTCGCAACGAAGTAGACCTTACCGGACGCCTTTGACCTTGCGGTCGCGCCGAGCGGTGACGCTTTTACCGCGCAGTTTCGTGCCGCGCAGTGCGGCGATGATGTTATCGACCGACGAGTTGGCGACTTCGACCAGCGAAAACCCGTCGGCGATGTCGATCGCGCCGATGTGTTTCGCGTCGACGCGCGCTTCGTTCGTGATCGCACCGACGAGGTCGGCCGGACGGATACCGGCGTTGCGGCCGAGATCGATGAAGATGCGCGTCATGTCGGCCGAGGCCATCCGCTTCGCCGCATCCGGGTGCGTTTTGGTGAAGCGCGGACGTTCTTCGAAGGGTTGTCCGTAGACGACGTCCTTGGGGATATCCGCTTCGTCGTGGGCACCGCCGTCGCGCGCTTCGTCCGCCAGCTTGGCCGCCGCCGCCGCGATATCGAGCACGTCGTGATCGACGGCGAGCGACTCGATCACGCGGCGATAGGAGTCGAGGTTGCCGGCGGTCAGCATCTCTTCTAGCGCCGTGTGCATGAGTTCGAGCCGGCGGGCGCGCAGATCGTGGGCGGTCGGTACCGACTCGATCGAGATCTTGTGTTTGGTAAACTGTTCGATGTTCCGCAGCAGGCGGCTCTCGCGCGCTTCGGCTAGCGTGACGGCAACGCCCTCGCGACCGGCCCGGCCGGTGCGGCCGATGCGATGCAGATAGGCGTCGGGCGACGAGGGCACATCGAAGTTGACGACGTGCGAAACGTGGTCGATGTCGAGTCCGCGCGCGGCGACGTCGGTGGCGACGAGAACGTCCGAGGCTCCGTCGCGAAAACGGCGCAACACGCGGTCGCGCTGTTCTTGCGAAAGTCCGCCATGCAACGCTTCGGCCGAGTAGCCGCGGCTGCCGAGCGTTTCGGTCAGTTCGTCGACCTCGATGCGCGTGCGGCAAAAGACGATCGTCGACGTTGGTGATTCCATATCGAGCACGCGCGCGAGCGCGGCCGCTTTATTGCGGCGCTGAACGATGTAGGCAATTTCGCGCACGCGCGCCGTTTCGCCGGCCGCAAGCTTTTCTTGCTGGATCTTCACGTGAACGGGTGAATGCAGATGACGCTTGGCGATCTCGAGAATGCGCTTGGGCAGCGTTGCAGAGAACAGCGCAGTCTGACGTTCTTTGGGCGTCCGCTCGAGAATCGCTTCGAGTTCCTCGGCGAAGCCCATGTCGAGCATTTCGTCGGCTTCATCGAGAATGACCGTCTTCACGGCATCGAGTTTAAGCGAGCCACGCCGGAGATGATCGAGTGCACGTCCCGGCGTCGCGACCACGACATCGACTCCGCGCTCCAACGCGCGCAACTGCTGAACGATCGATTGCCCGCCATAGATCGGAACGACCCGGGTACCCGAACCGCGAGCGTATTTGTGAACGGCCTCCGCAACTTGCATCGCAAGTTCACGCGTCGGCACGAGGATCAAGCCACGCACGGCGCGCTCGCCCTCGGCCGGTTCGCCCAGCCGATGAAGCAACGGTAGCGCGAAGGCGGCCGTCTTGCCCGTGCCGGTTGCGGCCTGTCCCAACACGTCGGTTCCGGCCAGCAACGGCGGGATCGCTTCGCGTTGAATCGCGGTTGGTTCTTCGTAGCCGAGCGAGGCGAGCGCTGCGATCAAGCGCTCATCGAGCCCCAGTGACGCGAACCCGTCGAGCGTGCGGACATCAGTTTCCATCCGGACAACCTTCTGCAAAAGCACCGGGAACCCGTTGCTATAGCTGCCAACAAGCGTGGCATGAAGTTCGTTGCTTTTCGCGTTCTCGCGGTAACCGTAATCACGAGCCTGTGCGGCGCGCCCAGCGTTGCCGCCGAGCCGGCAAACATTACCGTGGCGCTCATCCCGTCGGAGTCGGCAGCTCAGGCGTACTACGCCCAAGACCTGGGCTATTTCAAAGCAGCCGGCCTCAACGTGACCCTCATACCGATGCCCGCGAGCCCCCCGATCCTCGCGGCCGTCTCATCGGGTGCAGCCGACATCGGCAATTCGGTCGTCGGTTCGGCCGTTGCGGCCCGCTCGCACGGCGTGTTGGTTAAATTTTTTGCGCCTGCCGGACTCTATCTCTCGACGGCGCCGACCGCGCGGCTGGTCGGACTCAAAGGCTCGAACTTTCACACCGGTGCGGACCTTGCCGGCAAAACCATCGCCGTCACTGGGCTCGCCGACCTTACGTTCTATGCAACGAAACAGTGGATCGAAGCGAGCGGCGGAAATCCCAACAGCATGAAGTTCATCGAGTTGGCGGAGCCGGAAATGCTTCCGGCACTCAAAGAGCATCGCATCGATGCAGGCATCTTGATCGAACCGTTCATCGCCAGTGCCGGGGATGACGTCGCGTCGATTGCTACGATCGACGACTTCGTCTCGAAACGCTTTCTGGCCACCGGTTGGATTGCGAGCGATGCCTGGCTCGCCGCACATCCGGACCTCGCCGTGAAGTTCGCCGCAGTGATGAAGCAAACGGCGGAGTGGGCCAACGTGCATCGCCCCGAGTCGGCACTGATTCTGCTGAAGTACACCAAGCTTACGCCCGAGATCGTCGCGCGCATGCAGCGCGCCACGTATGGCACGACGCTCGAGCCCAGCCTGCTGCAACCGGTTATCGACAATGCCGCGAAGTACGGCAGCTTCCC
>Ga0182030_10002221_pt1 | contig 41070 bp, 34 predicted proteins | sample 812S3MmetaG_FD_121299 | JGI IMG/M metagenome (GOLD analysis project Ga0182030, IMG submission 121299) | Permafrost microbial communities from Stordalen Mire, Sweden - 812S3M metaG (Illumina Assembly) | ecosystem: Environmental > Terrestrial > Soil > Wetlands > Permafrost | place: Sweden...
CGCTCGGTGTGGTTCCGTAACGCGGTGCGTGCCAGTGCGGGGCTGGCGTTGGCGGTGACGGTGGTCGAGGTCACCGCCGTCGAACATGGGTTCTGGGTGGTGCTGGGCACCTTGTCCGTTTTGAGATCGAATGCGCTGGGCACCGGGGCCACGGCACTGCGCGCCGTCGGCGGGACCGCCGTGGGGTTCGTCGTGGGCTCGGCCATCATGATCGGGGTGGGGGGCCATGCGGCCGCCTTGTGGGCCCTGCTTCCCGTCGCCGTGCTGGTATCGGGTGTCGCCCCGTCGATGATCTCCTTCGCCGCCGGCCAAGCGGGGTTCACCCTGGTGGTCGTCATCCTGTTCAACATCATCGAACCCACCGGCTGGAGGGTGGGTCTCACCAGAATCGAGGACGTGGCGATCGGTTGCGGGGTGAGCATCGTCGTCGGGCTGCTGTTCTGGCCCCGGGGTGCCATGGCGGCGCTTGGGCGCGCGCTCGCCGATGCGTTCGCCGCGAGCTCCGGGTACCTGGCCGATGCCGTGGAGCGCCTGACCAGCCCGTCCCGGCAGGTGGACACCACGCCGGGCGAGCGGGCCTCGCACAGCGCATACCTGCGACTCGACGACGCCTACCGCCAGTTTCTCACGGAACGGGGGGCCAAGCTGATCCCGGTAGCGGACGTCGCCACTCTCTTCACCGGGTCGAACCGCATCCGGTTGGCGGCCTACACCCTCGATGCGCTGCCCGCGCCCCCCGTCGAGCAGGGGCGGACCGAGCTCGAATCGGTGTCGGTCGCCGGCGCGGTCCTGCGCGACTCCTACGCGTCGAGCCACCGTTGGTATGAGGAGTTCGCAGAGGTGCTTTCCGGCCGGCGGGGCTCGCTCGACCCGCCCCCTCCGTACGACGAGACGCTGCACGGCACGTTGCGCAGCGCCTTCGAGGACGCCCGAAAGGGGCGCCGGGACGACCGGTTGCGCTGCCTCTTGCAGATGCTGTGGGCCGAGGAGATCCTCGAGGCCCAGCGACAGGTGCAGAAAGACCTGGCCGATTCGGCCACTCTCTTCGCCCGGAAACGGGCCAAGGAGCTGATCGCCTGATCCGTTGGGTGGATCAGTCGGGTCCGGGCCCACCCAGCAGGGCCCGGAGCACGACGCCGAGGGTGCGCGCGTCCGCCGCCGCCACCTCGTCGCGGTCGGGCCTGGCGTAGATCTCCGCCGCCGCCCGATGGAAGCCGTCCGGCAGTCCGGCGGCGCGGAAGGTGGCCGCGATCTGGTCCATCTCGCCCACCCAGCGCCAGCCCTTGGTCGCCGCCTGCTGGGCCGACAGCAGGCTCCGCTCCGCCAGGTCGGGAAGGGAGTGCTCCCATTCGGCGAGAAGGGGGCCCTCGACCCCCTCGGCGATGGCGAGGGCACGCACGTCGAGGAGCAGCGCGCCCGTCCCCTTCGACCAGGCGGCGAAGCACATCTTCAACGCCGATGCCGCGGCCTGGTCCTCCGAGACCACCAGGGCCTGCACCGTGGTCCCGGCGAACAGGTCACGCACCGAGGAAGCCGACGGGCCCGACACGTACAGGCGCGGTGAGCCCGAAGGGCTCGGCGGCGCGCCGATGATGCCACCGTCGACATAGCGGCCACCACCCTGCTCCACGACGGTGGCAACCTCCCGTGCCGTGGCGGGAGCGATTGCATTGGCATCGAGATAGGTGCCGCCGAATCCTGCCACCTGCCTCGCCACGTCCAGGGCGGCGCTTGGAGGGCAGACAGAGATGATGAGGTCGCAGGCATGCGCCATGGCTTCGACCGTGTGCACGTCGACGAGGCCCGCCGCGCCCGCACGCCGGGCCGACGACGCGCCGCGACCCGACGAAGCCCATGACACCTGGCGCCCGGCGCGCACCAGCGTCGCCCCGATCCCGGCACCCATTTCGCCCGGATGCAGGAGCCCGATCGAGGAAAACGCCACGACGAATTCTATAGTGACGGGTGGTCGGACCCCACGGGAGCCCCCGAGTTCCGACGGACCATGGGGAGGCATCATGCCCGAATCGACACACCCTGACCGACTGGCCCGGGCCCAGCAGTTCCTCAGCCACATCGGTCGGGAAGACTTCGTGGAGGCCATCGACCTTCTGTCGGAGAACGTCATGTACCGCGCCCAGGGGAACAACGCACTGGCAGGCCTCTTCACCGGCCGCGACGCGGTGATCCGGCATCTGACGCAGCTCGTCGAGCGGACGAAAGGGACGTTCGAGGCGTTCAAATGGGAGGATTGGCTGAGCGGCGAGCACCACGTGGCAGGCCTGTCGTCCATTCACGCGCGGTCGCACGGAATGATCTACAAGGGCCGCAGCCTCACGGTCTTGGGCTTCAACGTCGCCGGGGAGATCGAGCACCTCACCGTGTTCTTCGAGGACCAGGGCGCCATCGACCGGTTCATCGGCCCGTAGTCTCTCGACGTCGCGGGTGGCCGTGTTGCTGCAACGCGCATTGGGACAGAGGGCGCCGGTGGCCCTCGCAGCTCGCATCGCTTTTGCCACCGCACGGTAGCGTGACCTTTCCAATTCTTCTCGCCTTCCGGCGCTGCACCGCCGCCACCGCCGCCACTCGAATGGAACCCTGATGCGCGTGTTCACCTGCGAAAACTGTGGCCAGTTGATCTTCTTCGACAACAGCCGGTGCCTCCGATGCGAGACGCCGCTCGGGTACGTCCACGGCCAGCGCGACGTCGTCGCCCTGACGGAGCTGCCCGATGGCCGCCTCGTCGACCTCGCCACGCCGACCGGGACTTGGCAACGCTGCGCCACGGCGGATCTGACCGGGTGCAATTGGTTGGTGCCGGCCGGGAGCGCTGCGCTCTGCGCCTCGTGCCAGTTGACGCGCACGCGCCCCGCCGACGGTGATGCCGAGGGGCTGACCGAGTGGGTGCAGAGCGAGATGGCCAAGCGGCGCCTCATCTTTCAACTGGCCGAATTGGGTCTTCCGGTCGAGCCGCGCCGCGAGGCCGCGAAGACCGGTCTGGCGTTCGACCTCCTCTCGAGCAGCGAGACGAAGGTGGTCACCGGCCACGACGACGGGATCATCACGCTCGACCTGGCCGAGGCCGACGACGAGCACCGGGAGCACCTGCGGCTCCAACTCAGCGAGCCCTATCGAACAGTGCTGGGGCACTTCCGCCATGAGATCGGCCACTACTACTGGCCCCTTTTGGTTCGGGACCCCGACACGCTGGGCGCGTGCCGGGCCCTCTTCGGCGACGATTCGGCCGACTACGCGGAGGCGGTGAAGGCCCACTACGACACCGCGACCGAGGACGACGAATCCTGGACGGCCAACTACATCAGCCGCTACGCCACCATGCACCCGTACGAGGATTGGGCGGAGACGTTCGCCCACTACCTCCACATCCTCGACACGCTCCAGACCGCCGAGAGCTTCGGATTGGCGACACCGGGTGCCGCGGGGGCCAGGGGTCTGACCCGGCGAACCGGGGCACACCCGACGAGGCCGGTCGGCAGCACCACGTTCGGGGAGGTCATCGACAACTGGTTGGAACTTTCCTACGCTCTCAATCAGATCAACCGTTCCATGGGTCACAAGGACCTGTACCCGTTCGTCCTGGCCGCCCCCGTCATCGAGAAGATGGCGTTCGTCGACCATCTCGTCCACCAGAGGTAGCCACGTGGGGAAACCGATCTCCGAGGAGCCGCATCCCCTCGACAACGCGGTCTGGCGGGCATTGGGGTCCCGACACCGGGCGCTGGCGCGGGAGCGGGGCAGGGCCCGGGCCTATCGCAGTGACGTCTCGGTGTTCGCGGCCGTGGACACCTTTGACCCGGCATCGTGGGCCGATCTGGCCGAGGTGCTCGGCCCGTCGCACGGCTGCGCGTTCTTGAGCGGGGACGTCCCGTCCGAACTGCCCTCGGGGTGGGCCGCCATGGGCCGGGTCGGCTGCCTGCAGATGCTCCTCGGGACCGACGCGCTGACGCCGGTCGTGCCGGTCCCGGTGCGGGCTCTCACCCCGGACGACGTCCCGGTGATGCTCGATCTCATCGCCCGCACCGAACCGGGCCCGTTCCGGCCCGGCACCATTCACATGGGGTCCTACTACGGGCATTTTGAGGGAGCGGACCTCGTGGCGATGGCCGGTGAGCGGCTCGGATTCGACGGGTACACCGAGGTCTCCGCCGTGTGCACCCATCCCGCGGTGCAGGGTCGAGGGTTCGGTTCTGCGCTCACCCACCATGTGGCCTCTGGAATCGTGGCCCGGGGAGAGCGGCCGTTCCTCCACGTGGCCGAAACCAACACCGGGGCGCGCCGGGTGTACGAAAAGCTCGGATTCGTCCAGAGACGGTCGGTCGAGGCGGTTCTGGTGCGGGCCCCGCCGGGCTGACGGCAGGTTCAGACGCCCGACGAGCTCGGCGCGGGTCGAACCTCGCCGAACCATTCCTGCGCCAGCAGGGTGAACGAACGGATGCGGTCGGTGTGGCTGTGGGTGATGGTGGTCACGATGAGCTCGTCAGCCCCCACCGCCACCCGCAGCACCTCGAGTTGGGCGGCCACGGTCTGTGGGGAGCCGACGAACTGCGTGTCCACCCGGTCACGGACGAGCGCCCGCTCCTCATCGCTCCAGGGCAGCCGGCCGGCCTCCTCGGGACCCGGGAACGGGATCGCTCCCTCGCCCTTGCGAATGGAGCGGACCCATGGCGCGTAACCCGCGGCCAATTTCTGCGCGCTCTCGTCATCGGGGGCGACCACGACGTCCGCCGATACTGCGACATAGGGGCGATCGAGGTTCGCCGACGGGACGAACGCGGCGCGATAGGCGTCGGCGGCGGCCAGGGCGGTGGCCGGGCTGATGTGGTAGCTGGCCGCGAAACGGATCCCCAGTCGCCCGGCCACCTCGGCGCTCTCTCCCGCGCTGCTCCCGAGCACCCAGGGCTCGACATCGGCGCCGGCCCCGGGTACGGGATGGGGATCGAGTCCGTCGGCAGAGCGGTAGGTGCCCCGCAACAGTCCGAGGATGTCGGACAGAAGGTCGGCGTACCCGGCCGACTCCGCGTTCTTCTGTTGCAGCAGGTCCACCGTGAGCAGGTATCTCCCCGAGTTGGCCAGCCCGCGCAGCGACGGCGGGGCCGGGATCAGCAGTCCGTTCTCGGTGTGACGGGACGTGGGTGCCCGCCGCGCCGCGCTGCGTGACGCCGCACGCGTGTCGGCTGCCGCAAAGCGATCGCGGAGGAAGTCGCGCCCACCCGACCTCCCGATGCCCAGGTCGATACGCCCCGGGTGCATGGCGTCGAGAAGTCCGAACTCCTCGACCACCGAGAGCGCGGTGCGGTGCCCGCTCTGGACGCCACCCGAGCCCAGGCGGATGTGGTCGGTGGCCGCCGCCGCCATGGCGATGAGGAGGGCAGGCGTCGACCCGGCCACGCCCGGGTTGAGATGGTGTTCGGCAAACCAGTATCGCCGGTAGCCGAGCCGTTCGGCGGCGCGCACCAGGTCGATGGTGTTGCGCAGTGCCGTCGCGGCGGTCGACCCCGAGCTGACCGGTACCAGGTCGAGGATCCCGAGGGGAACGCGGGGTGCAGGCACGGTGGTATCGGCCGCCGGGTCGGGCCGCGCCGCACCCGTCATCGGGGAACTGCCCGGTGGCAGCGCGCCGGTCGCTGTGCCGGGGTCACGTGGTCGCGAACCTGTTCGCCGCTCGGGGGAGCGCGAGCCGTTCCCGCAAGGTCGGGTCCTCGTACGCGGTGCGGAAGGCCGATCGGTCCTGCAGCACGCCCACCAGTCCATCGGTGATGGCCAAAAGATCGTGGGGGAGGGCTCCGGGCCGGAGACGGAATCCCGCCATCCCGGCGGAGCGCCACTCGAGAAGCAGATCGGCGAGACCGGCGGGCGTGCCGGCGTAGACGAAGGCGTCGGAGCGGTAGGGACGGCCGCTTTGTTCGTCCAGCCGGTCCTTGCGGGCGCGGGCAGTGGCGGCGTCGTCGTCGAGGAAGACGACGACATCCGCGAAAATGCGCAGCGGTGGGCCCGGGCGGGACTCGGCCTCCTCGTGGCCCCGGACCGTGGCGACGAGGCCCCGCGCCTCGGCCGTACTGAGCGGCGTGGTGAAGACCAGGTCCGCGCCGCGCGCCGCCAGCGCGAAGGCGACCGGGACGTGGGCCAGGACGCTGACCAGCGGCTGACCCTGGGGCGGACGGGGGGTGACCGAGGGGCCCTTGACCGAGAACCACTTCCCTTCGAAGTCGATGTAATGGAGTTTGTCCCGGTCGATGAACCGCCCCGTCGCCACATCGCGGATTTCCGCGTCGTCCTCCCAGCTGTCCCAGAGGCGGCGCACGACCTCGACGAAGTCCGCCGCCTCGTCGAAAAGGTCGGCGACGACCCCGGAGTCGCCCGGTGTGCCCGGGCCGGATCCGGTGTCGATGGCGCGCCGCCCGAACTGGCGGGCCTCGAAACTGGTTGCCGAGACGCGAGCCTGAAAGCCGGCCCGCCCGTGGCTGACGTAGTCGAGGGTGGCGATCGACTTTGACACGTGGAAGGGTTCGGTGTGGGTGGTGGTGGCGACCGGGACGAGGCCGATCGCCGACGTGCGTGGGGCCACCCGCGCCGCCACCAGGACCGCGTCGAGCCGCCCCCGCACCTGGTCGGTCCGCTCGTCGAGCTCCCGTCGTCTGGTGGACTGCAGGGTGAGGGAGTCCTCAATGGTCACGAAGTCGAGCAAACCCCGCTCGGCCTCGGAGACGAGGTCGACCCAGTAGTGCGGCGAGAAGAGCTCGGAGGACCGGGCGTCGGGTTCGCGCCAGGCCGCCGGATGCCAACCGGCGCCGTCCAGCGCGACGGCGAGGTGGAGGTGCGGGGGAGGAGCCATGGAGCCCCTGTACGTTATCGACTACGCCGGTGCGGGAATCGAGGCGTCGTGCGTCCGCCACGCCCGGGCGTACTCGGGGAGATTGAGCGGGTAGGAAGACCACTCGGCCAGGAGCCCGTCCCGAAACGACACGAGGTTGACCATCTCGAGGCGGTAGTCGATGCCGTTGCGGGCGAACTCGTGCCGCATCATCACCGTGGCCCTGCCCGCGTCGACGTGCACCACCTCGACCGAGGAGCACAGCGACGTAGGGGAGAGCGCCTGGAGCGATCCGTACCAGTCGGCGATGTCCGAGCGGCGCAGGGTCGTGGGGATCGGGCTTGATCCCCGCACCGTGAAGGCCAGATCGTCCCGGCAGCCCGAGGCGAACTCGTCGAACTGCCCTCGGACCAGGGAATCGAACAACCGTCCGATCCGCTCCCGCTGTTGCCGCTTCATCGACGTCCACCTTCCGGTTCCCGACCGGCCCGTGGTCCGATCATCCGCGTTGCGCACCGCGCCCCCCGAAATATGACTTGACTCATCATATTTGTCAAGAATAGCGGCCCGCGGCTGCGTCGGCCCCGTGGCGTCCCGCGCCTACGAGGCGTTCCCGGCCAGGAGCCGGTCGCGTGCCGCGGCAGTTCCCGGCCTCCGGGTGGCTCTCTCGGCCACGAGCTGCCGGGCCAAGCCGTGTTCCCCGGCCCGGGCCGCGGCGGCGATCAGCGTCAGGTCGACCACGTCTCGTTGCGCGTTGGAGCCCCCCACGGCATGGGCGCCGGACCGCACGTCGGTCAGCAGGTCGATGGCCCGGTTGAACCGCCCCGCGGCGAACGAGGAGAAACCCTCGAGCAGGGCCATGCCGGCCCGCCCGGCCACCGCCCGATTGGTGCCGACGGCCAGACGGCGATTTTCCGAGAGAAGGTGCTCGTCGAGGTCGACGCGACCCGCCAGGCCGAACGCCATGACGGCGTGCCAGTCGTTGAAGATGTAGGTGGGGGCGTCGATGGCCTCAGCCATGTCCGCCGCCAGTGTGACGCTGCGATCATGCACGTCGACCCCGCGGAGCGACAGCCGCCACAGGAGTGATGCGGCATCGACGAGGTTGACCCATTCGAGCGAGCGCACGCCGCGGATGGGGCCGTCATAGAGCGCGAGCGCGGCGTCGCACTCCGCCCGCTCCAGGTGGTAGAGCGCCTGATGCCACCAGGTGTGGACGGCGAAGAAGCTCGACGACCACTGCGGGACCGACTCGGCCAGGAACCGTATGCCCTCATCGATCCTGCCTTCCATCTCGAAGACGTGGGCCAGGGCGTGATTGGCCCAGACATCGCGCGGATTGTGGTGCAGCGCGGCCCGGGCGAAGAGCTCTGCTTGGGCGTAGTCACCGTTCTCCTCCAGGCCGAAGGCGTACATGCCCTGGACATAACCCCAGCCTCGTTTCTGCGCCGGCCAGGCCCGGAGCACCCGCGTCACCACGCTCTGGAGATCGCGGGTCTTCCCGAGAAAGAAATACAGGTCCTGGGCGACCTTGAGGGCCAGGAGATCCTGCGAATCATGGAGTAGGGCGCGCTCGAGGCCGTGGGCCGCCTCGTCCCAGTCACCCGCCGCCCACGAGCGGGCGGCGCGCAGATGGAGGATCTCGCGCTCGGCCAGCGTGCCTCGGGCGCCCTCGAGCGGTGCGAGGATCTCCTCGGCCGCGCGCACCCCGGCGGCCGACGTGCGGTACAACGAGAAATAGGCCCGCAAGATCTGCGCGAGCACCAGGTCATCGTCCGCGGCCACCGCCGCCTCGGCAGCGGCCACCGGCTCGCCGTGCAGTGAGAGGAGGCCCTCGACCGCCTCGTCGAAGTGGGAGACGCCCGCGTCGCCGCCGGTCTGCAGCGGTACGCCCCACCGGTCCGTCCTGCCTGCGGTCATCATTACTCCTCCGTCGTTTACCGGGTCCTCAACACTGGCGCGTCCGACTTGTCAGGCTCCACTCCACGCGCTATACATGATCAAAACAATAAGAATAGTAGTATTCGGATTCCCGGGCGGTACTCGACCACCTCGGGTGCTCGGCCGGATTGACGGAGCGTCGGGTTGACGGAGCGTGAGGCCGACGGTTCGGGAACTACTTGTGTGGGAAGCCCCGTGCCCCCCCTACGGGGCTTTGGAATGCTCCCAAGCCACGCCGCGCAAGTAGTTCCCGAGCCGCCGGCATCGGGTTGCCTCGGGAGCAAAGAAGAGCAAAGGGAGGAGATCGACCATGTCGGTGTACGACGAAGTGGTGGAGGCCAACGAGAGATACGTGGCGACGTTCGGGTCCAAAGGGGACCTGGCTCTCCCGCCGGCCCGACATTTTGCGATTCTCACCTGCATGGATGCCCGGCTGGACCCGGCGAAGTACGCCGGCCTCAGCGAGGGGGACGCCCACGTGATCCGCAACGCCGGCGGGCGGGCCAGCGACGACGCCATCCGGTCGCTAATCATCTCCTACAAGCTCCTCGGCACCAGCGCATGGTTCGTCATCCACCATTCGAACTGTGGCATGGAGTTCTTCACCGACGAGGTGATGCGCGGCTTGCTGCGGAGCAGCCTCGAGACCGCGGAACTCGGCGCGGACGGGTTCCGTGACGTCGGCACGGGACCGGGGTCCGCCGAGGCGGAGTACGTGGATTGGCTCACCATCGCCGACGATGAGCAGAGCGTGGTGGACGATGTGGTGCGGATCCGCACCCATCCGTTGGTCCCGGGACGCATCCCGATCTACGGCTTCATTTACGACGTGTCGACCGGCCGGCTGGTCGAGGTTCCCGAGGCGACGAAGGCCGGAGCGGCGATCTGAGCCTCGACGGCGGGGACCGGTGACCCTGCGTCGGGAGCGCTCCGTGCGGCAGCCCATAGGGTTGGGAGCGTCCGACGCAGCACCACGACCAAGGAGAGGGACGACATGCCGGCCAAGGGAAGCGCAGAGTGGAAGGGTGACGTGCCGACGGGCACCGGGACGTTCACCGCGGGCGACACCATCAGTGGTGGCTACACGTTCAAGTCCCGTTTCGAGGACGGCCCGGGGTCGAACCCCGAGCAGTTGATCGCGGCCGCGCACGCCGCCTGCTTCTCCATGGCGCTGTCCAACATCCTTGCCACGGCGGGCACCCCTCCCGAGTCGGTGCACACCGACGCCACGGTCACGCTGCGGCGGGTCGACGGAGCCCCCACCATCACCAATATCGCCCTGGTCACGGTGGGCACGGTGCCCGGGATCGACGAGGCCACCTTCAAGGAACACGCGGCGGCGGCGAAGGCCGGCTGCCCGGTGAGCCGCGCCCTGGCGGGCGTACCCGAGATCACCCTCGAGGCGTCGCTCGCCTGAGCGAACTCGGGGGCCACCGGCGCCGGGGTCAGTTGAAGGGAGCGAGAAGTCCCCGTCCCCGGACCCGCAGGCGCCGCGCGGCGTCAGCCGGGGTGCCGGGGCGCTGCGCCAGCTCCTCGAGGAGCGCCGCCGCGTCGTCCACGTCACCGAGACGGGCGAACGTGTCGGCCAGCGCGACCAGGTCGGTCAGCGGCTGTCCCGGTATGCCGGCCCGTAGGCGCGTCACCCAGCGCAGACCTTCCTTGTCGTCTCGTCTCCGGAAACTCTGGTCGAGGTTCGCCAGCATGCGGGCCACTATGGACCGGGGCCCGACCGGCGCGAGATAGCTCTCGAGCAGTTGGATCTCTGTGCCGGCGACGGCCCGAAGGAGTTCGGCGCAGGCGGCATGATCGAGGCGCCGGCCACCGGAGAACGCATCAATGAGGAGATCCGGCTCGCGGGGGTCTCGCAACAGAAAGTGTCCTGGCATCCCGACGCCCTCGAGCGCGACGCCGCAGCGCCGCCCGATCTCCATGACGAGGACCGAAATGGAGATCGGGATGCCGAGCCGGCGGTCGAGCACCTGGTCGAGGTAGGAGTTGCGCGGGTCGTCGTAGGTCTTCTGATCGCCCCGGACCCCGAGGGTCTCGAAGACGAACCGGCACACCTCACCGGTATCGGCGGACCCGATCTGCGCGGCCAGCTCGTCGAGCCGGGCCAGCTGCACGGACACGTCGACGGTGGCATCCGCCGTGGCGGCGATCACCAACGCGGCCTCGTCGAGGGGTAGCTCCGCCTCCGGGCGCGCCACGATCTCCCGCCACCTCGCCGAGCGGTCCATGCCGATGACTGTAGCGGCCGGGCCGACGTGCGACGGAAGTCGGTCTGCGGCCGTCGACGCATTGCGGTTCTGTATCAATTCGAAGAATTCTCCCCTCTCGTCATCCAAATGGCCCGGGCGCGCCGAATGACTTCCAGACCGCACGTTGCTGCTACCGACGAGGAGACCCATGAGGGCGACAAAGCGTGGAATCGCAAGACGGGCCCGGCGCAGGGGGGCAAAGTTCGGCGCCGCCGCGATGGTGGCGTTGTCGGTGGGGACCGTCGGCCTCGGGGCTGAGGCGGGCCTCTCCCCGGGAGCGGGCGCCACGACCCCTGCCATCACGTCGTCCGCGACGGCCCATCTCGGCTGTTCCGGTGTCGACGGCGAGGGCTACTGGCAGGTATCGGCCAGTGGTGGCGTGTTCACCAACGGGGCTGCCGAGTTCTACGGCTCCGAGGGTGGGGCGGCCCTCAACAAGCCGATAGTCGGCATCGCACCCAGTGTCGACGGACGCGGGTACTGGCTGGTCGCGTCCGACGGTGGCGTCTTCTCCTTCGGCGACGCGCCCTTCGAGGGATCCACCGGGGCGCTGCACCTGAACGCACCCATCGTCGGCATCGTCCCGACGCCCGATGGCCAGGGGTATTGGCTCGTGGCCTCCGACGGTGGTGTCTTCGCATTCGGCGATGCCGCGTTCAACGGGTCCGAAGGAGGGACGAAGCTGAACGAGCCGATCGTCGGCATGGCCGCCACCAAGGACGGCCGGGGCTACTGGCTCGTTGCTGCGGACGGCGGCGTGTTCAGCTTCGGCGACGCGCCCTTCTACGGTTCGCTGGGCGCAAAGTCTCTGAACGCCTCCATTGCTGCCATCGCACCGGCACGCAACGGCAATGGGTACGTGCTGGCCGCCAGTGATGGGGGCGTGTTCACGTTCGGTGCGTCCGCGTTCTACGGCTCGGCGGCGGGGAAGACGGATGCGCCCGTCACCGGGATCGCCGGAACGTTCTTCGGAAACGGCTACACCCTCACCACGTCGAACGGGAGCGTCTACAACTTCGGCGATTCCTCGTTCTGCGGTGTGGCGGGGAACGCCAGCACCAACAGCCCGATCGTGGGCCTCGCCTTCTATTGACGACACCGTCGTACCGACATCGAGCCCACCTATCCACCATCACAAGGAGCACAGCATGCCTAGCATCAGTCGCCGTCACTTCCTGAGGAACGCATCGATCGGTGCGGCTGCCACCGGCGTCGTCGCCGCCGGTGGCCTGAATCTCCTCACCGGGGTCACCAGTGCGGACGCCACGACCCCACCGCCGGCGAACGCCCCCGACGGCCCCGTGCTGGAGGGCTCTGGTGTGGTCGCCCACGTCGTCGATGCCAAGGCCGGGAAGATCTCCCTCTTCGTCGGCACCAAGCACATCAACTACACCAACCAGGCTTTGGCGCAAGAGCTTCTCAAAGCAGCCAAGTGAACGCCCATCCACTCCCCGCATTCCAACCTACCGATCACGAGGTGAACTGAACGATGTCGTCCCATAAGGAAGCACCCGCCATTGCCAAAGATCCAGCCGCAGACAGTGCGGACCTCTACGCGTTCGTGAGTCCCGATGCCCCCGACACGGTCACGATCATCGCCAACTACGTGCCGTTGCAGAATCCCGACGGTGGTCCCAACTTCTTCGAGTTCGGCGCCAAGACGGTCGTGGGCACTGCGGCTCCCGTGGGAGACGATGTCCTGTACCAGATACACATCGACAACACGGGAACCGGCATCCCCTCCATCACGTACCAGTTCCAGTTCACGACGACGATTCTCGACCCCAACACGTTCCTCTACGCCACGGGTCCGATCACCTACTCGTCGAGTACGGGGTACAGCAGCACGTGGAACCGGCGCCAGACGTACTCGGTGACGAAGATTCTCACCGATGTCACGACCGGTGCGAGCACGAGCACCGTCATCAGCCCGCCCGGCGGGTTCGCCTGCCCTCCCTGCAACGTCGGCATCCGGAGCACGCCGAACTACCAGACGCTCTCGGCTCCGGCGATCTGGCGCATGTCGGACGGCGAGATCGTCTTCGCCGGCCAGCGCGCCGACGGATTCTTCGTGGACCTCGGCTCCATCTTCGACCTCGGTGACCTGAGGCCTATTTCGAGCGACCAGTTGATCCCGGGCACCAACTCCCCGGGCATCAACTCCCTGGCGGCCATGAACGTGCACTCCATCGCCCTGCAGATCCCGATCAGTTGCCTGACCCCGGACGGGGCGCCCCTGACCATGGGGGCGAACGACCCCAATGCGGTCATCGGGGTCTACACCACCGCCAACCGGCAGACCGTGCGGATGTTCGATCCGACGACCGGTGTGACCACGGCGACCGGTCCTTACGACCAAGTGTCCCGCTTGGGCAGTCCTCTGGTCAACGAGGTCGTGGTCCCCATGGCCTCCAAGGACTACTGGAACAGCCAGCCCCCGGTCAAAGACAGCCAGTTCGCCGCCGCCGTCGAGCATCCCGAACTGGCGGCTCTCCTGCCTGTCCTTTACCCCGGTGCGCTTCCCAATCTGGCCGCCTACACCAAGGCCCGCGCCGACCTCGTGGCGATTTTTGCGACGGGGATCCCGGGCAGCGTCATCGGCGCTGCGTTCGGGATCGGCACCTACCAGGGCGGCAAGGTCATTGCGGAGATGCTGCGCCTCAACATGGGGATCGCCCCCACTTCCAGCGACGGCACGCAGCCCGGGACCAGCAACCTCGGCCTGCTCGGTGACGACCTGGCCGGGTTCCCCAACGGCCGGCGGCCGACCGACGACGTCGTCACCATCGCACTGATGGCGGTCGCCGGGGCCACCATCCCGTTGGTCGACAAGACCTACACGGCGGACAAGGACGTGTCGGTGGTCAATCAGGGGGTCACGGCGAGCCCACGGGCCTACCAGGCGGGATTCCCCTACCTGGCCGACCCGCACGGTGGCTTCTCCAACCCGCCGACCACGCCGGCGTACAACACCAACCCCGAGCTCTAGGACCCGGCGCGATGACGGTCACCGAACACCATCACCACACCCATGGGCCCGTGGAAGCGCCGTACGTCGACGAAGGACCGACAGATGGTCCCCCGGACGCGTTGGTGCTCGACATCGGCGAGGACATCGGGGCGCTCATCCTCTACGCGGAGGAAGGGTGCCTGGGGCACGAGATCGACCTGACCCCGGTCGGTGCGCCACGGTCCCACCACATGCACACCATGATCCGGCGCCGGCGCGGTGTCGGCCGGGAGTTCATCGCCGGCGTCTATCCCGAATTGCGCGAGGGCGAGTACACGGTGTGGGGGCTCGACGGCCGTCCACTTGGCGCCGTGACCATCGTCGGCGGCCGCGTCAGCGAATTCCGGGCCGGGGATTGCCGCGCGCACTAGTGCTCGCATGAGGGGACTGCCGCTCGCACTCTGAGGACAACCGCTTGCACCCTGAGGTCGCTGGTACGGTTGCCCATCGCCCCCCGATTGATTCTGGCTTCCGCGTCCCCGGCGCGCCTGCGTGTCCTGCGGGACGCGGGATTCGATCCGGAGGTAGTGGTCAGCGGGGTGAGCGAACGCATCGGGAAGCTCGGCACGGCGCGGGCCGTGGTCGTTCTGGCCGAGCGCAAGGGGGCGGCCGTCGCCGGACGATGCCCCGAGGCCCTCGTGCTGAGTTGCGACTCCCTGCTCGACCTCGACGGGTCGGCGCTCGGCAAGCCGGCGTCGCCCGAGGAGGCGACCGACATGTGGCGCCGCCTGTCGGGAAATCGCGGCGTGCTGCACACGGGCCATTGCCTGATCGACACGCGGACGGACCGTCGGGTGTCTCGGCTGGCCAGCACGGTGGTGCGGTTCGGGACCCCGACCAGGGCGGAGATCAGCGCCTATGTGGCCAGCGGCGAACCGTTGGCGGTGGCCGGGGCCTTCACCATCGACGGCCGGGCGGGTCCCTTCGTCGACGGCATCGAGGGCGATCCCAGCAACGTGTTGGGGCTGTCGCTCCCCCTGTTCCGCCGCATGCTCGACGAGTTCGGCGTCTCGGTCACCGAGCTCTGGACGGTCCGCTAATATCTTTGTGTGCCGCAAGTAACTAAACAGGACCGTCCGGCCGCGGCCGGTCCGGCCGACCGGTCGATCGACCAGATCGAAGTCGCCCTCCAGGTCGTGGCGCGCTCGATGACGCAGGCCCGGCTGCACGAGCGCCTCCTCCAGACCGCCGGGGTGCGGCTCGACCGGGCCGGGAGCGCGCTTCTCTACAAGCTCTACGTCAATCGCGATTCGCTGCGGGTGACCACCCTGGCCGATCTGCTCGGCGTGGACGCTCCCACCGTCACCCGCAAGGTGCAGCAGCTCGAGCAGGAAGGCTATGTCGCCCGGCACCCCGATCCCGACGATCGGCGGGCCACCCGCATCGAGCTCTCGCCCGCCGGCCGGCGGACGCTCCAGCGGGTGCTCGACGCCCGTCGGGCGTGGATCGCCAGCCTGTTCGAGGACTGGGACAGAGCAGAGCTGGTGGCGTTCGCCTCGGCTCTCGGCCGCTTCTCCACCACCTTGGAGGGTGAAACGGCGGACATCGAGTGATGCGCCCCTCATGACCACGACCGCGGTGCGCCCGGCGGCCGACGACCGCTACAAGTGGATCGCCCTGAGCAACACGACCCTGGGCATCCTGATGGTGACGATCAACCAGTCGATCCTGCTGATCTCGTTGCCCGACGTCTTCCGCGGCATCAACATGCAGCCGCTCGCCCCGGGCAACACCTCCTACTTCTTGTGGATCCTGATGGGGTTCATGCTGGTGACCGCGGTGCTGGTGGTCAGCTTCGGCCGGATTGGTGACATGTACGGCCGGGTGCGCATGTACAACCTCGGATTCGCCGTCTTCACCCTCTTTTCGATCCTTTTGTCCATCACCTGGTTGTCCGGCTCGCAAGGCGCCCTGTGGATCATCTTCATGCGGGTGGGGCAGGGCATCGGTGGCTCGTTCCTGTTCGCCAACTCGGGTGCCATCCTCACCGACGCCTTTCCCGAGGACGAGCGGGGCAAGGCCATGGGGATCAACGGCGTCGCCCTGGTCACGGGTTCATTCGTCGGCTTGATCCTGGGCGGGGTCCTGGCCCCGATCGAATGGCGGCTCGTCTTCTTGGTCTCGGTGCCCTTCGGGTTGTTCGGCACCGCGTGGGCCTATCTGAAGCTGAAGGACAACGGCATCCGGATCCCCTCGAAAATTGACTGGCTGGGCAACATCACCTTCGCCGTCGGCCTCATCGCCCTGCTGACCGGTATCGTCTACGGCATTCAGCCGTACGGCGGGCACACCATGGGCTGGACGAACCCCGGGGTGCTCGGTGCGGTCATCGGCGGGGTGGCCATCCTGGTCGTATTCGTCCTGATCGAGTTCAGGGTCCCCAACCCGATGTTCCGGTTGCAGCTGTTCCGGATCCGGGCGTTCACCACCGCACTCCTCGCCGGGTTCCTGTCGGCGATCGGCCGGGGCGGCATCCAGTTCATGCTGATCATCTGGCTGCAGGGCATCTGGCTGCCCCAGCACGGGTACAGCTTCTCCCAGACGCCGTTGTGGGCCGGCATCGCCCTGGTCCCCCTCACCATTGGCTTCATGATCTCAGGCCCGGTCTTCGGCACCTTGGCCGATCGTCTCGGGGCACGCGGCGTGGCCACCATCGGCCTCATCGGTGCGGGAGCGTCCTACCTTCTCCTCGAGACCCTGCCGATGAACTTCTCCTATGTCCCGTTCGCGGTCTTGGTCTTCCTGCTGTCGTTCTTCCTCGGCATGTTCTTCACACCGAACCAGATGGCCATCATGAACAGCCTGCCACCGGACCAGCGCGGCGCCGGGGCCGGCATGAACGGCACCTTCATGAACTCGGCCGGCGTGCTCTCCATCGGCGTCTTCTTCACCATCGTGACCCTGGGGTTGGCCGCGGCACTCCCCGGTCACCTCTATCACGGGCTGACGGCCGAGGGGGTTCCGGCCTCCGAAGCGCTCAAGGTCTCGCATCTCCCGCCGATCGGAAGCCTCTTCGCCGCCTTCCTCGGGTTCAACCCCATTCAGACCCTGGTGCCGCACAGCGTGCTGGCCTCGCTCGGGCCGGCGCGGGCGCACTATCTGATCGGCCGGAGCTTCTTCCCCAAGCTGATCGCGCCGGCGTTCGCCCACGGTCTGCATCTGGCCTTCGACTTTGCCGCCGGGACGTCCTTCGTGGCCGCCGTCTTGTCGTGGCTGCGGGGCAGCCGCTACATCCATCCGGCCGACGAGCTGCACGACGACGCCAATCGCGGCCTGTTCGAGGTGGGGGAACTGGCATCGTCTGAGATCGGTGCGGGTGTCCTGAACGACGCGTGAGCCTGCACCGCCCCGTCATCTCCGGGTCGTGAACAGCTCAACGGGGGCCGGACCGCCTCGGAGAAGTCGAGTACCGAGCGCGACGAGCGCCCGGCCCAACGCCTGACGGGCGCGCGCGGCCGGCGAGGCCTTCGACACGTGGGCCGCGGTGGGTGATCTCTTCCTGTGCCGGAACTGCTGCACTCCGAGCAGTTCCGTCCGTCGCGCGCGAGCGAGCTCCTCGGCCAAGTAGGGATGCATGGTTACTCCAAGTCGCTGTGGTCAAAGTGGGCGGTGAATGTGGGTGTGGTGAAAGGGGACGTGCGGTGGCACGGGCGGGACGCCTGGGGCGCATGAAAGGCGTCGACGTTACGCAGTCAACGCCGAAGATGCCGGTGCGCCGCCCCCGCAGGGAGCGTGGGTTACCGACTCGACGCCGAAGTGATCGGCAGAGTCAGATGCGCATACCGAGCGGGGCGGCGCACACGGACATTCGGGTAATCAACGTGATATTCGACATGCGCACCTCCTTCTTCGCTCAGTGTGACCCGGCCATCGTAACGAATCGCGCCGCGGATTTCCAGGTCCATCGCGGAGAAAGATCCATGTCGCCCGGGACGGAACGGTTTCGTTGCGCCGAGGAGCACTTCACGCACGACGGAAGCACAACAGCGCGTCAACATTCGGTTCCCGGGCCGTATTTCCCCGTTTTTGCGGGTGGCGGCCCGTAAGATTGCAGCAGGCTCACGGCCGCGTGCGCAGCGCGTCGTTCGCCTTTACCAGCTCTCCGGGGCGTGGGATTGCGAAGTGGTCGGGCTCGAATAGGGAAGTGACGGAGACCAATGCCTCTTACGGTTGCTGACAGGGCGCCTGGTCCGGTGGCCGGCGCCTCGACCCGGATTCGTCACCGGAAGTTCACGGGGAGGCTGCCGCTGCGGTGCCCCGTCCGTGCCGGGGCGGTCGGGTCTCGCCGGTACCATGAACGTGGCGCGTGTGATCCGCCACGGGAGCCCGAACGCTCCCATCGGGTCCCGGACGTGCGGCCGCGTTCGTTAGGCCGGTCGCCGGTTGCTTCCGTTTGTGGGCGATGTCGATCGGGTAAGACCCTGACCAGAGAGGTGGTATCCGACGTATGGCGACAAGCCTGAAGGCCGTGCGCTCTCCGCTTCCCCCCTCGCAGCAGGTGCGGCCGGTGATCGAAGCGGTCCGGCCGCTGGTGGACGGCGGGCGGCGCCCGGCCAAGGCGGCGGTCGGGGACACGGTGACCGTGGAGGCGGATGTGATAGCCGACGGCCACGACGTGCTCACCTGCGACGTCCGGTACCGCCACGATGACGATCTTGTGTGGTCCTCGGTCTCCATGGAGCCCCTCGTCAACGATCGCTGGCGCGCCAGGTTCGACGTGCGGTCGATGGGTCAGCACCGGTTTCTCATCGAGGCCCGGGTGGACCCGTTCATGACCTGGCGCCGCGATCTCCGGGCCCGGACCGATGCCGGCCAGGACGTCGCGGTCGAGTTGCAAGTCGGAGCCGAACTGGTCGACGCCGGGGCGCACCGGGCCGAAGCGGCAGACCGCCGTGTGCTCTCTCTCGCTGCCGCGGACCTCTGGTCGGTCGCCGAGGGCCTGGCCGGTGAAGTCTCCGAAGAGATCACCGCGTGGTGCGGCGCCTCCACTCTGGGCGAGCTCGTCTTCTCGGATGAGCTGGCGCACCTCATGCGCCGGTGCGAAGACCCTGACCGGTCGGTGACATCGGAGGTCTTCACCGTGGCGGTCGACCGGGAGAAGGCCCGCTTCAGCGCGTGGTACGAGATGTTCCCGCGCTCGGCCTCGCCGGAGCCACTGCGCCACGGCACGTTCGCCGACGTCCGGGCCAAGCTGCCCTACGTGGCCCACATGGGGTTCGACGTCCTCTATCTGCCGCCCATCCATCCCATCGGCCGGACGGGACGCAAGGGGCGCGACGGCGTCACGAATGGCGACGACGGGGACCCCGGCAGTCCGTGGGCCATCGGCGGCTTCGAAGGTGGGCACACCGCGGTGCACCCCGAGCTCGGCACGTTGGAGGAGTTCCGGGACCTGGTGACCGCCGCCGCGGCCCGGGGCATCGAAGTGGCCATCGATCTGGCCTTCCAGGCCTCGCCCGACCATCCGTGGGTGACCGAGCATCCAGAGTGGTTCCGGCATCTCCCCGACGGGTCGATCCGCTACGCCGAGAACCCGCCCAAACGCTACGAGGACATCTATCCGCTCGACTTCGAGACGCCGGAGTGGCAGGCATTGTGGACGGAGCTCCTCGAGGTCGTGCGTTTCTGGATCGTCCAAGGGGTGAAGGTGTTCCGGGTGGACAACCCGCACACCAAGCCCTTCGCGTTCTGGGAATGGCTGATCCGCCTCGTCAAGGCGGAAAACCCCGAGGTCATCTTCCTGTCCGAGTCCTTCACCCGACCCCGGGTGATGGAGCAGCTGGCCAAGCTGGGATTCACCCAGTCCTACACCTACTTCACCTGGCGCACTACGAAATGGGAGCTCGAGCGCTACCTGGACGAGCTCACCAAGACCGATGTCGCCGACTACTTCCGTCCGAACTTCTGGCCGAACACGCCCGACATCTTGACCGAGGAGCTCCAGAGCGGCGGGCGTTCGACCTTCCTCTCCCGCCTGGTGCTCGCCGCCACGTTGAGCGCCAACTACGGGATTTACGGGCCGGCCTTCGAGCTGCAGGAGCACACCCCCCGCTCGCCGGGCTCCGAGGAGTACGCCCACTCGGAGAAGTACGAGATCCGTTGGTGGGACCTGACCCGGCCCGACAGCCTTTCGGAGTTCATCGCCCGGGTCAACAAAATCCGGAGGGACCATCGGGCCCTGCAGTTCAACGACGCCCTGCAGTTCCACCCCATCGACAACGAGCGGATCATCGCCTACTCCAAGGTCCGGGAGGTCCCGGCGGCGGAGCAGTCGGACGGCACACCGGGCCGCGATGTGATCGTCACCATCGTCAGTCTTGACCACCTGGCCGTGCAGTCGGGCTGGGTGGAGCTCGACCTCGAGGCCCTCGGCGTTGATCCCGCACGGCCCTACGTCATGCACGATCTCCTCACGGGTGCCCGCTACCAGTGGGAAGGGCGCCACAATTTCGTCATGCTCGACCCGGCCAGCCTGGCGGCGCACCTGTTCACCCTGGAGCAGCCGGCCGCCCCGGCCGGGGCGGGAGGGCTGGAGTGACCGCCACCGAATTGCGGGCGGTGTCCGAACTCGCCGGCACCGTGGTGCAGGCGCCGTTGTCAACCGGCTGGTACAAGGACGCGGTCATCTACGAGGTCCACGTGCGCGCCTTCCATGACGGCAACGGCGACGGCGTGGGGGACTTCCGCGGCCTCATCGAGAAGCTCGATTATCTCCAGGAGCTCGGGGTCACCGCGCTGTGGCTCCTGCCGTTCTACCCCTCCCCGCTCCGTGACGACGGGTATGACATTTCGGACTACCGGCGGGTGCACCCGTCATATGGTTCGCTGCGCGACTTCCGTCTGTTCCTGCGCGAAGCACACCGGCGCGGCATCCGGGTCATCACGGAGCTGGTGCTGGCGCACACGTCCGACGAGCACCCCTGGTTCCAGCGGGCCCGGCTGGCCAAGCCCGGGTCGGTGCACCGCGACTTCTACGTCTGGAGCGACACCCCGGACCGCTTCTCGGGGGCCCGGATCATCTTCAAGGACTTCGAGGCGTCCAACTGGTCGTTCGACCCCGTCGCCCAGGCCTACTTCTGGCACCGCTTCTACTCGCACCAGCCCAGCCTCAACTACGACAGCCCGAGCGTGCGCCAGGCGATGCTCGACGTGGTGGACTTCTGGCTGTCGATGGGCGTCGACGGCCTCCGGTTGGACGCAGTGCCGTACCTCTATGCCCGCGAGGGGACGACGTGCGAGAACCTTCCGGAGACCTTCGCGTTCTTGCGCGAGCTCCGCGCCCACGTCGACAGTCACTTCGAGGATCGGATGCTGCTGGCCGAGGCCAACCAGTGGCCCGAGGATGCCGTGGCGTACATGGGCCGGGGGGACACGTGCCACATGGCCTTCCACTTCCCCCTCATGCCGCGCATGTTCATGGCGGCCCGCCAGGAGGACCGGTTCCCCATGGTGGACATCCTGGCGGAGACGCCCGCCACCCCTCCCGAATGCCAGTGGGCCCTGTTCCTGCGTAACCACGACGAACTGACGTTGGAAATGGTCACCGACGAGGAGCGGGACTACATGTACCGCGCCTACGCGCAGGATCCACAGGCCCGGGTGAACGTCGGCATCCGCCGCCGGTTGGCCCCGCTGCTCGGCAACGACCGCAAGCTGATGGAGATGATGAACGGGTTGTTGTTCTCCATGCCGGGCACCCCGATCATCTACTACGGCGACGAAATAGGCATGGGCGACAACATCTACCTGGGTGACCGCAATGCCGTCCGCACCCCCATGCAGTGGAACAGCGACCGCAACGCCGGCTTCTCCGCCGCCAATCCCCAGCGGCTCTACCTTCCGGTCATCATCGACCCCGAGTACCACTCGCAAGCGGTGAACGTCGAGGCCCAGCAGGAGAACCCCAACTCGCTGCTGTGGTGGATGAAACGGCTGATCGCGTTGCGCCAGCGCTACCAGGCCTTCGGCCGCGGCACCCTCGAGGTCCTGCGCCCGGACAACCGCAAGGTCTTTGCCTTCATCCGGCGGTTCGAGAACGAGCGGATCCTGGTCGTCGTCAACCTCTCGCGCAACGTGCAGTGCGCGGAGCTCGACCTGTCCGAGTTCCGCGGCGCCACCCCCATCGAGCTCTTCGGGAACTCCGAGTTCCCCTCCGTCGGGGATCTTCCTTACTTCATCACTCTCGGCCCCCACGGCTTCTACTGGTTTTCGCTCGAGTCCGAGCAGGACGAGACGGTGCCGTTACGGCAGTCGTTCGTCGTCGACGGTGAGTGGGAGGAGCTGTTCAGCGGGAGCGCGCTCCGTGAGTTCGAGTCGTTCCTCCCGGCGTATCTCGCCAAGCGGCGATGGTTCGTCCAAAAGGCACGCGCCATCACGGCGGTGCGCCTGATCGACTCCGTGCCACTGCCGGCCGTTCCGGGGCGGAGGTCGGGGACCGTGGCCCATCTCCTCATCGTGCAGGCCGAGCTGGACCACGGGAGCCCCGAGCGCTACGCGTTGCCGCTCGCCTTTGCCACCGGGATCGAGGCGGAAGAGTTGAAGAAGTGGCATGCCGACGCCGTGGTGGCCGAGCTGAAGGCGGGTGGTGACAACGGCGTGGTGTACGACGCCATATTCGAGCCCGCCTTCACCAAAATGATGGTGGAGCTTCTCGCCCGGCGTCGTACCGTGGCGGGAACGGGGGGGAAGCTGCTCGGATTGCCGTCGCCCTCGCTCCGCCAATTCGACGAGTTCCTCTCCGAGGACTACGCACCCGTGCCGCTTTCCGCCGAGCAGTCGAACAGCTCGGTCCTGCTCGGGGACCGGGCGATCATCAAGTTCATCCGCCGTTTCGAGGAGGGGATCAACCCCGGAGTCGAGGTCGGGCGGTTCTTGAGCGAGCGAGCTCGCTTCCCCTACGCGCCGCTGAGTGGGGGAAGTGTCGAGTACCGGTCCGACACGCCGGGCGTGCCGCCCACGACCGTGGCGGTTCTCGAGGAGTTCATCTCCAACGAGGACGACGGGTGGAATTACGTCGTGGACGCGCTCATCCACAGCTTCGAGGAGGCGCTGGCGCATCGCCAGGATGCGGAGCTCCGCCTGACCCCGTCACGCAGCCTGTTCACCCGCGAGCGGAGTGTGCTCGAGCCGGGACATCTCCTTGTCGGCGCCCACCTCGAGTGGGCGTCGCTACTCGGTCGGCGGACCGCCGAACTCCACTTGGCGCTGACCTCGGACCACCGTGATCCTGACTTCGCACCCGAACCCTTGACCGCCTTGGACCGCCAGGCGCTCTACCACGGCGCCCGCAGCCTCACCCGCAAGGTCTTCCACGATGTGCGGGCGCTCCCTGTCCCGTCCGCCTACGTGGAACAGGTACTGGCGCGTGAGAACGAGATCATCGCGCACATGCGCAAGCTGAGCATGCTCGGCATTACCGCCGAGCGGATCCGCTGTCACGGTGACTTCCACCTCGGCCAGGTGCTCTGGACCGGAAAGGACTTCGTCATCATCGACTTCGAGGGTGAGCCCAGTCGCTCGCTCGGTCAGCGTCGGCTGAAGCGGCCCGCAGTCGTCGACCTGGCCGGCATGGTGCGCTCGTTCCACTATGCCGGCACGACCGCGGCGCTCCGACTGACCCGTGACCTGGGCACGTCGGTGGCCTCGGTCGACCGGGCGATGATCGATGCGTGGGTGACGTTCTGGCACCGGTGGATCTCCGGCACGTTCCTGGATTCGTACCTGGACGCGGCGGGGCCGGCGGAATTCCTGCCGGACGACCTGGACCAGCTGACACAGCTGTTCGACTTCTTCCTGCTCGAAAAGTCGATCTACGAACTCGGGTACGAGGCCAACAGTCGGCCGGAGTGGGTCGACATCCCGGCCCGGGGAATCCTGGACATTTTGGACACATCGCAGTGACGTCCCCGCCCCCTCCGCTGCCCGGGCTGACCGAGCTGGCCGGACGCTACGGCGTGCAGCCATCGTTCGTGGGTACCGACGGGCGGGAGCACCGGGCCGAGGACGTGGTCATCCTTTCCGTGTTGGCCGCCCTCGGGGCCCCAGTCGCCTCGGGCGCCGACGTCGCCGCCGCCCTGGCGGAGCGCCGGCAGGCCGAGGGGCGTGACCCGCTCGAGCCCGTCGTGGTCCATCGCGTCGGGAGAGCCGCCACGGCCGAGGTGACGTTGCCCGACCGCGTGCACCCCCGGGATGTCTGGTGCACCGTGGCGCTGGAGGACGGCCAGGTGCGGCGGCAACGCCTGATCGACACCATCACCAGCATGCACGCCATCCGCGCCGTCGGCGCGACGCCCGGCAACCGGTACCGTTTCGGGCTCGACCAGGACGGGACGTGGCCGATCGAGCCCGGTTACCACCGGCTCATGGTGGAATGGCCCGGCGCGCGGGCTTCGGCGTTGCTGATCGCGGCCCCCCGCTGTCCACCGGCGGCGCGTGGCTGGGGTCTGTTCCTCCCCCTGCATGCCGTGCGGACCGAGCGGGATTGGGGCGTCGGCAGCTACCCGGACATGGCCGAGCTGGGGGAGTGGGTTTCGGAGATGGGCGCCTCGATGCTGGGTGCCCTGCCCCTCTATCCCGCCTTTTTGGATCCGCCGGCGGATCCGAGCCCCTACCTCCCCGTGAGCCGGCTCGCCTACAACGAGGTCTTCGTCGATCCGACGGTCCTCCCGGAGCTCGCGGCGGCACCCGAGGCGCGCCGGTTGCTCAGTGCCGACGAGTTCCGGCGTCAACTCTCCTTCGCCCACCAGTCGACGCTGGTGGACTACGAGGTGGTGTCGGTCTTGCGCCGCCAGGTCCTGGCCCCCATGGCCGAGGCGCTGCATGCGGGCCCCTCGGCGCGCCGCGACGCGTTCTGCGCCTGGGTCGAGGGGCACCCGGAGCTGCTGGCCTACGCGCGCTTCCGGGCCGCGGGCGACCGGGTCGGGCACCGCCACGGAGCCCAGGCCCACGCGCAGACGGAAGACCCGGACGCCGAGCCCACGCTCGGGTACCACCTCTACGCCCAGTGGGTGGCGGCCCAGCAGCTCACCGCCGCCGCAGCCGCGGTCCCGCTCTACGCCGACCTTCCCGTCGGTGTCCATCCCGACGGCTTCGACCCCGTCTGGGCCCCCGGGGCCTTCGCGCGGGGAGTGCACGGGGGGGCGCCCCCCGACCTCTTCTTCTCCGGCGGCCAGGATTGGGCGTTTCCCCCCCTCCACCCCGAGCGGATGCGGGACGACGGGTACCACTACTTCATCGGTGTGCTCCGGCGGGCCTTCCGCCACGCCGCCTACCTGCGGGTCGACCACATCATGGGTCTGCAGCGGTTGTACTGGATCCCGGAGGGCTTCGACGCCCGCCATGGTGCCTACGTGTCGTACCGGGCGGAGGAGCTCCATGCGGTGGTCGCCCTGGAGGCCCACCGGGCCGGGGCGGTCGTCGTGGGTGAGGACCTGGGCACGGTGCCCGACGGGGTGCGGCGCCGCATGGCCGACGATCGCATGCTGCGCTCTTGGGTTCTCCAATTCGAATCGACGGTGGCGGACCCGCTCCCACCCGCTCCGACCGGCGTGCTGGCGTCGTGGGGCACGCATGACCTGCCCCGCTTCCCGGCGTACTTCTCGGGGGACGACATCGGCGAGCAGGAGCGGGAAGGTCGGCTCTCGCCGACCGACGCCGCGGCGGAACGTACCGGTCGGGACCACTGGCGCGCCGTGCTGCTCCGTGCGCTCGAGGTCGATGACGAAGGTGACGAGCGCGGCCTGCCCGCGCTGGCGCTTCGAGGCTGCCTGCTCCATCTGGCCTCGGGGGCGGCGGATCTCGTGCTCGTCGATCTCGAGGATCTGTGGGGGGAGCGCGAGCCGCAGAACCGGCCCGGTACCGGGGCCGGCGGCGCCAATTGGCGCCGCCGAGGGACGCGCACACTCTCCGAGGCGCGACGCGACACCGCGACGACCGGGTTCTTGCGCGCGCTCAACCGGGTCCGCGACGGTGAGCACGCCGCGGCGCCGTCTGACCGGGTCGAGGCCCTGCGATGAGCGCCGCACGACCGCGGCGCGCTCCGGCGACTTCCCCGGCCGGGACCCTTCTGTCGGAGGATGACCTCTACTGGTTCAACGAGGGCACCCATCGCCGCATGGGCGACAAGCTCGGCGCGCACATCCGTGCCGGCGGAGGCGTCACGTTCGGGGTCTGGGCGCCCAACGCCACGCGGGTGGCGGTCATCGGGGACTTCAACTACTGGAACGCCGACGCGGACGTGCTCGCGCCGCGGGGGAGCTCGGGTATCTGGGAAGGGGCCGTGGCCGCCGCCGGTCCCGGCCACGTCTACAAGTTCGCCATCACGACGCGGGCCGGTGCCGTCCTCGAGAAGGCCGACCCCTTCGCGGCCCGGGCGGAGCATCCGCCGCGGACGGGCTCGGTCGTCTGGGACCTGGCCTACGAGTGGGGTGACGACGCCTGGATGCAGACGAGGGGCGAGCGCGCCGCCCTTACTGCGCCGATCTCGGTCTACGAGGTGCACCTGGGCAGCTGGCGGCGCGATCCCGCCGACCCGCGGCGGTTCCTCGGTTATGCCGAGGTGGCGGAGCCGTTGATCCGTCACGTCCAAGAGGCGGGGTTCACCCACGTCGAGTTCCTCCCCCTGATGGAGCACCCCTTCTATGGATCGTGGGGGTATCAGACGACGGGCTTCTTCGCGCCGACGAGCCGTTACGGGACCCCCCAGGAGCTCATGTCGCTGATCGACCAGCTGCACCGGGCCGGGATCGGGGTGATCTTCGATTGGGTGCCGTCGCACTTTCCCGAGGATCCGTTCGCCCTGGCGCAGTTCGACGGGACGCATCTTTTCGAGCACGCGGACCCCCGTCTGGGCTTCCATCCCGATTGGAAGAGCCTCATCTTCAACTACGGGCGTCACGAGGTACGGAGCTTTCTCGCCTCGTCGGCCGAGCACTGGCTCTCGCACTACCACGTGGACGGGCTGCGGGTCGATGCGGTGGCCTCCATGCTCTACCTCGACTACTCCCGGCGCGCCGGGGAGTGGATCCCCAACGTCTACGGGGGCCGGGAGAACCTCGAGGCACTCGAGTTCCTGCGCCGGTTGAACACGGGGATCTACGCCGACCATCCCGACGTGCAGGTCATCGCCGAGGAGTCCACCGCCTTTCCCGGCGTCTCGCGCCCCGTCCACACCGGTGGCGTCGGCTTCGGGCTCAAGTGGGACATGGGGTGGATGCACGACACCCTCGTGTACTTCGCGCGCGATGCCATCCACCGGCGCCACCACCATGGCGAGCTCACGTTCCGCAGCGTCTACGCCTTCAGCGAGAACTTCATGCTCCCCCTCTCCCACGACGAGGTGGTGCACGGCAAGCGTTCGCTCCTCGGCAAGATGCCCGGTGACGACTGGCAGCGCTTCGCGAACCTGCGCCTCCTGTACGGGTACCAGTTCGGGCAACCGGGGAAGAAGCTGTTGTTCATGGGCGACGAGCTGGCGGTGCGCGGCGAGTGGGATCACGAGCACGGTCTCGACTGGGGCCTCCTCGACGCTCCGGCCCATGCCGGAGTCCTCCGGTGGGTGGGCGACCTCAACGCGCTCTACCGCGGGCAGCGGGCGCTGCACGACCTCGACACCGAACCGGGCGGGTTCTCGTGGACCCAGCCCAACGAGGCCGAGACCAGCCTGCTCAGCTTCCTGCGGATGTCGCCGCAGGGACCGCCGGTGCTGGTGATCTGCAATTTCACCCCGGTCCCACGTTCGAACGTCCTGGTGGGCGTCCCCAACGGGGGTTTCTGGCGGGAACTGCTCAACAGCGACGCGGTGCACTACGGAGGTAGCGGCTGGGGGAACCTCGGGGGGATCGAGGCCCAACCGGTCCCGGCCCATGGCATGCCGTGGACCCTCACTGTGACCATTCCGCCCCTCGGCTGCCTCTTCTTCGGTCTGGGATGAGAGCCGGGAGCCCTGCGTCACTTTTGACCAATTTCGGCCTGCGGGTAGTGTGCGTGACGCCGGCGGCCGCTGCTGCACCCACCGCTTCCGCCCGCCGAGGGGGTCGGTCACCGATTTCGACGGAGACGGTTCCGCACATGTTCTCATCACCTCCCGCCCCAGTGCCCGCCGGCGTTCCCTCCCCCCGCTCGGCCTTGGCCCGGCGGGCCCACCGGCAGGCCCAGGACACGGGGGCGGCGTGAGGGTCTGGCCCGGCAGTCCGCGCCCGCTCGGGGCCACCTGGAACGGTGAAGGCGTCAACTTCGCCCTCTTCTCCGAGAACGCGACCGCGGTACAGCTCTGCCTCTTCGACGAAGCCACGGCCGGCGTGCCGACGGCGACCATCACCATGGCCGAGAGGACCGACAACGTCTGGCACGCCTACCTGCCCGACGTGCGGCCCGGCGCGTTGTACGGCTACCGGGTGGACGGGCCGTACGAGCCCACGAGCGGACATCGGTTCAACCCCAGCAAGTTGCTCATCGACCCGTACGCCAAGGCGGTGAGCGGTCCCATTCGCTGGAGTGACGACCTCTTCGGCTACCGGATCGGGGACGAGCACGAGGACCTCTCCTTCGACTCCCGTGATTCGGCGGCCGCCATGCCCAAGTGCCTCGTGGTCGATCCCTCCTTCACGTGGGAGGACGACCGGGCCCCCAACACGCCGTGGAACCAGACCGTGATTTACGAGGCCCACGTGCGGGGCATGACGGCGCGGCACCCGGGCGTGCCCGAGCACCTGCGGGGGACCTACCTCGGGCTGGCTTCGGACCCGATCATCGACCATCTTCTCGGGCTCGGCGTGACGGCGGTGGAGCTGATGCCGGTGCACCACTTCGTGGCCGACCGGCACCTGGTCGACCAAGGGTTGACGAACTTCTGGGGCTATAACTCCATCGCGTTCCTGGCGCCGCACGTGGGGTATGCCACCGGCGGTCTCGGCCAGCAGGTGAGCGAGTTCAAGTCCATGGTGCGCACGTTGCACCGGGCCGGGCTCGAGGTGATCCTCGACGTCGTCTACAACCACACCGGCGAGGGCAACCAGCTGGGACCGACGTTGTCGCTGCGGGGCATCGACAACTCGGTGTACTACCGGCTCATGCCGGACCAGCCCCAGTACCACCTCGACTACACGGGCACCGGGAACAGCCTCAACATCCTCCATCCACGCGCCATGGGACTGGTCACCGACAGCCTGCGCTACTGGGTGACCGACATGCACGTGGACGGATTCCGGTTCGATCTGGCGCCGGTCCTCGTGCGCGGGTACGAAGCCGGTCAGCCCAGCGCCTTCTTCGAGATCATCCAGCAGGATCCCGTGCTCTCCAAGGTCAAGCTGATCGCCGAGCCGTGGGACGCCAGCCCTGACGGCTATCAGCTGGGACAGTTCCCCACCGGCTGGTCGGAGTGGAACGGGGCCTTTCGGGACTGCGTGCGCCGCTTCTGGCGGGGCGACCCCGGGCAGGTCCCCGAGCTGGCGTCCCGCCTCACGGGAAGTAGCGACATCTACGCGCCGAGTGGGCGCCGGACGTACGCCAGTATCAACTTCGTCACCTGTCACGACGGCTTCACCCTGACCGACCTCGTCAGCTACGAGCACAAGCACAACGAGGCCAACGGCGAGGACAACCGCGACGGGGCCCAGGACAACGCCAGCCGCAACTGGGGGGCCGAGGGGCCGACCGACTCGGCGCGCATTCAGCGCGCCCGTGACCGCATGAAGAGGAATTTCCTCACCACGCTCTTGTTCGCCCAGGGGGTGCCCATGCTGCTGGGCGGGGACGAGGTGGGCCGGTCGCAACAAGGCAACAACAACGCGTACTGCCAGGACAACGAGATCAGCTGGGTCGACTGGGACATCGGCGAGTCGGGTTATGACATGCGCGATTTCGTGCGTGAGCTCATCCGCGTCCTGCAGAGCAACCCGATCCTGCGCCGGCGGGGATTCTTCACGGGCACCGCGGTCCCGGGGACCCGTACCAAGGACGTGACGTGGATCCGCTCCAACGGGAAGGAGATGACCGACGAGGCCTGGGAGGATCCCAACAACCAGAGCATCGGCATGCTGCTGTTCGGCCGCGCCGCCGACGAGGTGGACATCCGGGGTCGCTCCGCACCAGCGGACACGCTGCTCCTCTTGCTCAACGCCGGGACCAGATCACACTCCTACACCCTGCCGCGCATGGAGACGCCCGGCCTGTGGGAGGAGCTGCTCAACACGGCGCGACCGGGTCCGTGGGCGCGCCAGGTGCGCAACGACGCCGTCAACCTCACGGCGCACTCGAGCCTCCTGCTCCGCCACAGCGAGCGCATCGAGCAATGAGCCTGCGCCGCGCCCTGTGGCGCCGTGGCGCGCCATGAGCAGTCCGGCCATGATCGCCTCGACGCAGGGCGTGCGGGTCGCCCTTCATGACCTGGGGGGACCCGGCGATCCTGCGGCGCCGGTCCTGCTCTTCGCGCATGCCACCGGGTTCTGTGGGCAGGTGTGGGAGCCGACGGCGGCGCCGCTCACCGACCGGTACCGCTGTGTTGCCCTCGACCTGCGCGGCCACGGCGTGAGCGAGACCCCCGGGGAGGCGAGCCTGCACTGGTCGCACATGGGCGACGATGTGCTGGCCGCGCTCGACAGCGACCGTATCGGTGGTGATCGAGAAGTCCACGGGGTCGGTCACTCCCTGGGGTGCGCCGCACTGGTGCTGGCGGCCTCACGGCGCCCCGGGCTCCTGCGTTCGCTGTGGCTGTACGAGCCGGCCATCGTCTCGCCCCGGGCGACGGCCCCCGCCGAGTCAGCCGAGCCCGCCGACGCCGCCGACGCCGAGTCCGCCGACGCCACCGCCCCGTTCGGCACGTCCAATCCCTTGGCCGACGCGGCGCTCCGCCGGCGGGCGACGTTCGCCTCCTACGACGAGGCCCTCGCCAACTACGCCCGGAAGGCGCCCTTGAACGAGTTGCACCCCGACGCGTTGGCGGCCTACGTCAGGGGCGGCTTCGCACCCGAGGCAGACGGGAGCGTGACCTTGCGGTGCTCCCCGGCCACCGAAGCGGAGGTCTTTCGTGGTGCGGGCAACAACGAGGCCTTTGCAGCGCTGTCCGAGCTCGATCTGCCGGTCGCAATGGTCGCCGGGCGACCCGACGAGTACGGACCGGTGACGTTCGTCGCGGCCAACCTGGCCCAGTTACCCCGGGGCACGCTGATCGAGCGACGCCACCTCGGTCACTTCGGGCCGCTCGAGGACCCGCCGGGCATGGCGGGCGATATCGCGGCCTGGGTCGAGGCCAACCGCTCCCAACGGGTCACCTGAGAGCGGAGAGGACTACATGGCTCCTCGACCCGCCGGTCGCCCCGTTGCGTTGACCGCATGAATTCGTCTTTCTCGTACGACCCCGAATTGAATGCACGGGGCTCGCAGTCCGCCCCGGTCCAGGGCACAAGCAAGGAGCCCCAGCCCGTTATCCGCTGACGCTTAGAAGCCGGGAAAGGCCCGTCGGAGCTCGTCGAGGTGGCCGACCCCCACGATGCCGCGGGGGGTGTGGTCGGGGTCGAGCCGCCCGTAGACGAGCCGGATGAGCGTTTCGGCGGGCAGGACGAGGTCGGGTTCGTCCGCCGGATCCGCCGGATCCACCGGATCGCTCGGTGACAGCGTGACGCCGTCGGGCCGTAGGGCCAGCGCAAACGCGCGGACGGGCGCAAGTGTCCGGATCGAGATGTCCCGGTCGACGCCGGTCGGTTTGCCGGCCCAGCGGGCGATCATGGGGAGGGTGTCGACCACCAGGGCGGCTTCGTCCTCGGGCAGGGTGGCGGTGGCGTCAAAGGTCACGGCGACGTCCCAGGTGTGGAGGGAGTGCTCGTTGAGGCGCAGGGCGAGGAAGGTCCGGAGATCGAGCTCCGCCGGTCCCATGGCGAAGCGCATGTGGTCCTCGTCCTCGGCCGTGAGCGCGTACAGCCGATATTGCAGCGCTTCGTCCGCCACGAGCGAGTCCGCCGCTTGGGCGTCCGGGTCCTTGGCGTTCCATTCGTCCCAGATCGCTTGCATGTCCACCACCTCGCCGTCGAGGCGCAGCCGCATGATGGTCGCGCCCGAGCCGAGATGCGAGAGGACGTCGGCCACGGTCCACTCGGTCGGATAGGCCTGCTGGCGGACCTGCTCCGGGGTGAGCTGTTCGATCTGGTCGGCCAGCCGCTGCGTGGAGGCGTCGATCACCTGGACCAGTGAGGCCAGGGCGGGGTCATTGAGTTTGGCTGTGCCGTTGCTCTCTGCTGCGGTCATTGACTTCTTATGGGTGGCCATTGACTTCCTTTGGGTGGGCCGGACCTCCCTTAGGTGGCCCGGTTCTGTCGCGCGTACCGTACCGGGCCTCCTCAGTGGACCGGGTCAGCCGCGTGGTTGCTCGAGCCCCGCGAGCACGGAGCGGAGGGTGCGGGCGACGGCGTCCCGTGTCGCCCTCGGCTCCGCGGAGTTGGCGATCAGCATCCCCCCGCGGGTCAGCGCGCCGAGCAGGAGCCGGGCCAGGGTCTCGGGGTCGTCCACCCGGAGCCGGCCCGACGTCGTGGCGGCGCGCAGCGCATCGGTGATGGCGGCGAAGGCGTACCGCTCGTCGAGCTCGGTGAAGCGGGCCAGTCCGAGGACCGCCGGCGCGTCAATGATGATGATCCGTTGCACGTCCGGCTCCAGGACGGCATCGAAGAAGGCGTCAAAGCCCCGCGTGAGGAGCTCCACCTCGTCGGCCGCCCCCACGGCGGCGTGGAGCGATGCCTCGAGGAGGTCGGCGTGGACCGCCTCGAACACGGCTTCGAACAGGGCGGTCTTGTTGGGGAAGTGGTGGTAGAGCGCGCCCGTGGTGAGCCGCGCCTCCCGCGCGATGTCGTCCACCGAGGTGGCGGCGAAGCCGTTGCGTCCGAAGAGGTGGCGTGCCGCGGCGACGAGTGCCGCCCTGGTCTGCGTCACCTGGTCGGTGCGGAGAGAGGGCCGGTTCTCACCGGACGGCCGTGGTTCGGTCACACCCGACTGTGTAGTGCGTCCGAGAGGAGGTTGCGCGCACCCATAGCCATAGTATTATTATGTGAAATAACGATACTATCAACGGGGAGGACATCGTGACCCAGAAGGCAATCGAGGCGTTGGCGGCCGACCGCGAGGCGCTCCTGAAGATCGGTGCCGGCCTCGGCGAGGCCGAGTGGGGGTTGCCGAGCGGTTGCCCGGGCTGGTCCGTTCAAAGTGTGGTGGCCCACCTCGGGGCCCTCTACTGGGTCGTGGTCGACCCTTCGACCCTGCCCGATGTGTCGGACCTGCCGACCGAGCGGGCCCAGGACGTCTTCGTCGAGCAGCGGCGGTCCTGGACGGCGGCGCAGGTGCTGGCCGACTACGAATCTGTCAGCACCCGGGCGCTCGCCGCCCTGGAAGGCCTCGTTGAGCAGGACTTCTCGGTGCCGCTGGGGGACCTCGGGACCTACCGGGCCTCGGAGCTCCCGAGTGCGTTCGCCTTCGACCACTTCCTCCACATCCGCAGCGACCTGTTCGCCCCCCGGGGCCCCCTCACCGGCGCGCCCCCGCCGTCCGACGAGGTCCACCTGGGCTCGGCTCTGGACTGGGTCGAGGCCGCGCTCCCGCAACAGAACGCACCGGCGTTGGAGGGACTGCGCTCCGCAGTGGAGATCGACCTGCGCGGGCCCGGCGCCCGCCCCATCCGACTCGGCCCGGGGGAGCCGGCGAGCCGGGTGATGTCGGACACCGACTCCTTCGTGCGCTGGATCACCCAGCGCACGACCTGGGAAGAGGCCGGCGTTGCCTGCTCGGGCGACGAGGGGGATCTGGCGATCACCAGGTCGTTGCGGGTTTTCTGAACCGCGGCCCGGTGGCCGCCACCCGTCACCTGGCGGCCCTGGCGCCTGGCCGTGCCTGCGGCGCCGACCCGGGCATCCGGGGGAACATTCGCGGCGGCGGTGTGGTTGGAAGTCGAAGTGGGTAGGGGTTGGGTCGTGGGGATGCTGGTGCGCCCCCGATTCTGAACGTCACACCGCTGCGCCACACTATTTCCCATGACCGACGCACTCACCGACACCGACGCCGACGGCTCGACGAGGACGCCCAGCGGGCGGCGGGCTCCCGACTGGGTCATCTTGTTCATTGCCTGCGTGGCGCAGTTCATGGTCGTGCTGGACGTGTCGATCGTCAACGTGGCCCTGCCCTCCATCGGCCGCGATCTCCACTACAGCCCCACGGGCCTCCAGTGGGTGGTGAACGCATATGTGCTGACCTTCGCCGGCTTCCTCCTGCTCGGCGGTCGGGCGGCCGACCTCTTCGGACGACGCCGGGTCTACCTGTTCGGGCTGGGGCTGTTCACCATCGCCAGCCTGGTCGGCGGCCTGGCCCAAGACTCCGCCTGGCTCACGACGGCCCGCGCCGTGCAGGGCATCGGTGGCGCCTTCCTGTCACCGGCCACCCTCACCATCATCGTCACCACGTTCTCGGGGGCCCGAATGGCCAAGGCCCTCGGCACCTGGGCGGCCGTGGCCGGCGCCGGCGGCGCCGCCGGCTCCATCCTCGGGGGCGTGCTGACCGCGGAGCTGTCCTGGCGCTGGGTCCTCTTCGTGAACATCCCGATCGGCGCCGCCGTCACGGTGGCTGCCGTGCTCTATCTGACCGAAACCAAGCGTGGGGAGCGCGACGAGAATTCGCCCCGGCTCGACGTCGGCGGCGCCATCACCGTCACCGCCGGCCTCGGCGCGTTGATCTACGCCATCGTCGGGACCGACACCCATGCCTGGGGCTCGACGTACACCGTCTCGATCCTGGCCGTGGCCGCGGTGCTGCTGGCCATCTTCGCGGTCATCCAGCTCAGGGTGGCCCACACGCCGCTCGTCCCGTTCCGGCTTTTCCGCTCGCGCGCGGTGAGCGGGGCCAACATCGTGATGTTCCTGGTCGGGGCGGCCTTCTTCTCCATGTGGTACTTCCTCTCCCTCTACTTGCAGAACGTCCTCGGTTACGGGGCCCTCAAGACGGGATTGGCCTTTCTGCCCATGGCGATCTTCATCATCATCGGCGCCCAGGCCAGCTCACGACTCCTGCCCAAGTTGGGCGTGCGGCCCCTGCTGGCGGTGGGAACCCTGCTCATGAGCGGGGGCTTCGCCTGGTTCTCCCAGATTGCGGACAACAGCCACTACTGGGACCACGTGTTCGGGCCGGGGTGCATTGTCTCGTTGGCCATCGGCGTGCTGTTCACCCCGCTGGCTTCCTCCGCCACCTCGGGCGTGCACTACACGGAGGCCGGCCTGGCCTCGGGCGTGCTCAACACGGCGCGCCAGATGGGCGGCTCGGTCGGGCTGGCGGTTCTGGCCACCATCGCCATCGACCGCACCCGCAGCCTCCTCGGCTCCGGCCACGCCACCGGCCACGGCACCACCGCGGCCGCCGCATTGACCTCGGGGTACGCCCGGGCCTTCACGCTCGATGCGCTCCTCGGTCTCTGTGCGTTCGCCGCCGCGTTCATCGTCCCCTCCCTCGGGCCCCGACGGTCGGCCGAGTCCCCGGCCGAGTCCCCGGCCGGGCAGATCGCCGATGCGGTGGTCGACGGCGAAGAGGCGGGACACCCGGTACTCGACCCGGCGGCGACGGCCCGCACCGTCCGCCCCGAGCCGGCCTGATCCGGTGCCCTCCCGCACCCCGACACCGACGGGCGGCCCGAATGCCGCGCCGCGAACCGCTCCGGACTCCGCGGCCCTGGTGGCCCGGCTCGGTGGCGACGTCGCGGCGTGGGATCTCGAAGTCACCTCCGCCGTGGCCCTGACCCCCACCATGCGGCGCATCCGCTGCACGGCCCCGGGGCTGGCCGACCTGTCCTACCGGCCCGGTCAGGATCTCATGCTGGCGGTGCCGGCCGACGGCGCGTCGTTCCGGCGCCGCTACAGCATCCGCGCCTTCGACCCGGCCGTCCCCTCCGTCGACATCGACGTGGTCCTGCACGGTGACGGGCCCGCCGCCGCCTGGGCCGCCTCCGTGCAGCCCGGTGACCGTATCGAGGCGATCGGCCCGCGGGGCAAGGTGACCGTCGACGGCGACGCCGACTGGCATCTCTTCGCCGGTGACGACTCGGCCGTGCCGGCCAGCCTGGCCATGGCCGAGTCGCTGCCCGATCCCGACCGTGCCCTCGTGGTGCTCGAGGTCGACGGGCCCGACGACCACCAGCAGGCGTACACGGCCGACGGTCGCGAAATCGTGGTGCGCTGGCTGCACCGCGCCGGGGCCGATCCGGCGTCGGCGACGAACCTGGTCGCCGCGCTCGAGACCATCGATCTCCCCGGCGGCCATGGGCACGCCTACCTGGCCGGGGAGCTCGGCGTCGTGGCGGCGATGCGGGCCGCGCTGCTCGGGCGCGGACTGACGCCCGAGCAGATCTCGGCCAAGCCCTACTGGCGGGCCGGGAAGGCCAATGCCGCCCACGGAGAGCCCGAGCGGGAGTAGGGCGGGCCGACGTTCGGGCCCGGGTCGAAGTTGACCGGCGCCGCATCGGGCCGGTAGACCAATGGTCCGCAATCGGATCGATCGGGGCAGAAGGACAGATGGACCTCAAACCGGGAAGCCGCTGGGCCAGCCAAGTGTGTGCCACCGAAGTCGTGGTGGTCCGCGCCTCGACGGAACCGGTGTCGCTCGAGTGCGGCGGCCATCCGATGGCCCCGGTGGGCGAGGACCGGGCCGCCGACCTCACCTTGGACCCGGCGTTCGCCGGGGGCTCCCTCATCGGCAAGCGGTTCGCCGATCCCGAGAGCGGACTCGAGCTCCTGGTCACCAAGGCGGGGGAGGGCAACCTGGCCGTGAACGGGGTCGCCATCCCGCTCAAGGAGGCCAAGCCGCTCCCGTCGTCCGACTGACGCTCTGAGCGACCAGGCCCGCCCGTGCATCTGAGCTCGCTCCTCGAAATCGCCACCGACGCGCTCGGGGACCGGGTGGCGGTCGCCGCCTGCGCCGGGGGTGCGCTGACCTACCAGGAGCTCTCCGAACGGGTCGACGCCGTGGCGCGCCACCTGGCGGGCGCCGGCGCCGAGCGGCTGGTGGCGGTGGACGTGAACTCCGAGGCGGTGCCCATCGGCCTGTTCGGCGCGGCCCGGGCCGCCATCCCCTATGTCCCGGTGAACTACCGACTGGCCGACGCCCAGCTCTGCGCCATTCTCGAGCGCGCCGCGCCCGGGCTGGCCGTGGTGGAGCCGTCGGTGCCGCCCCGTCTCGGAGGGGGCGTCCCCGGGCTGTCATTGCTCTCCCGGGACGAGTTCTTGGCGGCCGACGGCCCGGCGAGGGTCCACAGTGCCGAAGGCGACCCCGAGGACCCCGCCGTCCTCCTCTTCACCAGCGGGACGACGGGGGAGCCCAAGGCGGCGGTGCTGCGTCACCGGCACCTCACCAGCTATGTGCTGGAGACGGTGGAGTTCATGGGGGCCGACCCCGAGGACGCCGCCTTGGTGAGCGTCCCGCCGTACCACATCGCCGGCATCGCGGCCGTGTTGTCGTCGGTATGGTCGGGCCGGCGCCTGGTCTACCTGCCCCAGTTCTCGGCGGAGACCTGGGTGGACCTGGCGGCGAGGGAGGCGGTCACCCACGCCATGGTGGTGCCGACCATGCTCGGGAGGATCCTCGAGGTCCTGGCCGAGCGCGACGAGCAGTTGCCCGCGCTGCGCCACCTCTCCTATGGCGGGGGCCGCATGCCGATGGCCCTGGTCGCCCGCGCCCTCGAGCAGCTGCCCCACGTCGGTCTGGTCAACGCGTACGGGCTCACCGAGACCAGCTCCACCATCGCGGTGCTCGGTCCCGAGGACCACCGCGAGGCCATCGGCTCGACGGATCCCGCCGTGCGCCACCGTCTCGGTTCGGTGGGCCGCCCGCTGCCGAACCTCGAGGTGGAGATCCGCGACCCGAGCGGCGCCCCACTCGGTGCCGGCGCACACGGTGAGATCTGGGTCAAGGGCGATCAGGTCTCGGGCGAGTATCTCGGCCGGGCGTCCTCCGTCTCCGCCGAGGGCTGGCTGGCCACCAACGACGGCGGCTGGCTGGACGAGGCGGGGTACCTCTTCGTCGAGGGTCGCCTCGACGACGTGATCGTCCGGGGCGGTGAGAACCTCTCGCCCGGAGAGATCGAAGAGGTCCTCCTCTCGCATCCGGCCGTGGCCGACGTCGCCGTGTTCGGGGTCCCCGACGAGGAGTGGGGGGAGGCGGTGGCAGCGGTCGTCGTGCTGGTCGAGTCGGCCGACGTCGACGAGGACAATCCCGTCGACGAGGACAGCCTGCGGGCCTGGGTGGCCGAGCGCCTGCGCTCCACCCGGGCGCCCGCCCGCATTGAGTTCCGTACCGAGCTGCCCTACAGCGAGACCGGCAAGCTGCTGCGCCGGGTGCTCAAAGCCGAGCTCGGCGCCGGCGCGACGCCGACGCCGTAGCCGTAGCCGTAGCCGTAGCCGTAGCCGTAGCCGTCCAGCACACCCAGCGCACCGACCACAGCCAGGGCACCCCCGGGGCGTCCCCCGGGAGCGCCTATCCCAGGGCGCCGCTCTCGCGGAGCTGGCTGATCTCGTCCCAGTCGAGTCCGGTCTCCAGCAGGATCTCCTCGGTGTGCTGGCCCAGTTCGGGCGCCGCGCCCCGGGGCACGGTCGGCTCGTCGTCGAACCGCATGGGGGCCGGCACCAGGTTGAACGGCTTCCCGCTCTGCGGCGTGACGACGGGGAAGAATCCGTTGGGCTCGACCTGGGGGTGGACGGGGATCTCCGACGGGCGCAGCACCGGGGCCCAGACGCCGCTGAAGCCGTCGAGGAGCTGATGGACCTGGTCCAGCGTCTTGGATCCGAAGACCGCGTCGAGGGCGGCCACACACGCGACGCGGTTCGTATAGCGGCCGGCGTCGTCGGCGAACCGCTCGTCGTCGATCAGCTCGGGACAGCCGAGGAGGGTGCACAGCTCGGCCCAGAAGCGCGCCGCCTGCAGCAGGACCAGGTAGAGCCAGCGGCCGTCGCTGGTGCGGTAGGTGTTGACGACGGGGTTGGGCGCCTGCGTGCGGTCGCCGAGGCCGGTCGCCCCCGAGAACGGCGAGCCGGTGATATCGGGGGAGAGGGCCCACATGCCCACGTGCATGAGCGAGACGTCGATGACCGACGTCTCGCCGGTGCGCTCGCGCTTGAACAGCGCCATGCCCACCGCTCCGGCGATGGTGTTGGCCCCTTGGAGGTCGAAGAAGGCGGGGGGCTGGGTCAGCGGGTCGCCACCCACCGACATCTTGTAGGCCATGCCGCTGGTGGCCCAACCACAGGCGACGTCGTACCCACCGACATCGGCCATCGGCCCATGGGCGCCCCAGCCGGTCCCCCGCACGTAAATGATCTGGGGATTGGCGGCCCGTATGTCCTCGACCTCAATGTGCAGCTTGCGCCGGATGGGGGCCAGGTTGCTGGTGAGGAACACGTCGGCCGTGGCCAGGACCCGGGCCAGCGCCCCTCGTCCTGACTCGAGCGACAGGTCGGCCGTGAAGCTGCGCTTGCCCCGGTTCGGCACCTCCAAGAACGGGTTGGGCCCGTCATCGCTGAGGTTCAGCAGGTTCGTCAGGGCGCGTTGGGGGTCGCCGGTGGGCGACTCGACCTTGATCACGTCGGCACCGAGGTCGGCCAGGACGGCACCGGCCGCGGGGACGAACGTCCAGTTGGCCACCTCGACCACACGAACACCTTCAAGTGGGCCCGGCATCTTCCCTCTCCCTTCGTCGGGGACGAAGGCTACGTGTTCTGGCCGGCGCCGTCGGTGACCGCGTCGACCAGGCCCCAGGCCAACGCGGTGGCCGCGTCGATGCGCGCCCCGCTCAGGGCGAGGAGCGCCATGCGGTGGCGGCCGACGCGCCGGGTGATGCTCGCCGTCCCCCCGGCACCGGGGATGAGCCCGAGACCCACCTCGGGCAGCGCGGCCGAGAAATCGGGCCGGGCCACCACCCGGGGGGCGAAGGCCGGGAGCTCCACGCCCGAGCCCGCACAGGGGCCGTGGACCTGGGCCTCAATCCGGGGCCCGAGCGCGTCGATCGACCGCCCGATGCTGGCGGCCAGCCGCACCAGGTGGGCCGAGGCCGGATCCGTGAAGCTGCCGAACTCGTCGAGATCCCCGCCGCTGCAGAAGCTGGGGCCCTCGCCCCGCAGGATCACCACCTCGACGGTGGGGTCGGCGGCGGCGAGCGCCAGCCCTTCGAGGAGGCCGTCGCGCAGGGTCCGGTCCAGCGCGTTGCGGACATGGGGGCGGTTCAAGGTGAGCGTGAGGTGGTCGTCGTGGCGTTCCACCTTGACGGCCGGGCCCCCGCCCGATCGGCCCTCCCGCACCGGGCGGGCGGCCCGCCACCGGGCGAATTCGGGGCCGGCCTGGAGCAGGGAGTAGGTGGCCGACTCCGCCACCAGGGCGCCACCGAGGGAGGACGGGGCCTCCCGCAGGCACAGGGCAAGGGCGGTGGCCGCCACCGGGTTGCGCTCCACCACGCGCATGATGTCGTCCACCGACGCCACGCCCTCCTCCTCGGTCGCATCGGCCAGCGGGGGCCGGTCGCCGGGGCTCCGGGCCACGGCGACCACAATGCAGGGCAGCGAGGCCAGGCGGTCGACCACGCCGGCCTCGGGGACCGAGCCGTCGGGGGTGGTGACCACCACCAGGCCGCTCGGATCCGAGAGCGTCTCGGCGGCGAAGGGCGAGCACACGAGCGCCGCCAGCTCGCCGTCGGATGTCGAGAGTACGCGGATGCCGCGACCATACCGGAGACCGTTGCGGTCGCCCCCTCCCGCCGGTGGCAGGATCGAGTGGTGGATCGGAGGGGCAGGGCGTGGGCGGCGAGCGGCGCGATGGACCTGACCGGGAGGCCGGACGGGCCCGGGCTCGGCGGACCGCCCGACCTCGTCGACCTCGTCGAAGTGGCGGCGGGCGTGCTGGACCGCCGGAGCGGCGGGCGGGCCGCAGTCGACGGGCTCGCCCTGTTGGGGGAGCGGGCCGCCCTCTCGAACCTGACCCGTCACGGGGCGATCAGCTGCGGGGGCAGCACGCGACTGGTCCGCACGGCCGAC
>Ga0182030_10002222_pt1 | contig 41070 bp, 45 predicted proteins | sample 812S3MmetaG_FD_121299 | JGI IMG/M metagenome (GOLD analysis project Ga0182030, IMG submission 121299) | Permafrost microbial communities from Stordalen Mire, Sweden - 812S3M metaG (Illumina Assembly) | ecosystem: Environmental > Terrestrial > Soil > Wetlands > Permafrost | place: Sweden...
ACCGGACGGCCCACCCTCACCTGGACCTTCGACCAGACCGTCCTGGATGCCGAAGCGGCCAGCGACGGCTGGTATGCGCTGTTGACCAACCTCGATCCCGACCAGGCCGACACCGCAGAAGTTCTCCGCCGCTACAAAGGCCAAGAAGTCGTAGAACGCCGCTACGGCGACTTCAAAGGACCTCTCGCCGTGGCCCCCATGTTCCTCCACAACAACCGGCGTATCGAAGCCCTCATCACCGTGATCTGCCTCGCCTTGCTCATCTTCTGTCTCATCGAGCGCGAAGTCCGCTCCCAGCTCGCTCCCGAAACGACCATGGTCGGTATCTATCCCGAGAACCGGGCCGTCAAACCCACCGGCCGACTGATCTTCGCTGCGCTCGCCGGCATGCGCCTCACCCCCGCCACCGCCACGGAACCACCCGTGATCCCAAGACCCAACCAAACCCAACTCCGGCTCCTCGACATGCTCCACGTCGATCCCCGAATCCACCGCTAACTCACACCCCAACATGTGCGGAACACCGGCCTAGAGACCATACGGCTTCGAAAAGACGGTAGCGAGGTCCCGGTGCTGTTGAGCGTGTGCCCCTTGGTAGGTGCCGATGGCAGCGTGACCGGGGCTTCCACGGTCGCTCACGACATCAGCGAGCGCAAGCACCTTGAGGAGGCGCTGGAGCATCGCGCCCTGCATGACGAACTGACTGGGCTGGCGAACCGGGCGCTCCTGATCGATCGCCTAGATCACGCATTGGCGGCAGCGCGGCGTTCTAAGGCGTCGGTCGGTGTGTTGTTTATGGACTTGGACGACTTCAAAGGTGTCAACGATATGCACGGCCGTGAGATCGGTGACCGCCTCTTGGCCAAGGTAGCCCGTCGGCTCAGCCGTGTTGTCCGCACCGGTGACACCTTCGCCCGCCTTGGTGGCGACGAGTTCGTTGTCGTGTGCGACAGGGCCGATCAGGTCGCGTTGGAAGCTTTGGCCAGCCGGCTCGCCAAAGCGCTAAGACCACCATTTACCATCAAGGGACACGACCTGGCAATCAAGGCGAGCTTCGGCCTCGCCGTAAGCAAGCCCTCCAGTTCTCGGATGTCGCTGCTAACCGAGGCAGACATCGACATGTACAAGTGCAAGACACGACCAGACCTGGATTAGGTCTGTACCTCTTTTGAAGATTGGTCGACGGTGTGTGTGCCAGGTATGCCATGGAGGACCAGGCCCCCTTACGCATAAGGAACGCTCAGCGCTGAGGATTAATCCGTCCGTCAGGCGTCCGACTCTTCACGCACAAGCAGCCGCCGCCTACGAAGCCATCGGAGAGGAAGGACCCGCGAAGCGGGCGTCGACTCGAGTCGTGTCCCAGGCCACTCGCGGTAGGTTTGACCCGTGAACTCGGGTTTATGTGCACGGCTACGCACCGCGAGAAGCGCAGCGATTGTCCGACCAAGCCAACACCCTCGCCGAGTTGCTCCACCACGAACGACACGGCTGGTACCGCGCGGCGGTCTGTAGCGACGACGCCCTGGTGCCTACTGGCAAAGCCGCTGCCGCCCACCCCGACGACCGAGCCGGTCATCGAAGTGGCTTGTCCGTCGGCGTGCACCTCACACAGCGGTGCTCCCCTACTAGCAAGCGACCCACATTACGCACCGGCACCGGCGACAGCTACCGGCGCACTATCGAACTCCACGTCGCAGCCGAGCCGAACGTGTTCCGCGTCGCAGGGATGTGGGCTCAGGCGTCGCGGTGGACGATCAGCCAAGTGCCGATCCCTAACGCGACGATGGCGTAAAGGCAGAGCACGCCGAACCCAGCCCATGGGTTGAGTGCCGACCCCCCGTGGACGCCGATGACGGAGCTCATGGTGTCGCTGATCTGGAGGGGTAGACAGTCCAGGATTGGGTGGCTGAAGGATGAGGAAGGGCCTCGAGGGTGATGGCGAAGAGGCCGAGGACGGGGAGGATCAGTCCGCTGCCCACCACTGCTCTCAGGACACCGGGTTGGTTCAGCGAGGCGTGTAGGGCAGGATTCGATAGCAACGCCTGCGTGATGAGGAACGCGCCGAATGACAGGATTTGCCCAACGATGGCGGCGATGATGGTGAACACGGCTGCTTTGGCTGCCACGATGAGCGGACGGTTCGGGATGGCTGCGAGCGTTGCTCGGATGGTTCCGGTTCCGTATTCGGCGCTCATCAACATAACGCCGAGCACGGCGATGACCAGTCGGCCGAAGAGCAGTCCTTTGAGGCTGATACTGGTGGGGTCGAAGGTGGTTTGCTGGTTGGCAGTGAATGTGTGCCACTGGCCGGGGATGGTCGCCCCGGCGATGATGGCGATTCCCAAAGTGAGGACCGTCATGGCGGTGAGGGTCCAGGCGGTGGAGCGAACGGAGCGCATCCTGATCCATTCAGCGCCCATGACGCTCGAGAATCGATAGTGTTCGCTGGTGCTCGACGGCGACACGAAGGCGGCGCTGGTCATCAGTTTCTGCCTTCGGGGTAGGATGCGGTGGCGCTGCTTGCGGTGATCAATGGAGCGGCGGCGGAGCCGTGGCATTCGACGCTGTCACGGGTTAGTTCCATGAAGGCTTCCTCCAGTGAGGCGGCTTGGGGGGACAGTTCGTGGAGGAAAATTTCTGATCTGCCTGACAGCTCCCCGATTTCGGAGGCCGGCAGACCTGTCACGGCGAGCGCACCGTCAGGTTCTCCTGTGACGTGTGCACCGCGGTGGACAAGCAGCTCGCGGAGGTCATCGGATCGCGGCGCTCGCACTCGAACGTATCGGCCGGAGGTTTTGGCGACGAAATCTTCCACTGACCCAGTCGAGATCAGCTTTCCTCGTCCGATCACTACCAGATGGTCGGCGGTCAGCGCCATCTCGGTCATCAAGTGGCTGGAGACGAAGACGGTGCGACCCTCTGACGCGAGGCGCTTGAGGAGATTGCGCACCCAGAGGATGCCCACTGGGTCCAGGCCGTAGATGGGCTCGTCGAAGAGCAGCACGCCAGGGTCGCCGAGCAGGGCCGCGGCGATCCCCAGGAGTTGAGGTTTTCGTTCGCTGCTAGCGCGAGGATTTCTGCTGATAGAAGTAGACGGCGAGGGGAGCGAACACCACGGTCAACCCGATGGACCACAGGAGGGTGGCCAGCTCAGGGTGTTGCATCGGCCAGGCGGAGATGGTTGAGGCGGGATTGGGGTTACCGAAGAGGTTTCGACAGGCCGACGCGACGGCGCTCACCGGGTTCCAGTTCGCCACGACCCGCAACCATGCGGGCATGCCTTGGGTGGGGACGAAGGTGTTGGACACGAATACCAGCGGCAGAAAAAAGATGAATCCGACAGCGGCCGCGGCTTCAGGGTTCTTTACCAGCATGCCGGCGCAGGCCCCTACCCAGGTCATGGCGAAGGCGATCAACAGGCACAGGCCGAACGCCAACAGGGCGTTGCCGATTCCGTGGTGGGTTCGCCAGCCCACCGCAAGGCCGGTGACGATGAGCACGCCGACGGCGAGGACCTCGGTGAGGAGATCGGCCAGTACCCGTCCGGCGAGGACCGAGGACCGTGCAATGGGCAGGGAGCGGAACCGGTCGATGAGACCGGTGGCCATGTCGTTGGAGACACCGACCGCGGTGCCTTGCGCGGTGCCGGTCAGCGCCATGCCGAACATGCCGCCGATGAGGTACTCGTGGTAATTGCCGCCGCCGGGAATCTTGATGGCGGAGCCGAACACATAGACGAACAGCAGGATGAAGATGACCGGCTGCACGGTGACATCGAGGAGCTGCGAGGGCTCACGGACGATCCGGGCTACCCCGCGGCGGGCCAGCACCAGAGTGTTGCGGAGCGACCACCACGTGCGAGACGGCAACGACTCGTCCGTGGCCGGGGGCAGCGGGATAAGAGTGGCAGTCATGGCAGTGTCGCTTTCTGGTCGGGGGGTGAGATGGGTTCGGTGGCGTGGCCGGTGAGGGTCAGGAAGGCGTCGTCGAGCGAGGGGCGGAGCATCCCCAGGTCATCGATCACCACGCCCGCGGCATCCAGGGCGACGGCGATGGCCGGAATCGCTTTCGCGCCGTCCCGGATCGGCGCGTCAACCCTTCGTCGTTGCCCATCAATGTGGACTTCGCCTGCGGCGTAGCGGGCAAGCACCTCGCGTGCCGCCGCGAGGTCGGACTCGACGGCCACGGTGACCTGAATGCGGTCACCACCAACCTTGCCTTTCAGCTGGTCCGAGGTCCCCTCTGCGATGACCGATCCTCGGTCGATGACGACGATCCGGTCAGCCAACTGGTCAGCCTCCTCCAGGTACTGCGTCGTGAGCAGCACCGTCGTGCCGTCGGCCACCAAGGTGCGGATGATCCCCCACAGAACCAGACGGCTGCGCGGGTCCAAGCCGGTGGTGGGCTCGTCGAGGAACAGGATCGGGGGGCTGCTCACCAAGCTGGCCGCCAGGTCCAACCTGCGGCGCATTCCGCCCGAATACGTCTTCACCCCTCGGTCCGCGGCGTCAGCCAGATCGAAGCGTGACAGCAGCTCCTCGGCTCGTCGCTGGGCCTTCCTGCGTGGGAGACGACAGAGTTGACCGATCATCACCAGATTCCCGGTCCCGGTCAACGACTCGTCGAGCGCGGCCGACTGCCCCGCCAAACCGATACGGCGTCGTACCTGCGTTGCTTGGCCGGCCACGTCGTATCCGGCCACCCGGGCGCTGCCCCGGTCCGGGCGCAGCAAAGTAGTGAGGATGCGTACCGCGGTCGTCTTCCCGGACCCGTTCGGCCCTAGGACGCCGAGGATGGTGCCGGTCTCAACCGCCAGATCCAAGCCGGCCAACGCTCGGGTCTTCCCGAAGGACTTCTCGAGGCCTGTGGCTTCTATCGCTAGGTCAGCGACCATCTTTCCTCCTCCAGTACGACGTACAAGCCTTGTCGTACTTTGTACGATACCATACGCTGTACGAGATCGACGCCGACAGGAGAGCCCCATGACAGACCTCGACGAGTTCTGGCCCCCCTCGGCCGCAGTCGCGCCTCGGCGAGCGGTGTCGGCCCAAACCCAACAAGGACAACGAAACAAAGCGCTGTCGCGCGACGAGATCGTTCACGCTGCAGTAGCCCTCGCCGACGCAGAAGGGGCAGGCGCCGTGAACATGCGCCGCATCGCCAAGGACCTCGGCGTGGGCGCCATGTCGCTCTACTGGCACGTGGCCGACAAGGAACGACTCCTCGACCTCATGCTCGACCTCGTGGAGGGCGAAGACGAGGCCGTTGAGCCAAGCGGCGATTGGCGCCAAGACCTGAGCCGGATCGCCACACAAAAACGACGAGCACTTCTTCGCCATCCCTGGGTCGTGGACTTCATGAGCGGACGGCCACCCTTCGGACCGAACGCACTCCTCCAAATCGAACGATCACTCGCCGTGGTAGACGACCTCGATGTCGATACTCGAACGAGACTCCAGATCCTCACGACGATCGACGCCTACGTCACCGGGTCGGTCCTGCACGAGCTGCGGGAACAGCGAGCCGAGGACACCCAGTCCCGGGAAGGCCTCTCCCCCGCCGACATCGTGGCCGGCATGCAGGCGTGGAAGGACCGACTCGACCGTGCCGGCAGGTTCACACGCGTACTGCGCATATTTGACGAAGGCATCGACCCCGACGCAGCGGAGACACGCAACGAACGGTTCGAGTTCGGCCTCGAATGCATCCTAGAAGGCATCGCTTGTCGGCTCGCCCAGGTCGTACCGTGAGCGACCCCAGTGGTCTGTCGCTGCCCGGTCCGCCGGTGGGTTTGTCAAGAAAACTTTGACAACTTCAAGATTGTCAAGGTACTCTTGACACATGACGCAGACATCTGACCCCGACGACAAAAGCGAGCCCCGCAAAGTCTCGCCCCTCATGATTGCCACTTGGGAGGCGGCGACCTCCGACCCTGATCCGCTCGCCGCGCTGGGCGCCACCCGAGCTCTGGTGGGGCTCCTGTCTACTTGGGAGTCACAGCTTGCAGGAGAGGCAGTGGCGGCCGGGGCGACATGGGAATCAATCGGTGGGTCAGTCGGCGTGAGCCGACAAGCCGCTTGGGAGCGCTTTCACGACGAAGTCCACGAGTTCAGGCAGCAAGTGAAGAACGAAGCCCGAACTCTTCGTGACCGTCAACGCAAGGAATGGGACGAGTTCAAGGACAACGTGAAGACCCAGGCCAAAGGGCGCCATCATCACTCGCATTGAATCCGGCTCGCGGACGTCGCCGCGTTGCTGCCGGTCGTCGCGTGCGCGCCAAACTGGTCGATCCGCGTACTGACGGACCGCGGTCATCCTCTGTTCCGGTTACGGCGTGAAGGCGTTCCGGCAGGTGACCCAAAGGCGCCGGTAGGTGGCACGTCGGGCGACGAATGCGCCGCGATTCGGGGCAGTGTCCGGCACGCTTTCTCCGAGCCCGTTTAGCCGCTGCCCGGCGTAGGGGGCAAGTGGCGGTCGGCGTTTAGAGATGCCGTCGCGGAGCGGTTCTGGGCGACCCTGCCGCCTCTCGATTCTCAGCACGGGTAACGGCAATCCGTCGGTTCGGCCCAGCGCTTGCAGCACGGGAGGCTGGTCGGTTCGGGAGCGGAGTTCGTCGTTGATCAGCTGCCCGACCGCCTGGTGCGACCGCCACGCTTGTCTTGAAGCCCTGGGCGACTGCAGTTCACGTTCTCAGTATGCGAAACCGGCCTCTCGGTCAGGCGTTGCGATGTCGGAGTGGAAACGCCTGCGGACCCAGTGGCGTTCGCAGCGCGTCAGGGGAGCCAAGGCGTCAGGGATGCAACCATTCTCGGATCGACGACACACACGTTCCGGCAACGACGGCACCGATGACGACAAGGATGCACACGATCGCGACAAGCCACATCGCCTGTACCCCGACAGCCCATGCAGGGATCACGATGGCTAGGACTATGGCGCCAACAATGAGCCGGTAGACGTTCATCCGCCAGGTGAACAGGCGACGCAACATTACGGCTCAGTTTGCCACAGGATGCACCGTCGGCGCCCTGGACGATCCAGTGAGTGCCGAGCGGTCCCACCGACGTGGCGGTAGGTGGAACCTTCGGCCGAAAGGTTGGTCGCGCAGAACGAAGGAACATGGGGCGATGGAGATTCCGAAACGGGTTGTGGATCGGGGGCGCGTGCGCTGGAGCTGCAGGCGCCGTCCAGCCCACGTGCGAGTCCACCCCTTTCGCTCCGCGGCCCCTGCCAAGTCGAGATCGGACAGCGGCCAGAACAGGCTCTCGGTCACCGTCGCCAGGACAGCACGCGGACCGTCGTAGGCCATCTCGGGCCCGACGAACTCAGGATCGGGAAGAAGGCGGCTCAGCGCGCTCAACGGTGCCATGACGGGCGCCTCGCCACCATCGTTGTAATCGGTAGGCCGTCCAACATCGGAATCAATGCAGCCAACGTACCGCTCAGCCTTTCAGGCCAGCACCGTTACACCGTTTGTGAAACACTCCCTACCTACGCAGTGCGTGCGGAACGGCCGCCGGCCTGTAGCTTGCGACAGGGCCTCTTAGGCTACAGAACTCGTTGTGGGCACTAGCGGATTTCGTATGTTCCGTCCAGCCGAGCGCGGCCGATCGCATGGCCTGCGATGGCGGCGATCATCTCATCAAGGTCGAATCCGGCTGGCAGCCCGGAAGTCTGGTCGAGGGCGAAGAGCTGGAACACATAAACGTGCGGTCCGTGTGATCGGATCGGCAACGGTCCGGACCAACCGGGGCGGCCAAGCGCGCCTTTGCCGTGGTGAATGCCAGGAATCGGGCTTGGGTTTGCCAGGGCATCCTCCGGGAGGCCGTTCAGCGAAGGGTCGATGCCCAGCGTGAGCGCATGGGTGGCCGGCCTTCTGCGAGGAGCGTCGGGATCTTGCACGATGAGCGCCAGCTCAACGGTGCCAGCTGGCGGCTCAGTCCAGTCGAGGGCCGGTGAGATATTGGCGCCGAAGAGCCTGCCGCGGTGCCTTTCCGGTATGGGTGTCCCGTGATCGAACGCTGGGCTGGTAAGGGTGAAGTTCTCCGGGGCCTGCAGGTCGGGGCGGGCCCACACGAGGGTCTGCTGGCCGGCGCGCCGGTTGCGCAGTGCGACGCCGAGGGGGTTTGCGGGCATGACTTCGACTCCTCCCGAGTGTGGATCCGACTGACTGTGGAGCGGACTGACTGTGGAGCGGACTGACTGTGGATTTGAGTGACTGTAAATCTGGACTGGCTCGGAGTCGGGACAGGTCGGGTCGCCGCTTTCACCGCGGTTTCTTCTTGGTCTGGAGGCGGGTCAGGATCTCGTCGAGCCGGGCGAGGTCGTCGGAGTCCAGGTTGATCAGGGCTGGCGGTGCCTCATTGAGGATCGCCTGGCCGCGTTGTGCCGCGTCGCGTCCGGCGTCGGTCAGGTGCACGAGCTTGCGGCGGTTGTCGTCGGGGTGGGCGGTGCGATGGACCAGGCCTCGCGCTTCGAGCTTGTCGACGCCGACGGTCGCGGCTGGTGGGTCGACATCGAGGGCGCGTGCGATCTCTCGCAGGGTCATCGGTCCGTCGGCGAGCTTGAGCAGCAGTTCGACCTTCGCCGGCCCGAGATCGAGGGCGGCGTGAAGGGCACGCCGACGGTCCTGTCCGGTGACGAACTCGTGCAGGGCAGTCCACACCCGGGATGCGGTGTCTGGCGGCGTGGCCGATCGGGCGGTCATCGGGCTCCTTCGGGGGCGGGGTTCGTTCCAGTGGCCAGGCGGGCGCCGTTTCGCTCGGCGGTCGCCAGCGCCCAGCGTCCGGTCGAGACCATGCCGAGCAGCACCACCATGACTCCGCAGCCAGCGACCACCACCCACGCGGCATGGCTGGCGTGCACGAAGCCGGCAGAGCTGCCGGCGATGATCGCACCGGTGACCGCCACCCCGACGGCCGCTCCGGTCTGGCGAAAGGTGGAGGCGATCGCTCCTGCGACACCGGCCTGGTCTCGGGGCATGCCCGACAGTGCGGTGTTGGTGATCGGGGCGCTGACCAGACCCGCCCCGGCACCGTAGAGGAGGTAGGCGACGATCAGATACCACACAGCAGTGTGGGCGCCGAGGCCGATCAGCAGGATCGCGCCCACGGCGATCAGCCCGCCGGACAAGACCAGCGAAAGCCTCGGCCCACGGCTGGCCACCAACCGGCCTGAGACGGTGGAGAGCACGCCGAGCATCGCGGCCATCGGGATCGTGAGCAGGCCGGCGTGCAGCGCGCTGTAGCCGCGAACGTCCTGGAGGTAGAGCGTGTTGAGGAACAGAAAGCCTCCTAGGGTGGCCAACGCGAAAACCCCGATCAGCGCTGCGCCCGAGAACGGCACGCTGCGGAAATACCGCATGTCGATCAACGGCTCGCGCCGCCTGGACTCGAGCACGACCAACACGACCGCAGCGAGCACGGAAACCGCGAACAGCGCGACGATCGGCGCCGAGCTCCACCCGCTGCGTGGCCCCTCGATGATTCCCGCGGTCAGGCAGCCCAGCAGCGCGATGACCGCCAGCTGACCGGGAGGGTCAAGGCGCCGGGGTCGCCCGGCCCGCGACTCGGGCACGAACCGTTGCGTGAGGGCGATCGCCATCAGACCGACGGGTACGTTGATCCAGAAGATCGAACGCCAACCGATCCCGCTGACCAATAGGCCTCCGAGCACCGGGCCGCTGGCCAGGCTGAGCCCGGCGACCGATCCCCACATGCCGATCGCCTTCGCGCGACCGGCTTTGTCGGTGAAGGCGGCGGCGATGATCGACATGGCCACCGGGTTGAGCATTGACCCGCCGACGGCCTGCAGTCCGCGAAAGGCGATCAGCCACCGGAGCGACGGAGCCACGCTGCACAGCAACGACCCTAGCGAGAACGCTCCCAGCCCGATCTGAAGGACCCGCCGGCGGCCGAAGCGATCCGCGAGCGAGCCCGACAGCATGAGCAGGCACGCAATAACGAGGGTGTACGCATCGATCGTCCACTGCAGTCCGCTCACCGACGCGTGCAACGCCCGTTGGATCGACGGCAACGCGACATTGACGATGGTCACGTCGAGGCCCGCCATGAACACGCTCAGACAACAGGTCCCCAGCACCAGGGACCGGCGCGGCGCGGCACGATCGGCACGAAACGCCGAGCTCGCCGTTGCCATGATCACTGTTATATCACAACAACGAATATAGGTGCGGGGCGAGTCATCCCTGGCAACGACCCACGTGTGAACGACGGCGCGATCGCTTAGCAGCGATCACTACCTGGCACAGAACCGTCGCCCAGATCGGCGGAGACGGTTCCGGCGGGTCGAGGGACATCCGACACGCAGAGCGAGCTTCGTGCGTCCCCAAAGCCCGAACCAGACGTTAGCTGTGGTCCCCGCTTCCCCTAGCGTCAGGGAACGGGCTGAGCGTCGACGCCGGCGACCATCGACCCGTGGAATAGGGCGTCCCCGAAACTGAACACCCCGCCGTCGGCACTCACCAACCAGTAGCCCCGGCCTTTAGGGGTTACCGCCATGCCCGTCACCGGGGCATTCAGGCGCAGGCTGGCGGCTGAGCCACGAAAGACGCTGTTGCCGAAGGTGAAGATACCGCCGTCGGCGCCGACCAGCCAGTAGCCGCCGCCATCGGGGGTGGCCGCCATCCCCACTATTGGCGCGTTGATGCGTCGGCCGCCGGTCGACCCCAAGAACGCGGCGTCACCGAAACTGAACACACCGCCATCACCCGCCACCAACCAATACCCCCGGCCGTCCGCCGTTGCGGCCATCCCGACCACCGTGGCGTTCATAGGCCGACCGCCGGTCGACCCCAAGAACGCGGCGTCACCGAAACTGAACACACCGCCATCACCCGCCACCAACCAATACCCCCGACCGTCGGGCGTAGCGACGATGCCCACCACCGGGCGGTTGAGATGCGCGACAGGTAGCGAGCCGTGGAAACCGGCGTCACCGAAGGCCAAGACCTTGCCGCTCGCGGCGACCAGCCAGTACCCGGCGCCGTCGGGGGTGGAGGCCAGCCCCACGATGGGCGACGACGGCGTCCCCCGGACGGAACCGTAGGAGCGCGCGTCGCCAAAGGCGCTGACGGCTCCGGCCGTCGTGGTGACCCAGTACCCGCCGCCGTCGGGTGTGGCTGCTGTCGGATGACTGGCTTGGGGGGATACGACGACGATGGTGACGGTTTGGGTGGCAGCCTGCCCGTTGGCGTCGGTCGCTGCGAGGACGCTTGTGTAGACGCCCCCGACGGTGGCATCGCCCGTGAGTGCTCCCGTGGAAGGGTCCTGGGTCACCCCGGGCGGGAGATTCGAGGCGCTCCACCTATAGGGACCGGTGCCGCCTTTGGGCGCTGGTGGCACATAGCGAAACTCTCTCCGGCCGGCCTCCGCCGTGTAAGAGGCGCTGGTGGGTGTGAGGCTGGGCGCGCCCGAGGTGACGACGGTGACGGTGTTGCTAGCCGAACTAGGCCCGGCGCTATTGACCGCTTCTACTTCTAGCGAGTAGTTGTTTCCAGCATTTAGGTCGCTGAGCGTGGTGCTCACCGTGGTGACATCGTTGCCGTCGATGACGGTGGTGGACGACGTGACGGTCGCGGCGGTCCACGTGGCTCCCCCGTCGGTGGAGATCCGGTATCCGGAGATCGCCGCGCCGTTGGATGCTGGCGCGGTCCAACGGACTACAGCCGAGGTATCTCTGGCGGCGACGGAGATGTGCGGTGCGTTCGGCACCGAGGCTGCAGTAGCCACCAGCACATCGCTCGACGCGGTGACCACCCCCGCGAAGCCTGTTCCCAGGCTGGCGTTGGTGTTGTTCTTCCCACCGTATTCCACGACGTATCCAGCGATACCCGAGTCGTCAGTCGGGCTGAGGTCGTTCCAGGCTCCTAACGTGCCAGCCCAGTTGGTCACCGCGGTGTATTCACCTTGATAGGCGACCGTGGAAGAACCAATATTGTTGTTGGGTTCGCCTGCCGCCCAGGACGAATAGAAGTCCGAGCTGTTCCGAAACTGACAGGTTGTGAGCTGGTTGGCGCATTCGCTAATGACCTGGCCTGCGATGGGACTCTCGTCGCTCCCTTCGGTCCACCGCCATACCCGGGGATAGGTTGTGCCATTGACAGTCGCATACTGGGCGGTGCCGTCGGTGGCGATGCTTTCGTAGGCTCTAGCGCCAAACCACACGTCGCTGGCGTTGGCGATATCGGATGAGATGAAGTTGTTGACCGCGGCGCTCGGGATGGTGGCCAGATACCCGGGTTGCCCTGCGAAGCTCATGGCGCTCGCATCGGTGTCCGCGGTGGACCAGTTGCATGCGGCGCACGGTACGTACTGGTAGAAGTGCTCGTTCGAGGCCAAGTAGTTGTAGCCCGCCTGGGCCACCATGGCCGTCAAACTGACCTGGGCTTCGCCGGTGGCGCTACCTGCCGTGAGCGCGACCGAACCCAGGGCCGTATCGATCGCGCCTTGCGTCCCGTCAAAGGTTACCGACGCCGCCCCGGTCCACGTGTTGGCGTACGCCAACGCCAAGTCTGTCGTTGTGCCCACACTGAGAGTTCCCATCGTGGTGGCCACCGTGACCTGGAGTTGACCGGCGGTGTCACCCGACACGGCCAAGCCGTCCAGTGCCGTGGTGGTGTTGGGATGCATCAGCAGGGTGGTGGGGGGGGTGACCGTCAGCGTCGGAGTGGCAACCGCCTGGCCGGCGGAAGCGACTACGCCGGCGAGTGGAACCACGACCAGGACCGACATCATTCCCACCTTGCCTGCCGTCCGTAAGACGGATTCCAAATGGAGACCCATGTCGATCCTTCGCTTTCACTCCGGACGAGAACACCTTCCCGACCCGCATCGATCCGCCTGCGACCCCGCGCTTGCGCAGACTGGGTGTGTTTGTCGCTATCGGTTCGGTACTCCCGTTCCTTAGCTTCGCCCTGATTTACCCGCCGGTGGGTGGTCTAGGTGTCACGGCCCAGCCGCGCCGATACCTGGGCGATCACCGTCTTCCCCGGTGACTAGGGCGGCGCCCAGACAGTGAGTCCGCCCGGGTCCAATCTCATCGTTCCTCCTCGAAACCCATACAGGTGTTCTTTATAAGCTCTGTGCCCGCGACGGGGTCAGGAAGAAGCGCTGGGTAACCTCGTGCGCCGTCGTGACCCACGCGACCTGCGGGCGGTCCTGCTCACCATCACCCGGAACGGCGTCACCGTGCTCAACCGCGACCGGCAGGCGCGCACAAGGTGGATGGCCGACGCCATCGCCAGTCAACTGACCAAGAAGGAGCGTGACCTCCTCCAGGCGGTACCTGAGATTCTTTGTCACCTATACAGGAAGGCTGTATAGGTGCGATCAAGCGGTCGTCTGCACCGCTGGAAGGGTGGACAGGAAGCGCTCGATCATGGCGTTTACCTGATCGGCCACTTCGATTTGGATGAAGTGCCCGGACCCGAAGGTCTGGGCGACGTACACGTTGGGACGGTCTTTGGCCAACGGCGTCGGGTCGGTTGGACCGCCGGCCGCGACATGCACGCACAAGATGGGCTGGTCGCACTCGAGCAAGCGCCGGCGCTCCGGCCACTCGATGACCGACGCCAACGAAGGGACCGCTACCTCCGGCGGCGTGGCGAGCATGGCATCGGCGATCGAATTCGCCCGCCGCTCATCGTCGTAGGGACCGAACAGCACGTTGCGCAGATAGGGGGCGCCTTCGCTCAGACGGTTGGGACCGGCGAACAGGGCCAGTTGGCCCTCGACGCCAGCTCGCATGCCGGGGAAGTCCGTCACGGGGCTGTCGAGCACCACGGCAGCGCGCACTGCGTCGGGATAGGCGGCGGCCGCTTCGACAACCACCATGCCCCCCATACTGTGGCCGATGAGGACGGGGCGATCGAGTTGCAACTGCGCGCACAGCCACATCACCTCCTCGGCGAAGTCGGAGATCTCGTAGCTCGGCGCGGGGTCGCTGGCGCCGTGACCGCGCAGGTCGGGGGCGATCACCCGGTAGCTGCGGGCAAAGTGCTCGAGTTGGTAGTCAAAGCTGTGGTGGTCGCAACTCCAACCGTGCACGAACACCAGGGTCGGCTGATCACCGCCGGTCTGCCCGTCGCCGGCGCGGCTCGCCGTGTCGATGTAGCGCAACGCGCGACCATCTCGAGTGGCTGACTCCATCTCTGTGCCTCCCCCTGGAAGTGATGACAGGGATGACAATAGGTCCCATCCGGGTTGGAAGTCCTACGGCGCAGCGGTGATGAGCTCGTCGGCCACCCACCGCGCCACGTTGGCGGGAAAGGGCGCCGGTAGACCGAGAACGATGTGTCCGAAGCCGGCGTCGATCGCTTGACCGATGGCGTCGCGGGTGATGCCGGGCTGCCCGTAGGAGACCGACAGGTGGATCGAACGGGTGATCGAAGCGGGGTCGCGGCCGATCGCCGCGCAGTAGCGGTCAAGCAGTGCGCTGCGCTCGATGACGTCGCCTATATCGCCGCCGGGGATGTTCCACAGGTCGGCGTGCTCGGCGACCACGCGCAGCACGGAGGCCGAACGCCCGCCGATAAGAATCGGCGGATAGGGACGCTGGATGGGTTTGGGGTTGCAGAACGCTCCGGTGAGCTCGACGTAGGCGCCGTGGAAGTCGAACGGTTCAGCTTCTGTCCACAACCGTCGGATCACTGTGCACGCTTCGGCGAGGCTGCCCACGGAGTCGGCAAAGTCATGATAAGGCAGGCCGAGCGCGTCGTATTCGCGCCGCGCCATCGGATGACTGGGTCGTGAGCCGGCGCCGATCCCAAATTCGAGCCGGCCGCCCGACACGACATCAACGGTCGCCGCAATCTTGGCGAGCATGGCGGGTGGTCGGAAGCGGTTGCTGGTCACCAGCAGACCGAGGCGCAGTCGTTCTGTCTGGGCGGCGAGGGCCGAAAGCAGCGTCCAGCCTTCATAGATCGGTCCGTTCGGGTCTCCGGCGATCGGCGTGAAGTGATCGAACAGCCACGCATGCTCGATCTCCCCGATGGCGTCTGCCTCGCGCCAAACACGTAGGACCTCGCGGTAGTCGACGTTCATCGGGGCAGTGGCGATCCCGAAGCGGGGGCGGGGTGTTGGTGACATGACTGTTCCTCCCTCAAAGAGGTGCGGCGAGGTGGGGATGCCTGGCTTGCCCACCGGTCGCCTGGTCTGGCGACGTGAACAAACGGAACCGTGTGTCGCTAATCACCATACGGAACACGGTTCCGTATGTCAAGCGGGTGACAGAGGATGCGGCTTGATGGCCGGTAACCCCGCAGCGGCCCGTGGGTCAGACGCTTCGGGGTGCAAGATCTCCTCCTCGAGCCAAGTTCCTCTCCGTCGCGCGGCCCATCTCGGCAGGCGCCTGGCTGGCGCGATGCTGGACCCCATGTTCGAAAGGTTTACCGACCGGGCCCGCCGGGTCCTCGTGTTGGCTCAAGAAGAAGCGCGGCTGCTCGGTCATAACTTCATGGGGACCGAACACCTCCTGCTCGGGCTCATCCACGAAGATAAGGGGGTGGCCGCCAGGGCGCTGCACGGACTCGGCGTCAGCTTGGAGAGCACGCGCCGGGAGGTAGCAAAAACCGTTGGCTCGTCCGCCCAGCCGTCTACTACGACCGCGCCGTTCACCCCCCGGGCGAAGAAGGTGCTCGAGTTGTCGTTGCGAGAAGCGCTCCAGCTCGGTGACAGCTACATCGGGACCGAGCATCTGCTCCTCGGCTTGATCCGGGACGGTGACGGCGTCGCCGCTTCGGTGCTCACTGCGCTCGGGGCTGATCTTCAGCGTGTTCGCCAACAAGTGATCACCCTTCTGCCGGTCAGCCGTCGCCGGAGGCGACCGAGGCGGTGGGGGTGGGCTACGGGGCGAACGTCGTCGGCCCTCGGTGCTCGACGTGCCGGTCCCTCCTCGACGGCCACGTCGGCTATCGAGTTCTCGCGGTGAGCCCCGTCGACACCTCCCAGGCCGGCGAGCCCATCGACGTGATGTTCGTTTACTGCCTGCGCTGCGGCGTGCTGCTCGCCCCCACCACGGCCGGCGGCATTGGGTTGGGCTCCGGGACCGGTCCCCAGGCTGTTGCGTTCGCCGACGTCGAGCCGACCGCCGTTACGCGCCAACCGGAACGGGTGATCGCCGAAGGCGTCGCCGACAACCAGGTCCGCTGGACGCTCAGCACCGGCGGGGTCGACGAAAGGTACGGGACGACCCTGCGGACCGAGGATTCTGCGGGGGTCATCGACGGCGGCGGGATGGGCGGCCCGAAGCTGTGGGGATCCAACCTGATGAACGTCTACACCGGTGCTAACCCCGATCGGGGGCCGCGAGGGATCGTCGTGCGCTGCGACCTGTCGGTCAGGAATCTCAGCGTGCGTTACGAAGACGGGTCCGAGCAGGTCATGGTCGACTGTGGCGAGGTCGACGGTCTGCGTTTCGGAGTCCTGCTGGTCGCTCCCGAGACGCAACTCCGAGAGCTAGTCGGAGCCGACCAGGACGGAGCGGTCATCGAACGTTTCGACCTGCGAGGCCACGATGCTTCCTGGCACCGGCGCCGAGCGCAATAACGTCGAAAAGGCATCGATGCAGCCACGATCCCGGGCGGGCGGCGTCAGCGAGCCTGGCGGTGGTCCCGATCGATAGTGCAGGGCCAACAAGAACGTGGCTTCTCTGACGGATGAACTCGCCAGCTTCTCAGGCCGTACCGGCCCGACCAGAACCAAGCCCGGCCCTGGAAGTTAGCAGTTGGATCGGATCCAACGTCGTGCGACAAGGTGGGCGACGCCTCCCCGCCGTGAGCCGCTCGCGGTCGTCAGACGTAGACGGCCTCCGCCTCCCGCGTCTGGGCCAGTTGGCGTGCCACTTCAGCCGAGTGCCGTCGCTGGCTGTCGGGGTCGCCGGCGATCACCCGGCGCAGGATCCGGCGTTGGCTGGGGTCGAAGTCGGCTCTTGAGTGCTGCAGCTCGAGGTTCTCCCACATCACGAGATCGTCGGGCCGCCAATCGTGGACATAGACGTGCCCATGGGCATAGAGATGAGCGAAGAGCCTCTTGAGCAGGCGCTCACTCTCATCCGGCTCCATGCCGACCACTCGCTGGGTCGCATTGTCGGTCACGAACAGCACGTCGCGGCCCGTCCGTGGGTTGCGACGCACGATCGGCTGGTCTGCGGCGAAATGCCGGCCAGCGTAGGGCTGTGGCTCCCGGGGACCGGCGTAGTCCTCAGCGAAGCTGTACACGTGACGGCCGACGCGCCCGGCGACGGCCGTGCGCAGATCGTCCGGCAGCGTGTCAAGCGCCAAAGCGCCGTTCGCGAACCGGGTCGCCCCACCCGTGCTTGGCAGCTCGATGGCCTGCAGTGAGAGCACCTCAGGCGGGAGCCGGGTGTAAGTCAGATCGCTATGGAATGACAGCTCACCCGACATCAGCTTCTGCACCGTGGGTGTTAGCTGCCGGTCGGGGTCGTTGGCGATGTGGCCATGGAACGCGCCGGCGCCGCCCTCATCGAGGACGCAGCCGACGAGGCCGACCAGTCGGATATGCGACGCGGCGTCGAGTGGGCAGCCGCGGAATACCACCAGCGCGTGTGTCTCGAGTAGCGCTCGAACCTCGTCACCCCGCGCCTCAATAGTGTTGTCGTCGATGCCGTCCAGCATCACTCCGAACGGCTTCAACTGTTCTACCTCCACGTGTCCTCCTCGGACACGTCGAAGCGCTCGATGTAGCTGGCCAGACGCCCCTCGATTGGGACCCGGTCGACCAACTCGAAAATGGTACCCACCCCCCACCCTCCACGTTCCCAAAACTGAGTGTGACAATGCACGAACGCCAATTTCGTCGCTGACGGTAGCACGGCTAACCGACTAACCGTATGCGCAGGCCGGCCTCTAACAGTCCAGCGCTCGTTACGAACGGGCCCGGAAAGAGAATGACCTCACCCGTTGGCCAGTGTTGCCGACCAGTAGGCAGTGTTACGTGTCGGAGGACCGAGTTGCGGCTCTACCCCAACAATCCGGCTGGACACGTTCTGGTCAGCAGCTGTCTGATTAGCCCTTCGGGGGCGGTTGCTCGCACAGACAGCGTCATCAAAGGCGCACCGAGTCGGTCGATCGCGGACCTGTGCAATCCCAGACGGACTAACAGAGCGGCTTATTCGCCTCAAGACGGCGCCGTAACCTGTGAACAAGAGCGATCAGCACGACGGTACCTGCGGCGAGCACGAGGCCGAGCGGTCCCTCGCCGAAACCCTCGGCGACGACCTGCCCATATCCGTTGTCACCCATATTCCTGACGCTAGCTCGATGGCGCCGGGTCCACGTCAAGCCCGGAGAGTGCACCTGTCCGCGACTGGCTCACCCTGTCCGGGACGACGAACCGGTAAGCGATGGCCCAAGAACTACGAAGCCGGACGGTCGGGCACCCCCGATACCCTTCGACCGGGAACGTCACGCGAGACCTTGACATGCTCGAACAGGGACCCTTGCGGCCCAAGCCTAAAGCTCGCCATCAATGCTCTGTGAGCCGCCGTCAGCGGCGCCGGGACCCTCGTGGTTGCTTGCGCTTGAAGCGACGATCAAGCTCATTGGCAGTAAAGCCGCCAAGCGCGAGGCCCTCGGTGGCGTAACGGTACAAAGCAACGTTGACCACCGCGCTCAACGCCCCCGACACCGTGATGAACGTTGCGACCACAATGGCCGCCGCCGTGATCGCAGCAGCCACCGACACCGCGGCAAGGATCGCGCACAGCACCAAGAGAGGAACGACCGCAACCAACAAAGAAGTGGCGACGCCAGCGTCAGCTGCCACCGTCTCTCCCCAACGCGACTTGAACGTCCTCGCCGAACGCCGGATCGAGGTCCCCACCGGGGTACCTTCGATGACCATCACCGGCACAACGAACACCGTCGCTAGCCCCCACGCCACGCCGAAAATCCAACGGGCCACCAGGCCCCCCAACTTGAAACGGTCAGCGATCACCTGGAGGACCAGCCCCACCGCACCCGACAGCACCGTCCACGCCACGATCCGACCAAAATGCCGGTTGGCCACCCTGATGCCGTCTCGAACGGTCGCTGTCTCGCCGCGCAGGCGCAGATCGGCGATCGCGGTGACCGCGAAATTGCAGTAACTCGACGCGATAGATCCGAACCACAACACGGGCAGCGCCACGAGGTAGTGCGGGAACACGAAATCATGAGCGTGAGGAAGCCGCCCGAACAACGCAAGGAACAGACCGACGGAGAGCACGACGTACCCCACCAAGCCAGCAAACACCAACACCAAAATCCCGGGGTCGTCACCGACAACCCGCCAACTCAACCCGGCTAGCCGAAACCCCCTGTTGATCCGCCCGCCGCCTCCGTCTACCGGCACCCCGGAACCCGACCCGCCACCATCCCCAGGCCCCGTAGCGCCAGCACCCTCGAATCACCCCGCTTCAGGCATACCCGGACACTACCGACAACACCATCGCCACGGCACGCCAGCATCGGCGAGCTTCCGGAACTTCTCCCCGCGCAAGACAGCGGCAGACACCACCGTCACTGTCCGTAGCCTCCCATGCCACGGCCGAATCTTCCTGCGTACGGCCTGGAGGCACGCACGTGTCTCAGTGCGGCCCCGTTAGACGCACATCAGATTTAGTAGCCCGTTTTTGTGTCGGGGGAGCAGCAAATGACGGACAACGGCTCTCGTGTTGGCGCTGAAGAGCATAAATGCGGCAAAGATGGCTATCTCGATGAGGAGAAGGCCGTATAGGCCGTGTCAACTCCCACTAGCACCGGCCCGAGGAAGACTAGGGGGAAGATGAGTCGAGCTAACCAAACGCTGCTCCGTGACCGTGGTCGAGTCAGAAACCACCCTCGGTCTTGGGCTGAACGCTGTCGATGGCGTTGGTAGCCCTCGGCCATAACGACGAACGGGTCCCTCATCGGCCAGCTGGTGGAGGCGTCCACCAGCAGCTCGGTGCGGAAAAACCCGGGCTCGATGATCGTGGTGTTGATGCCGAACGGGGCGACGTCGAAGCGGAGCGATTCCATCCAGCCTTCGACACCGAACTTGGCCGCCGCGTAGGCCACGCAGAACTCCTGGCCGACCAGACCGGCGAGCAACGAGATCGTGATGATGTGCCCGGAGCGTCGTTGGCGCATGAACGGCAGTACGGCGCGGGTGACGTTCATCGGACCGAAGAGGTTCGTTTCGATCTGCTGGCGCATCTGTGCGGGTGAGATTTCCTCGAAGTACCCGGCGTAAAAGTTGGCTGCGTTGTTGATCAGCACGTCGATGCACCCGAAACGGTCGACCGCTTGACGGGCGGCGCCGGCCGGTCGCGACGACCCGATGGCCCGCGGCCAAGGCGTGGCGGGCGATGTCGATCCCCAGTCCGCGACCGGCGCCGGTGACGAAGATGATCTTGCTCATGACGGGCTGCCTGCGGTTTCGGCGAGGACGGCCTTGAGCGCTCCGATGGCGCCCATGGCGTTTGGCCATCCGGCGTAAAACGCCAGATGGGTGACGGCCTCAACCAGCTCATCGGCGCTCAGCCCATTCTGCAAGGCGAGACGCAGATGAAAGCCGAGCTGCTCGTTGCGGTACAGCGCAACGAGCGTGGACACGGTGACCAAACTCCGGTCCCGAGGCGACAGGCCCGGGCGTTCCCAGATGTCGCCGAAGAGGACCGTGTCGGTGAGATCGGCCAACTTCGGTGCGATGTCGCCGATTGCTCGCTGTGCTGCGGAAGGCTGTTGCGCCATGGTGTTGCTCCTGTCGTGCTCAGAGGGTTTTCGTGTGCTGTCGCCGGTTGGCGACCCAACCGACACCACCCATAGAACCCTTCTTTGGACGGGGGCGACAGGTCGCACCCATAGGGGGTACCGACCAGACCCCCCTGGACTGTTCGATTCGCCGTAGCCTCGAGAACGTGGACAACCGAGCCGACATCCGCGAGTTTCTGGCCACCCGGCGCGCCAAGCTCACCCCCGAACAGGTCGCCGGAGGGATCCGGACCAGCACCACGACCCTCGGCGACCGGTCCGCCTTGCTGGTCGAACCCGATGAGCCGGCCGAGCCGGGAACTATTCTGTACTTCCACGGCGGTGGAAACGTGATGGGTACTCCCGAGACCGCAATGTCGCTGACCTCGGCCCTCGTCGCGAGAACCCGTATTCGGGCCTTCTCGCTTGACTACCGCCTGGCGCCGGAGCACCCGTTTCCTGCCGGGGTGGAGGATGCCCTTGCCGCCTACCGTGCGCTCCTCGATGGGGGATCCGTGCCCGAGGGCATCGCCTTCGCAGGTGACTCGGCCGGTGGAGGTATCGCGATATCCACGTGCTTGTTGGCGCGCGACACCGGCCTTCCGATGCCCGCAGCGGTGGTGGCGATGTCGCCCGGACTCGATTACACGCGCTCGGGCGCGAGCATCGAGACCAAGGCTGGTATGGACCCCTTCTTCACCCGGGAGGGCCTTCTCGCCACGGCGGGATGTATCTAGCTGGTCAAGATCCGGACCAGGAGCTGCTCAGCCTGGCCCTCCGGGGGAACCTCACAGGTTTTCCACCGCTGCTGCTGCAGACGGGAACGAACGAACTACTCCTCGACGACTCGACCCGCATGGCCGGACGTGCACGAGCAGCCGGCGTGGACGTAATCCTCGATGTCACGGCCGACGTGCCCCACGTCTTCCAAGCATTCACGGGCGTGCTGGACGAGGCCGATCAGGCGTTGGACCGCGCCGCACTGTTCATTGGCCAGCACATCGGCAAATGAGTACGTGAAAACGCGACCGGCGAACGTGTAGCGTCGGTAGGCGACCGGTTCTACGGGCCGCGTTCAGCCCCGGACCTCGGCTGGCGAACACAGGGCAAATCGAGCTCAATACGGCGCAAGGGCGATGTCGCCAGGACAAATCGTCGCCGACCTAAAACCGAGGAGACAGGCAAGTGCTGCAGTTCCCGACGCGCCAGCGCCTGCGACACTCAACGCCGGCGTTCAGCGCGAATCCCGAGATCGGGACCGCTGGTCATGGCTAAGACCGAGACACACATAATCTTCGGCGCCGACCAAGTCGGGCCTGCGCCTCTCCATCGTCCTGGCCAGAAAAGGACCAGAAGGAAGAGCGACCACGCTAGGAGCCCGGGTCTTCGCCAACGCCCTGGCCTCGAAGCGGGCCGACTTTATCGGCAACCCCAACCGGCACACACTTACAACTTCGTGCCCGGCGGGTCGGTCACGCCTTTGGCCGCCGCGGTGGCTAACACCGTGGCCTGGTGCCGACACCACCCAACGGCTACGCAGTGACCATCCCCGCACCCCCTATCGACATCAACCCTGCGTCCGCCCCACCTTCATCCGAGCCTCGCCGCATCGGCCTGACCGAACGGCTGGCCATCGCGAACGCCCTCCGGCCCCGCAGGGCGCTGATCGCCTGGGGACTGCTGGTCGTCATCGCGTTGGTCTTGGTCGGCACCTCGCTGCACGGACTGAGCAGCAACGGCCACGTGGTCGGCGCTACCCAGTCCACCCGGGCAGAGGCTCTCTATGACCAAGCGGTCGGAGCGTCGGTGGTGCTACAGCCGACCGACGTCATCGTCGTCAGCTCCAAGGTTGCCACTGTGGCCGAGCCGGCCTTTGCCGCCGCGGTGTCACGGCTGGGCGACGAGATACGCACCGACCCGGGCATCAGCAACGTCCAGGCTGACCTGGCCGCCGGAAGCCCGCTCGTTGCTGCCGACGGGCACGCCGCCCTCATCGATCTGCGGGCCGCCACCGACTCGGACATCAAACCGGTCGTGACCGCCGTCTCCGCGGCCAACGGTCCAGGAGGGTTCGCTGCGGCCGTTACCGGGGATCACACTGTCGGCAACGATTTCAGCACCCTGTCCACCAGCGACCTGCGTCGCGGTGAACTCGACTTCGGGCTGCCCATCGCCATCGTCGTGCTGCTGCTCGTTTTCGGCGCCGTGGTAGCGGGGCTCATGCCGGTGCTCATGGCCCTGCTGTCGATCATCGTCGGTCTGGGTATAGCGACCATCGTCGCCCAGGAGTTCAGCCTCTCGGTGTTCGTGGTCAACATGATGACCGGGATGGGGCTGGCGCTCGGCATCGACTATTCGCTGTTCATCACCTCGCGGTTCCGAGAAGAACGCGGCGGAGGCCTGGACAAACACGCGGCGATTGCCATGACCGGGGCCACGGCCAGCCGAGCCGTGCTATTTAGCGGATCCACCTTCGTCATCGCCCTCTGCGGGTTGTTTCTGGTGCCCACCAACGTGCTGCGCAGCCTCGCTGCCGGCGCGGTGATCGTCGGGTTCGTCTCTGTCATTGCCGCGCTCACCCTTCTCCCGGCCATGCTCAGCCTGCTCGGCGACCGCATCAACGCCGGGCGCATCCCCCTGGTCGGCACCAAAGCCGGACAGGCCGACGCCGGCGAGGCTCGCGTCTGGCGGGCCGTCATCAACCAGGTCATGCGACGACCCCTGGCCAGTCTGGTCGTCGCCGGCGCAGCCATGATCCTCCTGGCGATCCCGGTGCTCGGGCTGCACATCGGCCAAAGCGGCGTTGCCACTTTACCCAACAGCCTGCCGTCCAAGCAGGGCTACCTGGCCATCGCCGCCCATTTCCCGGACCAGGACCCCTACCCCGTCGAGATCGCCGTCGCCGGCGCCACGCCCACCGACCGGGCTGACCTGACCAAACTGGAGGCCACCCTGGCCGGCGACCCCCGCTTCGGGCCGGGCCGCGTCCAAGCGTCACCTGACGGCACCGTCCTGGCGCTGGCCGTGCCGATCCGTGGTGACGCCGTCTCCAGCGCGGATGTGCACGCCGTCGACGACCTGCGCCAGCATCTCGTCCCGGGCGTCTTCGCCGGCAGCGACGCCACTGTGTTGGTGGGCGGCAAAACGGCTGAAACGGCTGACTACTTCCACGCGGTGAGCGCCCCCACCCCCTACGTGCTGCTCTTCGTGCTCGGTCTCAGCTTCCTCCTGTTGATGCTGGCCTTCCGCAGCCTGGTCATCGCCGCGGTGTCGATCCTGCTCAACCTGCTGTCGGTCGGCGCCGCTTCCGGGCTGATCACCCTGGTGTTCATCCACGGCTACACCGCCGGGTTCTTCGGGTTCCAAAAGGTCACCGCCATCGACGCGTGGGTACCGCTGTTCCTCTTCTCGGTCCTCTTCGCCCTGTCCATGGACTACCAGGTGTTCCTCATGAGCCGCATCAAAGAACGCTACGACCACACCGGCAACACCAAAGAAGCCGTCGCCGGAGGCGTCGCCTCCACCGCCCGCATCATCACCGGCGCCGCCCTCATCATCGTGGTCGTCTTCACCGGCTTCGCCCGCGGCCAACTGGTCATGTTCCAACAGATGGGCTTCGGGGTCGCCGTCGCTCTCCTCCTCGACGCCACCGTCATCCGCATCATCATTCTCCCCAGCGCCCTCAGCCTCCTCGACCACCGCAGCTGGTACCTGCCCAGATGGCTCGACTGGCTACCCCACCTCGACATCGACAACCCCGAATCCGCCAAGGGGTGACTTACCGACCTCGTCATGCTTCGTGGCGTTGCCCACGAAGCGAAGAGGCGACCTTCGATGCAGGGATTGCTGCTCATTAGTTTGGAGGCGGCGTTCGCCGCGGTTACCCACCATCACCTAGCGCTCGGAGAAGGCACGATAGGTGACTGACTGACTGTCGATGGCCACACATCTTCGGCTCCACTGTTCACCTTCCGTATGCTTTTCGTTCGGGCCACGGGAGTACGGTTGTGTATATCGTCAGCTTTCGAACGGCCCACACCGGTCCGAAGGAAAAAGCCAGATCGAGGTAGTCCCCAATGTCCAAACGTTCGGCAGCTGAGATAAAGGCCCGGGAAGAAGATCGTCAGGTCGTTTCGGTGGCTGAGTCGGTTGGGTACACCCATCCTGACGTCCCAGAAGAGGTACTCGAGCACATGGCCGAGGAGGCGCTCGCGAAGACTGAAGATGCCCCAGTGCAGGGTCTTCGGATGCCGTTGGCACAACACGACGTCACAGACCAGGCTGTGGCGTGGGAGCGCTCACACGGCGATGACCGCCACGGAGCACCCGAAGACTGAACGTGCGTTTCGAATGGGAGCACACTAACGCACACCGGTTCGCTGACGTTGAGGCTGACGCGAAACAACGCTGCCCGGATCAGCGTCCCCACATCGATACGGGGTCCGTCAAGTCGTTTTCTCCTTCTGAAGATGCGGCTTTCCGTAGATGACGAACGCTCGCAGGCTCGCGTCTTCGTTCTCTTCACTGATCATCCCCTTGCTGCTACTCGTGTCGGCTTTAGGCCCTGTGGCCCTACCGGTCGAGCAGAACCGCACCATAGGCTCGACGTCGTGGACATAGAACAATGGGCAGAGGGCACCGTCGACCGGGCGTCCATCGGTGCCGACTTGGCGGCCCTCGAGACGTCCATGCGCCGAATCGAAAAGGATCGTGACTCGGATATATCGGCAGTGGACCCTGCCCATCGTGCCGATGCCGTCAACTTGGTGCACTACCTCGCGCTCCGCCAGGGCGACGCACGGAACCTGCAGCGTTGGCTGGGTGACCGCGGGCTGTCGTCGCTGGGCCGGTGCGAGGCTCACGCGCTGGCCACCGTTGAGAGCGTGCGAGCCGCGATCGATGGCACAGCACCCCGCTTCGGTCCCGCCATTTTGAGCTTCGACGCCGGCCGCTCGGCCCTCGACGAGAACACCGATGCTCTCTTCGGTCCCCGCCCAGCTGGGCGGGTGCCCCGAATCATGGTGACCCTTCCCTCCGAGGCCGCCGACGATTACGCCATGGTTCGCGAGCTCGTGTCCAAAGGAATGGACGTGGCCCGTATCAACGGCGCGCACGATGACCCAGGTGCATGGGAACGTATGGGCCACCATGTCCGCAAAGCGTCCGTCGATGTCGGCCGACTTTGCCGAGTGTCGATGGACCTCCCCGGCCCGAAGTTGAGGACAGGGCCGCTGGCTGACGGACCACGGGTGGTGAAGCTGCGACCAGAACGGGACCTACGAGGTGTCGCCGTCACACCAGCGACCGTGACCCTGGCCGCCACCGGATCCCCCGGTCCCCCCATTGTCCTGGCGGTCGATCCGTCATGGATCGACCGTCGCCATCCCGGGGACGTGATCGACCTCGTCGACACGCGTGGGTCGCGACGTCAACTGCGCGTCATGAAGGTCGAAACCGGAAGGTGCGAGGCGACAGTCTGGGACACCACCTACGTCGAGACCGCGACTGCATTGTCGTGTAAAGGCGACGTCACGCGAGTCGGAGCGCTGCCCGAAGTCCCTCAACATCACCTGTTGTGTGTAGGCGACACGCTGGTGGTGACCCGCGATCTCGTGCCGGCAGCCCCCTGGCGCCACGGGGAACCAGGATCGGCCCGGATCGGCTGCACCCTCCCCGCAGCGTTCGACGCCGCCCAGGTCGGGCAGCGGGTCATCCTCGACGACGGGAAGATAGCGGGTCTTATCGACAGTGTGGCAAATGGCGAACTGCGGGTTCGGATCGTCTCCGCCGCGGCCACCGGTTCCCGGTTACGCGCCGAGAAGGGCATCAACCTTCCCGACACCGACCTTGTCGCCCCCGCGGTGAGCGACGCTGACCTTCCCCTCCTCCGAGTCGCCGCTCTACACGCCGACATGTTGGCTGTTTCGTTCCTGCGTCACGAGCGCGACGTCGACGAACTGCGCCGGTACCTCAAAGCAGCCCGGGCCGAGCACCTAGGAATCATCCTCAAAATCGAGACGACCGCCGCCTTCGTCCGGCTCCCCGACATCCTGCTCCACGCCATGCGCTCCCCCCTGGTCGGTGTCATGATCGCCCGCGGAGACCTCGCCGTCGAGGCCGGCTACGAACAGCTCGCCGAGATGCAGGAAGAAATCCTCAGGTTGTGCGAAGCCGCACACCTCCCAGTGATCTGGGCCACAGAAGTCCTCGACCAACTGGCCCGCACCGGTCGACCGTCCCGGGCCGAAGTGACCGACGCCGCCATGGGACAACGAGCTGAGTGCGTCATGTTGAACAAAGGACCCCATGTCGACGAGGCCATCGTCTTCTTAGACAACATCCTGCGCAGTATGTCTTGGCACCAACGCAAGAACACACCGCTGCTACGACCTGTCCAAAGCTGGACCCAACCGTCCCGGCAAGAGGCGTAGAGTAGGCCCCCGAGCAACCAGCTCGCGGGCCCCGGGCCTTGAGGCCACCTCGAGTTGCGATAGTCAGCACGGACCCCGTTGCACTTCCACTCGATATCCGTTTCGTCGGAGTTCGATCGCGATGGCTTCGGCCTCAACTTCGGTGTCGAGTAGGACGAGCACCCGTTTACCCTGCGGCGAGCATTCGATGACAGCGAACGTCGCGGCGCTTGGGGTCATGGGAAAGTCTTGCACAGACTCCCAGATGACTTCCCATGCGTGACGCCCTTTCATCTGTCATTCATAAGAAAAGGCAGACCCGTGAGCCCGATGCGCCCCCAAGCGCCGGCCACTGGCCGGCCAGACAAGGCCCCGCGGAAGCTACCGCTCAGGTACGGGCCGGGAGAGCAAGCTGTCGACGTTGGGTGTTGACCAGCCGGTGCGGCGCACGGCGGCCTCCAGTTCGTCGGCCAGGGCGTGCATCTCCTCCGGGACGGCGCGGGTGTGCGCCGCAAACCACAGCTCTCCCCGGGAGCTGGCCAGGACTCGTCGCCAGTAGCGCACGACGACCGCCGCCGGCAGACACAAGAAGAGGATTAGGAGATTCACTGGGATTTCTGTGTTGCCGGCGGCCCTCAGCGCCCGAAACGCCTCTCGGATGGCCCGCACCATCAGCCCCACTGCGACAGGGTCCGCGGCCAGCCTGGCCGCGTCGGTGCCCGCCCGGTACAGGGCGTACCCGATGGGCACCACGAAGGCAGTATGGCCGAGCATCCAGCCGTCGATGTCGGCGCTGATCCTGGTGGGAAATCCGGCACCACTGAACATCTCTTGCAGGTCAAGCAGTCTCGACGTGCTCGCGCCGGTTCCTTCGCCCAGCATGGTCTTCTGCTGACGGATCAGCACGTAGTTGACGACCGGACCAGCCCGGACCCCGCCCGCGGCGGGGAAGCCGAACAGGGCCCGCCCACCGAGCTCCTCCGTCAACTTGGCCTGTTGTCCGCAGGTGTTGCCGAAAAACAGGACGTCGGGGGCGCCCCTCATCCCGGCAAGGATCGGCAGTGTGCTCGACAGCTGCTCGGAGCGCACCGGAACCAACACCACGTCGTAGCGCTCGTCCGCGCCCGGCGCGCTCACCACCGGCACCGAGACGACTGTACGCTTTCCCGACTCTGCCTCCTCCACGACCAACCCGTGAGCCTCCAGGTCCGAGAGCCGGCGACCTCGGGCAAGAAGAATGACCTCGTGGCCTGCCGCCCCCAGCTTGGCGGCATAGACGCTCCCGATGACCCCCGCTCCGACGACGAGGATTTTCATGAGCCCCCTCCCTGCTCGATGTCGGAAATGACGACCCCTAACCGCCGGCGGTAATGGTCGATTGCACCGAGGTAGTCGTGGTCGGTGGCACCGAAGTAGCAGTGCCCGGCTCGCTCGAGGTGGCCGTGGTCACTGACCTTGGGACGGCGGTCGTAGTGGTGGTGCTTGACAGTCCTGTCGACGTGGTGGGCAGGTTGCTTGTAGTGCTCGTGCCAACAGCCAGGGTCGTGGAGGTGGATGCCGGAGCCCGTTTTGTCGGCTCGGTGGTGGTGGTTGGCGAGTTTGAGATGACGATGCTCTCATTGGGGGGCAGGCTCTTTTGGATCTGGGTCAGCGCCTTGGCCACGTTCGTCGGGCTTGTACTTGTCGACGCCGACGGCGCCTTGAACCGCAACCACAGGAGGCCGACCCCGACGAGGAGCACCACAAGGAGAAGGGTCGATCTCCGGATGCGGATGCGCTGCGAGATCGGACCGCGAAGAACTTTTATGGGCGAAGTCGTTCTCGTCATGGGCTGCTCGGTATGACCGTCGCGGCGACCGGGGTCAGGACATGCTCAGCTCGAAAAGCAACCACTATTCGCATGCGCAGCTCTCTCCCGACATCGAACTGCCGCCCCGGAAGAGTCCGGACGAGGAGACGAAGTTGCACGAAGCCCACCTCGATCGTCTCGACTCCGGCGACTACGGGGTCGGCCAGTATCTGCTTTCGCCACGCCGGCTCGGACGCCATATCGGAGGCCACCTGATCGATAATGACAATAACCCGTTGCAAGTCTTCCTCGGCAGCCACTGGTATGTCGATGACGACACGCGACCAGTCCTTTGACAGATTCGTGACCTGGCGCAATGCGCTGTTGGGAATGACAACGATGTCGCCCTGCGGACTACGCAGTTTCGTGACTCGCAGGGTCAACTCTTCAACGGTACCGGTGATGCCCGTCAGTTGGCCGGCGGTCGACAGCCGGATGAGGTCCCCTACACCGAACTGGCGCTCGACGAGCAGGAAGAAGCCGGCCAACAGGTCACTTACCACTTGCTGCGCACCGAACCCGATTGCCACACCAGCTACCGTCGCCGGGGCCACGAGGCTCGTCAGCGGTATACCAAGCTCGCTGCAGGCCAATAGGCCGGCCACGACAGAAACCAACGAGACCGCCGTCCATTCAGCGGCCTGTCCTACAGCTCGCGATCTCTTGGTCCGATCGGGCACAGGCTTGCCCGCTTCGATCAGGACTCGCACTTCGCGGTCCAGCGTTCCGCGAAACACCGATCCGATCCAACGGACGACTCGACAGACAAGCAACGCCCCGAGGACAATCAGGACTGTCGGCAGAAAATCGTTATCGAACCAGTGGTCGACACTGTGAAAATCCACTACTAATCACCAACTTTGATGGCCTAACTGGATCGAGACAGGAAGCCGCCGGGGGCTTCAAGCGGTGTGTCAGTTGCGGGAGAGAAACACCTTGAGCGCGCCGCTATCGGCCGCGTTCTCGAACACCTCGTAGGCTCGGTCGAACTCGTCGAAGGTGAAGTGGTGCGTGACAAAGCGGTCAGCGTCGAGTTGATGGCCTTGGAGTAGACGCATGAACGTCGGCGTCGATACCGTATCTACCAGCCCGGTGGTGATGGTGACGTCTTTGGTCCACAGGTCCTCGAGATGAAGGGTGACCGGCTTGCCGTGCACGCCGATGTTGGCCATATGACCGCCCGGACGGATGAGCGACACTGCGAGCTCGAAGGTGGCTGGTACTCCGACGGCTTCGATGGCCACGTCCGCGCCGTGTCCACCGGTGAGACTGGCGATCACCGCGGCCGGGTCTTCGCGTCCGTTGTTGACCGTCACGTCGGCACCGAACCGTTTGGCCGCCTCGAGGCGGCTGTCGGCGAGGTCGATGGCCACGACATGGGATGGGCTGTAGAGCCGGCTCCCTACGATCGCGGAGAGCCCGACCGGGCCCGCGCCGACGACCGCGACCACGTCACCGGGCTGGACATGACCGTTGAGGACGCCGACCTCGTAGCCCGTTGGGAGGATGTCGGCCACCATGAGCAGGGCCTCGTCGCTGACCCCGGCCGGCGCCGGGTACGTCGAGAGGTCAGCGAACGGCACGCGCACGTATTCGGCCTGGGTGCCGTCGATCAGATACCCGAGAATCCAGCCGCCCCCGCCGAGGCACTGCCCGTAGCGGCCTTCCCGGCAGTAGCGGCACGTCCCGCACGAGGTGACCGCCGACACGAGCACCTTGTCACCTGGCTTTACGTTTTTCACCCCGGTACCGACGGTCTCGACGGTGCCGATCGCTTCGTGGCCGAGTATGCGGCCGTCGGCAACGATCGGCATGTCACCTTTGAGGATATGGAGGTCGGTCCCGCAGATCGTCGTCGCATCGACGCGCACAATGGCATCGGTATCCGCCATCAGCGTCGGCTTTGCTACTTCTTCCCAGATTTTGTTTCCCGGTCCGTGATATACAAGCGCTTTCATGACGTCTCCCTCGTTGATGCAAGCGCATCTGTTGTCAAAGTAACGAGAACTGAGCGCAACGGACAGAGTCAAAAGCCCCTGCTCACCCCTCGCCTGGTGCTCCCAGCGAGTTGGGGCTCATCATCGCTCCTGAATCTTCGAGTCAAGCTCTAGAAGTCGTGTAGGTTGGTCCTGCCTTCGACAGCGAGGGTTCGTGGGACTGGAATTCTCTCTTTGTCACCGTCGTGGCTTGCTCCGATCTTGCTCGGTGATCGACATTCGCGGCCTCGGTTGCACGTAACCGTTGGCTGGTGGACGGCCTGCGTCGACTGGTGTCGCACACCGTGACCCCGGCGCGGATCACCTCCGTCGGCCTGCCCGACTCGGAAAATTAGGAGCATTGCTCACATGGTCACCCTGATCGTTATCGTGATTGTCGTCGTCGTCCTCGTCGGAGCTGGCGCCTTTTTGTTCAACGGATTGGTGCGACGAAGGAACAGGACCAAGGAAGCCTGGTCGGGGATTGATGTCGAACTCAAGCGTCGACATGACCTGATCCCCAACCTGGTCGAGACTGTCAAGGGCTACGCCTCGCACGAACAGGCAACCTTCGAGGCAGTCACCGCGGCCCGAGCCGGAGCGGTGACAGCTGGCGCAACCGGAGACCCCACCAAGATCGGCCCGGCAGAAAACGCTCTGTCCGCCTCCCTCCGATCACTTTTCGCCGTCGCCGAGAACTATCCGCAGCTACGCGCCGTGGAGAGCTTCCTGCAGCTACAGGAGCAGCTCACCGCCACCGAGGACAAGCTCGAATACGCCCGCCGCTACTACAACACCAGCGCACGCGACTACAACATCGCGCTGCAGACCTTCCCACGCAACATCCTGGCCGGAACGCTCGGATTCCAAGCCGTCGGATTCTTCGAGATCGCCGACACCGACCGCGCCGTCCCACAAGTAGCCTTCGAAACCCCCATCCCCGTTGCGACGACGATCCCTGCCGGACCCCCCACCGCCGGCCCACCGTCCTCCGGTCCTCCACAAGGCTGATCGGAAAAGCGCTTGTACCAACAGATCGCCCGCAACAAACGCCGAACCGTCGTATGCGTCGCGATGTTCTTCGCCGTCTGGGTGGGAATAGGCGCCCTCGTCGGCTTCGTGTGGGCTGCCGCCTCGGCCAGCCCCGGGACCACCTCGCCGACCGGCAGTGACGTTCTCAACGGCGTTGCCGTCGCCGCCGCGTTTGCTCTGCTCGGGATCGCCTTCTCGCTCCGATCGGGTACCCGGATGGTCTTGGCCGCATCCGGAGCCCGACCGGCCGACCCGGTGGAGTATCTGCAGCTGCACAACATCGTGGAAGCCCTGGCCATCGGCGAGGGTGTCCCCAAGCCCGCGGTGTACGTCATCGACGATCCTTCCCCCAACGCCTTCGCCACCGGTACCAGCCCGAAGCACGCGGCGATCACGGCCACGACCGGACTGTTGAAGATGATGAACCGCGAGGAGCTCGAAGGAGTAATCGCCCACGAGCTCAGCCATATCAAGAACTACGACGTGCGCCTCCTTCTCATCGTGAGCACGCTCATCGGGATGGCCGCGCTCCTGGCCAGCATCGTGTGGCGCTCCGCATTCTTTATGCGCCGGGGCCGCCAATCCGGCCAGCTCATGCTGGTCGTGTTCGCCGCCGGAGCGCTGCTCGCCGTCGTCGCCGTCATCTTCGGGCCCATCGTGCGCTTCGCCCTCTCACGCCAGCGCGAATCACTGGCCGACGTGAGCGGCGTTGAGCTCACCCGCAACCCCGAGGGACTGATCCGGGCACTTCAAAAGTTGCAGAGCAACGACAAGCCATTCGCCAAGTTCAACCACGCAACCGCGGCCATGTGCATCGACGACCCGCTCCAACACCATGAGACTTGGTTTCACCACCTCTTCGATACTCACCCTCCCATCGCCGAACGAATCGCCGTGCTCAAGCAAGTCGAATACGGCAAAGCCGCCTGACAACAGCCGGAACACCAGCTCACTCCCATGTCGTCGAAGTGGCGACACATCCAATCTTCAGTTCCCGGAGGAGCCGCCAGGGCCGCCGGCGAAAGGACCCAATGGCGTCGACGATCGAGCCATCAAATCTAAACAGCCATCACCGCGAAACCCTCGAACAGATATTCGAACACCCGATGAGCCGCAACATCCAGTGGCGAGCCGTCCTTTCGCTTCTGGGGGCGGTCGCATCCATCGAAGAGCAGCACGACGGTCGCTTCCTCGTCACCCTCGGAACCGAGACAGAGACTTTCGAACGGCCCGGAGACAAAGACATCGACGCCCAACAAGTCGTCGACCTGCGTCGGATGTTGAGAAACGCTGGTTACTGGAGCGAAGGCGGCGCCGTGCCTCGATAAGCGTCATCCCGAAGGGACGAGCGTCGCGCCCTTTCCTGACAGCTTGGACCGGGCCAACCTGGCCCAGCGCTCTACTCGGGCCCGCCACGTCCCAAGACCACAATCTCCCGGTCGGACTCTCCATCTGGCCGTCAAGAGACGACACCCCAGCGGCACGAGTCGACCGGGACCGGACCCGGCGGCCCCAGGGGATCGTCAGGGCTGTCGGCGGAAGGGGCCGGTATCGGGAGGTTCGCCGGTGTCCACCAGGGTTTGGGCGACCTCTCGGAGTTTCACGTTGAGGTGTTGGGAGGCCCGGCGCAAGATGTCGAATGCTTCGTCGGCGGTGATGCGCTCACGCTCGATCAGGATGCCCTGTGCCTGTCCTATCACTTCGCGCGTCGCCAGTGCGGCGTGCAGGTTTGCCTGGCGGAGCTCGTCGTCTTGGTGGTCCTGAGCCGCGCTCAGAGCGAGCGCGGCAAGCGCCGCCAGCAGCAACCCTCTGGCACGATCAATAACCCCGAAAGCCTGCGGGTACCGGGCGTACAGGTTGAGAGCTCCCAAAGCGTCATCGACGAACAAAGGCAACGCCAGCAGGCTACGAACGCCCCTTCCCGACGCTTCAGGCCCGAAGTGAGGCCAGCGCAGGTCATCGGCCAGGTCAGCGGCGTAAAAGGTAAGATTTTCAGATAGGGCATCGATGCAGGGTCCTTCCCTGAGGCGATGTTGCAGCGCGTCGAGGTCATCCACAAGACGGTCGGTGTACGCGGGGGTGCTGTGCACGTTGTCGTTCAGGAGAACGACCCCGGCGAAATCGCAGCCCTCGATGGTGGCCACGGCCAAGGCCAACACTTGGGAGAGAGTGTTCTCTACGCTGCCAGCCGAGAACAAAGCCCGGGCGGTCTGAGAAAAGTCTTCGTTGAGCGCAGCCACCGCGAGGTCACGGCCACGGTCATCGGTAGTGGGCTCGCGGCCGGACATAGCTCTCTCGCTTCTCGTTGTTACTACGCCAGCTTGCCACGCTGTAGCGTTTTTAGCCAGACCGCCTCGACGCTGCAGGGTGTAGCATCGTATCCTGCCTTCTACAGCGAGGGTTCGCAGGACGGGATCCCGCTATGGCCCCAACGAACGTGCCGTGTCCGCCGGGTTCAGGTGTCGTCGATCCTGCCTTGGTTGCGGCCTCCTGGAAGCATGTTGCGCAGTGACCGGGAACCGAGGGTTTACGGTTTGTGTGGACTTTCTCGGCGAGCGGGTGGCCCTTCTCGTCCGAGGAAACCTGGACCTTTCCACAGGTAGTGAGCTCGAAACCATACTGGCCGCTGTCGCCAGGAACGGCCACCACCGCGTCGTACTTGACCTCGCCGAGTGCGACTTCATCGACGCCGCAGGGTTCCGGGTGATCACCACCGCGGCCGAGAACCTCGATCGTCTAGGCGGCGAACTCACGATCCGCTCCCCCTCGGGTGTCGTACGTCGTCTGCTCGATCTCGTCGGACCCGCGGTCGTCTACCTCTTCGGGCCACCCGAGGTAGCCACCGGTCCCCTCGGGGGGCTTGAGCCGGTCCACGCAGACGGCGTGGCGGTCCGGACCGCGCCGGGGGGCTCGCCATCACCCCAGCACAGCCCGGTGACGGTCGCTGCTCACAACGATGTAGTCGACGCCGCGTTGCGCCTCGTGGTCGCGTTGGCGTGCGCCACAGTGGAGGGAGCGGACGGGGTGAGCGTATCGCTACGACGCCAAGCGCTGCTGTCTACTGTCGCAGCGAGCGACCAGACGATTAGAGAGATGGATGCTGGTCAATACGCCACCGGGGAGGGGCCCTGCGTCGATGCATCGATTCAGGGACAGTCGTCCCACAGCGGCTCCCTCGATACTGAGACCCGATGGCCGACATTCACCCCGATAGCCCGGGCGTTGGGTATCAACGCGATCCTATCGTCGCCGTTGTTGGCGAATGACCGGCCGGTCGGCGCGCTCAATATCTATTCCCGTACCGTCGAGGCTTTCGCCACTAAGAGCCAACACTTAGCGTCGGTGTTTTCCGCTGAGGCGTCGACGATCTTGAGCGAGGTCTGGCTGGACCCGGTCGACAACGAGATCTCCGACAGGTTCGGCGCCGCCCTGGCGACCCGACAGGTCATCGCCTTGGCTCAAGGTGTCACAATGGAACGCGATCGGCTCGACGAGAACGACGCCTACACCGCTTTGCGTCGTTTCTCGGCCAACAGCGGAAGGCCGCTGCGGGAACGAGCAGAGGACATCGTCGCATCCGTCCGTTGGCCAGCGCCGGAAGTTTCGACGGGGACCGAACACCGCGATGGCTGAGAAAACCACCGATGTCCTTGACCGGGCCCGCCGCAGCGCCGGGCTGTCCCATGGCGAGCTGTGGCTGCGCTATTTCGAGTTGGGAGGCATGAGCACCGCCTTGCAGCTGGAAGCGTTTCTCTACGGAGCGCTCGAGCCAACCGTCCACGACCACGACGTTGTCGCCCACGCTCTCAACGAGCGTTTCGTCGAACTCGGCGGCAATCATCCGATCCCCTATCTAGAAGACCGACCACATGGCGAGAACCAAGACGCTCAGTGAACAACTTCCGACAGGAACATCATCTCGTCCCCGACGACGGTTACATCCAGCAACAACAACAAGTGCCCCGCTCCCTTCGCCACCAGCCGGGCTACTTTTCTCGTCGATTCGACCCTCGCCAACTACGGTGCGTGCCCGCTCAGCGCCCGACCGCTAACCGAGCGACGCCCCGACTTGCTCCGATCACACTGATCCGGTTCCCCTCTCACTGGAGCCGAGTGGCGACGCCAGGCGCGCTCGGCAACGAATGGGAATATGCCAGCCTGGCCGCCGGAAACTCATCTCGATGAACCGACACAACAGGTCGGCCTCCGCCACGGCGAGCACCACCGAGGTCACTCAGGAGACGGTTCTGGACCCGGCTCTCGTCCCTGACCGGACACGGATTGCCGTTGAGCTGCATGACACGGTCATCCAGCGTCTCTTCACCACCGGGCTCGCGCTCCACATCGCCCTTCGTGAACTCCCCGTTTCCCCGGCTGCCGACCGGATCGAGGATGCGATCGCGGTCATTGACGAAACGATCAAGCGAATCCGAGCCACAATCTTTGTTCTCGACATTCCCGACATGACGACGAACCGGCTGCGAGCAGAGGTCTGGCAGTGACCGCCGGACCGACGGCGGCTGGGGTTCGCGGCCCAGTGGCGTTTCGAGGAGGACGCGCGACGCCGCCGTCAGAAGGACGTCACTGCTGACCTTCTGGCCGGAATGCGCACTGAGCGCGCCTTCGGCCACCAGGTGACCGATTAGCGAGCGCAGAGTGAGCGCCGGTCCATCCCCGCCGACGTCTACGACTCGCGCCTGAAGTAGTATCTCCAACAAGCCTTCGACAGCGAGGGTTCGTGAGACGGAGCCGTAAATGTATCCGCAACGAACTTTGCGTCGCTGCCAACCAAGCGATTCATCGTCGGGGTGGCACCTTTTGGCCCCATCCGTTAGTCGTCCGAGGGAACAGACTGTGGTCGAAGGTTCGGATGTTTCGAGCCTGCGGAGAATGGTTCCGCCACCCAGGCAGCGGCGGGCCATGGCCCTCGTCGCCCCCAGCTGCGAGGTGCGGGATCTAGCAATCCGCTTCAACCCTTCCTGCATCACCCGATGGCATCGATTTCTGGCCGATACCAGCGCGCCCAACGCCGCTTTGCGCTCTCGCCGCCGGGTACTGTGACGCCTTCCTTTCACCGCTACGTGCCGCGATGACCGAAACCGTCTTGCCGTTGCTGGTCCTCGCTGCCGGGGGGTCTTGGCGAGCGCGCCGGCGTTCAAAGACCAAGCCACTCGCGGTGATCGTGGCAACCCCCACCCCTCAGGCCGACCTGTGGGTCCTGCGCAGTGTCCGAGTGCTCCGAACTCCCGAAGAGATCACCCAAGCAACCCAGCGAGCTATCCCTACCCGGTCAACGCCACCGACGCGGTTGCGTCGCAACGGCCTATCCCGGTTCGATCCTCCACTTAAGGAGACACAATGAACGTTGTTATCGCTGTTGTCGTCATCGTCGTCGTCGCCTTTCTTCTGGGCATGGTGTTATCGGCGCGGATCGTGAAGCAATACGAGGAGGGCGTCCTGTTCCGTCTCGGCCGAGTTATCGGAACCCGAAACGCCGGGTTCCGAGTGATCATCCCGCTGGTGGACACGCTGCGCCGGGTGTCACTGCGCATCGTCACCATGCCAATCCAGTCCCAGGGCATCATCACCAGGGACAACGTCAGTGTCGATGTGTCGGCGGTCGCCTTTTTCCGCGTGGTTGACGCAGTGAAATCGGTTGTGGCCATCGAGAATGTGTTCTCCGCCATCGACCAGATCGCCCAGACCACACTGCGCAAGGTTGTCGGGCAACACACCCTGGACCAGACCCTGTCCGAAACCGACAAGATCAACCTCGACATCCGCGAGATCCTCGACGTGACCACCGCTGACTGGGGGGTTCAGGTGACCCTCGTGGAGCTCAAGGACATCCAGCTTCCTGACAGCATGAAACGGGCCATGGCCCGCCAAGCCGAAGCCGAACGCGAGAAACGAGCGAAGATCATCAACGCGGAGGGCGAATCCCTCGCTGCGGCCGCCCTCGGTGACGCGTCCGACACCATGATGGCCCACCCGCTCGCGTTGCAGCTCCGCAACCTACAAAGCCTCGTCGAGATCGGCGTCGACAAGAACACGACCGTCGTCTTTCCTGCACCCCTCATGACCACCATCGCTGAGCTTGGCTCCTTCCTCGCTCGCGAAGCAGCCGCTGCCGGACCGGGGCCGGCGACCCCGATCTCGCTCACCCCGCTCGCTCAGGCGGCCGTGGATCCCGCCCCCAGCCGGGCGTCGGCGATCAACGGTGTATCCGATGTTGCCTGACCCAGCATCAACGGCCGGCCTCGGGGACGATCCTCGGGGACGATCCTCGGTCGCTCACCTGAGAATGTCGCCGACGCCCACCACCAGTAAGGAAGCTGCAGCATGGACGCACCCCAAGACCCACTCGCGCTAAGCATCGAGGAGCGACGCCTTCTGGCCGCGCTCGAACAGCAGACCGCTCACGACGATCCCAAACTCCATGCTTCACTCACCACGGGCCGGCCCGCCACCCTGGCTGGTTCGCAGCGACTACGTGCCACCGCGGAAGTCTTGTGCTTCGTCGCCGGTATCGCGTTGATGATGGCGACATTCGTACAGTGGCCCGCCATAGCGGTGATAGGGCTAGTACTGCAGATGTTCGGGCTCTGGGCGCTCCTGACCCGCTGGGGCCCACTCGCCAGCAAAGGTGTCCAGCAGTGGATCAAAACCCGTCAAGACAAAGCCGCCTGAACAATCGCATGACGTAGGTTCGGCTCGAATAGCTACTGGACGAGGGTCTTCGAGGAACGCCCCGAACATCTGCGACGCTGTCGTCCTGAAACGTTGTGAGGTTGATGAGCACCACCCAGCCAACCGAAACCGCTGTCACCTTCCTGCGGGGGGCGCCAGCCCTTGCGAAGCTGGGCGACCGCTCCTCGACACGAACGGGATGAAGGCCAAAGCAAGGAGTCCTTAACCTGGACGAAACGTAACAGTGCTACATTCGCCGTGACACACTTCGTCGCTCTGGACCCCTGGTGACGCACCGCCTATCAGGAGACCATCCGATGATCGAACTACGCTTTGGTTTGTGCCTCACCGTCCAGCGACGCCGCGACAAGACCTACATCCTTCTAGCAGGCGAACTCGACGTGTCCAACGTGAGTGTCCTGATCGACGCGTTCGGGACCATCCCGTCCGAAGCGCAGGCGGGAGTGGTCGTAGATATCAGCAAGCTCGATTTTCTTGGTGCCTGCGGCATCAACGCGATCGTGATCGGCGCCGCACGTTTCTCCCTAAGTCTTTGTCCTTTGATAGTCACAGGCGCCAACCCACTCCAGCATCGGACACTAATAGCCTCGGGCGTTGGCTCACTCTTGGCCAGCAGTCCAGTGCCAAACGACCGCTTGCAGGCGCCTCTATCTGCTTGACCAGCTCGACGTCGGTGAGAAGGCCCACAGATTGCTGCCGATCATGCCAAGCGCCCGGCCAGGCAGGTCAGGTGGGATGTCGGCACGGGGCTTCGCCGTCTGGAAACGGAGTTCGTCCACTACCGATCTCGGTACCCACATCTCGACCCCGTCACCAGAGCCCGCGTGCCGCGTCGCTGTATAGGCGGTCGGCGACGAGACTGAGAAGGATTCCGGTGTCGAATATCAGCAATCACACTCGGGTATCGTTCCCGGTTCTCCCTTAGCGAACGGGTGATGCCACGGGCGCCGGCAACTCGAAATCGATTGGCATTGAAGCCAATAGGTCGCCGAGCGCCTCGCCTTGTCCCGAATGCCATAGCCACCACCCCTGCCCCGATCAGCGCCTGGGAGTAGGCTGAGCGGACGATCAAGCCGTGAGGGAATGCGAGGGGGTATCGGAGTCGATGCACGAGTTTCTGGCGAGTATGGCAGCGACGGCGCAGCGCAAACCACGGAACCCCGAACGCCTTCATCGCCTCGACCAGTTCGGCCAGCGAAACCTCGGTCGATCTCACGGGACCCTTTTCACCTACCAATTTCCGCGACGACCCAGTCGGTGATTCGTTCGACCGCCGCCAATGGTGAGCACGGCGGAAGCGGACGCCCATGACGATCCTGGCGGGCGTTCCTACATCCGCGCCCGCGAAGCGTCCCGAATCGCCGGATAGGTGGGACACGCCCGAGGTTTCGATATGCGCCACGGGCGCCTCGGGTCCGTCCGAATGATGGCTTGCGCGTTCTGTGCCCAGCGCTGGTACAAGCGGTACCGGCCTATGTAGCTGGCGCGTCCGCTCCGGTCAGACCTCCAGTTGCAGCCGGGCTTGGAGGTGATGAGCAAGCGACTGGCCGACGGCGGCCATTCGCAACGAGTACCTAATGACTCCTGGCTCGAAGTCGAAATCCCTCTCGACGGCGGTGACGTCCTTGGCGGTGCCCGTCGCGGCCACCAGGCTAGAACGCAGCCGCAGCGACGAACCGCTGAACCATCCTTCGTCTACCTCCACTACTCCGGTGGGGTGCGCCACCACGAACTCAACCCATCCCGGCCGAGGCGACCGCAGGTATCCCACCTCAGCGTGCAGTGGCCTCCCGTCATCGGTTGCAACCGTCCGCTGAGTGTAGGAAATAAACGGCTTGCCGACATGAGCGAACGTCACCGTCTCGCGGTAACCGAACGGCGAGATGGTCGGATACTCGCCCTGGCCTTCGCCGCTCCAGGTGCCGAGCAGGAACCCCAGAGGCTCGACGTCAGGATGAATTGGTCGGTCCATGCCGCCAGTATCGCCGACACGGGCTACGCGAGAAGTGGCGGTCTGCGTGCCTTCCCAACTCTGCCGTCTCGGACTATGGCGTATTCGTTCTGCTCGCCCCGACCGGCACACCCCGGGGTGCCGGGGCGCGTGGATGGCGCAACCGGTCAGCTCCTCGCTCGAGCCGCGCTGACACGGTGCCGTTCCCATAGACGGCGGCTCCGCTATCGGGACGGCGGCAGTGCGCAGCTTGGGCATGACACTACGGTCAGCGACCGCAGCGGTCCACACGCTCCCATGGCCACTCGGCAGCGAGCCACGCGGCGACTGCGTCGGCGAGCGGGACATCGAGGTCTGCCCTATCTGCTCGCACCCATGATTGGACAGTGACG
>Ga0182030_10002224_pt1 | contig 41044 bp, 69 predicted proteins | sample 812S3MmetaG_FD_121299 | JGI IMG/M metagenome (GOLD analysis project Ga0182030, IMG submission 121299) | Permafrost microbial communities from Stordalen Mire, Sweden - 812S3M metaG (Illumina Assembly) | ecosystem: Environmental > Terrestrial > Soil > Wetlands > Permafrost | place: Sweden...
CCACCTATCGTTGCATTCCCGGACACACCGAGATCGGCGATGTCGAATGGATCTGTAACCGAAATCGTCAATGTACTTCCGGAAGCAGCAGTTGTGAGCTGCGTTGCTGCACCCACTATGGAAATGTTTCCGGCCGAGGGAGAGGCTGTACCAGTATTTCCGGAGACAGTCGCTACGATGGCACTACCACCCGCAGAAACTTGCCAAGTATAAGTGAGAAGCCCATCAAAAGCAGAAATACTAGTAAGGGTATAGGCTGTGTTTGTAGATTGGTCGATCCATCTCTTACCGATGGGGTAAATGGCCCCTGTAGTAGAACTAGGTGGAAGTGAATTGGAAATTACGGGTATTTCGACGTTTTCTGGGTAAGAACCGAACCCTTGGGTATATAGCATTGCGCCTGGCTGGACTGTCATAGAAACTCCTTAATGTGTTAACTAAAAATTAAACTTTATAAGGATTTCTGCGCTACCGGAATGGTAAGTGTTTTTTTTCAGAGAATTTTAATCAGATTCTCTCTATGATAGAGGGGAAAAAGGAGTGATTTATGGATATTATCCAACTAGTAATGGGTTCAAGTGGTTTAATTGGAGTAGCTTTATTGATTTTTAGAACTGGTAGAATTGTGGAAAAAATTGGCAATATTGATAAGAGAATTGACAATCTATCTACTGAATTGGTTCAGAAATTTAATAAGATTGACGAAAGGTTTGATAAGATTGAAGAAAGGTTTAACAAAGTTGATGAGAAGTTTCAAAAGATTGAACAATCTTTAAATACTTTAAATGTTCAACTTGGGAAGTTAGAAACTAGAGTTGAAGAGAGAACCTTAAGAGTAGTTCATATTCAGAAATCTGAAATAGAAGCGGTGTCGTTATGAATTCTATTGGCATTAAAGTTTATTTAGGTGGCCTTACAGCAATTACAATCTTTTTATTATATTGTTCAGAAAGTCATTACAATAAAATTATGAAGCTTGAAGTTATCAATCATGTTTCTAAATATTGTAATCAAGAAAAAGATAAAGAACTATCGGATAAATGTAAAATAGCACGATTAGAAGCTCAAGTGAAAGTTATGATGAGCGAAATAAATAAACAAAATGAGGGGAAAAAATGACATTTTTAATAGCTCTTGGGATTATTACATTCATGTACGTTTTGGCAGACAGATGATTACTTATTAGGTCTAAGTCGATATTTAGGTTTCTTTTCTTTTTCTAACTCTTTCTGGAATTCATCTAACTCTTTGTGAATCAATTTAGGATTATCTGCTGAGGCTGCACCTACTACCTTACCATAATGTTTGGCTAATTCCCTGGATCTAATTACTCGAGTCCCTAGTTTTGCAGCAGCATAGGCAGCTCCTGTACCTAATCCAGCAGGAATACTCAACCAGCTCAACGCAGCCGGTGCTCCTATTCCAAATAGATGAGCTAGCCCCTCGGGGCGTCCTCTCATGAACTTTTCAAGTGTCCGGCTAACAAAATTTGATTGCTCCACCGCGCCATGTGCTCTGTCCGCTGCTGAATATGTTTCCCACCATTGAGGGTTTTGTCTTCCATAATCTCGGAGGGTATTTCGAATAGATCCATTAATGGATGTTGCCATTGATCGAACTCCTTCTCGGACGCTTCTATCTTTTATATCATATAAATGGGATTTTAATGTGTCATTTAGAGACCTTTTCATAGACTGAAGGGTTGACACAGAAATAGTTCCGTTTTGAGAGCTTTGGTGTATTTTACCAATTTCATCAATTACAAACCTTTCATTAGCTGATAATTGATCATATTGCCTTCCATTTGTTATTCTTCTTGTTGTATTTAATAAATCATTATTAAGTCTTGTGGTAGAAACAGTTGCATTTTGAGGAAGAATTCTCTCGGCATCGGCATAAAGGGTTCTGGAAACATCTTTAGCTCCACGAGGATTGAGCAAGGAGAAAGCAAGCATGGAACCATTCTTGACTATGTCTCCCTTAGACTTATCCCCAGTCCATTGGGTTACCCCTTCCCCTAAGGTGTTGGCTCCCACTGCAATTCCAATTGATCTTAATGGACTAAAAGCATACTTACCCATTTTTAAATACCTTCCAGGAAGAAATAAACCGGCAGCATCCTCAGCTATCTCTTCAGAGAACTTTTCCACCTTGTTCTTAGGTTTAAGATAAGGGATGGCTTTCTCGAGATTTTTAATATGTTGTTTAGTGGTTGGTAAAAGCTTCCCTATAGGAGATTCTTCATAAGGAACAGGTTTCCCTCCGGCAAGTTTAGTTAACGGAGCAGCAACTAGATCATTAGCTCCCTTAGCAAGATCCCCAAATGAACCTGGCAGAGAGGCAAGAATGGATTTAGCAGGTTGTACTAAACCGGCTCTGACAACATCCTCTGTTAACTCACCTTTAGAAGGTTTAGGAGAAGACTTTTCAGGTAATAATTTATATGCCATTGATTTAACCTATTCTTGTGGAACCCATTCTTTCCCATCAGATACAAATATTTGGCCCGTTTCGGGGTCTTCTAACTCTCTTCCCATATACATTGAAGCATCAGGCATTTCAGAAAAATTGGCTTTCTCAGGATTAATGAATTCTTGTTTCATTTCAGCTATCTTCGAAGCATTTTGTTTTTTATACATTCTTTTTGCTTTACTGATAGATATTTTCCCTGGGCCTCCATATTTATCAATTATATTTAAAACGCCTTCCCCTTCCATACGATTTAGTTTATTAACTATTTTCAAATCTCTTAAAACTCTTCTTCTTCCTTCAGGAGTATTTAAAAGATTAGGCAATGTTTTTAAATATGTATTAGCTTCGAAGTTTGTGACTCTAGCTCCAAATGTTTCTCTGGCTCCTTTGATTTCATCGGTAATTAACTTTACCGCCTCTTGCGCATCAGGTGACAAGGAGGCTTGAGCTAAAGGTGTAAGTTCACCCTCTTTCGTAAATGCCGCAGCCATTAATGCTGGAGGGAATTGATCTTCTAATTCAGGACTAAATAGTTGTGATAATCTTTCAAATTTCATTCCACTATGTTCTTGAGCTTCTAATTTATCTTCCATTTCAAGCAATTTAGGTTCGGCAGATAGTTCGAGCTTGGATTTCATTTTCTCTTTTTCTCTGCGCCCTTCCATGACTTTAGGAAATTTATAATCTAACCAAGCTTCTTCAAATTCTTCTTGGTCCGGAGTAGGTTGTTCTTCTGTATTATTTGTATAATCGTTGCTTAATTGATCTCCCATTCCTTCTGTGGGCTTGGTAATTCCGTTGCCACTTTTCTGAAAATATTTCTTGAAAATGTCAAATTCTTGTTGTGCGTTGGCTTTTTCCATGCGCATCTTATTGGCAAACTCTTGAGACGAGGAAACCCCTTTTGATATTCCTTTTCCAAATTCACCACCAATATCAGCCCATGGATTATACTCTTCTAGTTGGATCATCCCATTCCGCCTTGCTGTTGATTATTATTTTTCCCACCAAACCACCCTTGACCCATTCCACCTCCGAGGCCTCCTAAGAATTGTCCACCAGCTCCTCCAAGACCCGCCAAAAGTTGCTGCCAAAAACTAGGGGATTTTTTCATGAATCCTTGCATATTGGGTCGCTGATCCAGCAACTGGTTGCTCATTCCCATCAAATCTTTAATAGCTTGGTTTTGCAAACCCATTCTTTGGGACTGGAGCGCTTGAGCAAAATCAGAAGATGCCTGGTTCATGGTGTTTTGAAAACCGCTACTACGGCGCGATCCCGTACCCATACCACTAAATCTAGAAGCATTCTGTCCTTGCAACCCTTGAAACTGTTGCCATGCGGGAGCTTCCATTTCTTTAAACATCTCTTGATCGCCACCAGCTAATCTACCTAAAAAGCTATCGGGACCAAGATGCCCAAACATCTGCTGAAATAGTTGCATTTGCTCAGGAGTGAACTGCTGCATGTTAAAAGGGGTCTGTCCCCCTTTGCTTTTACCGTAAGATACCTTGGGTGCGCCTGTCCGCTGACCCATATTTGTACCGGTAGCCATAGATGGCATAGTCATATAGAAACCTCTTTTTCTTGGGATTGTAGCAGTTTATAGAAATTCCTTGATACTTGCCAAAAAACAAAATCCGCACAGTTTAAAAATGCGGGTTTCACCACGGGTTTGCAGATTTTCTTAAAATTTATGTAGACAAAAAAATGAAAAACATCAATTTTTGGCGCTGAATTAAGAAGGAGAAAAATTATGAAAAACATCGAATGGGATACATTTATCACTGATTCTAAATTGTCACGTAGAGTTCAGAGGATTTTGTTGTCACACGGATTTGTTCAATTGAAGGACTTAAGGAATATGTCGATGAAACTCGCGAGCAAATGGAGAGGAATGGGTTCCAAGTGTGCTTCAGATTTACAAGATTTCATGTGGAAACATTTAAATTACGAAATCCCATTGATAAATGAATTACACGAGAATTTTTTATATATACATCGATTGGAGAATTCTTTGCAAACTGTCATTATTTATGAAGACCAACTAGATTATATAATTAATATGTATAAAAAAAGAATATTTCCTAGACCTGACTTAGCCACTCAAGAATAACAGTTCCTTTGGTAATCGCAGGAGCCCCACCACCTGCTGTAACTACCAAGTTCGTTGGCGTTACCGATAAACTGATTTGATCGGTTGCAGATGTAGTATCTACATAAGGCAAAGGATACCAATTCGTCCCATCAGTAAAAGTGCCATAAATCTTGACGATATTGGTAATGGAAGCAAAGTTTATCCCATGTGGGTAACTTCCAGCACCGGTAATAGGATATACCTGCCGAATAGATTGCTGCTTAGCAGATCCTCCCTGCAAATACCATTGCTCTCCTGTGACCGTAGATGCTTTGGAGGCAAAGATACCTACAATACGTTCGTTGACACGCTGAGCAATATCAACGTAAGCTTTGTTGATCTCAACAGTCAATGCTTGGGTAGTATCCGTTGGAAATTGCCTTTGGACGCGCAAAAAAGGAGAAACTTGTATGCTGTTAGGTACTATTGTCATGATAGGTACGGTCCTGGATAAGTATCAAAGACAGCGGCATGCAAAGTCACTTCTGCAATAGCATCTTGTAAATTACGCATCTGCGCATCATTTAGAGTAATTCCAAACTGCACCGTATCGCCAATCATAGAACTGTTCATGCGATGCCATATTTGACGCTGTGTAGAGGCTGTGGGCATTTGTAAATTGATATTGGAGGGTGTAAGTCCCAAGTTGGTACTTTCGGGACATGTATAGAGAATCTGTGAGTAAATAATAGCATCATTCAGATCATTTGGATTGGTAAGATCGGTTACCGACCCGGGTGAGTTGCGCACATTATCAGGGTCCATAGACAAATAAAGATCCAGTGTAACCTGGGAGTTAGCTGTTGCGTCCATTAGATATTGTTGCGTACCGAATCTAACCTGTCTTCCAAGGCCCCAAGCAGGAGGAAATTGTTTACTTTGTAACAAAGGCTGGCTGAGTCGAGAAAAGACTCCCAAGCCCAAATAAGGACTAATATCCGTCCATAAAATATCCAATACAAAATTGTTGGAATCTATTACCTCAATCACCTGACCTATTTGACCATTGAGGTTTACTGTTCCCAAACAGCCAGTAATATAAAGATAATCACCCGCTTCCAATGTGGGATTGCTTTGGCTTACACAATGATTGTAGCTTGTAATCAGAGTATAATTAGGGTTACTGCCGGTATATGCCACGGCGTTTGCAATAGAGCCCGTTGGAGCCTCTCCAGTACCGCTACCCTTTACTACTACAAAACCCTGGGGAGTTCCTGCGACTACAGAAGGAAATAGCGCCTGTTCTTCAGCGGAGTTCCAAGGGTCTAGAAAAGCTTCCCATGTAATATTCGTCAATGAACCCCATGTGATACCAGCATATCTCCAAAATGAACCATGGTGAGTAAAATTCTCGTAAAATATACCCCAAGTTTCTTCTCGGTAATTGTAAAAAAAGGTCTGTGTTGGAAATAGAGAAGTGGTAGGTTGATTATCCGGACAGTAGCTAAAATATAACCACTCTTTGTAAAAATCCCTACCAGAATTTATCCTTTGAACACCGAAATTGGTCGATTGCAACTGAAAAGCCAAATCGGGAATTTGCAAGTCAATTCTCTGCGCAGCCGTTTGAGAAGCGATCACAAAACCATAGGTTCCGAAAGCAATAACTCCTCTATCCAGATTAATAGATGAAAATGTTGCGCTAGCCCCAAGTTCCGAATTAACAGTGAAAAACACAAATGGAGAAATATCGTTACTGGTATACGCAAGACGAGCATATTTTCCAGAAAATCCCAAGATCAGAACATCTTCGTTAACCCCTAAGGTAACAATCTGCTGCGATGTACCGGCGACTATGTAGCCTCCAAGACCCGTTTGATCAACGTAATAAGCTGTAAGCGCACCGCCTTCCGGGTAATCCAAAGAAAGCTCCGTTCCTGGTGTCAGTATGGAGTTATACCCAATAGGAACCGTTGTGGCATTAAAAGATGTCGTGTAATACGGAGAACCATTCCAAGACCAAATTACCCCATCTTGTAGGTAAATAGGCTTCGTTCCTGCTATCATGTTGGCAGCCGTAGAAATATAAGGGCCAAAAAACAAGATCCTGTCTTTATAAGGATACATGAATTTGCATCCTACCAAGTAAAAAGGAGTATTTCCCGAGTTGTAATTATCTATAGTCTGACCGGTAGCAGATAAGGGAGGAGCAAAATTTACCCATCCAGCAGCGCTAGTTGATGGTAATCCCGTTCCATTGGTAGGATCTCCATCATACCATTTGATACCATCACCAGTATTTCCAACGATGGTGGTTGTCAGGTATTGGATGATGCCCCCTGTGTAGGCTTCATCAGCGATTGCCGCATCTGGAAAGACAACAGTTATTGTTCCAACTCCCTCAGCACTTACATAACCGGTTTGACCATTGATTGTATTACTGTTAGTACCAGTTATTTCATTAACAAAAACAAAATCTCCTACAATCGCAGGAGATCCTGTTATTCCAAAAGTTATTTTTGTTGCCGAAACCCAAGTTATAGAGGTTATCGCCTGAACTTGCATGCCCGGATTGCCATTTGTAGCCCACATCGCTTGTTCAAAATTAGTAGTCCAAAACTGTTGCCAATTTTGTCCATGCCAAACAAAAGGCGTTTGCGCGGCTTTAGCAACATATGGAGTGGTTCCATCGGTATAAGTTGCATTAGGAACATTCTTGTAGTAGTTAACATTGTAAAAAGAAGTCATCTCCAGATTGGAAGAAGTGAAGTTTTGGTAGCTGTATTGGGTATCAAAAGCCACCAACAATGGATAAGTGCTACTTATTGTTTCGGACATTGCATTATTAACTGGGACAAAATCTTCTAATCCCATAACGGGCAGTCCAGGATAGTAAGAGAACAAACTTGTAACAAAGTCCGCTCCTCCTCCTGTTATTGTAAGAAGGCCAGTTGCATAATTTATAGTTCCTGTGCCTCCAGAACCTCCCACAAGCGCTCCAGTCAAAGGAAAGGATTCAGTATATGTCTGACCTCCTACAACCAAACTAATCGAACCTGGGGCAATTGAGGAGGTCATTGGAAGTCCCAGAGCGGTTATCAGATTTACAGAACCAGCTGTTAAGACAACCGTACTAGCCGGAATATTGACTTGAAGTTGTAATCTTCCTAAAGGGGTAGTTCCGCGCTTTCTTTTTGCCCTTCCGCGCCAAGTATAAAAATTATACATTGTTGGAAAAGAATCGTTATCAATATTAAATGGCAGAGGATTGAGAACTAAACCTTTTTGAAAGTTCCCGATATATATTTTATCCACCATTTTTTCATCTCTTTAAATTTGCAATATTAGGATGGATACTGTACCGGCAGATGGATAAGCAAAGGTTAGAACACCAGCCAAGAAATTATAAGATGGAAGTCCCCCATTTGATGTGCTTATAAAAACAGCCACATTATTACCGGTAGTCGCACCAGGAGTTAAAGTTACCGTGTAATTAGGCCCAATACTTGCGATGGTGGCGATATTAAACCCATTCAGTACCGGAATACTGGGATTGGTGGTAGAACCTGTACCTTGAAAAACACAAAAAGCAGCTACAGCGCTTAAAGGATAAGGAGACAGGGAGTTTCTAAAGAAATATTGGGGAATCCCAGGATCAGCTATTCCGGCTGCTGGATAAGCAACGGAAGCTTGTAAGGTGGGGGTCGTGGGAGAAGCAAGACCAGGAAAAGTAGTTTGTTTATGCTGACCTCCAGTAGCGTTATCAAATGTTACGTGATCAACTGCAAGAATAGTTTGAGTGGAGTTGAAGTTTTGTTGGATTAAAGGTTGAGAAGCAGCCAGTGTTTGGCTAGCAGAAGGTATTGTTGGTGTAAAAGGAAAGCTCATAATTTAGTTAGTCCCCTGACCTATGTTGTTAACGTTTGTTTGACCTTGAGTCTGGCTGAAGATTGTTCCTGTACGCTCAGCAGTAAATTGCCTTTGGCTGCGTTTCCATACCAGATTCTCTTGCTCCCTAAATAAAGGCTCATAAAACATGAACTGCTCGACATCCCCAGTATCCGATAGAATCTTGCGAGCAGATCCTCTAGCAATGTATTCCGTCATGTATCCAAACGGAAACGATTGAGATGTATTTAAGAAAGCCGCAGGAGTCAAGTAACAATCCAGCTCAACAAAGTATTGAGTGTTTGGTGGAGGCCGGAAGGTAAGACAGTTGTTATAGAACAACACAGCTCTTGGAATCCCTTGCTCATAGAAGTAACATTGCACTTGGATTTCTGATCCTGCGGCTGGGGCGATTGGAAATGTGACATTCACCTCTCCTGTGCTGTAATTTACGGTATTTTGAGTCGTGGAATAGGTATTTCCCCCTAAAGGAGAATTTCCAAAAGGAAAGCCTCCTGATTCCAAAAGAAGTCCATAAAGTTGGAGATTGCTTCCACTATCTAAAAAGACACCGCTATCGGTAATCGTTGTGATGCTTCCATTGGCATTTTGATAGGTAATATTCACCCCAGGATAGATGCTAGTAGCGGGAATAGAAATGTTTCCTGTTGCATTCAAGTTGAACTTGCTAGCAAAAATAGGATCTTGTACATCTCCAACTCCCTGTGTTTGAGAGATGATTCCCGTAATATCTAAATGCCCAGGAATAGCTGGGAAGTAGGGTAAAAAGAATTGAAAAGAAGTTTTGCTTCCATCCCCCACCGCCACAGGCTGTAATTGCTGAATATAGTTGGGCCACAAATTCCAGAAGTTATCGTGAGTCCCATAAAAAGGAATCTGAATGCCGTTAACATATGCAGCATCTCTAAATCCTTGATAAACCGGATAGGAAGCGATTGTTTGCCCTCCCGCTTCTGTTTGAACGTTATACAAGGGCATGTTGTACTGATCGATACCAGGAGTCATCTGGAACTGGTATTTTGTTTTGAAGTCAAAGAGCTGCATCCTAGCATCCATATCTAGAAGCCAGAAGCGATTGATGTAATCAATAATTAAGGAGTCGGTGATCTGTGCATTAGAGGGACTTTTAATAATTCGGCGCACATATGTGATAATATCACTCAGGAGGTTCATTTAATAAATCCCTCCCATCTGCGATGTGCGCAATGTCATATAGCTTATCTTTCACGTAATACAGTCCATAGATCAGGTTGTGTAACAAATCGCTCTTTTTATCTTCGTCTAAGGTTTCGAAGTGATCACAAAAATCCTTTTTTCTTCCCGAGTATAAATCCCATACCTCTGCTTCAAGAAGAACATCAATCAATACGGAAATGCGACCTAGATCCTCTACGCGCTCTCTCATTTGTGATGCATCTTCTTTAAAGTTTTAGCCAAATTCGCCCGCTTTCTAAGCTTGGGGTTTTTGGAATGTTCAGCCTTTTCCAACTTTTTTTCTGGGATCTTTTTTCCTTCTTTAACACCCAGTTCTCTATGAAGGGCTCCAGGTTTCTTTATCGCTTTTTGAATCCATTTCTCAGCCATGATTAGAACCCTTGCGCTCCCATGAAGATTGATTTAGTTGATGTATTAACAGGGTTAGCAGAAAGACGAGACTTGACCGTATCTACAACGATCTTTCCCGTGTAAGTTCCCATTTGGTCAGCGGCTCCGGTAGGAACGCGCTCGTCCATGGAGAATACGTGATAGTTACAGTTCCTGATCTGCTCAGCTAAATATCGTGGACCCCATATAGGTTTGTTTGTAGGCACTTCCCAATATTCCGCCGGCTGTCCAGGAAACCTTTTAGTCCACACTTCAATGTTGTTACCAATGAGCTCATAGTTTTCTGCAATAAACTGCACATATTCTTTTTGAAAATTGTAATCATTTCGCCATTTTTCATTAAAAGGCTCCTTGGAAGGTTGAGTCTTGATAGGCTTCAGGTAAATGTCTTTGGAGTTTGAGATCTCTTTTTGAGATAGCTTTGTCTGAGCTTCGATCTCCTGAGGTTTGGCGCCCTCCATGCGTTCAATGGTCATATCTTTGATGTTCTGTTCGAATGCGTCGATCTGCGCTGCTGTCTTATCCAGTTCTTTTTGACCTGCGCTATTTACTTTGGGTCTTTCGGACATGAGAGTGATCCTATAAAGGTTATTGTTGAAAATAAACCTTATATATCACCAAAGAATTTATTGACGCTACTTACACTACGAACCAAAAGTTGGCATTACGAACCAGGAGTGGGGATATCAGCCGTATTTCCAGGAGCTGGAGATACATCGATAAAGCTACCGGGGATGAAAGCGATTGTCTGAGGAATAGGAGTGGTACCACTCTGTGCTACTAGGAAGATGTTGTTTATACCACCATTGTTTATATCACCAATCGGAAGGATTTGAGGAGGTGTAGGACCGTATGTAGGCGTTGGAATGAATGGGTCAACTCCCATAGAGTTTATAGTGGTCAGCACTTGATTGGGCGCTGGAATGCTAATGACTTGGCCTTGTTGTTCATTGAGTAACCTTGAGCCATAGGTAGGAGGGATAATCAGCCTAATAATTTGACCAATTACGTAATTATGAGGCAATGTAGTCGTAATCAACGTAGTCTTTCCTAAAGTGATTGCTTCGATATAGAATACACGCGGTAGATAGAAATCCGGCATAATAGGCGGATTGCGTTCTGGGGCTCGTGGCCCTTCATTAGGGGGAAATGGTTGAGTCATTTTTACCTATATATCGTTAACGGAGGAATTCCGGGGGTATAAACCCCCGGACGTCCGAGCTGAAAGAGCATTTTAAGCCCCAATCAACTTGCGTAGGTTTCCTCGCGGTCTCTACGCCATAAAACCCTAGAAATACTACGGACTAGAATAATCATGCAAGAATGCACGCCATCTAATCGTATCTCCAGAGCCACCTACCAGAATAGCAGTCGTATCAGTCACAGCCGTTCCAGATCCGATTATGAATCCTTGGGATGTGTTGTTGATAAACGCTCCACTGATCGCAGGCCCGTTGATAGTTGGGAATCCTCTTACTAACGGAGAAGGGTATAAAGCCCCACCAGAGTAAGGAGTTCCACCACTATTTATGTCTCCTACTGCCAGAACTTGTGGGAAACTAAGTCCAGGAACGCTGCCTACTGGCACGTTGGAATTGTAGTTATTCACAAAAGCTGGGTTAGTCTTGATTACGAAGGTATTGTCATTGACAATAGCCTGGACGTAAGCATAGACAGGAGAGCCGGGGATCAGGTTATTTGGTAAAGAGTTAAAGCTAGTAGCTCCCCATTGTGGTGGGAATCTAAATGCGATCTCTTGGCCTACAACGAAGTTGTTGCTTGTTGTCGTGATAACCTGCGTGGTTCCAGGACCAGATCCATTTGTTACCAATCCGGCGACATAAGACACGGAAGGAACGTACAGATATGGATACAGAACTTTTTTAACAACTGCACCCACAGGAGATCCGGAAAGAGCAGTATAGTTAGAACCTGATGTGCTCCAGGGAACTTCAAACGTGTTCGCTGTTACACCTTCGATTCTGAACATCATACCAGCCATTTGCGGCATACCTGTAGTAGGCGTTTGGTATAGTCCTTCAAATACAACAACATCCCCAGTAGCATACCCGTGAGCAGTTACTGTGAAAGTAGTGAGCAAACCCCCTTTTGTGGAGGAAACCACCTGTTGTGTAGGACCATATTGCAGCAATGTTCCAGCAGCGAATGTGCTGATACCATTTACAGCAACCGAGTCAGTTGTATAAACACCGGTACCGTTAAATAACGATACTTCGGCAGTACCTTGCCCATCATTAGCATCCCATGTTGCAGAAACAATACCGTTATCACGAGGAGTCGCATTAATGGTAACGTTTAAAAATTCAACATAGTCAGGTTGAAAGGGAAGGTTAATATATTGGGGCAATCCAGTTGATGTGAAAGTCCCCTTCGCCAATCTAGAATATTCAGTCATTGAAAGCCTCCGGTTAAGCTGCGAACGCGTTTGAGGCGCGCGTGCACAAAAGGTTTCTAATAGCTGTATCTTGTGTGATCGCTTGCGCTTGCGCAAACTTCACGGCGATTGTAGCATTCTGCGCCAACATACCAGAATAGTATGGATCTCTATAAATTAGGTTCATAGAGTAACCATCTTGGTTGATGTGCGTTACTGCTTGTTTTCCTACTACTGTATTGTAATAGACATCTCTTCCATTAGCAGATGTTCCACGCGCTACAGGAGCCTCAGATGATGTAAGGATGCGGATGTTGAATACCGATCCGTACTCAGCTGGGAGTGCTGATGCGTTTGTTGGCAAAATCTGTTACTTTTATGACCCAGACTACAAACATCTAGGCGGAGCAACCTCTTCGAATCGCTCTCTCTATGTTTCCATAGAGTTCAGACTATCGCATCCTCTTTCGAGGCCTCTGGGTTTAGTCGTTCAGGCTGATTATTTTTCATTAATCTCTTCAAAGACTCCTTCACTATTAGCCCCGAATCACACATCGGTATTTCGGTTAATTTGTCTATCATTACTAACAGTGTTTCATTGCTAAGTTGAGATATACTCATAATCTTGCCCCTTGTTGTCCGTCTGCATACTATGCAACGAGGAGTTCCAAGTCAATTACCAAAGGTTTTAGAACTACACAACTTTTATAGTTCCACTGGTTCAGGAAACCTGCGCCCGTGAGGCCGTCGAGGTCGGTTTGAAGCTCAGTAGAAGACAGCATGAAATATGCGCTACGTACTGGGCCTGTACCGAATCTATCCATTCCTTCGATACCGCTCATAAATTTATAAGCGTTATTTGTATCGAGGGTCGTTGCCACTAACGAGAAGTCCGAGACTCCTAAGTTAGTTGGGTTGTCTCCGTTAGAACCGCCACCAGCATTAATCTGGGAAGCTGCGGAAACAATATAGTCGCGAAGGATAAGCACACTGTTACTTTTATGACCTAAATTTTATTTTAGGCGGGAAAACCTCTTCGGATTCTCCTCTCTATGTCTCCATAGAGTTCAGACTATCGCATCCTCTTTCGAGGCTTCAGGATTTAGTCGTTCAGGCTGATTATTTTTCATAAGTCTGATAAGCGCTTCTTTTACAAATACCCCAGCGTCACACATGGGTATTTCTGTTAAACTTCCCAACACCACTACCAATGTTTCGTTACTCAGTTTACTTATTTCCATAATCTTGCCCCTTGTTGTCCTTCTGTTTATCCAGTTAGGAGTTCCAAGTCAATTACCCAAAGTTTATCGAGGACATTATCTCTATCCTCGGCTTGGCGCATCGCCACGGCTAGCCTTTCGCTAACCCAAGCTAACACCATTTATTGCCAAGCTAAGAGGGCGTGTTATTCAACATAACCATTTCTCTATAACAACCTTCACGGAAATCAACCTCTTCTTCTGCAACTTTAGCCCTCCCATTTGTTGGAGTATAATGTCTGCAAAATTTAAGAAGTTTTATCGCTTGGATTGCTTTAGTTTGAAGAAAAGGAATGCATCTTTTTAAGAACTCAATCGCCTCGCCTCTTGCTGAAATAGACATTCTTAACGCACTCCCCCTTAAAGAAGAGTTTGCCTTAACAATAGAAGCCCCCCCATATTCCATATTGGAAAGAATATGTTTTATAGATTTTTCTCCAACCATGGTCAGAAGAATTTTAGGTCTATATTTTATAAGGTCTTTTTTTTGTCTATTTCCTGGAGCTGGTTTTCTAACCGACCTCTCTATTGAAAAAGAACCATCGGTGTCCATTAAACCAGCTACATATGCCCAAAAAAATGAATCTTCATTATGTTTCCTGTCGAGGGGATTTTCTGAAAAATCATCCATCTTTCTTGCCATATTTAACTCTTTGCAAGAAGCATAGTAATCCTTTCCATGAACTGGATTTTCTAAAAACTCCAGAATCTCCCTGGCAGAATCTTGTTTCAAGATAAGATAAGGAAGAATTCTCTTAGAACACATCCTACATCCCTCTTTACCTTGAAGCATCCACTTCCAAACCAGTCGATTTCCTTCTTTTCTTGGCTTATCACTAGCAAGAGTTCCTCCAAACACCTTCTTTAAATATTCTGGCATTTGTCTAACGGAATTATGAAGTTGAATTAAAGGAACGTATCCCTCTTCTCTACTTCTCATCCCTATATGGCCATCGCCATCTATTAATCCTGCTATATAAGCCATCATTTCCTTCTCTTCGGGATCTTTCATATATCCTCCTTTTTACTGGTTTGGATATATTATAGACCCTCCTACATTATGCTGCAAGTTTATTACCCTCTTGATCCTGGAGTATCACCTGTTCGTTGATTATACACCCAGTTCCAAAAAAAGCCATTTGTGCCTATCGATTATATCTCTCTGAGGCACTTGGGCTGGTGGCAATCTGTTGCTTTTTTGACCCCTTGCAGCGCAAGGCGGGAAAACCTCTTCGGATTCTCCTCTCGGATTTCATGTATTGTCCGAGATCAGACTATCGCATCACCTTTCGGCGTCTTCTCACTTAGTCGTTCACGCTGCCAATAAAGCTTGCGCCCTGTTAGCCCATCGGCCGTCCAAGTCAATCAGAGAAGATTTTAAATCGACACACCTTTCATCGATTCCCGAATTCCCCAACTGAATCGTTGGTGGAACTAAGGCTCTTGGTCTCATGAATCTGCAAGTCGTACCACCATTAGGAGGCATACTGACCTTATCGCAGATCAAAATATAGTTCATTGTGGGAGTTGGAACATATAATAGTGCAGGCGCGAGCGACTGCAAAATCATAGGGCCAAGGTTGCCACTTGTAGTTACCGACATAGTAAAACCTTTAATTGTCAGTTTCTAGTGATATGATCATCCGTGGACGATGCGTATTACGTCCGTTCTGAGTCATATCGGGCATCCTTAACGCTGGATCAGCGAACGCTTAACGCTGCGTGCGGAAATGATTGCATATAACGCTATGCGTGCGTATAATGTTGGATATCAAATTATTTATTTATAGTGCTACAATGGACAAGTTTGTTGCTTATTATAATTCCCCAGAAAAGATCGAGGAATTGTCTCAATATGTGCACGAGAACTTTAAATTAATATCTACAAAAATGATCTCAGAAATGAGAAGAAAACTGGATATTAACCCTTCCATGGACAACTCGGACGGGTATGTTTCTCTTATGCTGTCTTTACAAGGAAGATTGTTTAATGAAATGGTCTATAGTATTGCGGGAGCATGTCAATCTACTGGTTGCAAATTTGTAGAAATGATCCCACCTATTACTATTGAAATTTTATTTACCCTTATAAAGGGAGAAAACCCTCTTAACGGCAAGATGAGAACAGACATTACGGAGGATCTAACAGGATTTAAGGAATATTACCAGTCCCAGATTGAGTATCTAAGAAGTGTCATTGCCGCTCTGCCAAAATGACTAGGAATCCCCAATCCTATTTAGGAGGATATTTGTAAAATTGGACAATTCAAAAAAAAAATGCATCCGATTGACTCTGGAAGAAAGACACCAAATTGAAAGACTGGTAAAGCAAGGTCATTCCCAGAACTCGATTATTACACTTATGAGAAGATCTCGTCATTGCATTAGCACGGAAATGAAACGCGGAGGAGGCAAAGGGAACTATTCAGCACAATTGGGGCAAGAGACTGCTTCTATCAATGGAATAAGAATGACTTCGAAGGTGCGAAGAGTATTTTCGGAAAAAGAGGTGCAACAAATCCATTCTTTAATGGACAGAAACGCCTCCCGATCCGTCATTAGAACTTCTCTGTCATGTTCATATGCTGCACTGGATAAATGGATGGCAGAGAATTATCCCCACTATAAGGGGGGAATGGTTGCTAATTTAGACTTACGATTAAGTAACATCGAACAACAAATAGAAATTTTATTTTCACTTATTAAGGACATGAAATGAGCTTAGAAAAGACAAAAAATTACGAAATTTTTAAAATTATGGATTGCAATAGAGAGCTGAGTGCAGCCAACTTACAAAAACTGATTGGGTCAATAAAATCCAGAAACTTGCTGGAATTTAGACCTATTATCGTTAATTCCAAAATGGAGATTATAGACGGACAGCACAGATTGGCAGCCGCTCGCGCTTTGGATTTGGAAGTTTGGTACAAAATAGATAAGGATGCTTCAGAATCGGACATATTACTACTAAACTTAAACCAGAAAACTTGGGATTTAGATGATTACTTGAAATATTACATGACCCAAGGATCGGAAGACTATAAAAAGATACATGAATTTATAAAAAATAAAGAAGTCGATATTAGACAGGGACTTCGATTTGTCAATGAGGGAAACACCTTTGGATATAGAAACTTCAAGTCTGGTAAATTTAAATTTCCTGAGGGAATTGATCTAGTTAATGTTATGAATTGTGTATCTAAGTATGATATAATAGTAAATACGATAAAAAATCAGAAAATAGAAGGTAACAAAATAACCGAGCGAAGTTTGTTCAAAACCGCTCTATTAGAAATATTAAAAAATGAAGATTTGGATTTCGAGATCTTCAAAGAAAAACTAAAAGTGAATCTCGATAAGGTAAGAGTCTGCGGTTCAGCCAGGGAATATCTCAATATGTTAGTGGAGATCTATAACTGGAAAAACAGAAAGCCTATTGAGTGAATTGTGGGAATGTAGCTCAGTGGTTAGAGCAGCGGACTCATAACCCGTCGCGCGAAGGTTCAAATCCTTCCATTCCCATATTGTCAGTCTAGTTAAAAATCCCAATCCTTTTCTGAGCCTGTTTCATCTTACTAAAGGCATTTTTCTGTCCTTGCTCAGAGAAATCACCCTTCTGTTCGAAAGCAGGAGGCGACATACCACTTGGAGAGTAGAACATGTTTCTTCGGTTAGAATCGATTTGTTGCTGCATACTAGGCTTGGGTTCTTCCTTCTTGTGCAATCCCAGAGCCTTTATGCTCTTATAAACGAGCTTCTGGCGCTCAAACCCTTCGGGCATAGCAAGGATAGTCTCTGCAAGTTCAGGATCTCTATCTGCAAACGCTTGGGCATGATCCATTACTTCAAAGAAATCAGTGTTTTGCTTCATCCACTGAGCCTTTCTTTCCTCGGCAATAGCTTTGCGCACTTCTTGCTGAATCCTGGAATCTGTCTCACCTACTATTTTCTTCTCCATACGAGCTTGGGCTTTCTGAAGCCGTTTGTGATCGACGTATGGCTCATCCGTAAGCTCTTCATCTTCTTCTTCTGATTTGACTTTGCCCTGAACCATTCTTTCAAGCTGGGATAATCTTTCTTCGGCTTGCTGTCTTGCTAAACGCTCTTGTTCTAGCTTGCGGTTGAACATTTCCTCTTGTTTACGGAAATTAAGTTCCTTATCAGAAGGTGCAGGTTTCTGCTCTTCTGTTGCGATTGCTGGATTAACTGTCATTAAAACCTTTGTCTTGACGCCGACAAGCGAGTTAAGTTAATAATTTGTTATGTACACTAAATTATTAATTACTCGCTACCAAGAGAAACTGCATGAATGTAATGAAGATCAATCCCTCAGATGCCCACGATCGTTACAACTTTCTAACAAACCAATCGTTTGACATCGGAGAATGCTGCCAAGATTTGATCAACCAGCGCCCATTTGGCGATCATCCTTTTTACATATTTGCTCATACCAGAACCGATGAAGATGGAGTTACAAAGAGGTTGATATGGCAACCTAGACTTACAAAGCCAAAAGCTCAAACAAACTCTATGTTGTTTAAGGCGTACCCTGGCACAGACCTCATAAAGGTCATCTGGATGATCCCAGCGCGTGAGTTGTGGGGTCAGTATGGTAATGGGCTGATAACCGAAAATAAGACCGTTTCTGAAAGCATCCACGACTTCCAATTCCATAGAAATAAGTTGGAACAAAAAGAAGATGATGATATGTCGGATGAACAGGTCAATGCGATCTACAAAGAGGTTTCAGTATATGCTCGACAAAAGAAAGCAGAATAAGTTAGTAAAGGCACTATTAGAAGTCATACTTAAAGAATATTCTGTTTTATTGAGCCAAGAAAAGCTAGATATAAAAGCATTTCCTGAGGAGATATAACATTTGAATGGTTTGGATTTATTTAGCGGAATCGGAGGAATGTCTATCGCCCTCAATGAATGGGTTAAACCCCGAGCCTATTGCGAAATCGACCCATATTGTCAAGGAATCATCTTGTCCAGAATTACGACTGGTGAACTTCAGAATGCCCCCATATGGGATGATATTAAAACATTGGACGGGTCTAAGTTCGCACGGGGATATGTCGATATTATATTTGGAGGCTTCCCATGCCAGGACATCAGCGTTGCAGGACGCGGAAGAGGCTTGGAAGGAGAGCGAAGCGGACTATTTTTCGAGATCGTGCGCCTTTCCAAAGAAATCAAGCCCAAGTTCATATTTCTGGAGAACGTCCCCGCTATCACCTCACGAGGGGGACTTCAAGTCGTTAGAGAAGTTGCCGAAATGGGGTATGATTGTAGGTGGTGTGTTATATCCGCTGCGTCCATTGGAGCGTTACACAAGCGCGAAAGGTGGTTTCTACTTGCCTACGCCAAGAGCGAAGATAGGGAACGATTGCCCATCGGAAAGGAGAAGAAACGATCCAAGCTGGGACAGTTTAATAGGGATGGGATTCCCAACTCCTCAGGCGTCAGATGCGAGCAAGGGTCCAGCGAAGGAATACATTCCGAATGGCAAGCAAGCGAGCATGAGGAATTTGGTAACACTTATAGCGAGATTTCAAACAAAAGACGGTCTATTACCGACACCCACTGCCAAAGGATCTGCAAGTGGCAACCGTCACAACAAGAATGCGGAATACCGACCCACGCTTCCGGCGATAGCCAAATTTCAAACTACTGGCAAAATACTGAACCCCCAGTTTGTGGGGTGGCTTATGGGGTACCCCATCGGGTGGACAGAATTAGAGGATTGGGCAATGCAGTGGTTCCGCAACAAGCGAAAGAAGCGTTCAAAATCTTAATGGGAATTAAACCACCTGACGAGGTGGAGTCCCCAGTTGCTTCGGACTAGCTGGGATATACCCTATAGAATCTCCTCTCATGCGACCCATGGGATTTTTCATACCAAGCCCATAGTTGTCACCCATGGGCCCGCTCTCATAGGGAGTTACACCCGATTGCTCGCTAGTAGCCCCTGCACCCAAGAAGTTCTTGCGCTGGTTGATAGCAACGACTTTACTTTTGGCCATATGTATTAGCCTTTTTTGTCTTCATAAGTGAAGATCTCATTAGGAGAAAAGGCTTTATTGGCTTGAGGTATTGGCCCAGAAGACATGGGGCCCGCTTTAAACTTACCGAAAGGCTGCGTATATCCAACGCCATAATAGTCACCAGCCGGAATGCTTCCACTGGTACGATTGTCATAGGATGGAGCTTTAAAAGACCACTCTTTGCGACCGTTGGTTTTTTCACGAACAGCAATAGGATCAGCAAAAGGCTTTTTCATCTTAATAGGAGTTTTGAACTCCTCTTTGGAACCCATCGGATCGTCTGTTTTATTCTTAACAACCATACATAACCTCTAAAATACCGCTGATTTGTCCAGGCTGGTTCAGCGGTCAAACCTTTTAAGGTTCCGGAGACTAACTCCGGAACGGCCTCATAGATATACCATAAGGACTGTAAAATGACACCTTTGGCCGGGCAGCCTTCAAGGATTAAGGTGTAGAATCTCCTTCGAGTCGATTGGGAATTACTTTGACCTTCAACCTTTTACGGTAATATACCGGTCAAAAACCCAATCACTTGCCCACTCATATGCAAGGCCGTTCTAGTTAGACATCGAACCGCACCTCTAACCACTTGTTTACAATCTAACGTTGCAAGGGGCCTTAGTTTCTATATCCAGGTTTCATTCTGCGGCTTTCTAACTTAGCCACGCCCGCTTTCTGATCTCTGTGAATATCTTCAGTAGTATCATCATATTCAGCTAAACGACCAGCGCCTTCGGTAGACACTTCTTTTTTTGTCTTGTGTGGTCCATCTGGAAATATTTTCCCACCACTATTGGTAGTTCCAGCCCACGTACGTTGATCTTCAATTCTAGGTGCTCTTGACATAGTAACTCCTTTTAATGTATCTAAAATTTACTTTAAAAGGAGATGTCTTTTTCAGGCTATATCAACATTTACACTCAATACATCGAGTATATAACCAGCCATCTTCTTTGAATAAAAGCCCTGGTTCTCCACATGCTTCACAAATATTCGCGCTTTTCTTCTCAGCTTCGTCTATAATCTCATCCATCCGATCGGTAGTTAAAGAAGTGTAAAATCGGAGCGTTCCGTGTTTCTCTTTCACTTGAGTGGCATAAATTAAAGATTCACCCTCTATAAAAGGAGGATGCTCTTCAAGCGCTCTCTTTAGCCCTAGGATGCATTCTTTGATAATATTAAACCATCCATCCCCACAATCGAAACAAAACGATCCTGAGGGAAATAAACCAGGAAACAGGGAAATCAACTCTTCAGTGTGCTTAGGAGACATCAATTATTGCTGCATTGGTTGTTGTTGCATCTGTTGAGCTTGTTGTCCTCCACCTTGTGCCATATCCCCCATTAATTGGGTAATAAATTTGTTGGCATCCGAGGAAGCTTTGGCTTTTACACGCTCTCGATCTTCGTGCATATCCTCCTCAACGCTCATCATGTCAACTTCTCCCATAGCCTGTTGCATCGCCATTTGGCCAGCCATTTGCTCTGCTTCTAACAACTTCATGACGGCTTCAGCTTTAGCTTTTGTTGAAAGGGATTGATTTTTACTAATCTCTGAAAGGCGCTCTTCCAGAAGGCCGATATTTGACTCCGCACGGCCGTGACGCTCTCTAGCAGTCGCGATTTGGGCTGTGGCTCTTGCATATAACTCCTTAAGTTTGGCCTCTTCAAAGGCGTGTTGAATGGTTTGCATCTCTTGTTGAGCAGCTTGAGCCGATTGCTCTTGTTGCTGTAAGAACTCGATAGCTTGGGCTTTTCCGGTAATATTGAGGTAAGGAACAACCATAGAAGGGGGAAATACTTCTCGACCGAACGCTGCGTTGATATCCAAGCGCGATTGGGCCTGCATGTTCTGCTGTGTAGGCGTTAACTCACCCTCTTCAACAATTACTTGGAATCTGGAGAATATCTTGCTGTAGAAGTACTCAGTCGGCTCTTCACCAATGATAAGCTTCACTTTGTCGGCATTCCAGTTATTCAAACAAACCTGCAATAGACGCTCTCCCACTAACTTTTTAGCGTAATCCCATTGATCGAAGTACTTCTGCAAAACGGTCAAATTCGCAGCCTGTTTGAGCATAGTTGTCAAACTAGAAGCTTGCTTGTCATTTTGAGCAGACCAATTCTCTAGGTCCACTCCAGAAGTTCCGAATATAAGCGAGCGAAGTTGGTCAGCAAGAGCCATATCAGAGGCAGGAACTTCAGAAGGGATAATCTTTTCAACATCGGTTAACTCGTAACCTTCGTTGATGATGATATCCCAGCCTTGACCCGATCTTTTGAGGTTGTCTTCATTACCAACCGCACCGATCTTCCTTTTCCAACCAGCATTAATAGTAGCTTCACTAATATCATGGTTAAGAATAATACGGCGGTTAAGCAAATAATTGGAATCGCGCATAGTGCGTACAAGACCGCGCGCGCGAAGGTCATAATAATTGATATGAGGTTCATAGTTCCAAACAACAGGTATAAAAGGACAATCATCGAATCCAAGGGGGTTAACACCTTGATACATTAGCTGATCGTTTAGAACAACAGCCAGCTTCCAACAAGGCACTTCTACGGTTACTTTTTCAAGATCAGGGATCTGATACAGCAGAGCATCCATTTCTTGGCCTGTTCCACCGAAATCAAAGAACATATTCTTGGACTTGCTGTACAGCTTATCTTTTTTGCGCTTCCACTTATACCAGACATATGATAAAACCATTAGGTCGTTGCGTGCCATGTTGTAGTTTTCAGGCAAAAAGTAGAACGATCCATATCTTTGAGGAGTTCCAGCCATAGGGGCAATGTTCTGGATCTTATCGGGGAACTTGAATTGTGCTTCTTTTTTTGAAATATATTCTTGACACCAAACAAATTGTGCATCTGACATGTCCATATTGCGGAAGTAAGGATCAACCAGAAACGAGTTATACTCCCATAACTTCATCTTTAGTTGACCTTGAGCGGGATCATATCCGTTGAAGTCTAAGTAAGGCTGCAACAGAACCATTCCCGTAATGCAAGCTTGCTCACATGCTCTAGAGAATTGCTCGTGAATGCCCTCGGTGTTGGCTTCCTGAGTGATTAGCTTGGTATATTGATCCGTGGTAATTGGGTCGGCACCATCAGACGGGATGAACTGAAAGCCCTTTCTGTGCTGCCGTTCATAACCGGTGACCATGTTAACAGGCTGTTGAAGCAAATTAAAATAGAAGTTCTGATAGGAAGACGATGGCGTAAAGTTGAAATATCGGTTGATAAAAGTCTGGCTGCCAGCGTAGAATAAAGTATCAATGTTAGATTGGTTCCAACGAGCTTGCTCTATAGGCTGAAATTTGCTGTAGAGATTGTCGAGCCATTGGCGAACATCCCCTTGATTGGGTTCTAGGTCGTTGTTCCATGGTGGATAATAGAAAGACAGAAAGACCTCAAGAATGTAATATTACTTTTGAGGATATCTATAACATTAAAGATTTTATTTAAGCTAGAAGGAGCCGTTTTATGGATATCGGAATAATCATAGCGATCAGCGCAGCAACCTTTACAATTAGCGCAATTGTCATCAGTATGATGTTTTGGTGTAGATCCGAGATAAATGACGTTAGAAAAGAATTTTTAGACGTTATGGTGGAAATAAAAGAAGAAAACCGCGAGTTTCACTACCGATTGCTTGAGATAGAACGCAGCCGGCGCATTATTATCCAAAGCGGCCAGTAAGGGGTGATAGAGCTTTTTTGCACATTCTAAAGCACCACACGAATAGGTTTATTCACCGGTTCATAGTTGTCGTTCATGTGCGCTGCGTTAACAAACATCGTACCACTAAACTTTACCTGCCCATGGCCGGCATGAATGTGGCCGAAAACATGCAATTTTAGCGATATTTGGTCAATACGCTCCTTTAAGGCAATATCTCCGCAGTTTATGCCCATGTAATCTTGATCCAATATGGCAAATGGGGGGCTGTGAGTTATCAATATATCTATATCATGAGGTATTTTCGCCCATTTCGCTTCTAATTTGCTCTCAGATACCATAAATGCGTTGCAGCGTGGATTTACCCCAGGGAACCATTGTGTCCAAGGAGAGCCCCAGATCTTCAATCCTTCGAACTCCGTTCCAGAATCGCAAAGATACGTAAATGCATCTTTCACTACTCCACGGGGCCCCTGATAGTTCTCCGCTTCCATGCGCATATCGTGGTTACCGGCTATCAAGATTTTCTTCTTATATCTCTGCTCCTCTAGCCAATCAAACACCTCGAAGTATTGCTGTTCGGTGTCGGTGCGTGTTAAGTCCCCTGCTACAATGAGCAGATCTCCGCCGTCTAGCTTTGGGTAATGTCCGTGAAGATCGGAAATGCATGTCACATCCATTAAATATGTCTCCAATTTTTTCTATTCACAATACGACAAATCATAGCGTGTCCAACTCCAAAATCCCTTGCAAGCTTGGCTTTAGTTTCTTTAGGATAACGAGATCTGATCTCAAGAATTTGTTCCCTTTTCAGCTTAGATCTTCCCATCTTTTCCCCTAAGGCCCTATTCAGCCTAATGAGCGGTTTTGCCCCATCAACATGTCCCCATGTTTTACCAGTAATTACGCACTGAATGCAAAAAGGAGTAGTTTTGTATTCTTTTGCAAGGTCGACGGTGCTTTTAGAAGGATATAAACTTCTTATTTTCCGCACGTCTTCTTCGCTTAGGAACGTCTTATTGTTCGCAATCCCAAGCCTTAATCTGCCTCTTTTCGATGCATCCATTAAATTCTCAGATTGAGTCCCAATCTCTAAATGTTCAATATTACAACAAGCACGGTTATCGCATTTATGCCTTACAACCATCTTGTCGTCGTACAATCCACTCCTCAAAGTATTGAAAAGTAATCTAGGAACACTATAAGTGAAATTTCCTATGCTATAGACGCCATAGCCAGTTCGACTGAGACCCATAGACCAATTCATACAGCCATTCTCATTAGGTTCGATCGAATCAATTATATTTAAAAAAGAAACGACACAGTTCTGCTTTCTCGCCATGTTAACCTCTATGAGAATTGTACCAAAGATCGCTGATGCAGTCAATTATCATTATCCCACCGCTTCTTGTAATGTTCTTTAGCTGCATTAAAATCAATACAGAATTCTTCATAGGTCAAGCCAGAGCGCAAACAACCATTAATCATCAAACTCCAGCAAGCACCATACCAAATAGTTGGCTCAATTTCTGGATGAGCAGCCATAGCTGCTTCTAATATTTCATAAGCGGCCTGGGTATTAAACTGATCTGAATCCTTGGAAGGTCTACGTTCGGCCATATTTTTCTCCTAATCCACCGGTAATATAAATTCAACATAGTCGCCACAAGCGCAGCATTCAACATACAGGGCTGTGTCATATTCCCAAGACACCCTAGCCATCGTCCTTACCACAACGGTTTTCCCGCAATCGCAAGTCTGTACATAACACTCCCGAAAAGTCGCAGGGATCTCTTCAAGCTTCATCCGGCAAATCCCACAATCGGGCAAATCCCACTTCCACCATATTTTGAGACAAAAACTCACTGATCACTTTCACGCGCTCTTCATGAGTTTGCTCAAGCATCTCTCCAAATAACTCGGTAACAATATATGTCACCATCGCTGAAACGCCAACTTCTTTCGGTACCCTATTAATAGTAAATGCCTCTAAAATAATACGCAGAGCAGCCCTAACCTGGGGGACTTTTTCTTTAAAAGCAGTTTCGGTTGTCGTCATCATTTACCCCTTGACATAATCATGTTAATATAAACTTATAATATTATAGTCTGATAATACCTATTACGTTGCATTGCTTAATGCATTAACTAATTTATTCACGACTGACTTGCAACACTTTACGTCTTTCTCTTTCAATTCGATGTAATATTTGCAGATCTTTGAATATTGAGAGGCCTGGAAATCGCGTATTTGTGCCTTCTTTGCTAAGTTCTGTTTATAGTAATCGTTTGAATATTTCATATTTTTAGCACTCAAGAATTTCCACTGATCCATTATATTTCTCCTTATCTTCTGACGCTCGTATCTGTAGCAAAACCGCGTAATTTCTAAGCGCTTCTTCTAAAAAACTTTTCATATCAACAACAGTAGCGCCATGTTTCCTCTTCACGGCCGCCACATAACACAGACATGCTTTTACAGCCTCTTCTTCCGGTAATCCGATTTCTTCTATTACTTGCCTTATTCCATCAAAAAACTTCTTGCCTTGTTCCATATAAGCATCTGAACTGCTCTCACCTAAATCCATAATCTCCCATTGGTTTGAAACTTCTCATCTGTTCCTTTCTTTGGTTATCTTCGTGTTGTTTTCCCCAATATTCAGTAGCTATCATCGGATTTACAGGCTTATGATTATACACCGCATAACGTAAAGCGTCTATGCTATGATCATTCTCTTTTAAAGGCTCATCCAATCCTCGAGCTGCCTTTTTGGGGTCCCAAACATACCCCTCTATCTCTCGTATCAAATTGGGGCAGCTATCACAAATGAACAGCTTCCCTGCCTTTAGATCCGCTGTCATCTTATTTATACCATTCTCAACGTCGTTGTCAGTATTGGCAACGTGTATCTTGCGCCTTTGCAGTTCAAGCTTAAAATGAGCCGCAGAAGGGTCCATATAGACGCATCGTACCGCATAAGGACGTAGAAAGTGTTGTACATCATCGGCATATTCACTAGCCGTCTTTTGCCTCTCTGTTTTCTGGCTATCCCAGTAATATTCTTTTTCGACCCACATCATGGGCGAGTCTTGAGTATATTGCCCAGTAGAGACACCCAACAAGACACACGCAAACGCATTGTTTGTACCATAATCCACACCCGCAATCCAATATTCAGCGGCTCGCGGCGGACGCGACACAACATAAACAGAGCGATCGAAGAAGTCAAATATAGCACCTTGAGCAAGACACCATTCGCCAAGATAGTTTCTTTTGTAAAATACGCCCGATAAGCTATGCTTCAGGCGCATCTTGAAAGCATCATCGACAAAGGGATTATCTTCAAGAGTGAATTTGAGCGAGTAGTAATCAGGGTCGCCAGCAGCAGCCTTGTCAATCCACCCTTTTAGTTTATGCGAGGGAGAAGCTGGGTTCATCGTGGCAAATAGCACCGAATGGGGATTAGATAGCCTGGTAGAGATCATATCTATAATGTTGTCGGGATATAGTGTCATTTCATCGCAATAGGCAATGGACATTGACTTACCTTGAATAGCACCGATAGCGCCGCTATCTTTGGCTCCTACAGTACTAATGGTCTTGTCTTTATAGGTTAGCTCTCTATCACCCTTTTTCCATGTGCAATAAGGGCGAAAGATGCTCAGTGGATCTGGGCTGCCCGGTTTTGCAGGCTCTAGAATCAACCGTATAATGTTGTCGTACACCGTGCTAGATGTGTGGCCAATCACCCAGATTTGGCTATCGGGACACGCATCTACTGCTTGCATGAAGCGAAACGTTGCTCCCACGGTTTTACCACATCTCACGGAGCCATGAGCGAGATTGATCTTTTTCGTGCTATGTATTATAAACTCCATTTGCTTATCGGACAAGACGCGAGGATAGGGATTTTCTTCGGGCGCATTAAGTGCTATTTTAGTCATCGACCATCCAATTAAATAATTTAAGAGTGTACCTAATGGAATATCAAGAAGAGTATTTAAGTTCCAGACAAGTAAAACTTGAGCTGTGGGGAGAAGGAGAATGCCCATGAAAACAAATGTGACTGAAGCCAAAGCGATGTGTCTATTATGTGGGGATGTTATTTCATCCTGCACAGAATATGCGGAGGCAAGCTGTGGTTGCGGAGCGATCGGAGTTATTGGCGGGCCTGAGCTTATTTATAGAGGTAGAGAGAAACACATTATGATTCTGGAAGCGGAAAGTCCGATAAGCGATACTGCTTCAGGTAAAATCACCTGTCCCCATTGCGGAGGCAAGTTTTAGGTAAAGCTATTGATAATCTCACGCGCTATAGAGCAAGTTACGATCATCCTACAGCGACAACTATTTCTTAAGTACAATGATCGGGTATGTAAATTTTCTTTTTTAACCTTTCCGGCTCCAATTACGGCGCGTGAGAAGTTAATACTTTAAGAAGTTGCAGGATTTGTTTCAAGTTCCCATTTTTCCGTCACAGAAATGGTAGTAGCTACGCTCTTTTGCATGTCGGCCATTTGTTGTAAAATGCAGTGCTGGTTGTGTTGAACAGAAACTACATCATTTTCTTCTTGTCTAGATACTCTATCCCATCCAAATTTGCAGCGCATTTTCATTTGCAAGGTAGCTGTGTTGTGGTCTTTATTCTTGCCAATTGCAGCGTCTTCAACCACCTGTTCCCAGCGATTATATCCTTTAGCTTCAGCTATCTGTTTTTTAATCGGGTCGAAATCAATAGGGTTATCGCGAATATATTTTTCCATAGTTTCCCATGTGAGTTCGATTGGATCTTCTAAACACCAGGATTTCTTGTCTTTGCCCAAAGCTAAATGAGTGCAGTAAGAAGCATAAGCAACTGCTTTCAGTTCAGGAGTATTGAGCTTAGTTGCATTTTGATTACCGAATGGGGCTGGCATATATTGTTTTTTAACCTCTTATCTTTAGTGTTTAACAGAAAAAGAATTTTTACGCATTGTTTTTAATCATCGTTATGTTATTATGTTGGGAATAACGCAATACAGCGTAAGAAACAAAGGAGAAAACAAATGTCAACAAGAGCCACATACAGAATAAGCACAACTAATTATTGGGGAGTTGAAAATCAGTGTTTTTATATACATTATGACGGATACCCACGCGGAGCCGCCCGTTATTTTAAGGAATTTCTTTCTAACTTAGATCATCTAATAAATGGTGGAAGATATAGGAAGGGTAAAGCAGTCGTGGCCTTCGGAATGCTGGCATTCTCTGAGTTTACGGAAGCCCATGAAAATCATGGAGACACTGAATATCGTTACAATATTTACCATGATCAACAAAAAGGAACATTTGTTGTTAATTCTTTTAAACATTCATGGGGGGAAGACTCCCAAGACATTTGGAGTGAGTTTTTTAAAGGGCCTCTAGAAGAATTTATAAATAAGCACGATACCCTAGAAGGAGAAGAATAATGAGCTGCGAACAAAACGTAAAGTGTGAGGAGGCTTGTTTCGAGGCCTTTTTAGAGCTAACAGAATACAATTACGATTTAGAGGGAATGCTAGCTTACAGCTTCCTCGAATCCTGGGACTATTACAGAGTATGTAAAGAAGGCCATTGGTTGTGGGATCATACTACGCCAGATGTGGTGTTTGGAAGGCTGTGGGCATGGGACGCTGAGGGCATGTGCTACGATGTGGAAGGAACAATAAAAAGATATTACGAGGAGAAGCTTAAATGACTAAATGGGTTAGAACCTCAATAAACTTCTCCGATCGGCAATTCCGCAAACTCAGGTTAGTGGCTGCGTATCAAGAGTGTAGTATCTCGGAATTAGTACGAAGTCTAATAACGGCCGAAATATGCCGCTTATCCAAGGATTCTTCGGAGATGCAAATTCACTTCGATAAAATAGATAAAATTCTTACTTCTGAATAACGAATATCGTCTTAACGGTAATGGTGGGGGCATCCGTGTCCCCTTCTGACTTGAATCTTTCGTATACCTTGGCGATTTTAGCTAATAGATCGGGATTATTGGCGCTTATTAGATATTCCAAGCCGACGCACTCTTTCTCTTGTAGAGTACGGCTGTCATCTTTTATTTTAATAGAGAGTTCAATCATCGTTTTACCTTTTTAATCAATAGCTCGGTCATCTGCAAAATTCCTTTTCCAGGCGGTGATTATATCTTCTTTTTTTAAGCGCAGTCCGTACCATTTGCGACCATCCCACCAGCCATTTATAGTTTTGTCTTTACCACGTCGCCGTAAATATAACAAATCCCTCGCTATCGGCAGATAGCGCAGTTCCGTTACAAACCCCTCTACATCCTTTGGAATGTGGGAATATTTTAAAAGAACCCGTTTCTTTACCGTTTTGTCCCAAATCAGATCTTTTCCAACTTGCACTATCTTTGGTGAGCTGCGCTTTTTGAATGGCTTTTTGGGAGATGTGATCGGTTTTGAGGATCGTTTGGAGGAAATCGTAAGTCTCTTGTCTTTCGATAATGATGTGTTCAAGGTGAGAGTCAGCTAACATTTTTTCTTTTTCATCTTTTTGTATTTATCGATCATCGGATCGCGTACGCGCTCGTCGTAATTGGCCAAACGCGTATTTTCTTTTTCGGCTTTCTTCAATGTGGATTCAGCATTACGAATCTTTTTCGTAACCTTTCTCATCTTTTTATCCATTAGAATTGCCTGATTATTTCTTTTTGGAGTGAGCCATTTTCGCTTTAAGAGCGTGTTTCATTCCTTTCGATTCCGCTTTGTGGTGCGCTTCTTTCTTATTGGCCTTGTGTCCGCCTTTTACTTCGTGCTCATGAGCTTCATGTTTAGATTCATGATGCTTTTCTTTTTTGTGGTGTGCCATTTTCTTCCTATTTGTTGGTGTTTTCATAATTTTTGTTTATCAAACTCAGTTAATTATTTACACTATCAAAATGTAGAGCCCCTGCTTTTTCCAAATATCTCAATTTTTTAGAGTGATGGGGTGAAAAGTTTTTCAATACTTCATACGTCTTTTTAGGGTGGTAATAACAACGATTTTTGTGAGTAAAATAAAAATCTGCTCCGGGATGTTTAAGTCTTAAAATCCAAAGACAGGCGTGGTTTACCCATTGACATTTTTCAATAAATTGTTTTGTCGGAATATACCCCATTGGCACAATGCTTTTTGGTTTTTGCTCCTCACCACCTTCTTCTTTTCTTATGATATGCAATGCAATAGCTTCAATCAGAGTTCTAAGATCATCATCGATGGGGTCTAGATCCTCCGTTTGGCTTAGGATGAATCTGTTCAATGATTGTTCAACAGCGTGAATAGTGTTGCTCATGTTATTTCACCTTTTTAAGCTTGTTGGGTTTTGCGATTTGGTATCATTTTTGTTTCTCTCAGTGCTTCTTTAGCTGATTTTGGAGGAGATGTCGCTATTGGAGATTGTTTTGATCCCGCATGCAGTGCCGGGGATATCGTTTTGGTAGGTACTTTTTTCTTTTTTGCCATCTACTTTTTACCTTTTCTAGCTTCACTAAGGGCAATTGCGATGGCTTGCTTCTGGTTTTTAACTACGGGACCTTTTTTAGAACCACTATGTAGGCTATCCTCTTTCCATTCGTGCATCACTTTGGATACCTTTTTTTCTTTTTTCGACTTCATCGTTTATTCCTTTTTCATGTTCTTCTATATACTCGTTGTGATCTTGGACAACAATTGTCACACTAGGATCGTCCGCGTAGAATTTGTAGGAAGTAACCGATATAACATTCTTGTCGTTGGTGATTACTATCCCCTGCAAACAATCCTCAAATAGCTTCTGCATATTAGTGCAATCGATCCGAGTGGGAAAAATTTCCCTATTCAACATCCTTTGTTTCTGTATTTTTGATGCTGTTGTAGGAGTGGCAAAGGCGAAACAGAAAAATAAAGACGTGTATCCTGAATAGGGAAGATCTTGATACTGCTGGCGGATGTAATGCTTAATCTTGCGTTTGATGTCGTTGTGAGGAGAATATACCCCTTTTCTTCCCAATCTAGGAGCTTTCCAAGGAGTGGGGTCAACGGATAACTGAAGGACGACTTTCAACAAAACCTCCAAAGTATAAATTTTAGATATTACTTTGGAGATTAAATGTAACGAACTATTTTTTGGAGACTATTTTTTGGAGACTATTTTTTTAGCAGGGATTTCAGAGAAACTTTTTTATCCGTGAGATCATGAATTTTCATGGCCACATCCAACCTTAAAGTCGCTTTATTGTTTATGTAGTTGTTAATTGTACCAATCGAAGTCTTTATACCTTCCCTTCTCAGCATTTCTACAAATTCCCGTTGCGATATTTTTCTATCAGCTAAATAAGTGCGCAATGTCATCATAAATTGTGTTAAAAACCCTTGTATGTGTTCAGAAGAATGAATATTAACACCATGGCAACATTTTTCACAATGTTCAGTTTTTTGGGTGACAATAATTCGCACTTGTGTCAGAATCTTAAACGTTCTACAAAATGAGGAGGACTAAATGGAATGGTACCATGTTATCTCAATATTGTTCCCAATAGCGGGCATGATTTGGGTAATGCACCGCGAAAATAGCAAAGAAATGAAAGATTTTCATGGAAGATTATGTAAGTTAGAAGAGAAGTATATCCAGGTGATGCAAAATTATTGGAAAAATAACTAGAAAAATACCCTTCGGGATTCGGCCCCCGAAAGGTATCAATTCAACAAAAAGGAAAAATGTCTATGTCAGAACATCATACAGTCACGTCTAATAAATATGAACAAGAAGTTCTATTTCACATCAACGAAAGTCACTATTGGGAAGAGAAGGCAGAAGAGAGCTTAAAAGAGTATCACTTCTGCATGCAGCAGGTTCAGCGCCATCAAATGTCATTGGTAAAGATGGAGCAACCAGTATGCGCGTAAGTCATGATGAAATAGAAGATATGTACTTTGAGTGGCTGGAAGAAAATTGCAAATGTGATATTCAAAATGAAGGGTGTGGCTGCCCGGACGTTACCGAATGGTGGCTAGCGGAGCTAGATGACCTAGCAGAAGCATTAGCCGAATAACAAAATAACAAATATAGGAAAAACAATATGTCAAATTTCTTCGGAGAAGACAACAAGTTCATGGGAAATACAGATTACTTTAAAGTAGGGTCAATTCCAAATGGAGAGACCGTAAAAGTTCGAGCATTATCAACCGCGATTACAGGATGGGAATATTGGGAAGAAATGAAGCCGCGCAGATTCCGTCCCAAAGAAAAGCCAAGAGCTGTAAAAGATGTCAGTGAGTTTGTAGCGTTTTTAATATGGAACTACGAATTACAGAAGGTACAAATTTGGAGTTTCAAACAACAAACGATTAAGAAAAGCTTGGAAAAGTTAATAGGAACCTATGGTGATCCATTAAGCTTCGACATTCTAGTGACTCGTATGGGAACAGAAAAGGAAACGCGCTACTATTTGAAGGCACTTCCAGGAACAAAATGTCCCAAAGAGGCCAAAGAGCTTATTGAAATGCAACCGCTCGACCTAGCATTGTTATATGAAGGAAAAGATCCGTGGAAGGAGGTCGCTAATGAGGTTGCCTAATTTTGAAACAGAAGCCCAATGGTTAGAATGGCGTCGCTCGGGTATCGGCGCCAGCGATGCAGCATCTGCAATCGGAGAGCCGACAGCTTTCAGAACTCCTTATCAATTATGGGAATCCAAGCTCAATGGCAAAGAGATAGAAGACAACCACGCAATGAAAATGGGGCGCGATAAAGAGGGACCCGTGCGAGATTGGATAAATCACCATCTTGGGCAAAACTTTCAACCCGCTTTGTATTTCAGTGATGATCATCCTTGGTTATTGGCCTCTTTGGATGGTATTTTAGATTCCGAGGATTTGGCTATTGAGATTAAGAATGCAGGTAAACCGGATCACGAAGGAGCAGTCTCCGGAAAAGTTCCTCGCAAATACTGGATACAATGCCAGCATCAGATGATGGTAATTCCAACGTTAAATAGCGTTCTTTACGTCAGCTGTCCCATCAAGGGAAATCCCGATGAAAGTGTGATTCTAAAGATTGACAGAGACGATGATTATATAAAAAACGAACTGTTTCCAAAATTGCAGCAGTTCCAAGAGTTGGTAATTACAAAAGTAGCTCCCGAATTATGTGATCGAGATGTTCTTGATCTCGGAGAGAACGATCTTTTCAAAGAGTTCATAGAAAATACTATCGAGCTTAGAAAGCGGAAAGAACGGGATGATAAGCTACGGGAAGAGATAAAACAAATCTCAGGTGGCCTGAGCTGCACCGCTTTTGGAGTGAAGTTTATGCGCCAAGAGCAGAAAGGTACGATCGACTATTGCCAAGCCATAACCGATTATGTTGGAGAAATGAAAGCCAAGCACCCGGATATTAACTTTCCACCATTATCTTATGATAATTACAGAAAATCCTTTACACAATGGAAGGCATACGGTATATAGAAATTGTTTTTATCTCTTGTTTATACGTTCCCTCGGTGGGTTCTCTGCCGGGGGTTTTTTATTCTGAAAGTATGTGATCGGTTAAGCTTAAGATATATTCCTGGTGCTTCATGACCATTTTTTCGAGTTCATAAATCTTGTGAAACTGCAATCTGACCTGTTTTTTTAAGCTTTCTTCATCAAAAGACTTAATCGTTTCTTCTAATATCTTCTTTTCATTGAAGTGAGTTAAAAAGCTGAGTTGTTTGGATGGAGTTGTCATAATGAACCTTTAATTACAAATTTGATAAAACAGTCCCCCTAGTATACTGGAGAAAAAGGATTTGCAGCAAATGATTTGTAAAGATTAGGATGATGTCATTAAAAAAAGAAGGGCTTCCCCCAGCGAAAGCGGAAACCCCAAGATTGTTCACTCTAAGAACGCTAGTGATCTTAATCTAGGTTATACAAAAACCACAAGATAAAAGAAAACTTAAAAATCTGGACGGGGGGGGAGCTCTTTAAAAAATATAGGAGATCCCCTCATGGAAAACGCATCAAATATCTCAAGAGCATTCAAAGGAATCTGGATACCACGCGAAGTGTGGCTAGACAAACGCCTTACTTATTTTGAAAAATGTCTACTATCTGAAATTCACAGTTTAGACAACGAACATGGTTGCCACGCTTCAAATAAATATTTGATGGAGTTTTTTGAGGAAAAAGAAAGGACGATTCAATGCGGCCTGACAAAACTTAAATCTCTAGGATATATTAGGTATGAAGATTTTGATGGTCGCATAAGAACCTTAAGATCAAACCTTTATCCTGACAAGCCAATATTTAACACCCCTGACCCGCAAGATTCTGCACCTCTCCCCCGCAAGATTCTGCACCCCTCGCCCATAGGAGACTTCATAGAGCGGGATAACAAAGGAGATAGCAAAGATAAGAAAGAAGAAGAACGCCCTTCGGGCTTTACACCCTCGCAAGCTCGGGAATTATCTTTAGAACTTTTGGGAGCTATTAAGAAAACCAAGGAAAGCTTGAAGAATCCGAACATGCTCTTATGGTATGCAGAATTAGATCGAATGGTAAGAGTGGATAAGAGAAGTCCCAAAAGCATCAAGAAGGTTATTGATTGGCTCCCGAGCAATTCTTTCTGGGCGAAGGTTATACTTTCCGCAGCCTCACTTCGAAAAAACTTTGACCGGCTTGAATTAGAGCTAAATTCTTGTAAAAATAATAATTCAAATGAAGATTACCTGTTATGGGAGAATCTATCAAAAAGAACGGATCTAATTAATAAAGGTAAAATTGTGATCGGCGACAACTACATCGAGTTTCCCGAGCTAATGAGGACTCATCAAGAATATCCTCATTACAAGATTGGAGAACCTGGATTTCAGCAAAAAGTTCTAAATTGTTTGAAAAAAATGGGAATATCGCTAGCATCCTAAACCTTTTGGAGGATTTTTATAATGAATAGCGACTTTTCAATTGGATGGGATGGATTTGCAACCGGTGGCAGCTTAAGCGATATGGGATCGTTTGATACTGGATCAGCAACCCAAGATTACAATCCTGGAGGGCACGTAATCGTTGGAGGTGGTCACTTCCAAGGCAATACAAGTTCCTATGCTGGGCATTCTTGGAATGATAATACATCCCGTGTGGCTGTAGGCTCTCAAACTGTTTATTCCAATACGCCCTTTGATGCTGAAATGGAAAACCGCCTAGAAATGGCCTACAATCGAACAAAAGATCAAATGGCTACCGAGGTATTGACATTGCAAAACAGTATCACTGGAAGGCAAATAACACGCATTGGAAGCGATTCTGAGTCCTCGGCCTGGGAAAAGTTCATGGAAAATACGCACGGACAAAATATTGTTGAAGCCTTTAAAGAATGGAGTTTGGCGTTTGGATCTCAAGGAGCGGGGGATGTTCAAGGAGCGATGGAACACGCTCTAAACGCTGCAATTGCTACTGGTAAAGTAGTCTTGCATGATTTAACATTCCAAAATCCTTTCTCCGATAATGGGAGAAATGAAAACATAGGCACGATGCCTATACAACCTGACAGGGACAAGTAGCATGTTTTGGGTATATTTTGGAATTTTTACTGTACTCATAGCCATTGATTGTGTTATCAAATACAATAAAACCGATTGATTGAAAGTTTCTCCGCACTCCGTGTTTTTGGTTCTCCATAAATCGAAAACTCCAGAAATATGTTGTGCGGAGATTTTTTACTATTTTGAAACAGTCTTAACCGATGGCTTTTGATGAGGCAAACCGCTTACATCTTCTATGACATTTTCAATAACCGTTGCTTCGCCTTCTAGGATATCAGTTGCCACCTTCCAAGTTGTCGGGGTGCAAGCGAACAAAAATAAAAATAATGTAAAATATTTCATAAGTATAGTGTCACTCCTTTTAAATTCTTTACCCAACTCTTGTAGCAGAAATTCTTCCAGCTGCTGTCGTGGTTCCTAACGCGAACACAGCTTGTCCTACTAAATAATATGTAGTTGATGCGGTTAATACCACCCGATACGAAGGGACACTTGCAGATAATAGAGTAGATAATGACGTTTCCATTTGAATAGAACTGTCGCCGTCTACTGTCCCTGTGAAAGAAGCACTGTTAGCACTTATTGCCAGTCTAATTTCCGAAAGATTCGCGCCCGTGTTGGTGAGCTGGCCTATGCCTGAAATATCCCACACCCCTGCCGTCAGAGATATAGAAGTTATATTTGTGGCAATTCCGACACTGACACTGACAGCACTCGCTGCTGATCGTATTTGTTCTCCTAGATATCCAGCAGAGGGTTCTTGATTGAGACCACCCTGTATCGTTCCTCCGGACAAGGTCATTCCACTGTTTATGGTAAGTGTGCCCCCTGGACAAGAAAGAATGCCATAATCTAGGATTCCTGTTCCGTCTATAACGGGGACGTTCGTGGAATACATCGTGGTGTCATAGCAAACGGCTATAGAACCGCTTCCCACTGATAAAGACGCTGATGCTCCTCCATTCAATAAACAAGAAGTAATTACTGGGGCTCCTCCAGTGGTCGAAGATAGTGGGACAATATCAATAGATGATGTGTCTATCTCGGAGAAATTTGTATTCAACACGCCCGAGCCACTTACGGTGAATGCCACGTTTGAAGTACAGTAGTTGATATTCACAGTCCCCGCAGTATTGATACCTGGAGAGCCTAGACCATCAGTATTCATTATAGTGCAGTTTGTGAAATTGATGGTTCCTGGACAACTAGAGGAATAGAACGGCTGGTCAATTCCTGGGGTAAGTGAACCATCGAATGTACAATTTATAAAATTCGCCTGACTACCTGAGTCTGGATTTGTGAAAGACATTCCTCGTGAGCTTCCAACGATTATGTAGCAATCCACGAAATTCAAGAACATTTGAGAGGACCCGTCGAATAGAATTCCTGGAGATGTTCCTGGCTGGATTTGGATTCCGCTCAATGTGACACTGGCCGATCCACCATATTCTATCTGTCCCTGGATCACAACATTTGGGGTATAAGCATCGCATGTGAATGCGGTTAAATTTACCCCGTCTTCCATACTCAGATCTTCAGAATATGTTCCTGGAAGAATGAAAATCGTATTTCCAGAAACAGCATCATTTAGAGCCGCTGTAATCGATGTATGCGTCCCTAGAGTGGGATCTTGTGAAACGATGAAAGTCGCACATCCGAATGTATTTGTACTTAGTTGCTGCCCCATGTTTGATTATCCTATGTATTCGGTTATTATTACTACTCCAGGAGCTCCCTCACCACCAAGGTTCAAAGGCTGACTAGTGGAGTTGGCAGCTCCTCCCCCTCCTGATCCATAACCTACAGCCGCGTGTCCCACAGTATTCACGGAAGCATTTCCTCCAGCTCCCAGCAGACTGTTAGCTCCTATTCCGGCGATAGCTGCGAAGTTAGTTCCACAAATCGCCCAGTTACCTGGAGCTCCCGGCACTCTGTAAGATCCTCCAGTGCCTCCGGAGCCTCCTATGGGGCCGAACACCTCAGCGTTTATCGCGCTCGCTATTCCACTGCCGCCACCTCCGCCTCCCAGCGCGGAAATCAATGCACCCACACTGGTATTACCTCCTGCCGAGTCACTAGCTCCCGCTAGTCCCACAGATACAGCTTGAGAGGGCCCGATTTCAGAGGCAGTGAATATGCCTACAGCATACTCTCCCGCAGCCCCTCCAGTCCCACAGGAATATTGTGCTCCGGTAGTTGCTGGAGCGCTTCCGCCTCCTCCCCCTCCGGCTATACATGCAATTTCGCAGTACAACATTCCGGAAGTCGGTGTATATGTCCCTGATGTAATGAAAGTTTGAATATTTATCGAGGAAATTAATCCAGATCCCACAATTGTCAGCGTATTTCCCGTCGCCGAAGTTGTGATGGCTCCTGTTCCTACAACATTCAAAGCATTGGAGAAAGGTACTGCAGTTCCTGCGTTGGAAATGAACGCGGTGGGTACAGATCCTGTCGTCTCGACAATCAGGGTGTTTCCAGAAGCGGTTGTTGTAACGCCAGAGGCTCCAAAGACATTCAAAACTCCAGAAGCTGGTGTGGCCGTACCCGTGTTAGCCGTGTAGGTCGTTTCCGCCTCTCCCAAAGACGATATGGTCAAGGTATTCGTAGATGGATTACCATCCACGGAAATCGTCGTTCCATCTCCCACGATGTTGACGTTATTCGTGGTGGGGGCTGGTCCCACTGGTCCACCCGTATTTCCTGTGACTTCCGCTATATATTTCATGAGACCTCCAATTTCTATCCAATCCGATGTAACCGATCCTCCTATAGAAGAAAAGTTTTTCAGCACCCACAAAGTATTATCGACTGTGTTCAGCCATTTCTGTTGAACGGAATAATTGACATCATTCGTAGTGGGGTCTCTGTCCATGAAAATATCAACAAAAGCGGTAGTTGAAGTACCGCTTATTGATCTTCCATAGAGAGAATTTACAACAGTGGTGTTGTTAATAGTCATTAAACGACCGTTATGTTTCCAACTGAATCTAAAACCAAAAAGGTTGTATTAGCCACAACACAAAGCAGATCAACACAATCATATTGATTAGTAGATGCTAGAGAACCTCCTGCACCGGTTGTTGTCGTCGATTTTCCAAAATGAATCGATTGTCCCGAGTTTTGAGCGATCAACCATCCACCAGAGCCAAATCCCGCTACTTTGATTACAGAGAACTGAGGGGCTGTAGTAGGCAGAGTAATCGTCACTAGAGCTGCGTTATCAGCTAGATATCCGTTATTTGGCGCTCCTGCTGCTGCTGTACCAGTAACATCGTTCCAAGTAAGACCACCACCTGTCGAGTTGATGGTAATCGATCCTGCTCCGTTTGTGATGCTAACACCGGTGCCTGCTGTTAATGTGGCAGCTACCGGAGCTGCTCCCGTAGATCCAACTGCTAATTGGCCATTGGTCAAAGTTAAAGAATTGAGCGCATTGCTCACACCGCCATAAATGATCGCATTATTAGTTACTGTATCTGCTGAGAAAGTCCCGGCTCCGTCGTATTTGACAATACCGGCAGCTGAGATGTTGATGCTGTTATTTGTTGTCATTTTTCGTTCCTAATTGATTAAACTATTGTTGGGTTACCCATGGAGCTAAGGACGTTCCATTTTAAATTTGCTGTTTGGCATACCATGCGGAATGTATCCCCCTGTTGTGTTGAAGAAATACTTCCCCCCACTCCTATCGTGGTGGATAAATTCCCGAACCGGATAGATTGGCCTGCACCTTGGGTAATCGAAAAACTGGTCGATCCGTCTAGGGTAACTTCAATAATGTCTCCCAAAGCAGATACGGCAGGCAAAGACAACGACAATGCTGCGCCACCAACACAAATGTAGCCTTGGTTACTGACAAGAGGTTGAGATGTTGCGATCAGATTCCATGCAGTCTCTCCAGAACCAGAAATAGTCAAAGTATTGGTTCCAGCGTTTCCTGTTACAGTAATGCCTCCAGAGCCAACTAGCATAATGGTATTTGAAACATTTGGAGGTACTGGACCGCCCGTATTGCCTTCTAGAAAGTCTACTACCCCCGAGGCTCCGCTCATACTGTTAACGCCAGACTGACTCATGTTTTACTTCCCAAAGTAGTTGCTGATATAAAAGTTTCCCGTACCTACGGTTCCGAGAACATAAAACTGTGTGCCCTGCTGGATCTCAAAAGAGATCGCATTCTCTTTATTGGATGATACGTCAATTAGGAGGAATGATCCGGCCGGAAGGAAATCATGACCATTCACCCCATCCCAAGAGATCACAACAGTAGAAGTAGTATTATTTTGAAACTTCACAATCCTTGCTGATTGTGCCAATGGGCCACCCACTGGCTGGTAAGCTCCCGTGAAGGTCGTCGCACTTATGATCCTTAAAACATCCGGATATACTACTGTTGAAAGGGGTCCCATTTTTTACCTATAGTGTATAATTACGTTCGTGCTATTACGGACCAACGAAGGCTGTTGAAAATCATGAAGCAAGTACCAAAGTTTGTTGTGATCGCAGTCGTTGCTGCCGGAGCTACTCCCGATGAATCGATCAGCTTTCCATTACCGTTGATGGTAATGTTGTTGGTCGCAGCCGCTCCACCCACGTCGCAGATCGTTAGAACTTGACCGATGATCGGAGCCAGGGGAAGGTTAATAGTGGAAGCGCCTGACAAGCTGTTAATGCTCACATAAAAGTCAGAGGCAAGTACGGTGTATCCACTGGCTACCAAAGCCACATCGACATTAAGACCTACTGACATTGTCATTGAGGTTGGAGTGACCTGAATTGCAGGACCTGAAATGTTAACGGTAGAAGCTCCACTTCCAATGGTGGCGATCGCTCCATCGGTTGTGAAATTTCCTGTGACGAGTGCGGTTCCATCAACGGTTAGGGCACTAGTGACGACGGCATTCGTCATAGTTGTAGTACCAGTAACCCCCAGAGTACCACCTATCGTTGCATTCCCGGACACACCGAGATCGGCGATGTCGAATGGATCTGTAACCGAAATCGTCAATGTACTTCCGGAAGCAGCAGTTGTGAGCTGCGTTGCTGCACCCACTATGGAA
>Ga0182030_10002227_pt1 | contig 41024 bp, 34 predicted proteins | sample 812S3MmetaG_FD_121299 | JGI IMG/M metagenome (GOLD analysis project Ga0182030, IMG submission 121299) | Permafrost microbial communities from Stordalen Mire, Sweden - 812S3M metaG (Illumina Assembly) | ecosystem: Environmental > Terrestrial > Soil > Wetlands > Permafrost | place: Sweden...
AGCCTCGGCTTGAAAGAGGCGAAAGACTTGGTGGACGGCGCTCCGAAGAGCATAAAAGAGGGCGTCTCGAAGGACGAGGCCGAGACCATCCGGAAGAAGTTCACCGAGGCGGGCGCAACTGTCGAAGTCAAGTAGACGCCGTTTAGCGGGCGTGAGCGAAGCGGGAGCCCGCTGGCGTCATCCTGAGCGAAGCGAAGGATCTCGTTTAGCGGGTGTGCCGCCTGCAATTATTTGACCGAACAGTAGCTGAATCCTGGGGAGTGGTGTTAATATCTAATAAATAACCCGCTTACCCTGGCTTCACTGCGAGGCGACGGCGACCCGCATCCTCCAAATAGACCCAGGAAGCGGAACGGAAAAGGGTCGCTGGAATAAAAGTATGGCAGCCGGTCCCGCGGGCGGCGGGACGGAACAGGCCTTTTGAACTGGCGCGGAATTTTACAAGTTATTCAAGAGTAAGCGTCGCAAGCGGCGCCTGCGGACAGGCATGTCCTAGCGGGGGCTGCTCTCTTTTTCTGCGTACACCGCTCATTAACCCGTAGCAGTATTTTGGCGCTACTTTTTGCGCCCTCATTCCGCTTGTACTGCAGCCCCAGGCTGCCTGAAAGCAGGAGTTCCTGAGAATGACAAAGCACAATATACACCGCAAGCGTTTCGATTTTTCCAAAATTCCAGCAACCATCCAGATCCCGAACCTGATCGAAGTTCAGAAGCGCTCCTATGACCGCTTCCTGCAGATGGACAAACTGCCCAGCGAGCGCGAAGACGGCGGGCTGCAGGCGGTGTTTCAGTCGGTGTTTCCGATTACCGACTTCCGTAACGTTTCCCAGTTGGAGTTTGTGGATTTCGCGATCGGCAACTGGGAGTGCAAGTGCGGCCACCTGAAGGGGCTGCATCACTTGCGCACGACTTGTAAGAATTGCGGATCGACGGTGATCACCGACCCGTTTCATCCCGGCGAAGTTCTCTGCCACAAGTGCGGCACCTACAACGCGAATACTCCCGACTTCTGCAACAAGTGCGGCGATCCGGTGGGCTTGCAGCTGAAATACGATGTGCCGGAATGCGAAGAGCGCGGCATGACCTACTCGGCGCCGCTCAAGGTCACGATGCGGCTCACCATCTGGGACAAGGATGAAGCGGGCAATCGTTCCATTCGCGACATCAAGGAGCAGGAAGTTTTCTTTGGCGACGTACCCCTGATGACGCAAAACGGAACCTTCATCATCAACGGAACCGAGCGCGTCATCGTCAGCCAGTTGCACCGCTCGCCGGGCGTGTTCTTCGAGACGGCGGCCAATCGCACTTATTTCTTGGGAAAGATCATTCCCTACCGCGGCTCGTGGGTGGAGTTCGAATACGACCAGAAGAACGTCCTCTACGTGCGCATCGACCGCAAGCGCAAGTTCCTGGGCACGATTTTCCTGCGTGCTCTCGGCCTTCGTTCGGGCGAGGATATTCTGAAGACTTTCTACACCACGGACCGACTGGTGGTGCGCGACAAGAAGCTGTTCTGGACGCTTGATCCGGCGAGCGAAAAGCCCACGAATCTGCTGGGCATGAAGCTGGCGCACAGCATCAAGTCGAAGTCGGGTGACGAAGTTGCGCACTCTGGCCGCAAAATCACGCCCGCCACGCTGAAGGAAATTCAGAAGGCGAAGATTACCGAAATCGAAGTGGACACGACCGATCTCGAGGGCGCGTGGGCGGCGAGCGACATTGTCGACACCACGACCGGTGAAGTGCTGCTGGAGGCCAACTCGGAAATCACGGCCGACAAAGTGGCAAAGATTCTGGAATCAGGCGTGATCGAGATGAGCGTGTTCTTCCCGGAGCGCGACGACGTGGGCACGGTGATCAGCCAGACGCTGCGGCGCGATTCGATCACCAGTCCATCGGAAGCTTTGATCGAGATTTATCGCAAACTGCGTCCCGGTGATCCGCCGACGCTGGACACGGCGACGGCATTGTTCCAAGGCATGTTCTTCGATCCGCGGAAGTATGACTTCTCGCGCGTGGGCCGGCTGAAGTTCAACATCAAGCTGTTTGAGAACCAGGAAGCGACGAGTCTCGATCAGCGCACCCTCGATCCCAACGACTTTTACGCGACCATCAAGTACCTGCTCAAGCTGCGCAAGAATATTGGCGCGGTCGACGACATCGATCACCTCGGCAATCGCCGCGTGCGCGCCGTGGGCGAGTTGCTGGAAAACCAGTTCCGCATTGGCCTGGTTCGCATGGAACGCGCGATCAAGGAAAAGATGAGCGTGTACCAGGAAATGTCGACGGCCATGCCGCACGATCTGGTCAACGCGAAACCGGTGATGGCCGCGATTCGCGAGTTCTTCGGATCGTCGCAGCTGTCGCAGTTCATGGATCAGACGAATCCGCTTTCGGAAATCACGCATAAGCGGCGTCTGTCCGCGCTGGGGCCGGGCGGATTATCGCGTGAACGCGCTGGATTTGAAGTTCGTGACGTTCACCCGACACACTATGGACGCATCTGCCCGATTGAAACGCCGGAAGGCCCGAACATCGGCCTGATTTCGTCGTTGAGTTGCTTTGCGCGCATCAACGACTACGGTTTCATCGAGTCGCCGTACCGCAAGGTAAAGAACTCGCGGGTGGTGGACTACGTCATCGTCGTCAACGCCGGGGACAGCAACTTCAAAGTCGGCGACTATGCCGAAAAGAGCGAGATGGAAAAGGTCAACGCCGATCTCAAGGAACGGCGCAAGAAGCCGGTCGAGGTCGAGCCGTTTTCGTTCTATCTGTCGGCGTGGGAAGAAGACCGTCACACCATTGCTCAGGCCAACATCGAACTGGACGACAAGGGCCGCATCGCCGGCGAGCTGGTCAACGCGCGCAAGGCGGGCAACTTCGTGCTGGTGAATCGCGATGAAGTGGATTACGTGGACGTCAGCCCGAAGCAACTGGTTTCGGTGGCGGCCTCGCTGGTGCCGTTCCTCGAACACGACGACGCCAACCGCGCGCTGATGGGCGCGAACATGCAGCGTCAGTCCGTGCCGCTGCTGCGGGCGCAGGCTCCAATTGTGGGAACGGGGATGGAAGGCGTTACCGCGCGCGATTCGGGCGCGGTCGTGCTGGCGCGCCGCAACGGAATCATCGATTCGGTCGATTCCGAACGCATCATCGTCCGCGTCGAAGGCGAGCATCATCCGATGCAGCTTTCGCGCGAAGTGGGCAGCGACATTTATCAGCTCACCAAGTTCAAGCGCTCGAATCAGAACACCTGCATCAACCAGAAGCCGATCGTGAAAAAAGGCCAGCGGGTGGTGAAGGGGCAAGTGATTGCCGACGGCCCGTGCACCGACTTTGGCGAGTTGGCGCTGGGACGCAACGTGCTGGTCGCGTTCATGCCGTGGCGCGGCTACAACTTCGAAGACGCGATCCTGGTTTCAGAAAAGATGGTGAAAGAGGATTACTACACCTCGGTTCACATCGAAGAGTTCGAACTCGAAGCTCGCGACACGAAACTTGGTCCCGAGGAAGTGACCCGCGACATTCCGAACGTCAGTGAATCCACGCTGCGAAATCTGGACGAAGCGGGCGTGATCCGCATCGGCGCCGGCATCAAGCAGGGCGACATCATCGTCGGAAAAGTTACTCCGAAGGGTGAGACGCAACTGACGCCGGAAGAAAAACTGCTGCGCGCCATCTTCGGCGAAAAAGCCGGCGATGTGCGCGACGCTTCGCTCTACTGCCCGCCTGGAATCGAAGGCATCGTGGTGGACGTGAAGATTTTCTCGCGCAAAGGGCAAGAGAAGGACGAGCGGGCCAAGACGATTGAAGGCAATCAGATCGCGAAACTCGAAAAGAACCTGTCGGACGAGATACGGATTCTGACCGACGAGCGCCTGAAGCGTTTGGAAGGCCTGCTGGGCGGCAAAGAAGTGCAAGCCGATTTGCACGACGAGCGTACCAATAAGCGGTTGCTGACCAAGGACACGATTCTGGACCGCGACACGATCGAGCGCATCTCGACCCGTAACCTGAAGCGGATCAAATACGCCGACAAGGATCCGCGGGTGAACGAGCAGATCGACGAGATCGAGGAAATGACCTCGCGCCAGATCGACGTGCTGAAGAAGATTCTCAACGAAAAGAAAGACAAGCTGACTAAGGGCGATGAGTTGCCGCCGGGCGTGATCAAGCTCGTGAAGGTCTACATCGCCATGAAGCGCAAACTGAGCGTCGGCGACAAGATGGCAGGACGCCACGGCAATAAGGGTGTGATCGCGCGCATTCTGCCGGAAGAGGATATGCCGTACCTCGAGGATGGAACGCCGGTCGAGATTGTCCTGAACCCGCTCGGAGTGCCCAGCCGTATGAACGTGGGACAGATTCTTGAAACCCACCTGGGATGGGCGGGTCATGAACTGGGTCTGAAGATTGCGGAGTTGCTGAAGCAGAACACTCGCGCCGAAGCGATCCGCCGCGATCTCAAAGCGTTGTTCAAGGACACGGTGCTGGCCGACACCATCGCCGATATGAGTGAGGATGAGCTCGAGGCGGTGGCGCCGACCCTCAAGAATGGCGTGTTCATGGGATCGGCGGTATTCGACGGCGCCCGTGAGCCGGAAATCAAAGCGCTGCTGGCGAGCGCGGGTCTGCCCAGTTCGGGCAAGACCAGCCTGCGCGACGGCATGACGGGCGAGAAGTTCGAACAGCCGATCACGGTGGGCTACATCTACATGTTGAAACTGTCGCACCTGGTGGACGACAAGATTCACGCGCGTTCCATCGGGCCGTACTCGCTGATCACGCAGCAGCCGCTGGGTGGCAAGGCGCAGTTCGGAGGCCAGCGCTTCGGAGAAATGGAAGTGTGGGCCCTCGAAGCATACGGCGCGGCGTTCATCCTGCAAGAATTGCTGACCGCGAAGTCGGACGATGTGTACGGGCGCACCAAAATCTACGAGGCCATCGTCAAAGGCGAAGCCGCGATGGAGCCGGGCGTACCGGAATCGTTCAACGTGCTGATTCGCGAATTGCAGGCGCTGTGCCTGGATGTCGAGTTGATCAAGGCCACGGAGAAGAAGCCGGTGGCCATAGCAGCGGATTAGTCGTTGGTCGCTAGTCGTTGGTCGTTCGCGGCTAGCGGGCCGACTCGGTTTCAAGAATTGACCCGAAGTTTTTGCTCTTGAGCTTCCGGGTTAGAGATTTCGCTAGCGACTAACGACCAGCGACTAGCGACTGTTCTTAAGAGCCGCGTGCGGCGGCGTACAGCCGTAGGAAAGCGGAGGAACATGTTTCGTTCGAGCCCGTTCGATATGGCAAATCCCGTGGCTGATTTCGATGCCATTCGCATCAGCCTGGCGTCCCCCGAAAAGATACGGAGCTGGTCGCATGGGGAAGTGACCAAGCCGGAGACCATCAACTACCGCACCTTCAAGCCGGAGCGCGATGGCTTGTTCTGCGCGCGCATTTTCGGCCCGGTCACGGACTGGGAATGCCTCTGCGGCAAGTACAAGCGCATGAAGCATCGCGGAGTGATCTGCGACAAGTGCGGCGTGGAAGTCACGCTGTCGAAAGTCCGCCGCGAGCGCCTGGGGCACATCGAACTGGCTTCGCCCTGTTCGCATGTGTGGTTCTTCAAGGGACTGCCCAGCCGCATCGGGCATCTGCTCGACATTTCCCTGCGCGATCTGGAAGCGATCCTGTACTTCGAGGCCTATGTGGTCGTCGATCCCGGCGACTCCCCGGTAAAAGAACGGGAAGTCATCAAGGACGAAGCGAAGTACCGCGAACTCGACCAGCAATATCGTCCGGCCGGGTTCAAGGCCATGATGGGCGCGGAAGCGATCAAGGAACTTCTCAAGCGCATTGAAGTTGATGGGCTGGCTGCCGAACTGCGCGAGAAGATGAAGAACGAAACCTCGCTGCAGAAGCGCCTGAAGTATGCCAAGCGGTTGAAAGTGGTCGAGGCCTTCCGCAAGAGCGGCAACAAGCCGCAGTGGATGATCCTGGACGTACTGCCGGTGATTCCACCGGAGCTGCGCCCACTGGTTCCTCTGGATGGCGGACGCTTTGCCACTTCCGATTTGAATGACCTTTACCGCCGCGTCATCAACCGCAACAACCGGTTGAAGAAGCTGATGGACCTGCACGCTCCTGAAGTCATCGTGCGCAACGAAAAGCGCATGTTGCAGGAAGCGGTGGACGCTTTGTTCGACAATGGACGGCGCGGGCGCGTTCTGCGCGGCGCCAACAACCGGCCGCTGAAGTCGCTCTCCGACACGCTGAAGGGCAAGCAGGGACGCTTCCGCCAGAACCTGCTCGGCAAGCGCGTGGACTACTCCGGACGTTCGGTGATTGTGGTTGGCCCCGAACTCAAGCTGCACCAGTGCGGATTGCCGAAGAAGATGGCGCTCGAATTGTTCAAGCCGTTCATCTATCACCGGCTGGAGCAGACGGGGAACTGCACCACCATCAAACAAGCAAAAGAAATGGTGGAGCAGCAGGAGCCGATCGTCTGGGACATTCTGGAAGAGGTCATCAAAGACCATCCTGTGATGCTGAACCGCGCTCCCACGCTCCATCGCCTGGGCATTCAGGCGTTTGAGCCGGTGCTGGTGGAAGGCAAGGCGATCAAGATTCACCCGCTGGTTTGCACGGCGTTCAACGCCGACTTCGACGGCGACCAGATGGCGGTGCACATTCCGCTATCGCCCGAGGCGCAGGTGGAAGCCAGCGTTCTGATGCTGTCTTCGCACAACATCCTGTCGCCGGCATCGGGGCAGCCCATCACCGTGCCCACACAGGACATGGTGCTTGGTCTCTACTATCTGACGAAAGCGAAGCCGGGCGCGAAGGGCGAAGGCCGTTCGTTCGCCAATATTGACGAAGTGGTGATCGCACTCGAAATGGGCGAGGTGGAAACGCTCTCGCCGATCCGCCTGCGCTACACCGGCGAGCTCATCGACCTGACGCAGGCTTACGACGATCAGGACGTGAACCATACGGAACCGGTGCAGGTGAAGCGCGAGTATCTGAATACCACTGTCGGACGCGCTATTCTGAACGACCATTTGCCCAAGGCGGTGCCCGGGGTCAACGTGAGCATGCCGTATATCAACGGGCTGCTTAAGAAAAAGGGCGTCGGCCAGTTGGTCAATTACTGCTATCTGCGGTTCGGCCTCGAAGTCACCGTCAAGATGCTGGACGAGATCAAGTCGCTAGGCTTCAAGTACGCCACGCGCGCCGGTCTCTCCATCGGCATCGATGACATGGTCATCCCAGACAACAAGAAGACGCTGGTGAAAGACGCCGACAAACAGGTGATTAACGTACAGCAGCAATACCTGGACGGCGCGATCACCAATGGCGAACGCTACAACAAGGTCATCGAGATCTGGTCGGCCATCACGGAAAAAGTTGCCGATGAAATGTTCAACCAGATGCAGCGACGGGATAAAGAGGGCCAGCTCAACCCGATTTACGTCATGGCCGATTCCGGCGCTCGCGGATCGAAACAGCAGATCCGTCAGCTCTCCGGAATGCGCGGACTGATGGCAAAGCCGACCGGCGAAATCATCGAAACTCCGATCACGGCGAACTTCCGTGAAGGGTTGACGGTGCTGGAATACTTCATCTCGACGCACGGCGCCCGCAAGGGCTTGGCCGATACGGCGCTGAAGACCGCCGACTCGGGTTACCTGACGCGCCGTCTGGTTGATGTCGCGCAGGACGTGATCATCAGTGAATACGACTGCGGCACGGTGGACGGGATTTTCGTCTCCGGTATCGTTGAGGCCGGCGAAATTATCGAGCCGCTGCGCGACCGCATCGTAGGCCGCGTGTCGCTCGAGAAGATCAAGGACTATGAAGGCCAGGTCGTGGTCGATATCAACCAGGAGATCACCGAAGATCTGGCGGGCGCGATTCAGGCTGCCGGTATCGAGCGGGTGAAGATTCGCTCGGTGCTCACCTGCGAGTCGAGGCGCGGCGTTTGCGTGATGTGTTACGGACGCAACCTGGCTTCGGGACGCCTGGTCGAACTCGGCGAGGCCACGGGCGTGATCGCGGCTCAGTCGATTGGCGAACCTGGAACGCAGCTCACTATGCGTACCTTCCACATAGGAGGCACGGCATCGCGAGTTTCGGAACAGTCGCGGCTCGATGCCAAGAGCAACGGCATCGTGCGCTTCATCAATCTACAGACGGTGAAGTCCAAGACTGGCGACCTGGTGGTGATGAACCGCCAGGGCTCGATCGCAATTGTGGATGAAAAGGGCCGCGAACGCGAACGCTATGCGGTGGTGTATGGCGCCAAGGTGAAAGTCACCGAAGGCGGACCGGTGCTGCTTGGGCAGGCTCTGGTCGAATGGGATCCTTACACGTTTGCCATCCTCACGGAAATTGGCGGCACGGCGCAGTTCAAGGACCTGCAGGAAGGTATCACGCTGAACGAGGAAGTGGATGAAGTCACCGGCCTGTCGCGCCACGTGGTGACCGATTCGCCCGACGAGAAGCGACAGCCGGCCATTGTAATCAAGGGGAAGGCGAGCAAGCGGTACCTGATGCCTTCGCATGCTCACCTCATGGTGCAGGATGGAGACACGGTGTTTCCGGGCGACGTGCTGGCTAAGATCCCGCGCGAAACCACCAAGACCAAGGACATCACGGGCGGTCTGCCGCGCGTGGTGGAATTGTTCGAGGCGCGCAAGCCGCGGGAGACCGCCGTCATCAGCGAAATCGATGGCGTGGTACGGTTCGGTGAAGTGGCCAAGGGACAGCGCAAACTCTATGTGGCCGCCGATAACGGCACGGAGAAGGAATATTCCGTTCCGCGCGGCGTACACATCAACGTGCAGGAAGGCGAGCGCGTCCGGGCGGGCGAACCGCTGATGGACGGGCCGCTCAACCCGCACGACATTCTGGCCGTGCTCGGCGAGAAAGAGCTGCAGGCTTACCTGGTGAATGAAATCCAGGAAGTCTACCGCTTGCAGGGCGTGAACATTTCGGACAAGCACATCGAAGTGATCGTCCGCCAGATGATGCGCTGGGTGAAAGTCGAAGATGTAGGCGACACCCAGTTCCTACTCGAACAGCAAGTGGACAAGTTCCGCTTCCACGAGGAGAACGAGCGTGCCATCGCGCAGGGCGGCAAACCGGCCACCGGGCGTCCTTTGCTGCTCGGTATCACCAAGGCGTCGCTCTCCACCGATTCGTTTATCTCCGCGGCCTCCTTCCAGGAGACCACGCGCGTGCTGACCGAAGCTTCGATTCAGGGAGCGGTCGATCATCTCCGCGGCTTGAAGGAGAACGTGATCGTAGGCCGCTTGATTCCCGCCGGCACCGGCATGGAGTATTACCGCAACGTGCGTCTCTCTCCGGAAATGGAAGAGGCGGCCAGCAAGGTGCAGGAGGAAGTCTCGCAAGCGTACGAAGATGCCGAGCGCGCGCTCGAGCTCATGCGCCACGAAGGCGAGACCGAAGAACTCGCCGCGGAGTAATGACAGGACGAATCCAGAGGGGCGACTTGCGTCGCCCCTCATTTACTTAGCGGCGTTTTTTGGATGACGTTTTCTTAAGCCAATGGCTTTAGCACTGGAACCACAGCGCCTGATCGAGCAACCGCAGGATCGTAACTCCAAGCCGGAGCCGATTCCTGGTGGGCTGGTGCTGGCTCCGGCGCTGGGCCGCTTCTGGCGGTTGTTCCGCTTGTCGATCTGGCGTGCCTTCGAGCACGATGCCTTCGGGACCGCCAAAGCGTCGGCCTATTCGGCCATCTTCACCTTTTTCCCGGCCTTGCTGGTGCTGGGCTCAGTTCTCGCCGCCCTGAACCGGGGTAAAGTCTACGCTCGCGAGATCTCCTACGCCTTGGGTACTATCTTGCCGGCGGGCACCTCAGCCGCGCTTTCCTACCTGAGGAGCAGTACGGACCGGCCGGTTGGGCTGCTCATCTCCACTTCGCTGTTGACGGTCTGGAGCGCATCGGGCGTCATCATTTCCTGGATGGATGGCTTTCGCCGCGCCTACCAACTGCCCAAGACCTGGGGGATCATCAAGGAGCGCGCGATTGCAATTTCGCTGGTCTTGATGGCGGGTCTGCCGCTGACTTTCGCCACCATTCTGGTTGCCTTCGGCAGCCGCATTGAAATGCGAATCTTGTTTCACATCGGGCACGAGTTCGGACCGCTCATTCTGCTGTTGTGGGGCGCGATACGCTGGGTCATCGCGATCCTGACCAGCATCGCCGTGATCCAGCTCATCTATCACAACGCAGTGCCCCGCACGCAACCCTGGCACAGCGTTTTGCCGGGCGCAGTTCTTGCGACCGCCATGTGGCTGATTTCCACCGCATTATTTGGATTTTATTTGCAGCACTACGTCGATTACAGCGTGATCTACGGTTCGCTCGGCGTGGGTATTGCGCTGCTGCTCTGGATGTACATCATCTCGCTGGTGGTGCTCATTGGCGCCGAATTCAATGCCATGCTTTTCCCTCGCTATCTCACGAAAGCTCCACCTCCACGGGTAAACACCGAAGCTCACTGACGGCGAAATCGGGAGTCAGTTCCCAGATCGTCCCGCCTGTAAAATCTGATGGGATGAATTTTCTGGAGAGAGGGTTCGCGACTTGAAAGAACGCAAACTGGATCTGGTTGAAGGCGATTTGCCGCCTTCCGCCCCTGCGCTGGAAGATGTGGTCGGACGCGTGCGTCGCGCAAAAATCATCTGCACGATTGGCCCGGCGTGCGATTCCGAGGAAATGATTCGCGACCTGATGTGCTTGGGCATGGATGTTGCGCGCCTGAATTTTTCCCACGGAACGCACTCCGACCACGCCCGGCGAATCCGGCAGCTGCGCCGCGTTGCCCATCAATTGAAGCGGACGGTCTGTATTCTTCGGGACCTTCAAGGTCCGAAGATTCGTACGGGCCGCCTGAAGGGCGGAAAGCGTGTGCTGCTGCAGGCGGGCGCGATCCTAACGATCACTCCGCGCAAGGTAGCCGGGACTGCCGATCTGATTGCCACCGATTTTGCCGGACTGGCGCGCGAGGTGGAACCGGGCGCGCGGGTGCTTTTGTCCGACGGACGGATTGAACTCAAAGTGCGCGCGATTCACGGCGAGGATGTCGAATGCGAAGTCCTGAACGGAGGCACGATCGGAGAGCAGCAGGGGATTAATTTACCCGGAGCGGCCGTGGCGATCCCCGCACTGACCGCCAAAGACAAGCGAGACCTCGAGTTTGGTTTGAAGCATGGAGTGGATGCGGTCGCCCTGTCGTTCGTTCGATCGGCCGATGACATCCGCCTGGCGCAGAGCCTGATGCGCGAGTTCGGGAAACCCGTGCCCATCATCGCCAAGCTGGAAAAGCCGCAGGCCATCGATCATTTGGAAGAGATTCTGGAAGTGGCCAACGGCGTCATGATTGCGCGTGGCGATCTGGGCGTGGAACTACCACCTGAGCGAGTCCCGATCATCCAGAAACTGGTGATTCAACGGGCGAGTATTTGGCGCAGGCCGGTCATCACGGCCACCCAGATGCTCGAGTCCATGACCGAGAACCCGCGCCCCACGCGGGCGGAGGCCAGCGATGTTGCGAACGCGATTTTTGACGGCACCGACGTGGTGATGCTCTCGGGAGAAACCGCCAAAGGCCGCTATCCACGCGAGACCGTGGCCATGATGGCCCGCATCATCCTGGAAGCGGAAGCGAGTATCGCGCAACTACAACTGACGCCGCGCCGCCGCCGTGAGAAGCACCGTTATTCGGTTGCCGAAACCATCTGCGAGTCGATCGCGCACGCCGCCGAAGATTTGCCCATGGGAGCGATCGCCGTCTTCACGGAAAGCGGCAATACGGCACGCATGCTCTCGAAACATCGTCCGAAGGCATGCATCTATGCTTTCAGCCGTACTCCGGAAGTCTGCAATCGCATGAACGCGCTTTGGGGCGTGCATCCGATTCATAAGGACAAGTGGGAGTCGGCGGAAGCGATGCTCAGAACCGCTGTAGAGGAATTGCTGCCGAAAGGTCTTCTTCGCGCCGGGGACGTGCTCGGATTGGTGGCCGGAACGAAGCTCACTTCGGGCGCCACGAACTTCATGCGGTTGCACACAGTGGAGGAAAGCGATCAGGTGCGCCACAAAGGGCGAAGGAAGCATAGCCCCTAAACCTCTGTCATCCTGACTCTGAGCGCAGCCGAAGAGGAAGGACCTGCTTTGGTTTCGCTTGCAGCGGCAAAATCCGGAAGTATTTGAAGCGATGCAGTCCGCGATCACGTTTTTCGACAATTCGCTCGATCCCGCAATACGAGGCTGGTTGCACGCTCCAGATGCACCAAACGGCGACGGGGTGATTCTCACTCACGGTGCGGGCTCGGATTGCACTGCTCCTCTGCTGGTGGCGCTCAGCGAAGCCTTGGCCAGACGTGGATACGTTGTGCTGCGCTGCGATTTGCCTTTTCGCCAGGAGCGGCGGACGGGGCCTCCGTTTCCGGGCAATGCGGTGCGAGATCGTGCCGGTCTCGCCAACGCGATTGCAGCTTTGCGTAAGAATGTCGCGGGCCGGATTTTTCTCGGCGGCCACTCCTACGGTGGACGCCAGGCGACAATGCTCTGCGCGGCCGAGCCGGATCTGGTCTCGGGGCTGCTGTTGCTCTCCTATCCTTTGCATCCGCCGCGCAAACCTGAGCAGCTTCGCATTCAGCATCTGCCCAACTTGCGCACACCGAGCTTGTTCGTGCAGGGAACGCGCGATCCGTTCGGAAGCATTGAAGAGATGACGAAAGCCTTGCAGCTAGTCCCCGCCAAAACCGAATTAATGAAGGTGGAAGGCGCGGGCCACGATTTGGGCTTCAAAGGGAAGCAACGAGCGGCCGAACTTCCGGCGAGCATCTTAGCCAGATTTGAGATTTTACTGAGAGCTGACGGCTGAGGGCTGACGGCTAATTTACCCAGCCCGATTTCGATCCGCCATTCGGTTTGTCATTGTCGTCGGGAGGCACGTAGTTTCCGTGCTCGTCGAAGGTGACTTTGCGGTCATGATCTTTCATATAGACTTGGAATTTTCTGGCTGCGCGCCGCCGCTTCCAGCGATAGTAGGAGTTGCGCACGCTGAAATAGCGTTCGGAGGCCGCATAACTCAGGCCACGAGAAGGCAGGAACTTCACGAACAGAAAACCAAAGAGCAATCCGCCGAGATGAGCAAAGACCGCGATTCCGCCTTGCCTTGGATCGAAAATCGCAACAATCGCTACGATCACCCAGATGCCGACCAGATACTTCGCCTTGATCCGGAATGGCAGCGGAAACAGGAACATTTCCTGATCGGCATAAAGAATGCCGAAGGCCATTAGGAGCCCGAAAATGCCTCCCGAGGCGCCAACTGTTCCGCCATGCTCGTTCATACCCAGAAAATGTGTATAGGAGACGGCAATCGTGACCAATGCGGCGCCCACGACGCAGAATGTGTAGCACTCGATGAATCGCCGCGATCCCCAATCGCTTTCCAGGTACGCACCGATGAACCAGAGTGTGAGCATGTTGAAGAACAGATGACTGAAGCTGGCATGGAGTAGCGAGTAGGTCACAAGCTGCCAGATCTCGCCCTTCATCACGAAAACCGGGATCAGCGCAAACCATTCATCCACCCAGCCGAGATCGACGTGAAATACTCGTCGCGCCACGAGCTCCAGCAGGAAGATTGCCGTGCAAGTGATAATGATGCGCTTCACCCATCCTGCAAAGGGCGGCATGCTGAACGAGATGGTTTGTCCGCGATTCACTATCTTCTATCTTTCTGGCTCCGGCACAGCCGGCAGACTGCGGTGTCCCGCTTGATCTAGGGCCCGCACACCGAATACCACATTATCCTTCGAAACCTTCAGGGTTGCACGCGCACCGCTACTCACCGCCTGGACGTACTCCCAATCGGCCGCGTTGGTCGAGCGCCAGACCACCTCGTAGGCGGTCGCGCCGGTCGAAGGTTCCCACGTCAAAGTCGTGTCGTTTTCGAGGTTCTTGGTCAATATTTTTACAGATGCCGGCGGCGCTGGAGCTGAGGCCAGCGAGGCCAGGGTCGCCGCGTTCAGTCGCGCTACATGCGCCACATAATCGAAGCTCACAAACTTCGGCAAGTCACCATATTCGATGCCGTTGGCATCGTCCTTGCGAACGTTCTGATGCTGATGGTTGTAGTCTTCGCGGAATTCGGTGAGCCGGACGGCGGCGAAACCTTGCTGGTTGAAAGAATAGTGGTCGCCTCCACGCAGGAAGCGGTCCAGCCGGAAGACCAAAAGCGGCTTGACTCCGGCATCGTAGGAGCGCCCGACGTCGGCGATGTAGCGGGCAAGCTCGCGCGAGGTCGAATCGCTCTCTCCGCCGAGCATTCGAATCCGCCGGATTTCAGACTCGGTTGCCGCTGCCGGCAGTCCTTCGGAAAACACGCGCACCACGCTCGCGTCCTGCTGCGGACTGCGGTCGCCTCCCACAATGTCATTGTTCAAGACGGCTTCGAGCTTCCACCCCTGCTGCTTGGCCATCTCGGCGAAGTGCTTGCTGCCGTTCAGACCCTGTTCTTCTCCCGCGACGGTCAGAAAAACAATGGTCGCCGGGAACTTAACTTTGTTCAGAAACGCTTTGCTCAAAACGCGGGCGCACTCCAGGCTCACGGCCGTGCCGCTGCCGTCGTCGTTTGCGCCGGGGGCGGGTTCGGTGCCATTGAGAGGATCGCTGTTGCGCGAGTCGTAATGTCCGGTCACCAGCACGATGCGATTCGCCTGCTGCGGGTCGGTTCCGCGCAAGACCGCATAAACATTGGTGATTTCGGTCGGCTTCGGGATGCGGTCGCCGGGCTGCTCGATGAAAGTGTCAGTTTTCACCTCCAGGCAGCCGCCGCAGTCCTTGGAGTAGCGCTCAAACTCCGCCTTGATCCACTCTCGCGCCGCGCCAATTCCCTTGCCCGCTTTGATGGATTCGTCGTCCTGCGCGGAAATCGTAGAGCGGTTGTTGAAGCCGACCAGTTGCTCGATCGTCTGCCGGATGCGGTCCGCCGAGACTTGCCGGATCGCTTCGGCGATGTGCGAGTCGGTGTGCGGGTCCTCAGCCAGGCGCGGGGCGGGACCATGTCCCTGCGCCATTTCTTGAGCCAGGCACAGCGAGCCGCAAAACGCCAGCGCCAGGGCAACTAGCACGGTTGCAGTCAGATTTATGGTGGGATAACGGGACCTGCAAGACTTGGCAATTTTGGAATTTTTTTGGTAAGCCACTTGACCTTTTCCTCACGAAGAAACTAAATATAACAGGGTATCCTGAACGTGGAGGAAATCATGGTGTACTGTCCCGAATGCGAGACGGATCTCGACATCGATGAAGATGAGGTCGATGAAGGCGCGGTCGTCTCCTGCCCGGAGTGCGGCACGGACTTCGAGGTGGTTACCGTCAATCCCATCGAACTGAAAATCGTGGGCGAAGATGAGATCGACGAAGACGAAGACGACGAAGACGCCGACGAAGATGAGTCGGAGGACGAGGACTCCTGAAGAACTCCGCACAGACCCGGACGTTATGGCGGTGGGTCGCGGTGGCTGCGTTGGTGTTGTTTCTGGCGTTCCTGATAGTTCCTGCGAGCGCGCAGAGCGGCGGCCGCGAAAAGCCGCAGCCTTACGCTCTGATCTTTGGAACGGTGTGGGACCCCGACGGGCGGCCGCTCTACGCGATCAAAGTGAAGATCCGTCGAGCCGATGAGAAGAAGGTCCGTTGGGAGCTCTATTCCGATCACACCGGCGAGTTCGCCCAGCGCGTGCCGGTCGGCAAAGCGGACTACGTTGTTTGGGCGGACGTGAAAGGCTATAAGCTGCCCTCGGGCAAGAAGTTGAGGCCGGGCTCCGAGGTAACCGTGCATATCGACGATGATGAGCGTTCCGACATCGGTCTTCATTTAGACTGGGAGTAGCCGCTTCGGGTTCGGGACTCGGGTGGCAACGAGAAATCTATGAAGAAGACGATCATCGCGGCTTCGCTGCCGGTTGTGTTGTCGCTGCTTACGTTGTCGGTGCCAGTCTGCTACAAGCCGGGATCGATCCTGGCCGCTCCGGCGCAGTTGTTTGGGCGCGATTCGAAGGAAGATAAGACCCGTCTGCTAACGGGCAAAGTGCTGGACGCGAGCGACAATCCTTTGCCGAACGCAGTGGTTTATCTGACCAACACTCATACCCGCGCCGTGAAAACTTATATCGTTGGCGAGGACGGCGTCTACCGTTTTCCGGCGCTCCAGCCCAGCATCGACTACGAGGTGTATGCGCAGTACAACAACCGCAAGAGCGGCACCAAGACGGTCAGCCAATTTGACGATCGCTCGCAGGTTTACATCAGTTTGAAAATAAACCCCAAGGCCGAGACCAAGTAGCTGCCGATTCACCCGCCGCCTCGCGCGCCCTATCGGCTTCGCAAAACGTCAAAGTGTTTCACGTGAAACACTGTACTTACTTGTTCGTACATATAATTGAGGGGTAAGCACGCGAATATACGACGAACTGTTGAAAAGTGCCACACCCGAGGACAGGCGGCTGGGCTTGCAAGTCTTTGATAACGCTCAGGGTTCGGTGTGGTTAAAGAGACACAATCGTGTATTTGTTACGCTGTAAATATTGCAGGGCTCATTATTTGGCGGTGGGACATTCCGACGGAGTGCCGCAGCCCACGTCTCGAAAAGCACGAGACGTGGGATACCCAGTTTGAGTTCCTAAGTAATAAGCAGTTAGTTGCTGTCCCCGCCCGCGCGTTTCCACGAGATCAAGTCGCCGATGGTGGTGCTGTTGGAGGAGGAGGCCGGGTGCTTGTAGGACTCGACTTCCTGGCGCGACGCTTCTTCACCAACCGCCTTGATGCTCAGGCCGACTTTTTTCTCTTCCTGATTCATCTTGATGATCTTGAACTCGAACTCACTGCCGGGTTCCAGGTGCATCGGCTGTCCGTTCGGATCGACTGCCTCGGAGTTGTGACACAGGCCTTCGATGCCTTCGGCAATCTCGACAAATGCGCCGAAGTTCGCCACGCGCAAAATCTTGCCGTGCACGATGTCGCCGATGCGGTGCTGGGCGAAGAATGAATCCCAAACGTCGGGCTGCATCTGCTTTACGCCGAGCGAAAGGCGCCGCTTGTCCGGTTCAATGGCCAGGATGACGGCCTTGACCTTGTCGCCCTTCTTCAACACCTCGGAAGGATGCTTCACGCGGGTGGTCCAGCTCAAGTTGCTGACGTGCACCAGCCCGTCGATTCCGTCTTCGATTTCAATGAAGGCGCCAAACTCGGTCAGATTGCGCACCCGGCCTTCAACCGTCGCTCCCACGGGATATTTGTCGTGCAACGTATCCCATGGGTTGGACGCCAGCTGTCTCATGCCTAGGGAAATGCGGCGCTCGGTGGGGTTAACGCTCAGGACCACACAGTCCACCTCGTCGTTTACGTTGACCAGCTTCGACGGATGCTTCATCCGTTTCGACCAGGTCATTTCGCTCACGTGGACCAGTCCTTCAATGCCCTGCTCGAGTTCAACAAATGCGCCGTAATCGGTGACGCTGATTACGCGGCCGTGGACGTGCGCGCCCACGGGATAGCGGTGCTCGGCATCCAGCCACGGATCGGGCGTGAGCTGCTTGAATCCGAGCGAGACGCGCTGCTTGTCTTTGTCGTACTTCAGGACCTTCACCTGAATCTGATCGCCGACGTTAACCAGGTCGCGCGGGTGCGTTAGGCGTCCCCACGACATGTCGGTAATGTGCAACAGGCCGTCAATTCCACCCATATCGACGAAAGCCCCATATTCGGTCAGATTTTTGACGATGCCGGTGAGAACGCTGCCTTCTTCCAGATGCTCGAGGGTCTTGCCACGCTTTTGGTTCTGCTCTTCTTCCAGAAGCTGCTTGCGAGAGACCACGATGTTGCCGCGCTTCTTGTTGAGCTTGATGATGGCGACTTCCATGGTCTGGCCCTTCATGCCATCCAGATTACGGATGGGACGCAGGTCCACTTGCGAGCCGGGCAGGAAGGCGCGCGCGCCCTGAATGTCCAGAGTCAGGCCGCCCTTGATGCGTTCGACGACGACGCCCTTGATGGGCTTCTTTTCGTTATAAGCGCGCTCAATCTCGTCCCAGGACCGCAGCCGCTGCGCCTTCAGGTGCGAGAGGTTGACATAGCCCTCTTCGGTTTCACCCTTTTCCCGCATCACGTCGATCTCGGCGCCGGGCTCGAACTTGGGCTTGCCCTCGTGGTCGAGAATCTCCGCAATCGGCACCATGCCTTCGGATTTCGCGCCGATATCGACGACGACGTGGGTGGCGGTGAGTTTCACCACCGTGCCTTTGATGACGTGGTCGTCGCTGACCGCTTCCTCAGTCTGGTTCTCGAAGTTGTGCAGGGCGGCGGCGAAATCGTCGCTGGCAACCGCTGCATTCTCCTGGGAGGAGGCTTCAGGAGCGGCATTTTCAGCCGCGTCATTTGCTGGAGCGTCGTTTTCAGGAGCTGCATTTTGAAGAGCGTCGTTTTCACGAGATTCAGGGGCGGAAGCCAGTGGTTCCGCAGGCGAGGGTTGTGCGGACTCGGGAGCGTCTAGTACGGCCGAGGCGCCGGTTTGAGTATCGTGTGCAGGTGTCATGGTTTCAAGAGTGGATTCAAGATTGCGGCCGGTACTGTCGTCCAACAAGTTCATAGCCTCTGTGTGACGCGCATTCGCGCGCGACTCATGTGGGACGTGGCGTAGCGGACTGCTGGCGTGGTCTTTAGGTTGCGTTGAGGCCGACCTGGCGGACGACCCTGGGACAATTCCAGCTGGTTCGAAACCGCGTCCAATAGGGACTCTTCGACTATAGCAACCGCTTTGGAACAGTGTCAAACACGATTCCGGCCAATGGCCTAAGAATTTACAGACTTGTCACACTGGCGCTGGGCTGCGAGCTGCGCGCCACGAGCTTCGAGCGAACCGCTGCCCCGGTGGTTTTTAGCTCGTAGCTCGCAGCTCGCAGCGTATTTCTGCTACCCTGCCCCCATGGACCATCTCTGGACCCCATGGCGTTACGCGTATGTTACCGGCGCCGGGCAAGAATCGGGCTGCATCTTCTGCACGGCTCCCAAAGAAAGCGACCAACAGGCCCGCATCGTCCACCGCGGGGAGCATTGTTACGTCATTCTCAATACTTATCCTTACACGAACGGGCATGTTATGGTCGTGCCCTACGCGCACCTGGACGAGTTGCAGAAGCTCCCCGCCGAGGCTGCCCGCGAGATGATGGTTCTGAGCCAGCGGATGGAGACAGTTCTGCGGTCTCTCTATCGGCCCGACGGAATCAATCTTGGCATGAATATCGGAAAGGCTGCAGGCGCGGGGGTGGCCGGACACATCCACATGCACATTTTGCCGCGCTGGGTGGCAGACGCGAATTTCGCCAGCGTCATCTGCGAAACTAGAGTGCTGCCGGAGGCGCTGGACGTTACGTGGGAACGGATCCGGAAGGAATTTGCAATTGGCAATTTGTAACTGGGCCGGGTGGTAGCTCAGTTTGCGAAACCGTTTAACCACCAAGGCCACGAAGGCACACGAAGGAAATATCTGAGACCGAAGGCCCTAATAATACTTCGTGTCCTTGGTGGTTCAGCCTATTGTCGTCTGCATCGCGAAACTGAGCCACTACCGAGGGACGGCCGTCCTATCCTGTGCTTTCCGACTGGTGTAGAATTTGTAGGTTGAACCCCCACGCTGTCATCTTCGGCAGCGGATCCGTCGGGACGTAGCGCAGCCTGGTAGCGCACTTGCTTGGGGTGCAAGGGGTCGCGAGTTCAAATCTCGCCGTCCCGACCATTGCATTCCTGCCGCAGGTCCTTCACTTCGTTCAGGATTTCGCCAGCGGGCTCCCGCTTCGCTCACGCCCGCTAATCGGCTCAACTTGGGGTGCAAGGGGTCGCGAGTTCAAATCTCGCCGTCCCGACCAATCACTTGTCCGCGGTGTCCGTGGACGAGCTCGTTGCAATTGCTGAAAGCTAAAGCGGCGCGGCCCGCAAGTCCCTTTCTCTGTGACGCACGCCCTTGCATTTCTCCTGGGTTTGGAGCAACGTTTTCAGAGTAAAAGGAGTGCCCGATATCATGATCAACGTTCTGATCCACCACGAAGTTGCCGACTACACGGCTTGGAAGGCGGCGTTTGACTCCGCCTTCGATTGGCGACACAAAAACGGCGAGTGCGGCTGCCGCATTTTCCGCAGCGCTGGAAACGTCAACGACATCACAGTTTTCTTCGAATGGGAGAGTCTGGAAAAGGCGCGCACATTCATCGCTTCCGAGGAACTCAAAGCGAAAATGGCGAGCGCGGGTGTCAAGAACCAACCTCGAGTCGAACTCCTCACCGAGGTGCACAGCGTGCGGCGCAGCGCGGCCGACTGAGCGTGCCAGGCTGATGCCGGTGTCCACCAACGACCGGCACGCGTCGATTCGGCACACGACGATTGCCCTATCCTGAGGCAGAGTTCTCGTTGGAACGCTCGGAATCCATTTCTGCCGGTTGGCATCGAATAAGGCTGACCGGCAAACCGGACCGGAAGCAGATACTGCTTGTTCTGGCAACTTCCTCCTCTTCTGGCTTGCCCCCAAATTCCGTTATCTTCAGGAGAAACTACATGCCTAAGAAACCAAGCTCCAGCAATTCGAACCAGGCTTCAGCGCAACCCCGCTATCATCAGTCAGCCCGCGAACTCCAGGCATTCGGCACGGTGACCAGTGTGCTGCCGATCCAATTGGAAGAGCCGATACGGCTGGAAATGACCGAGCATCTCAACCAACTGTTGGCGGACACCATCACGCTTCGGGATCTCTACAAGAAGTCGCATTGGCAGGTGTCGGGAGCGACTTTCTATCAGCTCCATCTTCTGTTCGACAAGCACTACGGAGAACAGAACGAGATTGTCGACACGATCGCGGAACGGATCCAGTTGCTGGGCGGAGTCAGTATTGCCATGGCGGCCGATGTCGCCGAGTTGACTCGCATCCCGCGCCCGCCCAAGGGACGCGAAGAGGTTCCCGTGCAACTGTCGCGTCTGCTGGACGCGCACGAACTCATCATCACCTATTGCCGTGAACTGGCGGAGCTCTCCGCTAAACTGGGCGACCCTGGCACCAACGATCTGGTGGTGAGTGACGTGCTTCGTCCCAGCGAACTGCAGGCCTGGTTTCTGAGCGAACACCTGGTGAATGCGCCACTGGTCGAGGCCGAGCCGCTGCGGGAATCGGCATAAGAGAAAATCAATTTACGATGAAATGAACGCGGGCTTCATGGCCCGCGTTTTTCGTGGTGTCGCGTCCCATTCATTCGCGACATGACAAAGCCGCGATGCATCCACGCCAAGATGGTCCGACAACGCCAGCTGCGAAGAAGTAGACTGTGCGAGAAGGCAGAGAGAGATGATGAAGTTGGACTGGATTGTTTGGTGTGCCCTATGCGGAGTAATAAGTGTCGGTTGCATTCCTGCCTGCAGCCAGGAGACTGCGATGCCGATGGCGCGGCAGAAGGTCATCATCGATACAGACATTGGCGACGACATCGACGACGCCTTCGCGCTGGCTCTGGCCTTGCGAAGCCCGGAACTCGAAATTCTTGGCGTGACCACGACTTTCGGAGACACCGAGACGAGAGCGAAGATCGTGGACCGGTTTCTGAGAGAGGCGGGCCGGACGGACATCCCGGTGGCGGCGGGAGTTCCCATGGTGACTGAGAATCCGATGAGTCAGCGGCGGTACGCCGAACGCGGGCACTCGGCGAACGGTCGTCATCCGCCCGCGGTGGATTTTCTATTGCAGCAGATTCGGCGTTACCCAGGACAGATCACGCTGATCGCGATAGGGCCCTTGATGAATGTGGGAGGCGCGATCGACAGGGATGCGGTTACCTTCCAGAAACTGAAGCGGGTGGTGCTGATGGGCGGGTCGATCAAGCGCGGGTATGACGACCTCGGATACTCGGCTCCACGCGGGCCGGATGCGGAATGGAACATCATTAACGACATTCCATCGGCGCAGAAGCTGTTTGCCGCTGGAGTCCCGCTGGCGGTGATGCCTCTGGACTCGACCCAGTTGAAACTGGACGAGGTGAAACGCGCGTTCCTGTTTAGTCAGGGAACTCCGATTACGGACGCGCTCACGGTCCTTTACCACCTGTGGGGGCAGCAAACGCCAACCCTGTTCGATCCCATGACGATCGCCTACGCTGTGAATCCGGGACTGTGCCCGGTGCAGCCGATGCGTATTCGCGTGGATGAAAAGGGTTTTACTCGTGTGGAGGCGGGCGCGCCCAATGCGGACGTGTGCCTGGAGTCGAATCCCGACGAGTTTTTCCGGTTCTATCTGAGGCGGGTGGCGGGCGAGTAACTGGGAAACGCGCGAACGTCGATCGGCGTTTTGCCCCGCTGTGCTAACCGACGAGCCCTTCCAATTCCTCTTCCCCAATTACGCTAACGCCCAACTCCCGCGCCCTGTCCAGCTTCGATCCCTGGTCGCTCCCGACCGTGGGTAATGGCTAATCGGCGCTCTCGGATGTGAACGAGAACACATGCCAGCATTCGCCATCTTTCTCGATAGGAGCTGGCCGGCTGTTTCTACCGATAAATGTCGTGATGGCGATCTGCCAAAACTTGAAGGCATCGCGATTCGACTCCATCACGCGTACTTCCCACGGCCCCGGAAACCTCCGCCAAACTTCGTGCGCTACCTTTATCCCAATTCCCTTCCTGCGATAACCACGAACGATGAAGAACTCACCGACGTCCCAAACCCGTGCATCAGCGGAGACTTCAGAGCCCCTCTTCACAAGAACCAGCCCCGCCAGTTTGCCATTTACCTTAACGAGAAAAGCATGGTGGTCAGGTTCACTCCAATACAGCGGAAGATTCGGATATCCGAACCGGCTATCGGCCGCTAATTCGAGATGGTGAAATTCACTGAAATCGTGCGCATACAACTCAAGCAGATTAGCAATGATCGGTGCTTGCTCCGGTGAGGCGGGAACTACTTGGATCACTGCCGATGACTTCGTCGGATCTATTCGCATGCTTTCCTGTCGGTGGACGGAGTTTCACTGGTGCTAACCCACCAGCCTTTCCAACTCGTCTTCCCCAATCACGTTAACTCCCAGCTCCCGCGCCTTATCCAGCTTCGATCCCGCGTCGCTGCTCGCGACCACATAGTCTGTCTTCTTGCTCACCGAGCCGGAAACGCGACCGCCCGCATCTTCAATCATCTTTTTCGCTTCGTCGCGCGTGTGGCGGACCAGCGTGCCCGTCAGCACAAAAGTCTTTCCTGCCAGCTTCGTGCCTTTTTGTTTCTTCTGGCCGGAAAACGTCAATCCCGCCTTGCGCAGATCGCTCACCAGCTTGCGATTGTGTTCATCGGCGAAGAACTCCACGATGCTCTCCGCGATTCGCGGCCCGACTTCGTTCACTTCCTCAAGTTCCTTCGCGCTCGCCTTCATGATGGCATCCAGCGATCCGAAGTGTTCTGCCAGAAACTGGGCTGTACGCTCGCCCACGAACCGTATTCCGAGGCCGTAGATCACGCGCTCGAGTGGAAGCTTCTTTGATGCCTCGATCTCCGCGAGCACGTTTTCCGCTGACTTCTCGCCCATGCGTTCGAGCTGCAGCAGATCGTCTTTCGTCAGCTTGTACAGATCGGCGACGTTCTTCACCAGGCCGCGTTCGTTAAGCTGATTCACCAGCACCTCGCCCAGCCCGTCGATATCCATCACGTGACGCGAGGCAAAGTGCAGAATCGTCCCCTGCAGCTTTGCCGGACAATTTGCATTCACGCAGCGATGGTCCGCCTCGCCCTGCGTTCGCACCACATTGCCGCCGCAGACCGGGCAATGCGCGGGCATCTCGAACTGCTTGTGGCCGCGCGGATGCTCTTTATCCTCGACCACCTTCACCACTTTTGGAATCACATCACCGCCGCGTTCCACCTCGACCCAGTCGCCGATCTTCACTCCCAGGCGCTCGATCTCATCCAGGTTGTGCAGGGTGGCGCGCGAGACGGTCGTCCCGCCAATCGGAATCGGCTTCAGCGCGGCCACCGGCGTCAGCTTCCCGGTGCGTCCCACCTGCACCAGGATGTCTTCGATCTGCGTTACGCCTCCACGCGCCGCGTATTTATACGCAATCGCCCATCGCGGAGCCTTTCCGGTGAAACCCAGTTCGCGTTGCCAGGCTGTGCGGTCGACCTTGATGACGATGCCGTCAATTTCGTAGGGCAGCGATTCGCGCTTCGCTTCCCAGCTCTGAATAAATTTCCAGACCTCGTCCAGATTTCTCGCCAGCTTGCGATTCGGATTCACCTTGAATCCCGCCAGCTCGAGCGCATCCATGGTTTTCGATTGGCGGTCGAAAAAAGTTTGTCCATCTTTCAACAGCATGTAGGCGAAGAAATCCATGCGGCGCTGCGCCGTAATGGACGGTTCGAGCTGCCGCACCGTCCCCGCCGTGAAGTTGCGAGGATTGGCAAACGTCGCCAATCCTTGCCGTTCGCGCTCTTCGTTCAACTTGCGGAAAGCAGCGAGCGGCATCAGCATTTCGCCGCGCACTTCGAAATCTGCGGGGATAGCGGCCTTCTTCAACTTGTCCTTCGCAATCGAGAGCGGGATCGAGCGCACCGTTCGCACATTCAAGGTCACGTCTTCGCCTACGTTGCCATCTCCGCGCGTGATGCCGCGTTCCAAACGGCCGTCGCGGTAGACGAGCGCCAGGGACATGCCATCGAGCTTCAATTCGCACATGTACTCGAGGTCGGTCTGTCCGCTCAGTTCGTGCACGCGTCGCTCCCAGTCGCGCAGTTCGTCTTCACTGTAAGCGTTGTCGAGCGAAAGCATCGGCGACGAGTGCTTGGCCTTGACGAACCCCTCACGCGGCTTACCACCCACGCGCTGGGTCGGCGAGTCTGGCGTGATGAGTTGCGGATGCTCGGCCTCAAGCCGCTTAAGCTCGTTCATCAGCGCGTCGAAGCCGGCGTCCGAAATCTCCGGATCGTCGAGCACGTAATAGCGATACTCATGGTGCCGAATCTTCTCGTGCAGGGCTTCGATCTTCTTCTCGATCTTCTTGTCGGGGTCGGGACTAGACATGACTGGGGAATTATAGTGCGAAGGCAGTACCCAGTTGCCAGTACCCAGAACGGGCCTGCGGTTTTCACTGGGCACTGGGTACTGGCAACTGGCTACTGTCTTTTAGCTTTCCGAATCCGTTCGCGACCGAGCGCGGCGCGGCCTACACTCGACGGAGGCTTGGGCATTCCTTCCAGCAATTCTTTCAGCACAGTCGCGTTGTTGTGCTCCACCATTCGCGACGCGTACAACAGCGTTACGTTCCGCTTGCCTTCCGCAAGATGATGCAGCTTCTCCACGGCTGCGGAACTCTTTTCGCCCGCTAGCTCCTTGAGATAGCGCTTGCGGAACGTGCGCCAGGCTTCGGGACTGGGATTCGCATGGAACCACTGCCGCAACTCGTCTGAAGGCGCCAGATCGCGCAGCCAGAACTTGACCGCCGCGTCTTCTTTCTTCAATCCGCGCGGCCACAAACGATCCACCAGTACGCGCACTCCGTCTGACGGAGAAGCAGCCTCATAAACGCGTTTGACGACTACGGCCATGCCTTCCGTATTATCCTACCTCTGCGGCAATAATCATGAATGTCCTGAGACCGATTTCTTGGCTCCTCCGTGCCTCCGTGGTGATTCTCGCGCTCCTCGCCCTTGCTGGCTGCGATGTCGAGCGGCGCAAGTCCGACGCCGAACTCGGCCTCAACCCGCAACAGGCCGCGGGCCGAAAGCTCTACGACAACTATTGCGCCCGCTGCCATGAACCCTACTCGTCGCGCGGCAAGCAGGGGCCGAGCCTGAAGGGCGTCTTCAAGCGGCCATACCTGTCGCTGAGCGGATTGCCAGCCAACGACGATCGCATGACCGACATCGTCAAGTATGGCCGAGCCAAGATGGAAGGCTTCAGCCAAGTCATGAACGACCAGCAAATCAAAGACCTGCTGGCGTATCTGCACACGCTGTAGCCAGTTTCCAGTTGCCAGTAACCAGTTGCCAGTAGAAACCCCGCCGTTCTGGACGCCAAGGTCCATTGCCGATTTTTCTGGCAACTGGCAACTGGTAACTGGCAACTGCTCTTGTGGCATAATCGGCCTCGGTGTCTACCGCCAACAAATCCGCGCTCTTTCAGAAACTGCCTTCTACGGACGAACTCCTCCGCCAGCCCGACGTGCAGGCGCTGATTGTGCGCGAGGGCCACTCCGCGGTTGCCGAAAGCATCCGCGTTGTGCTCGCGCGCCTTCGCCAGGAAATCGGCGACGGCCAACTCAACGAGAAATCGCTGGACCTTGCTCTCGGCGGCCTGTACGCAACGGTCGAGAGTCAACTCCACCAGTCGCTGAGCTACTCGTTGCTGCCGCTGCTTAACGCCACCGGCGTGATCCTGCACACCAATCTTGGACGCGCGCCGCTGGCCGCCGCTGCGCTCGATCACGTTCGCGCCACGGCGGGCGTCCATTCCAATCTCGAATTCGACCTGGCAACGGGCGAGCGCGGGAAGCGCGACGTCCACGTGGATCGGCTGTTCCGCAAGCTTTTCGACGACACGCTGCCGAGCGGCACCGGGCCGGACAGCCGAGGGCGGCTGTCCCTACGTGGATCGGAGCAGGAGAGCTCGACCGCCATCTCTACTATCGTGGTGAACAACAACGCCGCTGCGGTTCTACTCGCGTTGAACTCTCTGGCCGAGGGTGGCGAAGTCATCGTCTCGCGCGGAGAGCTGGTCGAAATTGGCGGCTCGTTCCGCATCCCCGACGTGATGTCGAAGTCGAATGCAACGCTGCGGGAGGTGGGAACGACCAACCGCACGCGCGTTGGCGATTACGAACGCGCCATCAACGACCGCACGCGTCTCCTGCTGCGCGTGCATCGTTCCAACTTCGAAATCACGGGCTTTACCGAACAGCCTGCGCTCGACGAATTGGTCGCTCTGGCTCGTCGCAGTAATCTTCCGCTCATGGAAGATCTAGGGAGCGGCGCGCTGTTCGATCTGCGTTCGGTCGGAATCAACGGAGAACCGGGCGTGCTCGACAAGCTGCGCGCCGGCGTTGATATCGTCACCTACAGTGGCGATAAACTTCTTGGCGGCCCGCAGGCGGGGCTGATCAGCGGCCGTGCCGAACTGGTCGCGCGCATGCGTTCGAACTCGCTGTTCCGCGCGCTGCGCGTGGACAAGCTTACCTACGCCGCGCTCGAAGCCACGTTGCTCGCCTACGTCAAACGCGACTACGACGCTGTGCCGGTGCTGCGCATGATGCGCCTGTCAAAAGACGAGATCGCGTGCCGCGCGGAAAAGATCGTGTCGACGGTCGCATCGACTCCGGCAAAATCCACGTACCTGAAACTGGAACTCCTCGATGGCGAATCCGTCATCGGCGGCGGCGCTGCCCCATCGGCGTTGTTGCCCACGCGCCTGATCGCGCTCACCCACGCCGATCTCAACGCCGACGAACTCAGCGCTCGTCTGCGCGCCAACACGCCGCCCATCATCGCCCGCGTCGAGGAGGGCCGTGTGCTGATCGACCTGCGCACGGTTTTTCCCGAGCAAGATGCAAACCTTGCCACTGCGTTAGCATCCCTAAACTGAGAACTGAAAGTGAGAATTAAGACGGCCCGTGGCAACCCTCTACACGATCGGCCACTCCACACGCTCGCTCGATGACCTTGTGTCGGCGCTACGTGCGCACGGCATTGAGACGCTGGTGGATATCCGCGCCTTTCCTATGTCCCGCCGCCTGCCGCACTTCAATCGCGAGTCGCTGGAGCATTCGCTCCCCGAGCGAGGCGTTCGCTACATCTGGGTCAAAGAGCTTGGCGGATACCGCAAGGCAACTCGCAAAGACTCTCCCCACACGGCACTGCGCAATGCCAGCTTTCGCAACTACGCCGACTACACGCTGACGCCGGAGTTTGAGCACGCCGTAGCCGAACTGGTCCAAATCGCCGGCGTCTCGCGCACCGCGTACATGTGCGCCGAACGCGTTTACTTTCGCTGCCATCGCATGATCGTCTCGGACTGGCTGGTGGCTCATGGGCACGAAGTTCTTCACATCGACGCTGAAGGCCCGGCACGCCGCCACACACTCTTCGCGGAAGCGCGACTGATCGATGGGCAGGTGATCTACCGCGGCGACGATCTCTTCTGAACACGGCTTCCCGAGGACGGTTCAGTGCCAAATTGCCAATTCCAAGTTATCAATTCACAATATGGTCATGATTGTTGGCACAGGCGTGGACATCGCCGAAGTTCCTCGCATCCGCGCAAGCATCGAGCGCTTCGGCGACCGCTTTCTTCGTCGCATCTTCACCGACGGCGAAATGCGGTATTGCGAAAGAAAAGCCAGCCGCTTTGAGAGCTACGCCGCGCGCTTCGCCGCCAAGGAAGCCGGAATGAAGGCTCTGGGCACGGGATGGAGCCGCGGCGTACGCTGGCGCGATATCGAAGTAGTGCGACCGAAAGGGCAGCGTCCGACCATTCAGTTTCACGGTGAGGCGGCCGCCATCGCCGCTAAACTCGGCACCAAGAACATCGCGCTCTCGCTCACCCACACTTCCGAGCAAGCGCTGGCCCACGTCATCCTGGAGAATTAGCTTGGTAATTATCCCTTGACATCACGTAGTATAATTGGGCATGTCATGGCAAGTGGACTGCGCACCATTCGCGGGGATTGCGGAAAAGCTAAAACGGGCCGACCAGAACATCATCAATCTTCACAGCGAAATCGTCGCCTTCTTTGATGAAAGCCTGTATCCAGTTCTCCCCGATCCAAACGATAAGGGCTGGCAGAAAGCGGTTGACTATCATCGAAACCTCAAAATCCCTCCACGATTTGGCGTACTTACAGGCGAAATCGTTCACCACTTGCGATCCTGCCTTGACCATATCGTATGGCACTTTTCCAGCGCCGCCGCGCGGCGGGATCACGAAAACATTCTTGAGTTCCCTATCTACCGCAAACCTCTCACGAAAAAGGAACAACCCCGATACGACGGAAAGGTACAGGGCATCACCAATCTTAGGGTTCTCGCCCTGATCAAAGAATCGCAGCCCTACCAGAGAGGGGCCGGTGCCACTGACCATCCTTTGTGCATCGTTCACGACATGGACCGATTCGATAAACACCGAGAGTTGGTGATCGTCACAGCTTGCGCCAATCTGACCTTTCCAGGTTTTGGTCCCGAACATCTCCGTGAGATCGTGGCTTATAGATACGGAAAACCGCTTTCTTCTGATGATGTCGCCGAAGCCCAGCGAGCAATCAAGCACAAGGCCAATGTCCGCCCTCAAGTAGCGTTCTATCAATTCGGAGAGGGGGATACTAAGTTTGTGGTCCCATTTCTCAAGCAGTTGACGAACGCGGTTTCTGATGTCATCGGCGACTTCGCGAGAGAGGTCTAGCTGCTCTCCATCTGACACACTTCCGCCATTCCGCCTTCAGTGTTAAGCTGAAAAGCGTCATGGCGGGCATACGCTCATCCCGGCAAGGTAGCAGCGAACGACCCGTTGCGAATCGAAATTTGAAGCCGTCCGCAGAGGTCGCGGCTAAAATGGCTCCTGTATCGCGGGCGTCATTCCACGATCTACTGCGGCGAGCGGCGCAGCCAGTTCAGCGGCGCGCTTCAAAAGCGAAGTGAAAATCAAGTTTCCCTGATCCCTCCGGTTGTATCTGAACGAGTACTCATCTAAGTAACTCTGCAAATATTTCTGGCTGACCTGATGATAGACCCCGGCGATCCCACGCTTCACTAGGCTCCAGAAGCCTTCAATCGTGTTCGTGTGAACGTTGCCCATCACGTAGACCTTGGCGCTGTGATTGATGCGACGATGCACGTACTCATTTCGGTGACGGCCAAGATCGTCATAGACGCAGAAATCGTCAGTGAAAATCGTGCTTTCCGGCAGCACCTTTTCCTTGATGATTCCCATGATCGTTTGTTTCTTCACGTCGGCAGTAGCGAAGGCCATCACGCGGCCCTTACGCTCAACCATGCCGAATACCGGAGTCTTTTTCTTATCGCCCGACATAGGCCGTCCGACGCTGCCTTTGCGCCGTCCGCCCATATAGGTCTCATCCATCTCCACCGCTTCTCCCTCCAGTTGCATGTCTGATTCGGACAGCAACGAGCGAATCTGGCGGAACATCCGCCAAGCGGTTTTGTAGGTCACTCCGGTTTCGCGCTGAATCTGTTTTGCGGAGATGCCGCAACGAGTCGAAGCCATCAGGTACATGGCGTAGTACCAAAGTCGCAGCGACGTGCTGCTGTGCTCGAAGATCGTCCCTGCCATCGGGGAAACCTGAGTTCCGCAGTGATCGCACGAGTAAACCGGACGGCCATTGATGCGGTAATGCCTTCGATCCTGTTGGCACTTTGAGCAATAGGTGATTCCGCCGGGGAAGCGCTGCTCTTTTAGGTGCTCCAGGCAGGCCGCGTCATCGGGAAACTGGCGGTTAAAGTCCTGAATCGTATAGCGTAAGTGCTTTGGGATTGTCTGTTTGCGGTTCATGACAAGAACAGTATGCCAGAAACGTTACGTGATGTCAAGGGATAATTACCATTAGCTTTCAGCTTTCAGCCATCAGCTCTCAGTTTTCGGGTGAGGTCTGTTTCCCAGGCGTCTGCCGAGCTTTGCTCGGCTGGGCGGACGAGGGCGTCCGCCCCTACTTGGTTCGGAGAAGGGCAACCTCATCATTCAAATAAGTTTTCTCCCCCAACGGAACATGCGCGGAGGTTCAGGGTTTATATGGGCGGAACGTAATGAGCCCGGGTTACCGGTTTTGGGCCAAATAGCTGGGTCTATGAGGAGAGAATGAAAATGAGACGCTCGGTTCGCTGGGTGGTATTCGGATTTTTGATGTTGACAGTTTCGGTGTTGTCGCTATCGACAGCATCGTCTGCAGAGATCGGGATTGGGATTTCGGTGCGGATCGGTCCGCCGGCGCTGCCGGTGTACGTACAGCCTATCTGCCCTGGGCCGGGCTATCACTGGATCCCGGGTTATTGGGCGTGGAGTGACGACAACGGCTACTACTGGGTCCCCGGCACATGGGTGGTGGCACCGGTCGGTATGCTCTGGACGCCGGGCTATTGGGGCTTCGCGGGAGGCTTCTATGGCTGGCACGCGGGCTATTGGGGACCGCACGTCGGCTTCTATGGCGGGATTAACTACGGCTTCGGATACGGCGGTGTGGGCTTCGCTGGCGGCGAATGGAGAGGCGGCACCTTTTTCTACAACCGCTCAGTGACGAACGTGAACGTGACCAATGTTACGAATGTCTACAACCGAACGGTCATCGTGAACAACACGCACACCAGCTTCAACGGCCCCGGCGGCATCGTGGCGCGGCCGACTCCGCAAGAGGAAGCGTATGGGCGCGAGCCACATACCGCGGCGCTAGCAGCGCAAACCGAACATGAACATGCCGCCGGCCAGAACCGCCAGTTGTTCGCATCGGAGAATCATGGGCGTCCGGCGATTGCGGCGACGGGCAAGCCGGGCGAGTTCAGTGGACTGCACGTGCAGCGAGCCAGTGCGGCAGGAGAGCCGTATCATGCTCCGAAGATGTCGCCGCAGGAGGCGCGCGGGCCGTCCGCAGGCAATCGCGGGTCCGAGACGCCAGCCAGGGCTGTCGGCAACTCCAATGAGCGCTCGACGGCGCGTCCAGCGAACAATGAAGCGGGAAAGCGCGGGCAAACGTCAGCCGCCGACAAGCCGAAGCCCAACAACTCGAAGCCAAGCAAGCAGGAGAAGCAGGCTCAGAAGAAGGCGGATAAGCAGGCGAAGGCTGAACAGAAGCGCAATGAGCGTTAACCGGCGACGTAAACCGGCAATGCCCGCATAGAAAAAGCTCCCACCCCTCGCACCGGACGCGCGAAGGAGTGGGAGCTTTCGTTTTTTGCCCCAGCCGCAGCCTTTTTCCGATCTCAAGAAATCTTAAATCTGAAATCCCACGACGTTTGTTATGATGCTTCTGTCGTTCACTGACCACCTTGCCTAGCCAGAAGCAGCTGAAATGGTCGCAACTCCGCGTAGGACTCACCGTCCTGTTCGCGAGCGTCACGCTCGGGGTTCTGATTTTCGTCATGAGCGGCACCGGCGGTTGGTTTACCAGCAAGATCGAGCTGCGCTCATACTTCGATAATGCGGGCGGCTTGCGCGAAGGCGCGCCGGTGCGTTTGGCGGGTGTGGATATCGGCAACGTGACCAAAGTCCGGATCGTGGGCAAGCCGATGACGCCGGTCGAAGTTACGATGAAGGTCAACACCAAGTACTCTTTCAATCTTCGCAAAGACTCCGTTACTTTGTTGAGCACGGCCGGAATACTGGGCGAGACCTTCGTGGACATTGACAGTTCGGCGGCGAAGGGTCCGGCGGCAACCGACGGGGATACGCTGGCGGCTCGCGACCAGCCCGATATCCAGGACGTGGTGCGCGCCAGCCAGGGCACGCTGCAGAACATGGACTCGCTGCTGAAGCGGGTGGATCGTATCGTGGCCTTTATCGAAAGCGGCCAGGGTTCCATCGGCAAGGTCATCTACAGTCCGGCCCTGTACGACCAGCTCAACGCGACGGTGGTCGAATTTAAGGGATTGATGGATGAGATCCAGAGCGGGAAGGGCTCGCTCGGCCCCCTGCTCACGAGCGATGAGGCTTACAAAAAAGTCATCACGGCCATCGACAAGGTGAACACGCTGGTGGACGAGTTGCAGCAGGGGAAAGGCACCGCCGGCAAACTGCTCAAAGATCCCGAGCTGTATAACAATGCGAACAAGACGATCGCGAACGTGCGCCAGTTGACCGACGACATCAATGCGGGCAAGGGCGCGATGGGCAAGATGACGCACGATCAGGAATTCGCCGACCGCCTGCATACGCTGGTGAACAACCTCGCGGCACTCTCTGAGCGCCTGGAAAAAGGCGAGGGCACGGCGGGAATGCTGTTCAAGGATCCGACGCTCTACAACAACAGCAACCAGCTGCTGGTGGAAGCGCGGGAATTGGTGAAGGCGATGCGGCAAGACCCCAAGAAGTATCTGACGATCCACGTGAAAATATTCTGACGCAAAGCGGTCGTTGGTCGCTGGTCGTCAGTCGTTCGGCAGGTGCGCCGTCGTTCGCTGTTCGTCGTTCGCAACACTTATCCCGCTGCCACATCGGCCTGCTCATGGGCGTGATAACTCGACCGCACCAACGGGCCCGATTCCACGTGCTTGAATCCAAATTTCAGCGCTTCCTCTTTGAGCGAGACGAACTCGGCGGGTGTGTAATAGCGCGTCATCGGCAGGTGATCTTTTGACGGGCGTAGATACTGGCCAATCGTGAGAATATCGACGCCGCGCTCGCCCAGGTCGCGAAAGACTTCGATCAGCTCACCAGTCTCCTCGCCGATTCCAACCATCACGCCGCTCTTGGTAACCGTCGCGGGATCCCACTTCTTGGCATTCGCCAGCAGATCGAGTGTGCGCTTGTAGCGCGCTCCCGAGCGCACAGCGCGGTAGAGGCGCGGGACGGTTTCGGTATTGTGGTTGAGCACGTTGGGCCTCGCTTCGAGCACGATGCGCAGCGGTACTTCCAGGCCCTGAAAATCGGGAATCAGCACCTCGACCCGGCACTGCGGCACCAACTCGCGAATCTCGCGGATAGTCTCGGCGAAGATCTTGGCACCGCCGACGTTATCGTCGTCCCGGTTCACGCTGGTCACGACCGCATGACGCAGGCCCAGCGTAGCGACGGCTTCGGCCACGCGCCGCGGCTCGTCCCAGTCAATCGCCTTCGGACGCCCCTTGGGCACCGCGCAAAAGCCGCAGCGCCGGGTGCAGATATCGCCCAGCAGCATGAAGGTCGCCGTGTGGTGGTGCCAGCATTCTCCAATGTTCGGACACTGCGCCGACTCGCACACCGTATGCAGCCCCAGCCCGCGCGCCAGCTTCTTCAGGTTGTGAAAGTTGTCGCCCACCGGAGCCTTCGCCTTAAGCCACGAGGGCTTTGGGCTGCGGACGGCGTGGCCGAGTTCGATCTGGACAAGCTGGGAAGATGCGGACATCAGATATATTTTACCAGTCGAGAAAAGAACTTGTAGATTGCCCAGAGTGTCGCGATGCGTGGGCCGGGGGTTAAGCCAACAATTGACCTAGCCGCCGCTTCACGTCCGGCCACTCTGCCGCCACGATCGAGTAGCGGGCCGAGTCGCGAGCGATGAAGTCTGCAGCCAACCGATGGGAGTGAAGAATCCCTTCGAACTTCCCGCCAATACGTTCGATCGCAGCCCGCGATCGCTGGTTGCGCGCGTCTGTGTGAAGGCAGATGCGGAGCACCTCCCATGTCTCGAAGGCATGCGTCATCATCAGCAGTTTGGCCTCAGTGTTAGCCTTGGTCCGGATTGCCGGCCGGGTCAGCCAGCTGTAGCCGATCTCGCAGGCGTCGGGGGCGTGGCGAGCGTGGCGCGGATGGCCCGGCGGCCACGCCCACCGCTCCAGATTAAAGAAACGTGTAGACCCGATGACTGCACCATCGTCGACACGCACGGTCGCGAACGCCAGCGCGGTGCCGGCGTCCCGACAAGCCAAAGCGGTGTCAACATAGCGCATGGCTTCCACCGTGCCCTGCGGAACCGGACTCCACTGATAGAGAGAAGGATCGGCGGCCGAAGCCGCTACCAAGCCGTCGATATGGCGGTGATCAAGCGATTCGAGACGAACGTACGTGCCTGACAGCACCAGACTTTCAGTTCCCATCGTTCCCAGTATGCAGTGAACTTGAAGGGGCCGCAACGCAGGGCCACCTGCCGAGATCGCGCGAAAGTCTACTGTTGTTGCTGCTGTTCTTGTTCGCTGCGCGAGTTGACTCGGGTAAACACCGGGCGGGATTGGATAACGATGCTGGGAGCAGTTTGCTCCGGCGGCGGAGCGTCCGACGGACTGACGGTCACGGCGACGCTCAATTCGCTGTGGGCCTCGCCTTTGTATACGCCGCGCGTGGGCGGGACGTCCGCATAATCGCGGCCAATCGCCACCCGGATGTGGCGATCTCCGCCAATCAGGTTGTTGGTCGGATCGAACGCGATCCAGCCCAGGCGAGGCACCAGCGCCTCGACCCACGCATGCGATGCTCCTTCGAGCGAGCGATCCCTCGGACCGTCCTCGGCTTCGCGGTGAAACAGGTAGCCGCTGACGTAGCGGCAAGGGACACGGAGCGGGCGCGCCAGCGCGATCATGATGTGAGCGAAATCCTGGCAAACGCCCTGGCGCGTCAGAAGGGCTTCTTCAATCGGAGAATCCACCTTGGTGCTGTTGGGCACGTAGGCAAAGAGTCCATAGATGCCTTCATTCAGTTCTGTTAGTAACTCGAGCGGACTGCCGCGACGCTCGCACTTAAGTTCCTTCGCCAGTTTTTCCAGGGCTTCATTGGAATGGGCAAACTGGCTCGGCAACAACATTTCCCAGTAATCGTCGCCCGCCGTCAAGGCGTCGAGGTCTGCCCAGTCCCCCGCTTCGGACAGACGCGGCGCCGGCGCAGCCTGGACTTGAACCGTCGATTGGGCGGTGACTCTGACTTCCGTGTGGGATCCCGCAATGTCGAAGTGATGCACCGTGTTTCCGGTGAAATCGCGGTACTGCGTGATATAGGCCGGAGGGTTCACGTCGAGATGGAAGCTGAGGCAGCGCTGAGTTGCTTCGCTCCGCGGCTGCATGCGCACTTCCATCACGCTCTCGCGCACTGCAGGAGTGTAGCGAAAAATCGTCGTATGTCGAACGGAATAGATCATTGGATCATTGGATCATTGAATCATTTAGTCATTGAGACATTGAATCATTTAATCATTGGGTCATTTAGCCACTTAATCATCGGTTTTCAATGATTCAATACCTCAATGATTCAATGACTAAATGATTAATGACTCAATGCTTCTTCTACCGGATAGTCAAAATAAATCTGGTGAATCGCATTGTGGGCTTGCGCACACTGCTGGCGGACGTTCCCTACGTAGGCGGTTGCTCCCGAGGTTATGACCTCGTCGATCTGGCTGAAGCTGAGCGTCGCGCGCAGCCGTCCCGCCAGACGAACCGGTTGCTCCTCCTTTCGTTCGGTCAGTTCGGCAATGGAACGGAGGGCGGCGTGCACCTTGTCGACGGAGAAGCGCACCGAGTGCGGGAACTCCGGGTTCAACAGCAGGAACTCAGCCACCCGCAGCGGCCGTACTTCCGCCGTGTACTTCTTGCAATAGGCTTCAAATGCCGCGCAGGACTTCAGCAATCCCACCCACTCCAGGTACTCTTCGCTTTCCACCGCCTGATCCGGCGAATAGGGAAGGCGGATCAAGTGCGTGCCAATCAGCCTCGCCAGGGCGTCGGTTCGCTCCACGAACCTCCCTAACTGGATGTATTGCCAACCCTCGCCATGCGACATCGTGGAGTCGGTTACGCCCTGAAACAAGTGCGCTCCCTCCTGGACCGCGCGAAAAAATACGTAGGAGTGCAGCAGCCACGCTTCACTGGAAGTCGTGCTGTTTACCTGGAGATAAAGACGATTGAGTTGCTCCCACATTTCCGAGCTGCACTGCTCGCGGACTTGCCGCAGATTTTCTCGCGCCGCGGCTACACACGAAATAATGGACGACGAATTTGTCTTGTCGAGCGTCAGAATGTGGGTGAGAGTGGCGGCGTCAAGCTTGCCCTCCTCGGGAGCGGGCGACTGCAGAGCGCCAAGCAGACGCCGCCAGCGATCCGAACCTGCCTCCGGAGACTCCGCCTCCGGAGACTGATCGAGGCGCAACTGAAAATCCACATCGATCAAGCGTGCGGTGTGTTCGGCGCGCTCCAGGTAGCGGCTCATCCAATACAAACTGTCCGCGACTCGGGAGAGCATAGTCGTTCCCCTGCGTTCATTCATGCGCGCAACACCCAGGTATCCTTGCTGCCTCCGCCTTGTGAAGAGTTGACCACCAGCGATCCTCTACGCAGCGCTACACGCGTGAGGCCGCCAGGCACCAACGTGACGTTCTCTCCATAAAGGATGTACGGACGAAGATCGACGTGACGGGCCTGCGCTTCCCCGTCGAGAAAACAAGGCGCCCGCGAAAGACTCAACGTCGGCTGCGCGATGTAATTCCGTGGCTCGGCCTGGATCCGCGCGCGAAACTCCTCCCTTTGCTCAGCCGTGCTATGTGGACCTATTAACATCCCATAACCACCCGACTCACCCACGGCTTTCACGACTAACTCGTCCAGATGTTCCAGCACATAGCTCCGTTGTGAGCGATCCGTCAGCAGATAGGTCTCGATATTAGGCAGGACCGGCTCTTCGCTCAGGTAGTAGCGGATGATCGCCGGCACATAGGCGTAAAGCGCCTTATCGTCGGCAATGCCCGTTCCCACCGCGTTCGCCAGCGCCACGTTGCCGGCGCGATAGGCATTGAACAATCCCGGCACGCCCAGACTGGAATCTCGCCGGAAGCACAGCGGATCGAGAAAATCGTCATCCACTCGCCGATAGATCACGTCTACGCGCTTCAGTCCGGCAGTGGTGCGCATGTACACCACGTTGTCGTGCACCAGCAGATCGCGGCCTTCGACCAGCTCAATTCCCATCTGCTGGGCCAGGAAGGTGTGTTCAAAGTATGCCGAATTGAAAACTCCGGGGGTCAGCAGCACCACCGCCGGCTCGTGCCGGCTGGAAGATTCCGGGCTCAGCGTCCGCAGCGTGGCGAGCAGAGCTTGCGCGTAATGATCGACGGGGCAAACGCCGTAATCGCGAAACAGCGTGGGAAAAACTTTCTTCAGCACCTTCCGGTTCGCCAGCATGTACGAGACGCCGCTCGGGACCCGAAGGTTGTCTTCCAGCACGGCGAAGCTCCCGTCCGGAAGCCGCACCAGGTCGGTGCCGCAGACGCTGACGTAAATTCCGCGCGGCACCGTCAGATTGCGCATCTCGCGCCGGAAGTGGCGGCAACTGTAGACCAGTTCCCGCGGCACGATGCCATCCGCCAGAATCCTGCCACGGTGGTAAACGTCCTCCAGGAACAGATTCAGCGCCGCGATTCTTTGCGTGAGTCCACTTTCGATCTTCCGCCATTCGTAGTGGGGAATGATTCGCGGCAGCAGGTCGTTGGGAAAGACGCGCTCCGTGCCCTCTTCGTTGCCGTATACCGTAAACGTGATTCCCTGGTGAAGAAACGAGAGGTCGGCCGCCTGCTGGCTCTTACGCATTTCCTCGGGCGGCAACTCCAGCAGCGTTTGGAAAAGTGCCTGATAGTGCGGACGCGGCACGCCGGGAGCCTCGAACATCTCGTCATAGGCTGTGTCGAACTGATAATTCCGGAAAGGAGGCCGGAACAGGGAGCGGGCAGGCTCCGGCGCGGGCATAGGTCTCAAGAAACTCCGGGTTCGAGTATGCGTGCGCGGCACCCAAAAGACTCTAGGGTGCGGCTGTTCCCAAGTCCAATGAAAATGTTTTATGGCTGTGATTCAGTTTTCAGCGAGGATGCTCTTGCGGGGGCTGGCGCCCTCGGCGAAAGGGTGCAGCGAAAGCAGCGCGGCGATGTCAGCCAAAAAACGCTATCAGCCAAGAAACAGATCGTCTTCGCCGTGAAGTTCGCCACGCAGGCGGCGCAACTCGTCTGGCACTTTCATCGGAACGCCGACGCTGTTGCCCAGCAGAGAATCGATGGTTTCGACCCACAAAATCTGGCTTGCAAACACGTTGCCGAAGTTTCGCGAAACCGATTGCGCGACCTCGTCCAAATCGATTTCGCGACCCAGTTCTTTCTGCATGGAGGTCACCGGCTTCGCCGCAATTCCGCAGGGGACGATGAGGTTGAAGCAGCTGAGATCCGTATTCACATTCAGAGCGAAGCCATGTGACGTAACGGAGCGCGAAATGTGCACGCCGATGGCCGCGATTTTTGATTCGGCGACGGGGCGAGTCTTCGACTCGCCGGGACGGGCGGGGGCACCCGGCCCCACACCGGCATCGCTGTCGTCAGCCGCAGTCCATACTCCGGTCAGTCCTGCGACACGCTTGCTTGCGATGCCGAAATCGCCGCAGGTGCGAATCAGGACTTCCTCCAGCCGCCGAACGTAGTCGACGACGCCGAGGGTCTTGCGTGTCGGTGTGGCGCGGGCGCCCTCGCTCGCGAAAGTGTGCGCTCGCAAATCAAATATCGGATACCCCACCAGTTGCCCCGGCCCGTGAAACGTAACGTCCCCACCGCGATCGCACTCGAACAGCTCGACGCCGCGAGTGGCAAGTTGATCGGGTGAAGCAAGCACGTTGGCAGCCTTGGCGTTGCGCCCGAGAGTGATGACGGGAGCGTGCTCGAGCAGCAGCAACACATCGCCGATCTGTCCCGCCTTGCGCAGATCGACCAGCCTCTGCTGCAAGCGCAAACCTTCGGCGTAGCCGACGCTGCCGAGTTGGACAATGGAAATCACTTCGCTCTCGAAATTATAGGCCCGCAGCGGATGCCACAAGCACCCGTTCGAGCGGGGGCATCTAGTACGTGGTCGAGGTTCGGCGCACAATTCCGGCCACGGCAATCCTCTGCTCTTCAACGTGGAGATCATAGACAATGCGGTAGTTGCCGACACGGCGACGCCACGCCGAGGTCTGTCCTTTGAGGCGCTTGATGTCGCCACTGAAGGGATCTTGCTGCATTGCGAGCAAGGCGTCCTTAACGCGTGCCCGATCTTTCGCCGGCAGTTTTAGAAACTCTTTTTGCGCGGGGCCGGTGATGTGGACGTGCCAGGCCATTGCGTTCCAGACCGTTGAGGAATTGCGTCAATGATACCGAATCTCCCCCTAGGAAAGCGGCTCGTCCCCGGCGCAAAGCGGCGAGTTCGGCCGGGGTGGGAGTTACGGCGGGATAGCGCTCCTCGAAATAGGCGCGGAGCGCTTCACGCACCAGTTCGGACCGGGTGCGTGACTCTTTCTTCCGTACCTCCTCGAACTGCCGCAGCAGGGCGGGAGGAAGCGAGATGCTCATGATCTGGGTGGTTCGCATGGGAATTGTCCGTATTACCTAGTAATACTTTAGTATAAGCGCTGGACGTTGGGTGTCAAGGGCGTCGGCTGCGTAGCGGCCCACTTCCCGAAAAACACGGGAAGTGGGGCACCCACTTTTCATATTGGTCAGAGGTCACAGACGACGGCGGTATAATCTCCGCCGGAGAAGGTGGCCACCCGACCAGGGAGCACTACAGGCTGCTACCGTCGCGAGTTTCTGGTGGAGAGCATGGCGTCCCCGCCCAACCGCGACGCCCTGGAGTTCGCTCTGGACGGGCGAGGACGCCCGTCGCTCCGCTCGCTCAAATAGCCCTTTCCGCAGCGCTGTAACTTTTTTTATTCTCCCCTTGCGCAATGCGGTGCGGTTTGGTATAACAGATCGAGTCGAGGACAAGTGACTGTGTGTCTGGGCTGCCCGCTGCATCCTCGCGGTGGCTTTTGGCATCCAATTCAGTAAGCCTCCAACTGACCCCTTTCCGGGGTTCGCATTCGGGGACAGAGTTCCCTGAAGGGTTTCCGCGAATAGCAGAGCCTCCAAGCGATCTTTAATTTTTGAGTCGTCTTCCGCTTCGGCGTGCGCCGGATTTTTTTGGCGAGCTGAAACGGAGGCGCGTTTTCGGGCGCGCTGTAAAAGAGTTCTCCGGTTGGCTTCTAAACAATCTGGATGGAAACTCCCCTTACTGTTGAAAACAGGTGGAAATCCTGTGCTGGCAGCGGGTTGACAGCGGTCGCCGAAGCGCGATAGCTTTACCAAGTTTCGAGGACGCACAAATTTCCGCAAGGGAGTTTGGGCGGACTGAAGACGCACCGCCTAGGCGGAAATGCGGATCGGTCTTTGACAAAAGGTTGAACGTGCCAGTCGTGAGAAACAAATGTTCGGGCTCAAGTCTGAACGTACTCACAAGATAGGACCTTCGTCACAGCAGACGGAG
>Ga0182030_10002228_pt1 | contig 41020 bp, 32 predicted proteins | sample 812S3MmetaG_FD_121299 | JGI IMG/M metagenome (GOLD analysis project Ga0182030, IMG submission 121299) | Permafrost microbial communities from Stordalen Mire, Sweden - 812S3M metaG (Illumina Assembly) | ecosystem: Environmental > Terrestrial > Soil > Wetlands > Permafrost | place: Sweden...
CATGTACGAGGTGCTCGGCCGCCAGCCCCGGCCCCGGGGCAACCGCCTGACCATGATCACCAATGCAGGCGGCCCTGGCGTGCTGGCCACCGACGCGCTGCTCACCACCGGCGGCGCGCTCGCGGAAGTTTCCAAGGGCACCATCGCGGAACTGGACAAATTTCTGCCTCCCTCCTGGTCGCGCAACAATCCGGTGGATGTGCTCGGCGACGCCAGCGCGGAAGCCTACGCCAAGACGCTGGAAATCGCGGGCCGCGACCCGAACAGCGACGGCCTGCTCGTCATTTTGACGCCGCAGTCCATGACGCAATGCACCGAAACCGCGGAAAAATTGAAGGCGTTCGGTCACATCGAAGGCAAGCCGGTGCTCGCCAGTTGGATGGGCGGCCGGGACGTGGCCGAAGGCGAAGCCATTCTCAACAAGGCCGGCATCCCGACCTTCCCCTATCCCGACACCGCCGCCCGCGTGTTCACTTCCATGTGGCGTTATGCGGACAACCTCCGCGCGCTGTACGAAACGCCGGTGCCTTCCGCCGATGCCGCCGACCTCGAATCCGGCCGGGCGAAGGCCACCGCGCTGATCGAATCGGTCCGGAAAACCGGACGTACCATCTTCACTGAATCCGAATCCAAGGAGCTGCTCGCCTGCTACAACATTCCAACGGTCGTCACGAAAGTGGCGACGACCGAAAACGATGCCATCAAGCTGGCCAAAGAAATCGGTTATCCCATCGTGCTGAAACTTTATTCCGAAACCATCACGCACAAGACCGACGTGGGCGGCGTCCAGTTGAATCTCAAGGACGAGGCCGACGTAAAACGGGCGTTCAAGGCCATCAAGACCGCCTGCACCGAAAAGGCCGGCGCCAAACATTTCCAGGGCGTGACCGTCCAGAAGATGATCAAGCTCAGCGAAGGATACGAAATCATTCTGGGCAGCAGCATTGACCCACAATTCGGGCCGGTGCTCCTGTTCGGCATGGGCGGCCAGCTTGTTGAAGTGTTCAAGGACAAGGCACTCGCGCTGCCACCGTTGAACACCACGCTTGCCCGGCGCATGATGGAAACGACAAAAATTTATCACGCGCTCAAAGGCGTGCGCGGCCGCAAGTCGGTGGACCTCGCCGCGCTGGAAAAATTGATGGTCGGCTTCAGCCAGCTCGTCTCCGAGCAACGCTGGATCAAGGAAATTGACATCAACCCGATGTTCGCCTCCGCCGATGACCTCGTGGCCCTCGACGCCCGCGTCATCCTGCACGACCCGAAAACGACCGAAGCCCAGTTGCCCCGGCTCGCCATCCGTGCGTGTCCGACCCAATATACTGCCAAGTGGAAGCTCAAGGATGGCACGCCGGTCATCATCCGCCCCATCCAGCCCGAGGACGAACCGCTGCTGGTGAAGTTCCATGAAACCCTCTCCGAGGAAAGCGTGTATCACCGTTATTTCACCCAGTTGAAGCTCGACCAGCGCATCGCGCATGAACGGCTGACGCGCATCTGCTTCAACGATTACGACCGCGAGATTGCGCTTGTCGCCGAACGCAAGGATCCCAAGACCAAGCAGCGGGAAATCCTGGGTGTGGGCCGGTTGAGCAAGGAACACGGCCTGAACGAGGGCGATTTCTCCCTGCTCGTCAACGATCACTGGCAAAAAAAAGGACTGGGCGCCGAACTGCTCAAGCGCCTGGTGGCAATCGGCAAGGACGAGAAGCTCTCGCGCCTGTCCGCGGAAATCATGGCCGACAACCATGCCATGCACCATATCAGCAAGCAGGCTGGTTTCAAACTGACCGCCGGTGCCGACGGCCGCGATTACACGGCCGAGTACGTTTATTAAACGTGCCGCTCTGATCAAAAATCCAGCCCCCGGTCGGAACTTCCGGCCGGGGGCTTTTTATTTGGAGATTCGAACAGGAGCGCGGACAGCTTGTCAGCGCATTGTGAACGAATTCGAAGGCTTCAAAACTTTGAGCGCATTGTCCACGCGGCCCCAGCGGTTCGAGCTCCGAGTTTTGACAAATTTTAAGGTGCCTATTGGCAGGCTGTTTGACTGTCACGCCTTCACAAGCGTTGTGATTGACTCGTAAAGAAATGGAAGCCGCGAATTTCTTGGGGACGAATTTGTGTCCAAGATCGCCCACAAACGGATCACCTATCGCTCTGCCATTGCGCTCTTCCCACTTTCTGCCTCCGTCAAGTATATTATCCCGCCGGAGCATGTCACCAGCACTGGTGACATGCAAAGTCCAGGGACTGGGGTATTCTTATCTCGGTTTTAGTAGTTGTTCTCAACTGTGTAAGTGAAGGCCGGATTGGTTATCCGGCCTTTATCTTTTCCATCGCCGACTTCAGTTTCACTGCAATTCCGGCCTCCAAATCCTGCAAATTGGCATATTTGCTGCTTTTTCGCTTTTGTAAGTGCTTAAAATACTGAATCGGAAGGATGAACCATGACCACCAAAGCTAAAAACATCGTATTTGTTGAGGACAACGAAGTCGTGCTGACGGCGTATCGAATCGCCATCGAGCGCGAAGGTTATGGCGTTCAGCCGGCGAAAGACGGCCTGGAGGCGATGCGGATTCTTCACAATTCCGTCCCGGATCTGGTTTTGCTCGACCTGCTACTGCCCAAGTTCAACGGCGTGGAAGTCCTGCATTTCATCCGGTCCGATGCACGACTCAAATCCCTGCCGATCATCATTTTTTCCACCAATTCCATCATTGATGCCGATGATGAACCGTTGCTGGAAGGTGTGACCAGGCGTCTTCTGAAATGCAAGTGCAACGCCCCGATACTGCTCCAAGTCATCCGCGACGTGTTTGCCGGCATCACGACGGAAGACATGGTGATTCCGGGCAAACATCCCTACAGCGTGCTGCTGCAAACTTTGGATCCGGTGGCAGCCTGAAGTTTCCCGCCGGTTCGTTTGTGATTTCCAGATTTTGGATCGGCTGGCTGGTCCTTGGATCAAAGTTGGAAAATCGTTGCGATTTCCAGCTCCTAACTTCCAATTTTTGCCATCTCTTCCAGCAAGGCCACGGCCATGCGATTGGCCGGGGTCGGTATCCCGTGCTTCTGGCCCAATCGCACAATCACGCCGTTGCGGGCGTCAGTCTCCATCGGCCGGCCCGCCAGCCGGTCGGCGTGGAGCGAATTGATGGAATCGGGCGGCGATGAGCGGTACCGCTGCAGGACGGTTTCGGCCAGGCCGTCTTCGAGGGTGGCCCCCTCCGCGCGGCCCACGGCGATGCATTCGCGGACGATCTGCAGCGCCACCTCGCCGAGAGCCTGGCCGCGCAACACACCGGACGGTTGCAGCAAAAGCGCCGACAGCACGCCCGCAGAATTGAAACACAGCTTGTGCCAGGCGGTGCTCACAAAATCATCCACCACCAGGACGTCCGCCTTCGTCCCGGCAAATAAATCAACAAAGGCGCGGCCCAGCGCACTTTCCGGCGCCTTCAGGTGCATCACTCCGCGCTGACAAACGCGGCCGGGGGCCTGGCGTTCCACTGGACAATCAACGACCACGGGCAGAATGGATGACATGGGAACGAACGGCGCGAAACGTTCACGATGTTCCACGCCATTTTGCAGCACCGCCACCGGCGCGCCGGTCATGCGGAGCCGGTTCAGCCACTTTGCCGCTCCCGGAACATCATAAGCCTTGGTCGCCACCATGACCCAATCCACCGCCGGAGCAGCACCGGGATCGGTAATGACGGCCGCGCGCACAGGAACCGGGCCGTCGGGCGTCTCGACCGTCAGCCCGGTCAGCGAGCGTCGCACGCAGAGGATCACCTCGTGCCGACCGGATTGCTCCAACAATGCGGCGACCACACTGCCAATCGCCCCGACTCCGACAATTGCCACCTTTGCCATGAAAACAAGCTCATGGGAAATCTTTCCGAACGCCAGAACTTTTTGCGGTCGCGCATCTTTCACACGGCCATTCCCGGCGAGGCAACCGGGTGGTTCAAACCGGCAAAGTTAAACATCAGGCGAAGTCGGAAGCAAAGTTCCCGGACCACCGGTCATGTCGCGATCCGCATCTATTTTTTTGTTGTGAATTAATTACTCTTTAAATAATATTCCAAAATCGTTCCGTTCTAATCTTTCAGAAGATTGGACGGACACAGAAACCCTGAAAACGCAGCCACAGAGGAAACGTTATGCCAGAACCAGTCGAAGCTAGTCCGCAGGTCATCCGCATCGGATCGGACCGGGTGACCATCACCGACAACGAAGTGGTCATCGAGGCCAAATATGAAACGGAAGACTGGGCAGTCCGCACCAATAATGCGCCGGCCGTCTATTTCCAGGAAAAAAAATACATCCTCGTGGAAAAAGGCCACGCCCAGCCGCCTTATAAAATCCGTTACGTCCTTCGCCCGTGGCCGCCAGGCAAGATCCCCAATCCAAAATTGTTTCTCACCTATGGCAAGAACACCGTCGCGTCCCGGGATTCGTCGCGGCGCGGTGAGATTCTCAACAGCATAGTGTGGATCTGTTTGCTGCCATTATATCCGTTTTTGGGCATGCTCTGGTCCGGCGCCCAGCAGCGGCTCAACCGTTTTGGTTACATCCCGCGGACGATCACCGGGCTTTCCATCTTCACCAGCTTCGGCATGTTGCTGGTGCAGGGCGTGTTCATCGTCGTGACCATCAACGCCAGTGTCCGCAGCCAGAAGTTGATGGTGGGCGGAATCTTCCAGGCGATGTCGAGCCACAATGCCCTGCACCTCGGTCCCGTCAGCATTCCATTCTACGTGTTCGATGCCCTGCTGGCCCTGGCGTGTCTGGCGGACGTGTGCGTCCGTTATACGCGTTATTTGCAGGAGGATCAATGGACCGGCGGGTTTCTCCAGTGGCTGCTGCCGCAATCGCAAAGTAACAAGGTCGAGAACTAAAGACCGAAAAGGCCCACGCAAAAAGTTTTTTGCCTCACGCAGCGGATTTCCTGTCAACTTCCTCGTACCGAGGGATGAAAGGTTTCTGGACCCAGTCCCTTGAGCCTCAAGCTTTAAGCTCCGGCCCTCGAACTCCGCACCGGTCTTGCGTCATCAGCGCAATTGACAGATCGAATCAGTTTTGTCCAAATGCGCTGAAGCCAAATACGCATGACCACGCCAAACAAAACCATTTCGACGGATTCCTTGTTGCAAGAGAACCGCACGTTCCCGCCCTCGCCCGAATCCCTGAAACGCGCGTACCTCAACGCCGCGCAGTTTGCCGCACTCTACCAGCGTTCGCTCCGCGAGCCGGACAAATTCTGGCTGGAACAGGCCGCGACGCTCGACTGGTTCACGCAACCGACCGTCGCCGGCAAACACACCTGGGACACCGACGCCCGGAAAATCCAGCACACCTGGTTCGAGGACGGCCAGATCAATGTCACCGTCAACTGCCTCGACCGCCATCTCAAAACCAAAATGCGCGACAAGATTGCCATCATCTGGCAGGGCGAACCAGAAGAGGAGGTCAAAAAACTGACGTACGCGGAATTGCACGCGGAGGTTTGTCGGTTCGCCAACGGGTTGAAATCGCTCGGCGTCAAAAAGGGCGACCGGGTGGCGATTTACATGCCGATGATTCCCGAGGCCGCCGTCGCCCTGCTCGCCTGCGCGCGCATCGGCGCCATTCATTCCGTCGTGTTCGGCGGTTTCAGCGCGGATTCGCTCAGTGACCGCATTAACGATTCGACCTGCAAGCTGCTCATCACCGCCAACGTCTCGTTGCGCGGCGGCAAAAGCATCCCACTCAAGGGCATCGCCGACGAGGCATTGCAGAAAACGCCGAGCATCGAGAAAGTCGTCGTGGTCAAACGCAACAGTGAACCTTGCAACATTGTTGCCGGCCGCGATGTCTGGTATCACGACCTGATGGCGAAGGCGTCGCCGGATTGTCCGCCCGAACCGATGAAGGCCGAGGATTTCCTGTTCATCCTGTACACGTCCGGTTCCACCGGCAAACCCAAGGGCGTGGTCCACAGCACCGGCGGTTACCTGTTGTGGACGTCACTCACACACAAATACGTCTTCGACATCCATGACGATGACATTTATTTCTGCACCGCGGACATCGGTTGGGTGACCGGCCACAGCTACGTCATTTACGGACCGCTCTGCAATGGCGGCACCAGCCTGATGTTCGAGGGCATCCCGACGTTCCCCGACGCCGGGCGGTTCTGGAAAATTGTCGAGAAATTCAAGGTCACCGCGTTTTACACCGCGCCGACGGCCATCCGCGCGCTCATCCGGCTGGGCGATGAATGGCCGGCAAAACACGACCTCAGTTCGTTGCGCGTGCTCGGCTCAGTGGGCGAACCCATCAACCCCGAGGCTTGGATGTGGTATCACCGGAACGTGGGCGGTAGCCGTTGTCCCATCATGGACACCTGGTGGCAGACCGAGACCGGCGGTTTTATGATTACGCCGTTGCCGGGAGTCAACACGTTGAAACCCGGCAGTGCGAGCCGACCGTTCTTTGGAGTGGAACCGGTGGTGTTGCGCGATGACAACACGGAATGTGCATCGAACGAAGGCGGCAAGTTGTGCATCAAAAAACCGTGGCCCGGCATCATGCGCACCACCTGGGGCGACCACGACCGTTTCGTGAACACTTATTTCTGCACGTTTAAGAACATGTATTTCACCGGCGACGGCTGCCGCGTGGATGCCGACGGCGATTACTGGCTGCTCGGGCGCGTGGACGACGTGGTGAACGTTTCCGGCCATCGCATCGGCACAGCGGAGGTCGAGAGCGCGCTCGTGAGCCATCCGAAGGTGGCCGAAGCCGCCGTCGCGCCCATGCCGCACGATATCAAGGGCCAGGCGCTCTACGCTTTCGTCACGCTCAAAGATGGCATCTACGAAAGCGAGGAATTGAAAAAGGAACTGGCGGCGCACGTCCGCAAGGAAATCGGTGCGATTGCCGTGCCGGACAAAATTCAATTTGCGCCCGGCCTGCCGAAAACCCGTTCGGGCAAAATCATGCGCCGCATTTTGCGCAAGATTGCCGAGAACCAAACCGACCAGATTGGCGACATCACAACGCTCGCCGATTCACAGGTCGTGGAAGCATTGGTCAAGGGGAAGCAGTAGAAAGCTGTTACAGACCAGGCGAACCACCCGTGCATCATTTCTGTTGGTGCCACCAAAGGACGCCCGCCAACAGTCCGATGACGAGCAGGAAGAGCAGCAGCCGGATCAAGAACCTGCCCATTTTAATTATCAGCACGAGCAAGACCAACCCGGCCAAAACGATTCCGGCGGTCAGCCAATCATGCGCGCCGAAATGGCTGAGAACATTCTTTATTTTATCGAAATTCATAAATAAAGACGCCAGCCGGCAACTCGTAGCGGTCAACAAAATCTGGTCGCAGCAGACCGGGCCACGACAGTTTTGCGGTAATTATCGTTGGACCCATGACAAAAGCCGGGGTCAGCACTACGCCGCGTTATTTCGCCGGCTGCAACCTGCCCCGCAGCACATGGATGAGGGCCTTGACGGTGAGTTCGATAAATAGAAATGGCTTGGCAATGAAGTCATTGCCACCCGCCATCATGGAACTGGTGCGGTTGTCGAAGTCACTGAGGCCGGTGACGAAAACCACCGGGGTCTTCTTGTACATCGGCAGGTTGCGCAGTTTGGTGCACAGTTCGTAGCCGGTCATACCCGGCATGTTCACGTCCAGAAATACGAGGTCGAATTGTTTTTCCGTGAGCAATTTGTAGGCGGCATTCGGGTCCTCGACGTTGACGGACTGGAGCTGCGCCTTTTCGAGCGCGTAAATGATGGCGCGGCGAGAGATGACTTCATCGTCCACCACCAGGATGCTGGCAGGAGGCATTTCCTGCTTGTCGGGACGGATGCCGCGTTCAAACAGGAAACCGAGAAAGTCCACGGCTGCGGCCACGGTACGCATGGTTGAGGCATTGATGTTTTTCGGTTTTTCGTAAAGCTCCTTAAGCAGGGCCTCCAGCGCACCGGCCATGTGGGCGATCTGAACCAGGCCGGCGAGGCCGGCGTTGCCGTTGACCGCGTGGACGCGGCGGTAGAGCTCATGAATGTTTTTGAGCCGCGTCATCTCGTTGTCGGCTTTGGTGAGGCTTTGCAGTCCCGCCCGCAGGGAGGCGAGCGTGGCGGGCAGACCGTCAACAAACGTTTTCCGGAGTTCCCCCTGGAAGGCGGCGTCCTTCCCGGCATCAATCACGACCGGTTGCGTCCCTTCGGTTTGCTTGCGGGGCTGCGCCATCGCGTCGGTGCCGCCAATGGTATGGCGCATCAGCTCCACCAGTTCCTTCGGCGAACAGTTGATCTTGGAAACACACTTCGTCGCACCCGCCTTCCACGCATCCTGGACCAGGTTGGTCAGGTACGTGTTGGAAAAAACAATGATCGGCAGCTTGGCAAATTCCGCCTCGCTGCGGACCTGTTTGATGACTTCGACACCCGACATCTTGGGCAGCATGAGATCCAGCACGATGGCATCGGGCAGGAACGTACGCATCAACTTCAGCCCGCTCTCGCCATCGGGTGCAGCCTCGGTTTGATAGCCTTCCACGGCGAGCTTGTTCTGATAAACATTTGCAACAATCTGGTCGTCTTCGATGATGAGAATTTTTTTCATGTCTTGACAGCGGGTGCCGGCGCGGCCGAGTTCATCTGCGTCGCCAGAAAAGCTTGAATGAGTTTGAATTCGTGCGCCGCACTTTCGCAGAGCTGGGCGGCGCTGGTCAGCGTGCCGCTGGCACCTTGTTTTTCCAAACTGCGAAGCAGCGGCACCAGCCGGACCATCCCCAGCGTGGCGCTCGCACCGGCGCAACTGTGCGCCACGCGGCGGACGTCATCGGCCCGGTTCGCACGCACCGCCGTTTCCAACTGCCCGAGTTGCTGGGTGGTTTGCTTGAGAAACAGTTCAACCAGCTCACGCAGGCTGTCGGCGTTGCCATCGGTCAAATCGTTCAAACGGTCCATCTCCACCGGCGGCTCTTCGACCGGTGAAGCAGGCGCAGCAGCCGCGGGCGCGGAGGCGGCCGGTGCGGACTGCGGACCCCAGCGTTCGATGGTGGCGCGAACGTCCTTTGGAAGAATTGGTTTGGCCAGATAATCGTCCATGCCGGCGGCCAGGCATTTTTCACGGTCGCCCTGCATCGCCTGCGCCGTCATGGCGACAATGACGATGCGGGACGGATAATTCGGGTGCACCGCGCGGTCCTTCTGCCGTTCGCGAATGGCGCGCGTGGCCTCCAGTCCGTCCATTTCCGGCATCATCACATCCATGAAAACCAGATCATACGGCTTCTTATCCAGCGCGTCGAGCGCTTCGCGACCGTTGCCGGCGATATCGGACTGGTAGCCGATGGACTGCAAAATGCGCGAGGCAACTTTTTGATTGATGGCATTGTCGTCGCACAAAAGGATGCGCAGCGGCAGCCGCCTGGTCAAATCCTCATGGCTCGCTGCCGGTTGCGGACGGTCGGCGGTTTTCGGACTGAGCAGGGCGCGAACCAGCACTTCGCAAAGCTGCGCCGGTTTGACGGGCTTGGCGACCGTATGCGCGAACACGATGTGAGTATTTCCCGGCGTGTCCGAGTGCAATCCCAATGGCATGAGCAACACCAGCGGCATCATCGCCGCGCCAGGCAACTTGTGAATTTCCGTGGCCAGGGCCAGACCGTCCATGCCGGGCATTTTCAAATCCAGGATGCCCAAATCGTATTGCTCGCCTTTTCTCAGCCATTCGAGCGCGCGTTGCGGACTTTCCGCGCTGTGCGGCACCATGCCCCACCCGGCCGCCAGTTCGGCGACGACCCGGCGAACCGTGGCGTTGTCATCCACAATCAACAGATGCAAATCAGCGAGCTTGGGCTGGGATCCAACCAGCGCATACGGGGGCGGTTGCCGTTCGGCCCGGACATTGATGGTGAAATGAAACGTCGCCCCCGCGCCGGGAATGCTTTCGACCCACATTTTCCCGCCCATCATCTCGACGAGCTGCTTGCTGATGGCCAGCCCCAGTCCCGTGCCGCCATAATGACGGGCCGTTGAAGCATCCGCCTGCGAAAACGGCTTGAACAACCGCGCCAGTCGTTCGGGCTGGATGCCAATGCCTGTGTCGTGCATGGAAAAAAGCAGGTTCAATTGCGGGTGATTCGAGGTTTCGTCCAATTGCTTGGAGAGCAGTTTGACCTGGATCAATACGTCGCCCTTTTCAGTGAACTTGATGGCGTTGCTTAACAGATTGGTGAGCACCTGCCGCAACCGCAGCGAATCACCCTCAACGAGCTGGGGTATCTCATCGTCCATCTGATAGGCGAGATCGAGATTTTTCCCATGGGCGCGCGCCGCCAGCAGGTCAAGCGTATCCTCCACGCAGACGCGCAGGTCGAACGGACGCAGATCCAGTTCCAGTTTCCCCGCATCGATTTTGGAAAAATCCAGGATGTCGTTGACGATGGCCAGCAGCGACTCACTGCTGGTGTGAATCGTCTCAAGATAGCTGCGCTGCTCGGGCGTCAATGGCGAATCGAGCAGCAGGCTGACCATGGCGATGACGCCGTTCATCGGCGTCCGGATCTCGTGGCTCATGGCCGCCAGAAACTCGGATTTGGCGCGCACGGCCGCCTCGGCGGCAAGGCGGGCCTCGGTCAGGTTGGTGTTGTTCCGGCCCACGACGTCATGGGTGCGCTTGGCCTCCAGGTGGGCGCGCAGGCGGGCGAGCGAAACCGGGTCATCAAACGGCCGGCTCAGGCAATCACAGACGCCGAGGTCAAATGCGTGCAACGTTTCCGCCTGGTCATTTGTTGCGGTGATCGCGATGACGAGGGTGAAACTGGCCGGCGGAGTTTTCTGAAGTTGCCGCAGAATTTCAAAGCCGTCCGTTTTCAACGACACGAGGTCAACCAGCACGAGATCAACCGTCCGGGTGCCAAGAAATTGGAGCGCTTCCGTACTGCGGCGTTCCAAGGCAAAAGTAAACTGGTCCGCCGGCAGTACGCCGGACAACATCGCCAACACCTGGGGGTCATTGCTGACCAGCAGGATTTGGAACGCCGGTTGAGTCATGCTTCGATTTCTAACACGTTGTGGTCGTCCGTTTGAATCATCCTTCAGTTAACAGGCTTTTCACCCGTTAGCCAATCTGATTTTTCAGGCGGATGACGTTCCGGCGCGGAAAGAAATATTGCTGGGGCGCGTTATCGGCGATAAACTGCCGTCATGCTGCAAACGGTGCTCGACGCCAATCCGGTGGATGACGCCACCTCCATTCGAGACACGCACCTCACCGCGTTTCGTTTCATGCTGCTGGCGCGGATGCTGGACGACAAATGCGCCAGCCTCTACCGCGCCGGCAAAATCCACGGCGGCGTTTTCATCGGCCGCGGACAGGAGGCATTGAGCGTGGCCATCGGTTTGTCCCTGAAAAAGGGCGACGTGTTCGCGCCGCTGATCCGCGACACGGCGGGGCGGCTGGCCTTTGGCGAACCAATTATTGACGCCCTGCGGACCTATCTGGGCTCCGTGCTCGGCCCGATGCGCGGGCGCGACGGGAACGTCCACCGCGGCCGGCCGGCGGAAGGTTATCTGCCGATGATCAGCCATCTCGGCGCGATGATTTCCGTCGTCAACGGCACGCTGTTCGCGCGGCGCATGAAGGGCCTCACCGGCATGGTGGGCGCAACCTGCATCGGCGACGGCGCAACCTCCACCGGCGCAGTCCACGAAGCGATCAACCAGGCCGCAGTCGAAAAACTGCCGCTGGTTTTAATAGTGGCGGACAACCAGTACGCCTACTCGACGCCCACTTCACGCCAGTTTGCCTGTCACGATCTGGCGGACCGGGCCGCCGGTTACGGTGTGGAGTCCCATTCCGTGGACGGGACGGATTTGTCCGCGTGCCTGAAGGTGGTGCCGAATGCCGTGGCCCGCGCCCGCGCCGGCCATGGCCCGCAAATCGTCGTCGCGACCCTGCTCCGGCTTTGTGGTCATGGCGAACACGACGACGCCAGCTACATTGACCCCAAATTGAAATCTTCCCCCATCGGACGCGACTGCTTGAAAACAGCCGAGGAATATTTGCTCGGCCAAAAATGGACGGAGGCCGCGTCGCTCGCCACGCTGCGCGGCGAAATTGTCCGCCAGCTCGAGGAGGCCGCCGCCCAGGTCCAGCGCGAACCGTTGCCCGATCCGTTCGCCAACGACTGGCGCGCGATTTCAACCGAACATTTGAATGAAGGACAGGAGAAATGAAACCGGAAGTCAGAATGAAGAATGAAGCATCAACCGGCCGTGCCAGCTTGCACACGGGATTTGTTTCTGCCTTCGGCCTTCCGCCTTCCGCGTTTTCCCGGCCATGAGCATCACCTATCTCGAGGCCATCCGCGAAGCGCAGGCGCATGCGTTGCGCGATGACCCGCGCGTGTTCATTTACGGGCAGGACGTCGGCGCGTTCGGCGGCGCATTCAAGGCCACGAAAAACCTGGCAAAGGAATATCCCGGCCGGGTGCTGGATTCACCCATCAGCGAGGACGCGATGGTCGGCCTGGCCGTCGGTGCGGCGATCGAGGGCATGCGGCCGATCATCGAAATGCAGTTCGCGGATTTTTCCACCGTTGGTTTCAACCAGATCGTCAACCAGGCCGCGACGCTGTTCTGGCGCACCCAGGTCCCCTGCCCGATCACCGTGCGACTGCCGTTCGGCGGCACCTCCGGCAGCGGCCCGTTCCACAGCCAGAGCCTGGAGACGATTTATGCGCATTATCCCGGCCTGGTGGTGATGACGCCGGCAACGGTGGAGGACGCGTACAGCATGTTGCTGGAGGCGGTGGCGATTGACGACCCGGTGATTTTTTGCGAGCACAAATTTCTTTATTACCATCTCAAGGCCGAAAAACTGCCGAGCGAGGCGTTGCCGGTCGGCAAGGCCCGCATCGCGCGCGAGGGCCGCGACCTGACGATCGTTGCCTACAGCGCCATGGTGCATGAAGCGCTCGAGGCCGCCGCCGAGCTTGTCCCGGAAGGCTGGGAGATTGAGGTGGTTGACCTGCGCACGGTGAAACCGCTCGACACCGACACCGTGATGGCCAGCGTCGCGCGCACAGGCCGGTTGCTCTGCGTGGGCGAAGCCTGGCCGTGGGGCGGCGTGACCGCGGAAGTCATCGCCCGGGTGGCCACCGAGGGATTTGGCCTGCTCGACGTCCCTCCACAGCGGCTCAACGCCAAGGACACACCCGTGCCGTATCATCCCAATTTGTGGACGGCACACCGTCCCACCGCGCGCGCCGTCGTGGCCGCCGCGAGAAAACTGTTGAGGCTCTAACCTTATGCCGCAAATTCCCATCATCATGCCGCAACTGGGCGAGTCCATCGCCGAGGCCAACATCATCAACTTCCTCGTCAAGCCCGGCGACACCGTCAGCGCCGACCAGGATTTGATCGAGGTCGAGACGAACAAGGCCAGCATGACCGTCACCTCGCCCTGCCACGGACGCGTTGAAAAATTTACCGCGCTGCTGAACGAAAGCTACGCCGTCGGCGCGGTGCTCGGCCAAATCGAAGCGACCAAAGAAGAAGCGGTGCGCCTGGGCCTTGATGTTTCTGCCCCGGCAAAAACGGGCGACACGGACCGCCTTTCCCGACCGGACACGAACGGCAACAAGAGCAGTGTTCAGCCGACGGTCCGGGGACTGCCGGTGCCGGCGAACGCCGCCGGTGCAAGCTATCTTTCGCCGCGGCTCAAGGCGCGCATGGCCGAACTGGGCCTGCACGCCGCCGATCTCGCGGGCGTTGCGGGCAGCGGCGCGGCCGGCCGGGTGACCATTGAGGACTTTGAGCGGTTCATCGCGAATCTCGAGAAACAAAAAATAACCCCCGCGTCGTCCATGCGCGTGGCGGTGGCAGACGCAATGCGACGTAGTTGGACACGGCCGCTGGCCCATGTGGGCATGCCGGTGTGTCTTGACCCGTTGTTCGCCTACCGCAAAGTCACGCGGCCGAAACCCGGCCCGGCGCTCTGCGCGTTGCGCGCACTGGCCGTGGCCCTGGCGGAAAACAGCGCGCCCGCCGGACGGCTGGTGGGCAGCAAAATCGTGCATCCGTCCTCCATTGACATCGGCTTTGCCGTGGAGGCCGACGACGGCGTGCTCGTGCCGGTGATCCGCAATGCGGACAAACGGTTGCTGAAGGATTTGATCGCGCCTTACAACGAGCTCGTCGAACTCGCGCGGGAACGCAAGCTGCCCGTGGACGCCACCGGCGGCTCCATCGCCACCGTCACAAATTTCGGCACCTTCGGCCTGGAATGGGCGACGCCGATTCCGCTGCCGGAGCAGACGCTGGTGCTGGGCATGGGCGCGGCACGGCACGAGCCGCATTGGGATTCGGTCAAAGGCCAGTTCGTACCAATCATGGAGGCGAATTTCACCCTGAGCTTCGACCATCGCGTGCTCGACGGCGGCGCCGCCGGACGGCTGCTCCAGCGGATCGCGGATTTAATGTCCAAACCGGAGAAGTTGTGAAAATAAAACCACGTTGCGGTCACAGGTCTTGAATCACACGACGAACATCATCGTGGTTGCCAACGAAGAAAAATTCCAGAGCTTCCCCGTTTTGCCGGAACAACAGACGCACTTTCAACCCGGCGCGACATTCGAAAATGTTCTTGCGCAGCCGCCGGATGGAAATCCCGCCGTGCGCGTGTGGATGGCCGAAACAATCGGGAATCGCCTGCAGCGCAGCTTCCGCGCGGATGAAATCCACACCGCTCAATTTTTTAAGTGCCGCGTAAAAGCGCGGACTGAGCAGGACGGATAGCTTAGGCACGCTTCAGCTTCCCGGTGAAAGGTTTGAGCCGCCCGGCCTTGCGGTCGGCGTCCAATTCCTTGTTCACGCTTTCGGCAAACCGTTCAAGTTGTTCGCCGGTAGCGCCATATTCGTGCTCGGCGTAATCTTCGGAGTAGATTTTCACCGGCCGGAACGCAACAATCGCGCCGTCAATCGTCACACCAACATCCTCGCCGCGCAGGGTGCGCTTGAGCCACGCGCCCAGATTTTGCCGGGCCGCCGTAACGGTTAAAGTTTTCATAAAGACATTATAAGGTCTTTATCGCGTCTGTCAAACACACTCGCTCAATTCGTCCTGAACGTCGCCACGATGGGCCGGTGATCTGAGCCGATGCCCCAGTTCGGGATGGTGGCGATGTACGTCTCGTCCTTCACCCAGTCGCGCGCCATTCCCGGACTGAGCAAAATGTAATCAATGCGGCTGTAGGTGTCTTCCTTGCCGTAAAAATGGGTCCACGTCACATAACGCGGCTCCCAGGCCGGGATGGGACTCGGCTCGTTGTCGCCATTCCGCTCGGCGGGACGCGTGTCCACCAGCTTGAATTTGCCGCGGCCGATGATCGCCTTCGTGGAATCGGAATCCTTCACGTCGTTGAAATCGCCGAGGACGATTAATTTCGCGCTTGGATTCGCCTCGAGGTGTTCGTCCACGATGCCGCGCAGCACTTTCGCCTCCTCAAGACGCAACTGGGCCTCGTCGGCTTCAGCCACGGTCCGGCGCGATTTCAAATGCGCGGCGATGACCGTGACCGTGAAGTTCGCCGTCACCTGGACGTCCACCTCGGCAAAGCCGCGGCTGACGGAAAAGCGGCGGCCGTCGAGCAAAAAATTATCGTTCGTATGCGGATGGCTGGCGACAATGGGCAGTCGGCTCAAAATCGCAACGTGAATATTCGTGTCCCAGCCCGAAACGTGTTCCCAATACGGAAAATCCAGCCCCTCCGCCTTGAGCGAACGCCGTAACTCCAGGAGTGCGTTGGTGGTGCCCATTTCTTCGAGCGCGATCACGTCGGGATTCAGCGCCCGGATGCTTTCGCGGATTTTGGCGCGCGCCGCGTCGGATTTGACAAACCTCCGCGACTCGGTCGGCTGGTCGAGATAATTTTCCACGTTGTAGGTGGCAACCCGAAAAGTATCCGCCCCAAGGGCGACACCACCAGAGACAACAAGGATGAAGGCATACAGGCGGCAACGGGAAAAAAGTTGTTTCAACATAGGTGATGGCTGGCAGCTTAAACCCTAACCTGCATCCGTCTAATCGGATATTGTCAGAACGTTTTGCCAATTTCTGCAAAGCTGGTATTGTTTTCCCATGCCAACAACCGGCCGACATCGTCCTGCCAGGCGCGCAGCAAAAAAGCCCGCGCCGCAGAAACTGGACGACAAGCAGAGCGAACGCGATCACCGTGAATTGCGCATTGATAAGGTCGGGGTGCGCGGATTGCGGTTTCCGATTCAGGTGCGGGACAGGGCGCGCAGCATCCAAAACACGGTGGCGACCATTGGGATGTTTGTGGACCTGCCCAAGGAATTCAAGGGCACCCACATGAGCCGGTTTGTCGAGGCGCTCAACGCGCACGGCAGCGTCATCCACGTGGAGAACATCCGGGATGTTTTACGTTCCCTGCAGGAGCGGCTGAACTCGGCGACGTCGCACCTGGAAATGGAGTTTCCATATTTTATGTCCAAGACCTCGCCGGTGTCCCGCAAGAAAAGCCTGATGGATTACGTGGCGCGGTTCGATGCGGCGGCCTGCGGTTCGGAGATTGATTTTGTGCTGACGGTGAAGGCGCACGTAACGACGCTTTGTCCGTGCTCGAAGGCGATTGCCCGATACGGCGCGCACAACCAGCGCGGGCTGGTGACGGTGGCACTGCGGTTTTCAAAACCGGTCTGGATCGAAGACGTGGTGGCGATGATCGAAAGCTCGGCCAGTTCCGAGTTGTACGCCCTGCTCAAACGGCAGGATGAAAAGGCGGTGACGGAGCGCGCCTATGAAAATCCGGTGTTCGTGGAGGACTTGGTGCGGAACGTGTCCTTGAAGCTGAACGCCCATCCGCGGGTGACGTGGTACAAGGTCGAGGCGGAGAATTTTGAGAGCATTCACAATCACAATGCCTATGCCTGCATTGAAAAAGGCTGATGACCGGTCAAAAATTTTGAAAGATTTTAGTGGCGTATTTGGCTTCGTTTGCTACATTCCCGCCCCTTTGACGAAACAAAACCGAATTTAAACGTGACGATAAAGAAAAAAACGAACGCCAAATCGCAAGCTTCCGCCACCTCCGCGGCCATTCTCGGCCGTCCGGTGTTGAAAGCCGCAAGCCATGCCGACCCGAAGAAAGTCAAGGCCGAGTGGCAGAAGTACTGCCAGCGGCTGCTGGAATTGCGCGAGCAACTGCTCCGGCAGATGAACGGCCTGGCCAAGGAATCCGCGCAGGAACTGCCCGGTTACAGCCTGCACATGGCCGATTCCGGCACGGACAATTTTGACCGCGACTTCGCGCTGAGCCTCCTGTCGTCCGACCAGGACGCGGTTTACGAAATCGAGGAGGCGCTGAAACGCATCGAGAAAAAAACCTACGGAGTCTGCGAATTGACCGGCAAGGCGATTCCCAAGGCCCGTCTCGAGGCCATCCCGTGGACGCGCTTCACCGTCGAAGCCCAGGCGCAGCTGGAACGCGAAGGCGCGCTGCGTTCACGCCGCATCGGCCAGCTGGGCACGATTGACAGCGCCGGCGCCAGCGACGTGGAAAGCGACGAAGACGAGCCGGAGGAAAAGACCGCCAAGGAGAAGGAATAATTTATGGCACGCGAAACCATCACCCTCGAATGTTCGGAAGCGCGCAAGGAAGGTAAATCTCCTTCACGCTATACCACCACCCGGAACAAGAAACTGAAGACGGAGAAGCTGGAGATCCGGAAGTACAATCCCGCGCTCCGCCGCCACACCCTTCACCGCGAAATCAAGTAAAGTTATGCCCCGCAAGACCCACGCCGACAAGGACCGCCGCGGCAAACGCAGCGGCCAGATGGAAAACCGCACGCCCCGACCGAAGCCCAAGATTGACTTCACCGCCGACGCGCTCGATTTTAAAAACACCAATTTACTCCGGCAATATGTGACCGACCAGGGCCGCATCCTGCCGCGCAAATACACCGGGATGCCCGCGCATTACCAGCGCCGCCTGACCCGCGCCATCAAGCGCGCGCGCCAGATGTTGCTGATGAAGTAACGGAAGCAGCGGGTTTGATTTTCACCGTCCGGTCGCAATTGTGGCCGGGCGGATTTTTCTTTCCTATTGTTTATTTCGGGGACAGTTCGGCGGAATTTTCCCCCGTGGGGATGTGATGACGCATTTCACCAGCACCGGTTGCACGACAGTGGTTGAAATTACCAAATGGTTTTGGACACGATTGACTCACGCCTTGCAGCCGGGAACAGCTTCAACGGCGTGTCTGCAAATTTTTTCCGCATTCGCCCGGAGTGCCAACGACACTCCGTCTCAAATGAAAAAGCCGCGCACATGCGCGGCTCGTTCATTGGCACTGGGCAAAAAGTATCATACCATTTCTTCCTGCCAATCACCCAGATGCAGATATTCCTTAACTTTTCTGCGTTCGTAGCGGTTTTTCAATGGTTTTTTGGGCTGATGATCCAGCTTGCGGAATGGGTGTTTTGGATCCCGGACAGCCTCCGTGATAACTTCCATCATTCTTTTCATAACATTGCTCATGTTACCTCGTATTTCAGAGCCAAGCAGCGCCACTGCCTTCCTTGCTGGCCAGCAGCAACCGCCTGTGCCACTGAGTATAAGACCGATCGCAGTGTTTGTCATTCAAATTTTTATTTAAAAACTTAAATGCGCCTAAACGAACCCGATCGCCACTCTTTTCCCACCTTGCTGCCAGCAGGTTTTAAACCAAGTTTCACGAAATTTTTCTGTACGGCCAAAAATTCTGATTTCAAAATCCCCGCCAACACCAGCCGCCCGCCCGGTTTCAAGTGCGCCACAATCCGTTGCCGCTCAGCAACCAACAGCGTCGAAATCAAATTCGCACAAATCAAATCGTATTGGCGCACCGGCTGCATCGGCAGTTTTGTCACATCCCGCCGCACAATCCGGAGTTGATTCTGAACGCCGTTTATCCGGGCATTGGCGCGCGCAATGCGAACTGAATCAGGATCAAAATCGAAGGCGTGAACCGGTGAAAAACCCAACTTCGCCGCCGCAATCGCCAGAATGCCCGAGCCGGTGCCAATGTCCAAAAACGACCAAGGTGCTCCCTTTTTTCCACACCGCGCCAGTTCATGCAGACAAAACGCCGTGGTCGGATGTTGTCCAGTGCCGAAACTGAGCCCGGGATCCAGCACCACCACCGCCTGATTCTTGCGTGGACGTTTTTTGCTCCAGCTCGGTTTGACGAGCAACGCGCCGCCGATTTCAATGGGTTTGAAATGCCGCTTCCAGGATTCGGCCCAATCCTCGCGGCGGATTTTTGCGAGGGCAACCTTCCCGGAACCGATGTCCAATCCACACCGTTTGATCCGGTCCAGCCCAGCACGGAGATCGGCGCGCCAAGCCGCCGGACGGGATGGCTCGGTCTGACAATAAACCTTGACCGTTGTCATACCGGTCTCCAAATCAAAATAGGATGAGGCCGGTTCGCCAAGCACCTTGCCGAGCAGTTCCGACACGGCGTCCTCGGCTTCAAGGGTGGTGACGACGGAAACGCACCAGAGCGTTTTGGTTTTCATTTTTGATTCCTTCTCGTTCTCGTCCTCGTCCTCAAAACCAATTCGATTACGAGATCGAGGACGGGGACGATTATCCGGGCAGATCACGCCACGGCGTGAAGTTAAGCAGCTCGATTTCGTTGAGATGCGGATGCAGCGCGATCTGGGTGACGCTGGCGTATTCGATGTCGAACGAATTGGTCTTGGGCAGCGGCAGTTCGAGCAAAATTGCCAGCATCATGCGGATGACGCCACCGTGACAGTAAATCGCCACCGTCCCGCCCGGATGACGCCGGATGATTTTGAACAGGCAGCCTTCCACACGAGTGCGGAACTGAATACCGGTCTCACCCTTGGGCACCGCGCCTCGCTCGATTTCGTCAAGCCAGTCATACGGGTGAACCCCGAATTTTTCCCGCACTTCCTCCCAGTTGAACCCGGTCCAATCCCCGAAATCCACCTCGCGCAAGCCGGGCAGAACGGTCTGCCGGGATGCGCCATTTTTCAGCCACGGCGCGAGCGTTTGCTGGACCCGCTTCATCGGGCTCGCGTATATCGCGTCGAACGATTTGCCCCGCAGGTATCCGGCGAGCGTTTCGGCCTGGTCGCGGCCTCGCGCCGAAAGATTCATGTCAATCCGGCCGCCGAAGGTTTTCTGGTAACGCGTGTCAACCTCCGCATGGCGGATCAGCCACAGGCGCATGAGGACGGACGGGGTTGGCTGGTGCCGCGATTTTTTGGAGATGGCCAAGCGAATCACCCCTTTGCAATCGCCTGAACCTGCGCCGCGAGCAGTTCGCGGATACCGGCCTTGCCCAGCGCGAGCAAATCGGCCAGTTGCGCCTCGGTGAACGTGGCCTCCTCGCCGGTGCCCTGAACTTCAATGAATTGTCCGTCGGCATTCATCACCAGATTCAAATCCACGGCCGCCGCCACGTCCTCGGTGTAACACAAATCCACCATCGGCCGGCCGCCAACGATGCCAACACTCACACCGGCGACGGCGTGAAGAATTGGCGTTTCCGTCAGTTTTTTTTCGGCGATCAATTTTTTTACCGCCAGCGACAGGGCGACAAACGAGCCGGTGATGGCCGCCGTGCGCGTGCCGCCGTCAGCCTGGAGCACGTCGCAATCCACGCAAATCGTGCGGGAGCCAAATTTCTGAAGATCCAGCGCCGCGCGCATCGAGCGTCCAATGAGCCGCTGGATTTCCGACGAACGACCATCCAGCCGGCCTTTGCTGATGTCGCGCGGTTTGCGCTGCAACGTGGAATAAGGAAGCATCGAGTATTCGGCGGTGATCCAGCCGCCCTCGACCTTTTGTTCTTTCATCCAGCGCGGCACGGTTTCCTCGATGGTCACACCGCAGATGACGCGCGTGTTGCCCCACTCAACCAGCGTCGAGCCGGCAGCGTGAGGTGCGATGTGATTTTGAAAACGAATGGGCCGGAGCTGGTCCGGACGGCGACCATCGGCACGGAACGGAGAGGAAACCGGTGTTGGTGATTCAGCCATAGGCAGCGGGATATTAACGGGCAATTCAGGTGATCGTCAAACAGTTGCACCGACAATCAGCCACCTTGCCAGCCGGATCAATAAGTTCACCAAATGCCGCGCATCCGGCGGCCAGGAATCTACTTTTTCCCGGCTTCGATGCCCGCGAACAGGTTTTCCAGGCTGTTGAGCCGCGATTGATGCGTCTCATTTTTGGGGTTCAAGACCTGCCGCAGGTATTCCACGCCATCGGAAATGTTGCGGACGGATTTGGGCAAAATCGCACCGGAGGCGTTGGCGTGACCGCCGCCTTGAAATTTTTCCGCGACCTTGAGGGCCTCGCCATTGCGGCTGCGGAAACTGGCGAAAACGGCATTGCCGCGACGGAACAACGTGACCAGTACCGGATATTTGGTCGCCTGCTGCTCCAGCAACTGGTGAACGATGAGATTGTTGTTGCCGACGATTGTGTCCATGAAACCAACCGTCGGGCTGATGTCCGTGATGTTTGATTTGCTCCATTCAAAGCCGAGAGGATTTTCGACGCGGCGTTTGACGGCCATGACTTCCAACAGCGGATGGTCAATCAACTTTTCAACATCGCCGCCAATGAGCGTGTGCAGATTCCAGAACTGGTAAATCTTGACCAGATTGGCGTAATCACCCGCAATGGCGAAATCCGGGTCGTCCTCCAGAAACAGGTCGGCGACATTGTTCAAGTGCACCAGCCGGTCCAGCGCGGGCGAACTGATGCCGTGCTGGCCGCAAAGTTCGTAGCAGAGCAGCCCGGCGGATTTATTGATGTCATGAATCAGCCGCGCGTCCTTCGGCACGAATTCCGTGACGTGATGGTCAATGATGACCCAGTCCGGCTTGTCGAGGCGCGGTTCGAACGTAAAATCGGTGACCCAGGCGGACCGTTCCCGCAGGTCGCGCTGTTTCCAAAAATTGTAATGATATGCCTCCAGCGGGATGTCCGTGCCGAAAAGTTTTTTGGCGAGCTTTTGCAGCAGCGCTCCCGCCAGCAGCCCGTCGAGATCGCTTTCGTGGGTTAAAATCACATCCGGTTGCGGCAGTGGCGTCATGGCGGCGGAAGCTTAAATCAAGCGCGCCGGCATGGCGAGCGGGGAATTCACCGTGACCGGCCAAAAAACTCTTTGAAATCCGCCGTGTTTCCCGCCAGAATCCGCGTTCACTTTGAATTCTGGATTCTTTATGCTGGCTCCTGAATTCTCCTGAACATGAAACGTACACATCATTGCAACGAACTGCGCCCGGCACACATCGGGCAGACCGTCACCCTGGCCGGCTGGGTCCACTCGCGCCGCGACCTCGGCGGCCTCATCTTTATTGATGTTCGCGACCGCGAAGGCCGCACCCAGACCGTTTTCGATCCGTCTGATATTCCGGCAGAGCTCTTGACGCTGGAACTTTTCGACCGAGCGCAAAAATTACGGAGCGAATGTGTCATCAGCGTCAGCGGCAAAGTCCGTCAACGCCCCGCTGGCACTAACAATGACAAGATTCCCACCGGCGAAGTGGAAGTTGCCGTCACCGCGCTCGAAGTTCTGAACATGGCCGAGGTCCTGCCGTTTCCGGTGGACGACCCGGAAGCCGCGAGCAAGGTGAACGAGGAACTGCGCCTCAAATATCGCTACCTCGATCTCCGCCGGCCGGAAATGGCGCGCAATCTCCGTCTGCGCAGCAAGGTGGCCACGGCCACGCGGGTGTTCATGGACGAACAGGGTTTTCTCGAGGTTGAAACGCCCACGCTGTTCAAATCCACGCCCGAGGGCGCGCGCGAATTTCTCGTGCCGAGCCGCACGAACCCCGGCTTGTTTTACGCACTGCCGCAATCGCCGCAGCAGTTCAAGCAAATCCTCATGGTCGCCGGCGTTGAAAAATATTTCCAGCTCGCGCGCTGCTACCGCGACGAGGACCTGCGCGCCGACCGCCAGCCGGAGTTCACGCAGATTGACATCGAGATGTCGTTCATCGAGCGCGAGGACATTTACAGCCTCATCGAAGGCCTGCTCAAACGCGTCTGGAAGACCGCGCTGAACATTGACATTCCGACACCGTTCAAACGCCTGACGTTTCAGGAAGCCTTGAACCGTTACGGCATTGACAAGCCAGATACGCGCTTCGGCATGGAGCTCGCGGATTTCACCGAGGAATTTCGCGCCAGCACGTTCAAAGTCTTCAGCGGCGCTGTGGCCAACGGCGGCGTGGTGAAGGCATTGAACGCCAAAGGCATGGCCGGTGCGACCCAGGGCCAGATCGAAACCATGACCGAATATGCCAAGAGCTTTGGCGCGAAAGGACTGGCGTTCATAAAAGTCGAGGGTGGCGAATGGAAATCGCCCATCGTAAAATTCTTCAACGACGCCGAGAAGGCCGCGCTGACAAAGAAGCTGGCCATTGAGGAAGGCGACTTGATTTTGTTTGCCGCCGACCAATGGCTGAACGCGTGCGAAATCCTAGGCAAGATCCGCCTGTATTGCGCCGAGGTCTTGAAGACGCAAGGCAAGCTGACGATTCCCGCCGACCGGTTTGATTTCCTCTGGGTTATCGAATTTCCGCTGCTGGGTTTCGACCGGGAGCAAAACCGCTGGTATTCCAGCCATCATCCGTTCACCGCGCCGGTGGCGGAGGATATCCCGCTGCTCAAGACCGACCCGAAAAAAGTCCGCGGCCAACATTACGACGTGGTGGTGAACGGCGTGGAACTTGGCGGCGGCTCGATCCGCATCCACCAGCCCGACGTGCAGAAAACGGTGTTCGAGGAGGTGCTGCAAATTCCACCAGACATGGTGAAGGCGCGGTTTGGTTACATGCTCGAAGCGTTTCGCTACGGCGCACCGCCGCACGGCGGCATCGCGCTCGGCTTCGACCGCCTGATCGCCATTCTCTGCAACACACCGAGCATCCGCGACGTGATTGCCTTCCCGAAGACGGCCAAGGGCACGGATTTGATGACCGACTCGCCCGGCAGCGTGGAGCCGAAACAACTGCGTGACCTGCACCTGGAATTGAAAGTGGCGAAGAAAGAGTAGGCAACACGCCCGGTGGCGGCAGCGGCAGCAATTGCGGAAGTTTTAAACCGCCTGCCTGAGAGGAGTTCCGGAACGATCCTTCATTCCGCGTGGACCCGTTCACATTATCGCGCTCCACGGCAGGTCGTCCACAATAACTAATGACAAGTTTAGATGGACTGCTGAATGAGTTGGAATCGGGATTCAACTTGCCGCGCCAGGCCGGCTTTGAGATGATTATATGCGGATAATTTTATGAATGATTTACTGCAAAATTTGATCAAGCTTCAATCCCTCGACTTTGAAAAAACCGCCAGCGACAACGACGAACCGGCCAAGGCGGAATTGCGCGCGAAAATTCCAATGCAAATTCTCGGCCACTACGACCGCCTGATCGCCCGCGGGAAAAAAGGGCTGGCCGGCGTTCGTGACCAGGTCTGCACGGGCTGTCACATGCGGGTGCCCATCGGGGTCATCACCACGCTGATGCGCAACGAGGATATTCAACTCTGCGACAATTGTGGCCGTTACCTGTATTTGTTGGAAGCCACAACGTCGGAAGTCCCGGCACCGACCGCCAAGCCCGTTACGTTCAGAAAACCGCGCAAGGCCAAAGCAGCTTTGCAGCCGGTTTGAGTGCGGGCGCAACGGCGCGCAAAAACGGTTTTAGCCTCCAGCCTAATTTATTCCTGGGTGAAATAGCTCAGGTTTTCCAGCTCGATGGCGAGGTTCACATTGTTCACGATCACTTCCTCCGGCACGAAGAGAACGATGGGCGAAAAATTCAGGATGCCGGTGATGCCCGCGTCCACCAGCAGGTTGACCACTTCCTGCGCCGCCGCGGCGGGCACGGTGAGAATGGCCATCTTGACACCGTGGGCCTGGGTGAATTCGCGCAATTTGTCCATGCCGTAAATCGGCGGTTTGATTTCCTTGTCCCGTTTGCGGCGGGGTTCGGCATCGAAGGCCGCGATGATTTCAAATCCCTCCTTTTCAAACCCGCGATACGACAACAGCGCGAGGCCAAGATTGCCGACCCCAACCAGCACCACCGGCTGCAACCGCGAGGTGCCGAGTTCATCGGCGATCTTCGTCGAGAGTTCAATGACATCGTAACCCAGGCCGCGCGTGCCGAACGTGCCGAAATAGGCGAGGTCCTTGCGCAATTGCGTGGACTTCACGCCGGCGGCCTTCGCCAGCGCCTCGCTGGAAACCGTGCCGATGCCGTTCTCGCGCAGCCGCGCCAGGCAGCGCAGGTAAATTGAGAGACGATAAATCGTCTTGCGCGGGATGACGGGCCGGTTGGATTTTTTCAAGGCGCCAAGAAATTATGCAAGCGGCCTCCCAGCAGCCAGTCAAAAAAGTTTTCCAGTCGGCAAGGCGTCTGCTTTAATATGACCTGATGTTTAACGGCGACTGTGTTTCAAGGCTGATATGGCAGCGGATTTATCGCATGAAAACAGCGTATTACCGTGGAATGACGGCCCGATTGAGGGGGATTTTCCCCTGCCAAAACCAGAAACCACCGGGATCATGGGATGTTTGAAAATGCCCACCTCGCTCAAAAAGCAACGAGGGCTCATTGATTATGCTTGGAAAATACAACGCCAACAACGGGTATGACGAAATGCTGGATGCACAGGGCAACCTGCGATCCCATTACCGGAAATTTCACAAGCTTTTCGAGGGGCTGACGCCGCCGGAATTCCATACCAAGCGCCAGGCGATTGACACGGCCTTTCTGCGGCAGGGCATCACGTTCAACGTTTATGGCGACGCCCAGGGCGCGGAACGGATTTTTCCCTTCGACCTGATTCCGCGCATCATTCCGGCGAAGGAATGGGAGCATCTCGAACGCGGACTGGCCCAGCGCATCACGGCGTTGAACCTCTTCCTGCACGACATTTATCACGAGCAAAAAATTCTGAAGGACGGAGTCATCCCGGAATTTTACGTGCTCTCGGCGCGGCATTTCCGGCGCGAGTTTGTGAACTTTGAAGTACCCAAGGGCATTTACATCCACATCTGCGGCACCGATTTGATCCGCGACAAGGACGGCAACTATCTCGTGCTGGAGGACAACGGCCGCTGTCCGTCCGGTGTGAGTTATGTTCTGGAAAACCGCCGGGCAATGAAGCGCACATTTCCGGACATGTTTGAAAGCATCGGCGTCCAGCCGGTGGATCATTACGCACAGGAACTTTTGAAATGTCTCAAGCACATCGCGCCGGCCGGAGTGGTTGACCCGACCGTCGTGCTGCTCACGCCCGGCGCCTACAACAGCGCCTACTTCGAGCACACGTACCTCGCGCGGCAGATGGGCATCGAGATTGTCGAGGGCCGCGACCTCTTCGTGCGCGACTCGCGCGTGCTCATGCGCACGACCAAGGGCATGCAGCCGGTCCACGTCATCTACCGGCGCATTGACGATGATTTTATTGATCCGACCGTCTTCCGCCGCGATTCGATGCTGGGCGTGCCCGGGCTGATCAACGCCTACCGCGCGGGCAATGTTTCGCTGGCCAACTCCATCGGCACCGGCATCGCCGACGACAAGGTCATGTATTATTTCGTCCCGCGGATGATCAAATATTATCTCGACCAGGAGCCGATTTTGCCCAATGTGCCGACCTATCTCGCGAGCGAGGAGAAGGACAAGAAATATATTCTCGAGCACCTGCCCGAACTCGTCGTGAAGGCCGCGAACGAATCCGGCGGCTACGGAATGTTGATGGGGCCGAAGGCGACGAAGGAGGAAATCGAGGCGTTCCGTGCAAAAATCATCGCCGAGCCGCGCAATTACATCGCGCAACCGATGGTCCTGCTCTCGCAGCATCCGACCCATTGCGATGACACGTTTGAGGGGCGCCATGTGGATTTGCGCCCGTTCATCCTGTCGGGCGAGCGCATCTCGATCATTCCCGGCGGCCTGACCCGCGTCGCGCTGCGTAAAGGTTCGCTGGTCGTCAACTCCTCGCAGGGCGGCGGCAGCAAGGACACTTGGGTGCTTTATGGGGACGAATGAATTTATGATTTGCAATTTACGATTTGCAATTTGCGTGTTGCAAAACCGGTTGAATGAACGCATTGGTCCGGGCTCGGAGTCCCGTCTTCCGGCGGCAACAACCACAAAACAACAAACCGGCAGGATGACAAACACCCGCGGCATCGCACATGCCGTCGTCAATCGTCAATCGTAAATCTCAAATGCTCTCGCGCGTCGCCCATTCGCTCTACTGGATGGCCCGTTACATTGAACGGGCGGAAAACATCGCCCGTATCCTGGACGTCAACCTGCAACTGCTCCTCGATCTGCGGAATCTTGACGAGAAAAAACTCGCCGAATACTGGCTGCCCATCGTCCAGGCCACTGGCGACGAAGCGGCGTTTTTCAAAGCGCACCCGCGCGCCACCGGCCAGGCCGTCACGGAATTTCTCGTGTTCCAGCCGGAAAACCCGAACTCGATCGTGCAATCCATCTGTTCGGCCCGCGAGAACGCCCGCATGGTGCGCGACCAGATCACCCAGGAGTTATGGGAGGAATTGAACCGGTTGTACTTGTTTATCCGTTCGCCCCAGGCCCGGGCTGTCTGGCGGCGCAGCCCGAGCGAGTTTTTCCAAGAAATCAAAGCCGGTTCGCTCCACCTGATCGGCATCATCAATGCAACAATGGTCCACGACGAAGGCTGGTGGTTCGTGCAAACCGGCCAGTTTCTGGAACGCGGCGACAAGACGACCCGCATCCTGGACGTGCGGCACGAAACCCTGCCCGAACGCGGTGCCCCAACGACCGTCAGCCAGACCGAGGCGCTGGAATGGTCGGCCGTCCTCCGCTCGTGCAGCGCCTGGGACGCCTATAAATCCATCTATGCCGCCAACGTGAATCCGAGGCTCGTCGCCGAATTTTTGCTGCTGAGCGACAGCTTTCCGCGCTCGCTGCGTTTTTGCGTGGGCGAACTCAACCGCGCCGTCCGCAAGATTTCCGGCGCGGCCGAAGGCTATTTTCGCAATGACACCGACAAACTGACCGGCCGTTTCCTCGCCGAGCTGCAGTTCAGCTCCGTGGACGAGATTTTCGAGCGCGGCCTGCACCGATACCTAGACGAGGCGCAGATCAAGTTGAATGACATCGGCGAGGCGCTGTTCCGCGCCTATATTTTCCAGCCGTTTCAGAGTCCCGACAGCGAGCACATGGTCCAGCAGGAGGAACAGCAGCAGCAGGCGCCGCAAACATCACGCCGCACGCATCACTGATCATGTCCATCCACGTCGCACTCCACCACCGCACGCATTACCAATACGACCGGCTGGTCACGCTCGGACCGCAGACCATCCGCCTGCGTCCCGCGCCGCATTCCCGGACCCGCATCCTGGCCTATTCGTTGCGGGTCGCGCCCGAAAAACATTTCATCAACTGGCAGCAGGACCCGCAGTCGAACTACCTCGCCCGGCTGGTGTTTGAGCAGCCCACCCGCGAACTGTGCGTGGAGGTGGACCTCGTCGCGGAAATGGCGGTGTTGAATCCATTCGATTTCTTCCTCGAGCCGCAGGCGGAAAAGTTTCCGTTTGCCTACGACTCCGCGCTCGACCACGAGCTGGCGCCCTTCCAGCGCAAATGCTGGCTCACGCCGGACTTTACAAAATATCTGACGTCGCTGCGGCGCGATTTGCTCGGCGAAGTCAAACGGCGGACCAAACAACAGCGGCTCGAAATTCCCGACAGCGAAAAATTGCGCACCAATGATTTTCTCGTCGCGGTCAACCAGCGCCTGTGGAAGGACATTAAATACGCCATCCGCCTCGAACCCGGGGTCCAGACGCCGGAGGAAACCCTCGTCAAGGCCAGCGGCTCGTGCCGCGATTCGGCGTGGCTGCTCGTCCAATTGTTGCGTCACTGCGGCCTCGCGGCCCGGTTCGTCAGCGGTTATCTCATCCAGCTCAAGGCCGACGTGAAGTCGCTCGACGGCCCAAGCGGCGCGGAAAAGGATTTTACCGATCTGCACGCCTGGTGCGAGGTTTACCTGCCGGGCGGAGGCTGGATCGGTCTCGATCCCACGAGCGGTCTGCTCGCGGGCGAAGGTCACATTCCCCTCGCCTGCACGCCCGATCCCTCGAGCGCCGCGCCCATCAGCGGCGGCGTGGACGAGTGCGAATGCAAATTTGGTTTCGAGATGACCGTGACGCGCATCCACGAATCGCCGCGCGTCACCAAGCCCTACACCGAGGATCAGTGGACGACCATCGAGAAGCTCGGCCACGCAATTGACGTGGACCTGAAAAAGAATGACGTGCGGCTCACGATGGGCGGCGAGCCGACGTTTGTTTCCGTGGACGATCCCGAAGGCGCGGAATGGAACTTCACCGCCATGTCGCACAAGAAGCGCATTCTCTCCGGGGAACTCATCAAGCGGCTGCGCAAGAAATTCGCGCCCGGCGCGCTGCTGCATTACGGCCAGGGCAAGTGGTATCCCGGCGAGCCGCTGCCGCGCTACGCGCTCGGCGCTTACTGGCGCAAGGACGGCGTGCCCGTCTGGAAGGATGACTCGCTCATCGCCGATGAATCGAAAAATTACGGGCACGGCCCGAAGGAGGCGAAGGAATTGGCCATGCGGCTCGCCAAGACGATTGGCGTAAATCCGAAGCACATCATTCCCGCCTACGAAGACGCTTTCTATTACACTTGGAAAGAACGGCGTTTTCCGACTAATGTCACGCCCGAGAAATCCAATCTCAAGGACAAGCAGGAGCGCGAGCGCATCGCGCGGATTTTTCAACAGGGCCTCGGCTCAATCGTCGGCTACACACTCCCGCTCAAACGGGCGTGGTACGGCAGCCAGCCGGGCTGGATGTCCGGCACTTGGTTTTTGCGCGATGACGACACGCTTTGGCTGATTCCCGGCGATTCCGCGATGGGCCTGCGCCTGCCGCTGGATTCCGTGCCGTGGGTCGCCGAAAAAGATTATCCTTGGCTGCGCCAGCAGGATCCGTCGCAGCCGGATTTGCCGGAGTTCCCGAAAGAATTTCCGTACCGGCAGCAAATGGTGCGTGGCCGTGCTGCGGCGATGCCCGCCGGTTACGGCCCGGGCCAACGCGCGCAAAAGCTGGGCAAACCGGAAAAGGAACCGGAACCGCCGCGACCCGATGAGGATCCCAACCGCCGCCCCGTGCAAGGCGAGAGCGCGCCGTGGATCATTCGCACCGCGCTGTGCGTCGAGCCGCGCGAGGGACGGCTGCATGTCTTCATGCCGCCCGTGGAAAAGACGGAGGATTACCTCGACCTCATCGCCGGCATTGAAACGACCGCGGCCGAAACCGGCCTGCCCGTCGTCATCGAAGGCGAAACGCCGCCGAAAGACCCGCGCCTCAACAAGCTCGCCGTCACGCCCGACCCCGGTGTCATCGAGGTCAACATGCACCCGAGCAAGACGTGGGAAGAACTCGTCGAACGCACGACGGTGCTTTACGAGGAGGCGCGCCTGACCCGGCTCGGCACGGAAAAATTCATGGTGGACGGCCGCCACACCGGCACCGGCGGCGGCAACCACATCATCATCGGCGGCGAAACGCCGACTGACTCCCCGGTGTTGCGCCGGCCCGATTTGCTGCGCTCGCTCCTCGCCTACTGGCAGAACCATCCTTCGTTGAGCTGGCTGTTCAGCGGCCTGTTCATCGGCCCGACCAGCCAGGCGCCGCGCATTGACGAGGCCCGGAACGATTCGCTGTACGAACTCGACGTCGCGTTCAAGGAAATGGAACGGCAAATCCACCGACATGGCAACACACCGCCGTGGCTGGTGGACCGGCTCTTCCGCAACCTGTTGATTGATGCCAGCGGCAACACCCATCGCGCCGAGTTTTCGATTGATAAACTTTACGCACCCGAAAGCAGCAGCGGCCGGCTCGGCCTGGTCGAGATGCGCGCCTTCGAAATGCCGCCCGATGCGCGCATGAGCCTCGCGCAACATCTGCTCCTGCGCGGTCTGGTCTCCAAGTTCTGGAAGGAGCCCTACACCAACGGCCTCGTCCGCTGGGGCACGGACATTCATGACCGCTGGATGCTCCCGCACTTTTGCGCAACCGATTTCAAGGATGTCATCGGCGACTTGCGTGAAGCCGGATATCCGTTCGAATTCGAATGGTTCGCACCGCACTTTGAATTTCGCTTCCCGCGCATCGGCGATTTGGAACAACGCGATTTGCAGATCGAACTCCGCACCGCGCTCGAACCGTGGCACGTCCTCGGCGAGGAACCGGGCGGCGGCGGCACGGTACGTTACGTGGACAGCTCGGTCGAGCGCCTGCAGGTCAAGGCGCGCGGCCTCGCGGGCGACCGCTTCGCCATCACCTGCAACGGCCACCGCGTGCCGCTGCATCCGACCGGCACGAACGGCGAGGGTGTCGCCGGCGTCCGTTATCGCGCCTGGCAGCCGCCGGTCTGCCTGCAGCCCACGATCGGCTCGCACGCGCCGCTGCGGTTCGACCTGTACGACACCTGGAACCAGCGTTCGCTCGGCGGCTGCACTTATCACGTGGCCCATCCCGGCGGACTCAGTTACGAGACATTTCCAGTGAACAGCTACGAGGCCGAGAGCCGTCGGCTGTCGCGCTTTTTCCGTCACGGCCACACGCAAGGCAAGAAAAAAATTCCCGCCCCGGCCGCAAATTCTGATTTTCCTTTTACGCTCGACCTGCGCAATGTTTAGCGTGGCCGACACGCAACAAATCCACGAACGAGCCGAACATGCGACAATCTCAAACAGCGACCGGTGCAACCGGAGCCGCCATTCCGACGGCCCCCCTACCCGCCCGTCTGCTGGCTGGCTATAAGCGGAGCACGTCCGCCTTTGATGAGTTGCTCGCGGCGAACGGCGAGCCCCGGCCGCATTATGCCAAGCTGATCGGCGCGTTGGAGGAATTCAGCGCGGCGGATCTGCAGCGGCGTTCGGACACCTGCCGGCGCCTCATTCACGAACAGGGCATCACCTACAATGTTTACGGCGACCCGCTGGGCATGGAACGCCCATGGCAGATTGACCCGATTCCGTTCATTATCGCGCCGACCGAATGGCGCGCCCTGGAGGCGGGACTGGTTCAGCGCGCCACGCTGTTGAACAAAATTCTCGGTGACTGCTACGGACCGCAGGAACTCATCCGGTCGCGCTGCCTGTCGCCGGCACTGGTGTTCGCCCAGCCGGATTTTCTGCGCCCGTGCCACAACATCCGGCCGCCGGGAAATGTTTTTCTGCATTTCTATGCCGCCGATCTGGCGCGTTCGCCCGACGGCCGCTGGTGGGTGATCTCCGACCGCACGCAAATTCCCACCGGCGCTGGTTACGCGTTGGCCAACCGTCTCGTGACGTCGCGCATTTTGCCCGAGCCGTTCCGCGACAACCACGTTCACCGCCTCGCCGGATTTTTCCGCACGGTGCAGAACACGCTGGCCCAGCTCGCGCCGCGCCAGCCGGACAAGGCGCGCGTCGTCATGCTCACGCCCGGCCCGCATAATGAAACTTATTTCGAACAGGCCTACCTCGCACGTTATCTCGGCTACATGCTCGTCGAGGGCCAGGATTTGACCGTGCGCGACAACCATGTCTGGCTGAAAACCCTGAGCGGTCTGGACCGCGTGGACGTGATTCTGCGCCGCGTGGACGATGATTTTTGCGACCCACTCGAACTGCGCAACGACTCGATGCTCGGCGTGCCGGGACTGGTGGAGGTCATGCGGGCGGGCAACGTGACGGTGGCCAATGCGCCCGGCAGCGGCCTGTTGCAAAGCCCGGCGTTCATGTCGTTCCTGCCGGGATTGTGCCGGCTGTTGTTCGGCGAGGAACTGAAACTGCCGTCGGTTGCGACCTGGTGGTGCGGCCAGAAATCCGCGCAACAATACGTTCTCGACCATCTCGACCGGCTCGTGGTGAAGCCCGCGTTCCGCACGCACTGGAAAATAACCGACGCGGAAAAAACCCTGAGCGTCGCCGAACGGGACGCGCTAAAACGCCGCATTGAATTTGATCCTGATATGTTCGTCGCGCAGGAGCGCGTGGAGCTTTCCACCGCGCCGGCCTGGGGCGAAAACGGCCTGGTTTCGCGCCCGGTCGGCCTGCGCGCCTATGTCGTGGCCACCCGCGACGGCGGCTACTGCGTGATGCCCGGCGGGCTGGCGCGCGTCTCGCCGGACAGCGGCACGCGTTTCATTTCCATGCAGCGCGGCAGCAGCAGCAAGGACACCTGGGTCACGTCCGAAACGCCGGTCGAGGAGGTCACGCTGCTGCACAGTCCGCATCAAACCGTCGAGTTGCGCCGCACCGGGAACAACCTGCCGTCGCGGCTGGCGGACAACTTTTTTTGGCTGGGCCGCTACTCGGAACGCGCGGATGCCACGGCGCGGCTGCTGCGGAGCGCGCTGGCCCGGTTCAATCCGGAACGGACCGGCGGTTCGCTGCCGCTGCTCGCGCCGCTGCTTAAAACCCTCGAATCGCAGGGGCAGCTGCCCGGCATCTGGGACCGGCCGGAGTTGGCCCAGCGGGAGGAGGCGTTCGAGGCCGAACTGCTCGCGACCATTTTTGACCCAGGCCGCCCGGGAAGTTTGCGGCAGGTGGTCGGGCATCTGCAGCAACTGGCGATGTTCGTGCGCGACCGCACTTCCAACGACATGTGGCGCGTGTTGAACCAGCTCGACGAACGCCTCGCGTCGCCGGCTGCCAGCCTCGTCATGCTGGCCGGCGACGCCACGGGAATTTTAAACCAGATCCTGATCGGCCTCGCGGCGTTTCACGGCCTGGCGCGGGAAAACATGACCCGCGCCCAGGCCTGGCGGTTTCTCGACATGGGCTTGCGCCTGGAACGCGCAATCTACCTCGGCACGCTGCTGGACGCCACGTTGCGCCTGCCCGAAGCGGACAATCCCAGCGTCCTGGAAGCCGTGCTCGAGGTCGCCGACAGTTCCATCACCTACCGGTCGCGCTACAACCTGCTCCCGAGTCCGCCGGCCGTTTTCGACCTGGTGCTGCTGGACGATAAAAACCCGCGCTCGGTCCTGTTTCAAATCGTGCAGCTCATGCAACATTTTGAACGCCTCCCGCGCGAGCGCGAGGCCGCGCGCACCGATTCGGGCAAAAGCATTCTGCAGGAAAGTCTCGCGCGCCTGACCAACGCCGACACCCGCGAGCTGGCGTCGCTGAAGGGTAATTTGGTCGCCAGCCGGGTCGGCGAAATCATCCGGCAGATTTTGCGCGACCTGCCGAAACTGTCCGACACCATCGCCGCCAGCTACTTCGCGCATTCCATGATTTCGCGGACCGGCCGGGAGAACGTGCCATGACCTACGACATCATCCATCGCACGTTTTACGAATACGCCGCCCCGGTTGCAGTGTCCCATCACGTGGCCCGGCTCGAGCCGCGCAGCACGACCATGCAGGAGAGCGAAAGTTTTTCCCTGAAAATTTTTCCCGAACCCGCCCTGCGCAAGGCGCGCACGGATTATTTCGGCAACCAGCTCTGCCTGTTCAGCATCCAGGAGGTTCACCGCCGGCTCGAAATCATCACGCACAGCCGCGTGACCGTGCGGGCTGACCGGCCGCCGACGTCCGAAACGTCGCCCGCATGGGAGGAGGTGACCCGGCTGTTCCGCGACCCGGTGTCGCCGGAGGTCGTCGAGCCATACCAGTTCGTCTTTGATTCGCCGCAGGTGCGCGGTTCGTTTGATCTGGCCGATTATGCCCGCGAAAGTTTCGCCCAGGATACGCCGCTGCTGGCAGGCGCGAAGGATTTGACCCGGCGCATTTTCGAGGATTTCAAATATGATCCGAAGGCGACGACCGTGGCCACGCCGCTGGAGGAGGTCCTGGAAAAGCGGCGCGGTGTCTGCCAGGACTTTGCGCACCTGGGCATCGCCTGCCTGCGCTCGCTGGGCCTGCCGGCGCGGTATGTAAGCGGTTATTTGCGGACCCGCCCGCCCGAAGGCAGGGACCGGCTCGTGGGCGCGGATGCCTCGCACGCGTGGTTTTCGATTTTTTGTCCGGGCGCGGGGTGGGTGGATTTTGATCCGACGAACAATGTTCAACCGGCGGAGGAACACATCACTGTGGCCTATGGCCGCGACTTCGGCGACGTAAGCCCGGTGGCGGGCATCATCACCGGCGGCGGCAAACACGTCGTCAAGGTGGCGGTGGAGGTAAAATCCCTGGCTGAAAGCACCCAATGAAATACGACATCCTGCACCGCACCCGCTACGTTTATTCCTCGCCCGTGCGCGACAGTTTCAACGACGTCCGCCTCGAACCGCCGTCCATCCCCGAGCAGACGGTCGAATCTTTTTTGCTCCGCATCCTGCCGGCGGCGCGGCTGAATCATTACACGGATTTTTACTCCAACTGGGTCCACCATTTTGAAATTCCCGAGCCGCACACCTATCTGCTCATTGAAAGCCAGGCGCGGGTGGTTCCCCGCTGGCCCGCGCCCTTCGCGCCGGATGCCCGCCTGTGCCCGCTCAGCAAAATCGAGGAGGCCCAGCACATCGAGCGTTGCTTTGATTTTTTGCAGAACAGCCGGTTTGTCGAAATCGAGGCGGACGTCTGGCGGCTGGCCGTGGACGCCACCGTGAATTGCGATGACGTCTGGCAGGCCGTGCTGGCGTTGATGCAATTTGTCCACGGCTTTTTGAAATACGAGCCGCGCTCGACGCACGTCCACACGCACATGCGCGACGTCATCGCCCAGAAGCGGGGCGTCTGCCAGGATTACGCGCACCTGATGATCGGCCTGTGCCGCAGCCTGAAAATCCCCGCACGCTATATCAGCGGTTATCTCGCCACTGAATCCGCCAGCGCCACTCATGCCTGGGTGGAAGTGTTCATTCCCAACGTCGGTTGGCGCGCGGTGGACCCGACGCACAATCGCCAGCTCAACAACACCTACGTCAAAATCGGCCACGGACGCGATTACGGCGACGTGCCCCCGATCTCCGGCAATTATCGCGGCACGCTCCAGCGCACCATGGAAGTGGAAGTCAAAATCACGCCGATTGAATGAAACCGGTCCGGCGGCCCGGACGGAAAAATGCATCCCGGCGCCATGACGCCAGACTTCCGCTTGCGGTTGTCATTTGGCCTGCGCATCCTCGCGTGACGCCGGCGCTGGCGGACATGGCCGGCGGTCACCGATTGTTTGAGGACACGATGAAAATACCGGTTATCGCCCAACAAAAACCCCTGCCGGTGGACGCCGGGGTTTCAAAACTCTACCAGGTGGAGTTTGCCAGAAACCCCCATCCGGCGCTGCTCAAGGAACCGAAGCAGTTCTGGGATGAGATATTCATCGCCAATGAAGCCTACATGCTGGATGAGGTCACGCATCCCCGCATCCGGAAAAAACTGGCCTATGAAGCCGGATCGCACCGCCTTTTTCTGGAATACATCGAGGCCGCCACGCTGAATGAACTGGTGCAGACGGGAGTAACCCTCAAACATCCGGGCCGGACTCATAAAATCATGCAATGCGTCGCGGAAACCGTGGCGGACCTGCACGCCGGAATCTTTTGCGACCGGCCCATGGTCCATAACGACTTGAAACACACGAACGTGCTCGTGCCCGCCGACCGGCCGGAGGAAGGCATCCTGATTGATTTTTCGCACGCCTATTTCGCCGGCCATCTGCCGCCCTTCATCATTGATAAGAAACAAAATCCCGCGGGCACCGCCAAATTTTCGTCACCCGAAAAATGGGAAGGCGACTTCACAAACGGTTTCAAGAACGATGTCTTCGCCTTTGGCGTCATGGGCTATCATGCCTGCACCGGAAAATATCCGTTTGACGGCCGGGTGGCCCAGCTCGAGAAACAGATCCGGGAACTGACTCCGCCTTCACCCATTCAACTGGGGGTCAATGTCCCGCGCAACATCTCCGTCACCCTCATGGCTTGCCTGGAGAAAAAGCCGGAGAAAAGACCAACCATGGAACAGGTCGCCGGGTCTTATGCGATCGCCGCCAGCTTGTTCAGATAGGAAAGGTGTCATGCCTGCCAAAATAAAATTTGTTTGGAGAATTGACACAAAAGGAGTTTTTAATTCAGCGCGCCGGTTTGGTAATCCAGATTGGCCTGCTGGATGAGAACGTCGTAGCGGGCGTTGGTGTTGGCAATTTGCGCCGAGGTCAGGTTCAATTGGGCTTGGCTCAACTCGACGATGGAACTGATGCCGTTCTGATAACGGGCATCGGCCAGTTCAAAAGCCTCGGTCGCGTGCTGGAGCAGTTGTTCGGTGGTGTGCAGCTGTTCCAATGCGTTGTTGACGTTGAGCCAGGCGATGCGCACGTCCCGGATCACAATGTCCTCCAAGGAACGCAGGAGTTCATTTTCAGCCTGCGCCTTCAGTTCCGCCTCATGCTGGCGGGCCGTGTAGAGACCGCCGGCAAACAACGGCAGACTGAGCTGAACCCCGCCGGCCAGATAATTGTCCGGCAGCCGGCTGTCGTGATCGGGGGAATCACCCGCCACGCCCACCGCCGCAAGCGTTGGCAGCCGCGCGTCCCTTTGCGATCTGGCGTATCGCAGCGCGGCTTCATGCTCGTTGCGCAGGCTGAGCAGCTCCGGTCGCCCGGCCAGGGCGGTTTGAATCAGCCCGGAAACGTCGTTGATGGCGGCTTTGTCCGGCAGCGGCTGTTCGACGAGCTGGAATTGATGGTATTCGTGATAACCCAGTGCCGTCGAAAGCGTGGCCATGGCGGCGTCGGCGTCGCTCCGGGATTTTTGCAGCAGCAGACGGGCCTGCTCGAGTCCGACCTGCGCGAAACTCACATCGAGTTCCGACCGCAGCTTGTTGGTGGCCAGCGCGGCGACCTGATCCACCAGCAACTGCCGTGTGTCCAGGGTCTGCTGGGCGACGTGCAGCACCGCCTGCGCCTGGAGCACGCCAAAATAGCCGGTGTCCACCTGCAATAACACCTGCTCGCGGGTGGCGTTGACGTTCTGGCTGGCGGCCTGCGCCTGAAGTTTGGAACTGGCGGTGAGGTTGGCCGTGCGGCCGAAGTCAGTGATCAACTGGCTGACCTCCACGCCCCCGGCGGCGCGGTCAAGCACGCTCGGATTGTTCAACCCGCCGGCGAGGATGCGCGTATCGCTGTCTTCCGCGCCGGCGGCGGTGGCGTACAGATTGGCGGTTGGGAAATATCCCGAACGGGTTTCCTTGACCACCTCCTCCGCGGCCAGGGCGCGGTAATTGGCCTCGGCAACCTGGGGATGATTGCGCAAGGCCACTGCCTGTCCGTCAGCCAGCGTCAGCGTCGGCAACGTGTTTGTCCCATCCGCCAGGACCAGGTTCACGCCGAGCAAACCGCCCAGTAGAATGAGGGAAACGTGTTTCATGGTTTTAACCTTCAGTGTACCGGAGCCGCCGGAGGCGCGGTTTCGTCGGCAGGATTCGTCGGGGCCTCTTTCCGCCGGTAGAGGATATAATACGCGCACGGCACCACAAACACCGTCAACACCACCGACACCGCCAGGCCGCCGATGATGGCGCGGGCGAGCGGCGCGTAGGCTTCGCTGCCCGTGCCCAGTTTTAGCGCCATCGGAATCAAACCCGTGAGCGTGGCGAGTGAAGTCATCAGCACCGGGCGCAAGCGCACGCGGCACGCGAGCGAAACGGCTTCACGCAGCGGACGGCCTTCTTCGCGCAACCGGTTGGTGAACTCGACGATGAGAATGCTGTTCGAGACGACGATGCCAACCATCATCACAATGCCCATCAGCGACATGACATTGAGCGTCGTGTTCGTGGCAAAAAGAATAATTAGAACGCCGGTCAAGCCGGTTGGCACGGCGAGCAAAATCAGCAACGGGTCGAGAAACGATTTGAATTGCGCGACGAGAATCAAATAAACCAGCATCGTCGCCAGAATCAAACCCAGTCCGAAGCTACGGAAAGAAACTTGCATGGCGTGTGCCGAACCGCGCACGACGATGCGGACATTTGACGGCAGCTGCAGGTCGGTAATTATTTTTTGGACACCCTTCAAAACTTTGCCGAGGTCTTCCCCCGTCGGCGAAACATAAACATCCATTTCACGGCGCAGTTGATAATGGTCAACTTCGGTCGGCGAAATGCGGTGGCTGATGGCGCTTAAAGTGTCGAGCCGCGTCGGATGCGCTGAATTTGCGCCGCGCACAGGAATGGAAGACAGGTCTGCAAAATTTTTTATGAAGCCTTCCGGGTATTGAACCGTAAGGAAATAATCGTTGCCGCTTTTGGGGTCAACCCAATAGCTCGGCGCAATCATCTGGTCAGAAGTCAGCGCCGTAATAACGTCGCCAACAACTTCTTTTTCATTCAAGCCAAGCTCGGCGGTGCGCAGCCGGTCAATGTCCAGTTGCAATGCCGGATAATCCACATCTTGCGGCACCAGCACGTCGCTGACGCCCGGCAACGCTTTGGCTTTTTGCGCGATGTCCGCCGCAATTTTGTGAGTGCTGTCCATGTCATTGCCGGTGACTTGAATGTCCAGCGGCGCGGGCATTCCGAGATTCAAAATCGCGTCCACGAGTCCGCCGGTCTGGAAATAAGCGGCGACCTGTGGCAAATTTTTTTTCAGTCGCGCACGCACCAAATCCATGTATTGAAAACTGCTCAAATGATGCCCGGCGTTGAGTCCAACTTGGACAAACGCCGTGTGCGGGCCGGAATTGGGCGTGTAAATCGAGGAGAAACCGGGCGTCACGCCGATGTTCGAGACGATGATTTTCAAATCGTTGGTCGGCACAACGTCACGAACAATTTGTTCCACTTGTTGCACCAACTGGTCGGTGAGTTCAATGCGCGTGCCGGTCGTGGCTTTGAGATTGATGACGAACTGGCTGGGATCGGTGCGTGGAAAATAGGCTTCGCCGATGAGCGGATAAAGCGCGAGGCTCAAAATAAAAATGCCCGTGATGCCGAGCACCGTCGCCGCCGGTCGGAGCAACGCCAGGCTCAACCAGCCTTCGTAACGGTCAAGCATGAGGTTGAATTTGTGATTGAACCAGATGTTGAACCGCTGAAGCCAGCCATGCGATTTTGGCTGGCCGATTTCTGAATGCCCGACTTCCTTTTGTTCCTGATGGCCGCGAATCAGTTTGGCGCAAAACAATGGCACGACCGTCATCGCGACCAGATACGATGCAAACAGCGAAAGAATCACCGCCAGCGCGAGTGCCATGAAAAGAAATTTGCCGACGCCGTAAAGAAATATCACCGGGAAAAAAACCACGACCGTTGCCAGCGTCGCCGCCAGCACCGGCAGCGCGACTTCGCGTCCGCCGCGTTCGGCGGCGACTTCGGGCGATTCGCCCAATTCCATGTGCCGGAAAATGTTTTCCAGCACGACAACGGAATTATCAATCAATCGCGAAAATGCGAGCGCCAGTCCGCCGAGAATCATCGCGTTGATGGTGCTGTTGCCCATGGACAACGCGATAAAGGCGGCGAGCGCGGAAAGTGGAATCGAAAGAAACACCGCGAGCGTTGCCCGCACACTGCCGAGAAAAACCAGGATCATCAGGCCGGTCAGCACGAGGCCGATCAAACCTTCGTGGATCAGATTTTCAATGGCGTTGCGCACGAAGACGGATTGGTCGAAGACAACTTTCGTTACGAGTTGCTTGGGCATATCGAACAAGTGAGCGACCGCATCCTTGATGCCGTCCACGACGGCGATGGTGTTGGCGTCGCCGCCTTGTTTCAGCACCGGTAGATAAACCGATGGCTGGCCGTCCACGCGCACGACGTTGTATTGGATTTCCGAACCGTCCACTGCGTGGCCGACATCGCAGATTAGCACGGAGGCGTTGCCAATCGTTTTCAAAGGCACCTGGTTGATGTCCTTCATGTCATTGATCTGGCTGTTGACATAAAGGTTGTAATCGTAAGGGCCG